>Ga0302325_10025089_pt1 | contig 12390 bp, 9 predicted proteins | sample Palsa_T0_2_FD_201948 | JGI IMG/M metagenome (GOLD analysis project Ga0302325, IMG submission 201948) | Peat permafrost microbial communities from Stordalen Mire near Abisko, Sweden - Palsa_T0_2 | ecosystem: Environmental > Terrestrial > Soil > Palsa > Peat permafrost | place: Sweden: Abisko...
AGTCGGACATCCTGTCCGCCGCCTACGCCTCCCATGGCGATACCAAGCACCCACTGCTTTTTCCCGAGGATCCGGCCGAATGCTTCGCGATGGGGGCCCTGGCCTTCGACCTGGCCGAACGTTTGCAGACGTGCATCTTCGTCATGCTCGACCTGGACATCGGCATGAACGAGTGGCTGTGCCGGCCTTTCGCATGGGACGATGAGCGTCGGCTGGACCGGGGCAAGCTGATGACCTTCGAGCAGCTGGAGGCGGGCGAGCCCTTCGGGCGCTATCGCGACGTCGACGGCGACGGCATCCCGCGCCGGACCCTTCCGGGAGTTCACCCCTCGCGCGGCGCCTATTTCACCCGCGGCACCTCGCGCGATCCAGACGCCCGCTACAGCGAGGACGGGCCGGTGTACGTCGCCAACATGGAGCGCTTGCTGGCCAAGTTCGACTCGGCCAAGGCGCTCATTCCGGCGCCGATCGAGAGGCCGGCCAGACGGCGCACGCCCCACGGAGTCATCTATTTCGGCTCGTCCAGCGCCGCCATGAGCGAGTCGCTGCAGAGCCTCGAGGCGGCCGGGCGCCACGTCGACGCCCTGCGCGTCCGCGGCTTTCCGTTCAGCGACGCGGTGCTGGATTTCATCGCCGCTCACGAAACCATATTCGTGGTCGAGCAGAACCGCGACGCCCAGCTTCGAACCCTGATCATGACCGAAGGCGGCGTCGATCCGGCCAAGCTCGTGCCGATCCTCAACTACGACGGCTCGCCGATCACCGCCCGGTTCATCACCGACGAGATCAGCCGGCGCCTGGCGGGCGAGCGGACGATGGGTCTTCGAAAGGCGGCGCAATGACCTACATCGCCAAGCCCAGGCTTCACCACCCCCTGTTGCAGCCCAACGGGCTGGGGTTCACGCGCCGGGATTACGAGGGCAAGGTCTCGACCCTGTGCGCCGGCTGCGGTCACGACTCCATATCGGCGGCGATCATCCAGGCCTGCTACGATCTCGATCTTCCCCCGCATCGCCTGGCCAAGCTTTCAGGGATCGGCTGCTCGTCGAAGACTCCCGACTACTTCCTCGGCGCCTCCCACGGCTTCAACAGTGTCCACGGGCGCATGCCTTCGGTGCTGACCGGGGCCAGCCTCGCCAACCGCGAGCTGACCTACCTTGGCGTCTCGGGCGACGGCGATAGCGCCTCGATTGGCCTGGGCCAATTCGCCCACTCGATCAGGCGCGGCGTGAACATGACCTACATCGTCGAGAACAACGGCGTTTATGGCCTGACCAAGGGACAGTTCTCGGCCACCTCGGACAAGGGGTCGAAGTCGAAGCGCGGGGTCATGAACCACGACCAGCCCATCGAGCTGGTGGGTCTGGCCCTCCAGATCGGCGCCAGCTTCGTCGCCCGCAGCTTTTCGGGCGATAAGGCCCAGCTGGTTCCGCTGATCAAGGCGGCGATCCATCATCGCGGGCCGGCGTTCATCGACGTGATCTCGCCCTGCGTTCAATTCAACAACCATCCCGGCTCGACCAAGAGCTTCGACTATGTTCGCGAGCACAATGCAGCGGTGAACCGGATGGATATGATCGAGGATCGCGACGAAATCGTCGTCGACTACGAACCGGGTACGGTGGAGCTGGTGACGCAACACGACGGTTCGGTGCTCAGATTGCGCAAGCTCGCCACCGACTATGATCCGACCGATCGGATCGCGGCCATGAACCACCTGCAGACTCACCAGGCGCGCGGCGAGATCGTCACCGGGCTGATCTTCGTCGACCCCGACGCGCAGGAGATGCACGACTACCTGGGCACCGTGACGAGGCCGCTCAACCAGTTGGGCGATGCGGAATTGACGCCCGGCGCGGCGGCTTTGGAGCTGGTGAACCAGGGACTACGGTGAGCAGGGAAATCTGGAACGCCGGCCAGTAGCGTTGAATTGATGCGGGGTTCGAGCGGCGGAGGTGTGAAGCTCATCGATCCGTTGGTTGGAAGTGGCGTGAAAAAAGACCACGAGGTGAGGGCGAATGGCGGAGGGAGAAACACCAGTAAGGGCCACGCCCATTCCGGGTCTGAAGCCCGCGCCGACCCGGCACAGGCGCCTCATCGCCTGGGTCACGCAGATCGCCGAACTGGTGAAGCCCGATCGCGTCCACTGGTGCGATGGTTCGCAGGCCGAATGGGACAGTCTCACCGCCGAGCTGGTGCGGGCCGGAACCTTCAAGCAGCTCAATCCCGACAAGCGGCCCAATTCGTTTTATGCGGCATCCGATCCCAGGGACGTGGCGCGGGTGGAAAGCCGGACCTTCATCTGTTCTAGGGATCCCAGGGACGCCGGCCCGACGAACAACTGGCTCGATCCCGACGAAATGCGCGCCGACCTGCGCGATCTCTTCGACGGCGCGATGCGTGGGCGCACGATGTACGTCGTCCCGTTCTGCATGGGACCGATCGGCTCGAAGATCAGCGCCCTGGGCGTCGAGATCACCGACAGCGCCTACGTGGCGGTCTCCATGCGGATCATGACCCGGATGGGAAAGTCCGCCCTGGAGGCCCTGGGAACCGACGGCTTCTTCGTCCCGGCGGTCCATTCGGTCGGCAAGCCTCTGGCGCCGGGCGAGGCCGACGTCCCGTGGCCCTGCAACGACATCAAGTACATCGTCCACTTCCCGGAGGACCGCGAGATCTGGTCCTACGGCTCGGGCTACGGCGGCAACGCCCTCCTGGGCAAGAAGTGCTACGCCCTTCGGATTGCCTCGGTGATGGCCAGGGATGCCGGCTGGCTCGCCGAGCACATGCTGATCCTCAAGCTCACCTCGCCGCAGGGCCATGTTCACTACATCGCCGCCGCCTTCCCCAGCGCCTGCGGCAAGACCAACCTGGCGATGCTGCAGCCGACGCTCACCGGCTGGAAGGCCGAAACGGTCGGCGACGACATCTGCTGGATGCAGCCGGGCGCCGATGGCCGCCTCTACGCCATCAACCCGGAAGCCGGTTTCTTCGGCGTCGCGCCGGGCACCGGCTACGCCACCAACATCAACGCCATCGAGACCCTGACGGCCAACTGCATCTTCACCAACGTGGCGATGACCGCCGATGGCGACGTGTGGTGGGAGGGCCTGACGGCGCAGCCGCCGCAGGGCCTGACCGACTGGAAGGGCCAGCCATGGTCGCCCGGCGCCGGAACTACCGCCGCCCATCCCAACGCCCGCTTCACGGCCCCGGCGGACCAGTGCCCATCGATCGCCAGCGAATGGGACGATCCGATGGGGGTGCCGATATCGGCCATCCTCTTCGGTGGTCGCCGGGCGACCGCCGTGCCGCTCGTCGTCGAGGCCTTCGACTGGCGACACGGGGTGTTCCTGGCATCCAACATCGCCTCAGAAGGCACGGCCGCGGCCGAGAACAAGGTCGGGCAGCTGCGCCGCGACCCCTTCGCCATGGTCCCGTTCTGCGGCTACCATATGGGCGATTACTTCGCCCACTGGCTGAAGATGGGCGAAACCGCCAATCGCTCGAAGCTGCCGCGGATCTTTCTCGTCAACTGGTTCCTCAAGGACGGCGAGGGCAAGTTCCTGTGGCCGGGCTATGGCGAAAACACCCGCGTCCTCAAATGGATCGTCGGGCGGCTGGAGGGGACGGCAGCGGCTGTTGACACCCCGATCGGCCGGGTTCCGACCCCAGACTCGCTCGATCTCGATGGCATGGCCGAGGTCGCGCGCCATCGTGATCTTCTCCTCGACGTCAATTACGAGGTGTGGGTCGAGGAGGCGGCGCGCATCGCCGACGCCTACGCCGAGTTCGCCGATCGCCTTCCTCCGGGCTTGTGGGAGGAACATGGCGCTTTGGTCGACCGCCTTACGAACCGAGCGGCGAAGCCAAGTCCTCCGCTGCCGCTGCAGGCCGTCTCCCGCCCGTAGTCCACCCCTCTTTCGGAGCGCGCGCGTCTCGCCCGCGTCGCGGCCAGGATAGCCACGCTCCTGGTGAAACGGTCGGCGACGCCCATCCGAAGGTGTCGGTCTTCACATCGCCGGTCGTGGTGGGTATGGATAGAAATAATCCACAGCCGCCGAGAGAATGCCGCCATGCGTGAAGCCGTCGTCGTTTCCTATGCCCGCACGGGCCTCGCCAAGTCGGGCCGGGGAGGGTTCAACATCACCCCGACCGTGTCGATGGCCGCCCACGCGGTAAAGCATGCGGTGGAAAAGTCCGGCGTCGAGCTCGAGGCGGTCGAAGACAGCTTCATGGGCAACGTCGCCCACGGCGCCGCCAACCTGGGTAGAAACGCGGCCCTGCTGGCCGGCCTGCCGATCACCACGGCCGGCGTCACCATCAACCGCTTCTGCTCCTCGGGCCTGCAGTCGATCGCCATGGCGGCGCGCTACGTCATCGACGACGGCGCCAACTGCGTGGTCGCCGGCGGGGTGGAGTCGATCAGCTTCCCCGGCAATCCGGGGGCCAGGGAAAACAACGATCCGCGCCTCACCCAGATGTATCCGGATATCTTCATGCCGATGATCGACACCGCCGACATCGTCGCCGAGCGCTACAAGGTGAGCCGCGAATACCAGGACGAGTATTCGCTGGAATCCCAGCGACGGATGGCCTCGGCCCAGCAGGCCGGCAAGTTCCGCGACGAGATCGTGCCGATGAAGACCAAGATGAAGAAGGTCGACAAGGAGACGAAGGAAGAGACGATCATCGACTACACGGTCGATCGCGACGAGTGCAATCGCCCCGACACGACCATGGAGGGCCTCGCGAGGCTCGAACCGGTGCGGGGTCCCGGCCACTACATCACCGCAGGCAACGCCTCGCAGCTCTCGGACGGGGCGGCGGCGGTGGTGCTGATGGAGGCCAAGGAGGCCGAGCGCCGCGGATTGAAGCCGCTCGGCGTCTTCAAGGGCTGGGCGGCGGCCGGCTGCAAGCCCGACGAAATGGGCATCGGCCCGGTGTTCGCCGTTCCCCGTTTGCTGGAGCGCCATGGCCTGAAGATCGAGGACATCGATCTTTGGGAGCTGAACGAAGCTTTCGCCAGCCAGTGCCTCTATTGCCGCGACACCCTCGGCGTCGATCCGGAGAAGTACAACGTCAACGGCGGGTCGATCGCCATCGGCCATCCCTTCGGGATGACCGGCGCGCGCCTGACCGGCCACATTCTCCAGGAAGGCCGCCGGCGCGGCGCCAAACACGCCGTCGTCAGCATGTGCATCGGCGGCGGCCAGGGCGGCGCCGGCCTCTTCGAGGTGTTCAACTAGGGCTGTTCGGAAGGCCGACCCCCACCTTCCCCGCTTCGCGGGGCAGGAGAAGATTCGCCGCTCAGACCGCTTCGACGACGACGGCCGTGCCGTAGGCGAGGACTTCGGTGATGCCGTCCATGATGTCGTTGGCGTCGTAGCGCATGGCGATCACGGCGTTGGCGCCGCTCTCGGCGGCGTGGGCGATCATGTGATCGAGCGCTTCCTGGCGGGCGGTTTCGGCGAGGCTGACATAGACAGTGAGCTTGCCGCCGAAGATCGACTGGATGCCGCCGGCCATGTTGCCCAGGACACTGCGCGAGCGGACCGTGATCCCCCGCACCAGGCCGACGTGGCGGACGATCCGGTGGCCGGCGAGTTCGTTGGTGGTGGTGACGAGCATGGCGCCTCTCCCCTAGAAGCGGCGACGCCGTCTTCGCGCCCCGCGGAATCCTGCTAAGCCCAAAGTGGTGAAAAAAGGACGAGCGCGTTGACGGCGCCGCCGGCCGCGCCATCGCCGGAAGAGGCCGAGGCCGCTTACGAGCGGTTCGTGTGGAAGAATCTGCCACGCAACTTTGCCGGCCATTTCATGCACGGCATGCTGGGGATGACCGGCTTTCGGCTGTTCAACGCCCCCACCTTCCTACCGGCCTATCTGCACCTGCTCTCCGGTTCCGATTTCATGGTGGGACTGGGCCAATCGCTCCAACAGCTGGGCGGCGTCGTCTCGCCGGTGATCGGGGCCACCCAGATCGAGCACCGCAAGCGGGTGCTGCCGGTGGCCATGCTCATGGGCACGCTGATGCGGGTGCAGATCCTCGGTGTCGCCCTGGCCGGTTTCTTCCTGCACGGGACCGCCGCCCTGGTGGCGATCCTTTTCTTCCTCTTTCTGCTCGGTCTCTTCTCGGGCCCCCAGTCGGTGGCCTTCCAGCTCCTGCTCGCCAAGGTCATCCCGATCGCGCGACGCGGGCGGCTGCAGGCGCTGCGCAACGTCACCGGCGGGGCCATCGCCGCCGCCCTGGCGTGGTTCGCCGGCCGCTATCTCATCCAGCGCAATGTCCTGGGCAACGGCTACTCGACCACCTTCCTGCTGGCCTTCGTCCTCACCAGCCTGGGCCTCACCGCCCTCCGCTTGTTGATGCGCGAGCCCGAGCCGCCGACGGTGCGCGAGAAGGCCCGACTGGTGGACCGGATCAGGGATTTTCCCGCCCTCTTCGCCGCCGACCGCAGCTTCGCCTTCTTCATGCTCGCCCAGACCCTGGCCACCGCCGGCCGGGTCGCCGCGCCGTTCTACATCCTCTTCGCCGGCCACTCGATGGCGCTCGACGGAGCGAACCTCGGCCTGGTTTCCCTGGCGTTCCTGGGCGCGGACACCGTCACCAACATGGGCTGGGGTTTCGCCGGCGACCGTTTCGGCTTCCGCTCGACCTTCATCGCCTCCCTGCTGCTGTGGATCGCGGCGACGGTCCTGCTGGTCGTGGCGCCGATGTTTCCGGGCGCCGGCCCTGGCGCCCCCGGCGGGTTCGACCTCGGGGTCCACGGACTCATCTTCTGCGCTTTTTTTGGCCTGGGGGCGGCGCAGTCGGGATTCCAAATGAGCTCACAAACCATGGTTCTGGAGTTCGGCGTGCGCGACGACATCGCCATGCGCCTGGCCCTCACCACCACCGCCCAGGGCGCCATGTCGGCGTTGGGGCCGCTTGCCGGCGGGATCATCGCCTCGACGCTCGGCTATTCGGTGCTGTTTGGAACCTCGATCAGCTTTCTGATCGTCGCCCTTCTCGTGCTGATCGTGCTCGTCGACGAACCGAGGTTCCGGACTGTCGCCTGACCCTCCAGGGCCGTGCTATGCCGCCACGCGGCGCTCACCGGGGGGATAGGACAGGCCATGCGCATCGGGGCGCCAAGGGAAATAAAGACGCTGGAGTTTCGCATCGGGCTCACCCCGGGTGTGGCTCAGAGGCTCCGTCGGGAGGGCCACGAGGTCTTCGTCGAGGCCGGGGCCGGGGCGGGGATCGGCCTGGCCGATTCCGCCTACGCCGAAGTCGGGGCGAGCATCCTTCCCGACGCCGCGGCGGTGTTCGACGCCGCCCAGCTGATCGTCAAGGTCAAGGAGCCCCAGCCCTCAGAGATCGCCCTGCTCAAACCCCACCACGTCCTCTTCACCTATCTGCACCTGGCCGCCGATCCCCACCAGGCCCGCGGGCTCATGGCCTGCGGCTGCACGGCCATCGCCTACGAGACGGTCACCGACCGTTGGGGAAGGCTGCCCCTGCTGGCGCCCATGAGCCAGGTCGCCGGGCGGATGGCGGTCGACGTCGGCGCCTACCATCTGCTCAAGCCGCACGGCGGCCGAGGACTGCTGCTAGGCGGAGCGCCAGGAGTGCTGCCCGCGAACGTGCTGATCCTCGGCGGCGGGGTTTCGGGCAAGCACGCCGCCCAGATGGCGATCGGCCAGCGGGCCGATGTCACCTTGTACGACATCTCGGCCGCGCGCCTGGAGGAGCTGGATGACCAGTTCGGCGGCCGGCTGAAGACCTGCTACTCGACCCACGATCTCGTCGCCGAGGCCCTGCCGACCGCCGATCTGGTGATAGGCTGCGTGCTCATTCCGGGAGCCGCGGCTCCCAAGCTGGTCACCAGGGCCGATCTTGGCCGGATGCGCACCGGCGCCGTGCTCGTCGACGTCGCCATCGACCAGGGCGGCTGTTTCGAGACCAGCCATCCCACCACCCATGCCGATCCGACCTTCGTCGTCGACGGCGTGGTCCACTATTGCGTCGCCAATATGCCAGGGGCGGCGCCGCTGACCTCGACCTATGCGCTGTCGGCCGCCACCGCCCCCTACATCTCGGCCCTGGCCGCCAAGGGGGTCGAGCAGGCGCTGGCCGAGGATCCCGGTTTCGCCCAGGGCCTCAACGTCCAGGCCGGCCACATCCTCCACCCCGCCGCCGCCCATTCGCTGGGGTTCAGCTAGCTCTTCTTCCCCCACGCGCAGCGGGGGAGGGGGATCGCCTTGCCAGCGGCGAGGCGGGGGAGGGGGCGCTGGACCCGCTCGTGAGCGCTTCCGGCTTTGCGCCCCTTCCGTCTGGGCGCTTGCGCGCCGATCCACCTTCCCCGCTTCACGGAGAAAAGTCCTGCCTCACCCCTCATTGGTGAAGATGATCGTGCCCGAGGCGCCGAACATGCCGCCGACGCCGTGGCTGACGGCAATCTTCGCGCCGGGAACCTGGGCCGGGGCAATGCCGCGCATCTGGCGGACGCTCTCCTGCAAGGCATACATGCCATACATGCCCGAGTGCATGTAGGAGAGGCCGCCGCCGTTGGTGTTAAGCGGCAACCGGCCGCCTGGCGCGGTGTTGCGCTCGCGGATGAAGCCCGCCGCCTGGCCCGGTGCGCAGAAGCCCAGGTCCTCGAGCCCATAGATCGGCAGGTGGGCGAAGGCGTCGTAGATCATCAGGTGGTCGACATCGCCGTGAGTTATGCCGGCCTCGTCGAAAGCCTTCTTGCCCGAAACCCGGAAGGCCCTGGAGGTGGTGAAATCCTCCATCTGGCTCACCATCGGCGTCTCGACGCTCTCGCCGGTCCCCAGCACATAGACGGGCCTCTGGGGAAAATCCCTGGCCCGCTGCGCGCTCGTGACGATGAGGGCGCCGCCGCCGTCGGTCACCAGGCAGCACATCAGCTTGCGGAACGGCCAGGCGATCATGTCCGAGGAAAGAACGTCGCCCACGGTGATCGGATCGCGGTAGCTGGCGCGCGGGTTCCTCGCCGCCCACTCGCGCTGGATCACCGCCACCCAGGCCAGATCCTCTTCGCTGACGTTGTAGGTCTTCATGTAGCGAAGCGCGGGAATGGTGAACATGCTGGGCGCGCCGGTGACGCCGTAGGGGGCCTCGAATTGGCCCATCAGGCTCGATCCGCCCCGGCCGCCAAAGCCCCCTCCGCCGCCGACCCGCGAGCGGCCGCTCTCGCCGTGGGTGATGAGGACGGTAGTGCAAAGGCCCTCGTTGATCGCCGCCGCCGCATGGCGGACGTGGAGCATGAACGAGCAGCCGCCAACCTGCGTGCCGTCGACCCAGGTGGGGATGATGCCGAGGTAATGGGCGATGGCCACCGGACTTTCGCCGGCGGTGGCGACGCCGTCGATGTCGCTGGCCTTCAGGCCGGCGTCGGCCAGGGTGTTGAGGGCCGCGTCGGCGTGCAGGCCGATGACCGACATGTCGGGGATCCTGCCCAGCCGCGTGGTCTCGGCGGCGCCGACGATGGCGATGGTCTTGGGCTTCATGCGCTCTACGCCTGCGCCGGCCTGAAGAGCGGCAGGGCGATCTCGCCATGGGTCTCGAAGGTGACCTCGAGGGGCATGTCGAGCGTCAGCGCCTGCGGGGTCTGCGGACAGCCGACGATGTTGGTCATCATCCGCGGACCCTCGGCGAGCGTCACCACGGCGATCGAGTGCGGGGCCGTTCCCATGTCCGGCCGCGGACGATGGTTGATGATGTAGCTGTAGAGGCTCGCCCTGCCGCTCGCCGTGACGATCTCGACATCGCGCGAACCGCACTGAGGGCAGAAGGGGCGGGGGGGGAAATAGGTCTCGTCGCAGGCCGCGCAACGTTGCAGTCGCAGCTCGCCGAGCTTGCAGCCGTCCCAGAAGTGTTGCGTCTCGGGCGTGGGTTGGGGGAGGGTTCTTTGCATGGGCGCCTTGTCGACAGGTCAGCGGGACAATGCAAGCAAAACGCCGCCTTGGTGGCGCGGCGCGGTCATCTATCAGATCTATCCGCGCAGCTTTCGCGACAGCAATGGCGATGGCGTCGGTGATCTGAAAGGGGTGCTGGAAAAGCTCGACTACGTCGCCAGCCTGGGCGTCGACGGCGTCTGGCTTTCGCCCTTCTTCGCTTCGCCGATGAAGGACTTCGGCTACGACGTCAGCGACTATCGCAAGGTCGATCCGCTCTTTGGAACCCTCGCCGACTTCGATGCGGCCCTGGCTCGGGCGCACGACCTCGGCCTCAAGGTGATCATCGACCAAGTCTGGTCGCACACCTCCGACCGCCATCCGTGGTTCCTGGAGAGTTCCGGATCGCGGGAGAACCCGAAGGCCGACTGGTATGTCTGGGCCGACGCTCAAAACGACGGGACGGCGCCCAACAACTGGCTGGCGGTGTTCGGCGGACCTTCGTGGACATGGAGTCCCCGCCGGCGGCAGTACTACCTGCACAACTTCCTCATCGAGCAACCCGACCTCAACTTCTGGAATTCCGAAGTCCAGGAGGCGGTCCTCGATGCCGCCCGCTTCTGGCTGGATCGCGGCGTCGATGGCTTCCGCCTCGACGTGATCAATTTCCTGTTCCATGACTGGGAGTTGCGGGATAATCCTCAAGCGGACCTGAAGCGGCCGGCGCCGATGCCGACGCTCTTCCAGAAGCACGTCCACGACCGGTCGCGGCCGCAGGCCCTGGAGTTCCTGGCGCGGTTGCGCGCCCTGATGGATAGCTACGAGAGCCGCATGACCGTCGGCGAGGTCGTCGACGATCCGCCGCTACCGCGGCAGCTGGAATACACCGCCGGCGATCAGCGCCTGCACACCGCCTACAGCTTCTACCTGCTGGCGGCAAAGGCGGCGACGCCGGACCTCTTCGCCCGCTCCTTGACCTCCTGGTCGGGGGCTAGGGGTTGGCCCTCTTGGTCGCTGGGGAACCACGACGTCGAGCGGTTTCCCAGCCGTCTGGCGGCCACGAGCGCGGATGAGATCAAGACGCTGCTGGCCGCGCTGCTTTGCCTGCGAGGGTCGATCTTCCTTTACCAGGGCGACGAACTGGGCCTGCCGCAGGCGAGTGTGCCCTTCGAAGCCCTGAAGGACCCTTTCGCCATTGCCGGCTACACCGGCGAGGCCGGCCGCGATGGCGCGCGCACGCCGATCCCCTGGACGCCGGACGGCCCCTCGGCCGGGTTTTCGGCCACGGCGGCGAGCTGGCTCCCGCTGGATCCGGCCCACCGGCCGCTGGCGGTCGCCCAGCAGGAGGCCGCTCCGGACTCCGTTCTCCACTTCGTCCGCGCCATGATCGCCGTCCGCGCCGCATCGCCGGCCCTGCGGCGGGGGGAGGCGAGAGTGCTCGAGGCGCCCGCCGGCGTCCTGGCCTTCGAACGCTCATGGCTAGGCGAGCGCGTTCTGTGCCTCTTCGAGCTCAGCGGCCAGGCGGCGAAGTTCCCCGTGGAAGGCAGCGCCGAAGTCCTGCTGAAATCTCCCGCTGCGCAGCTTTCGGACGGCGTGGTCAACCTCCCGCCCTTCGGCTTCGCAATCGTATCAGTCACAGCAAACGCCGTGGACGGGTGAACTGCGAGCCACGAAGGGCGGATCGCGGGCGCGTTGTTCGGGATGGGTGTCTGGGATAGAATTCGGTGGGTCCGCCACGAGGAGCAACGAAGTCGATGACCTATGCCGCCGGGCGTGTCTGCTGCGATGCCGACAGCCACATCCTGGAAACCCTCGACTGGGTGACCAGGTTTGCCGATCCTTCGGTGCGCGAGAAGCTGCCGGAGCTGAAGTTGGGCGCGGCCGGCAACGCCACCCACGGCTTCATCGCCAAGGCCCAGGCGCGGGTAGCCGATCCGGCCAAAACCGCCCTCATCGACCATGACGTCATCGCCGGGCCCAAGGGTTGGGCGGCTTACGGCGCCTTCGATATCGCCGAGCGGCGCAAGGCCCTCGATGACCTGGGTTTTCGCCGCCAGCTGGTGTTCTCGACCTTCTCGGCGACCCAGTACCTGTCCTCCGACGATCCGGAGATCCTCTATGGCGGCCTGCGCGCCCACAACCGGGCCATGGCCGCCTTCTGCAACGAGGACGAGCGCCTGATCGCCGTCGGCCAGGTGTCGCTCGCTGATCCGGCCAAGGCGCTCACCGAAGTTGAGGAGGGGATAGCCCTCGGCGTCGGGGCCTTCTGGATACCCGCTTCGCCCGGCGGCGACCGCTCCCCGGGCCATGCCGATTTCGACCCGATCTGGCGCACGCTGTCGGAGCGCAAGATACCCTTTGTGCTGCACATTGGCGCCGGCACCCGCACCCTGCCCAAGGCGTACGAGAACAACGGCCATCCCCGGCCGACCGATCTTCTGGGCGGCGGCGAGAACCTGCGGGTGAAGGACTACATGGTCCTCTCCT
>Ga0302325_10025091_pt1 | contig 12390 bp, 10 predicted proteins | sample Palsa_T0_2_FD_201948 | JGI IMG/M metagenome (GOLD analysis project Ga0302325, IMG submission 201948) | Peat permafrost microbial communities from Stordalen Mire near Abisko, Sweden - Palsa_T0_2 | ecosystem: Environmental > Terrestrial > Soil > Palsa > Peat permafrost | place: Sweden: Abisko...
CGTTGCCAAATCCGAGACGGAGGAGGTGTTTGACCTACGAACAGCCATCAGAGTCCTCGCACAGCTCAAGGCAGAAGTAACAAACACAAATAGAGGGTGCGCGGCAGGGGCAATCGTCGCCTGATTTCGGGTTCATCGTTATAAGAGGGAAAAAATGGATTCAATAACGTTTACGAAGACCGGACCTCCCGAATGGCTGTTGGCATTTTGGAAGGAGATTAGTGACACCGCTCACCACGATATCGTCGAATACTGGGATGGTGGTTCCATTAAGGTATTCCGCGGCATGGTGACGATGAGCTTTGATGACCCAGGCCGGAAGCCGGTGAAGTCCACCATGACTCACTTCTTCTACATGGACAAGCGCGACCCTTTCAAGGTCAGCAAGTGGTACGGAGCAGTAGGCCCTATCGCGTTTTAAGGTTGTCAGACTCGATGCAGCGGGTTCACCTTAACTGTTCCAGGCAGTGCGTCGGCGCCTGAAGATCTTGCTGACCGTATCCGCCAGGGTGGGTGAGGCACAGAAGTAAAGCGGCGCGAGGACGTAATCGGAGCTTGTCGAGTCGGCGTGGGAGCGGTTGCCCGGTGCAGGCGTATTCCTGGCCACGAGAATTTAGAGCGATTGGCCCAATCTCTTTTCCAGAATAGTGCGATAGGTTCTGCTCACACGCAATCGCGCGCCGTTTTTCAAGACTATTTCGAACTCCCCGTGAGAGATGGGTTCCAGTTGCTGGATGCTCTCAATGTTGACGATCGCCGAACGATGAATGCGGACAAAACGCATGGGATCCAATTTTTCGGCCAGTTCATTGAGCGAGGAGCGATACAGCATCTCCTTGCCCCCAACATGAAGGCTTACGTAAACCCCCGCGCCTTCAATCCTGTCAATTTCGGCGACGCGAATAAAACGCGTTGTTCCTCCCGATTTCACGACCAGACGATCCAGGTATCGACCGGCGGGTGACGTCGCAGAAAGGACGCGCAGCATGCTATGTCCAAACTCTCCCATATGCTGTTCGTCAAGTCGCGTTCTGACGCGGGCCATCGTGGCTTCCAGGCGTTCATCACTGTACGGCTTCAGCAGGTAATCCAGCGCGTTGGCCTCGAAGGCTCGGATGGCATGCTGATCGTAGGCGGTCACAAAAACCGTCAACGGCATATGTTCGGCCCCCACCGCTGCGATCACGCCCATGCCGTCCAGCTCCGGCATCTGCACGTCCAGAAAAACCAGGTCCGGTTCCTCGCGATAAATCATCTTTACGGCGGTTCGCCCGTTGCCTGCTTCGAGCACTTCGTTAACCTGCGGGTCCTGCCGAAGTAAGTCGGTCAGACGCTGCCGCGCTGGCGCTTCATCATCGACGACCAGGACGCGGAGGCGATCAGGCGCTTGCGTGATCATCGGCCTCTCCCATTAAGCGAAACGGAAACGATATCGCGACCTCGGTGCCGCCTTCGGCTCGTCGGTCAATGGCGAACTGGCCTGATCCATCGGGATGAAGAGCGGTAATCCTCTCGCGGGTCACGGATAAGCCAAGGCCGCGTTGGCCCTCGAGAGACCAGCCAGAAGGCAGTCCCACCCCATCGTCGAGTACCCAGATACTGAGCCGTCCGCTCAGGCATTCTGCAATGACCGTGACCGTCCCGCCACGGGATCTCGGAGACAGACCATGGCGAATGGCGTTCTCGACCAAAGGCTGCAGGAAGAGACTCGGAACGGCCGCGTATTTCACCTCCTGAGAGATTCTCAGTTCGAGTTTCAAACTATCCCCAAACCTGATTTTCTGAATGGCCAGGTAGTGATCGAGGAACGCCAACTCCTCCGCCAGGGGAATTTCCTGTCTGCTTCGGGAATCCAGGGAGAGACGCAGCAGGTCTCCTAAATGCTCGATCATTTTCCTCGCCAGCTTGGGCTCTCGCGCAACCTGGGCGGAAATCGTATTCAATGCATTGAAAAGAAAATGAGGATCGAGCTGCATGCGCAAGGCATTTAGCCGAGCCTCCGAGAAGTTTCTTTCTAATCGTTCCATCCGCACTTCGGCCGAAACGTAGCGCTGGTGGTACGCATAGGCTTCCGCTAAGCCGACGATGAGGCAATACACCACGAGGCTCCACAAAAACAGACCGTCAAACGCATCGGCCCAAAGCCGCCCGTCGACCAGACGAGCCCACGGTTGTACGCCTAGGGTCGCGGCCAAACTCCCGAACAAGTACATGTAGACGAGGGTGAAGACCGATCCTAAAAGCAGGTGCGTGAACAGCCGGCGCGGCAACTCCTCGCCAGAGAACGGCAGCCGTCGGTCCGCAGCGACGATTGCCGGGCCGAGCAGCCCCCAAGACCACCACTCCGCGAGCGAGAATAAAAAAGAGTGCCGCCAGCCTTCGCCATGGGCAAGGCGAGAAGCAGTAAATACTAAAGCGACTGCCGTTGCCAAAAGAAATACGAGAATACAGCTCCGCAGCCATCGGACTCTGGAGAACCAGCCCGCTACTGGTATGGCATTTATGTCCTGGACCATCAGCCTCACCATTTCGTCACGCTCTCCAGTGGCGGGTTCCTCACGGCAGGGCGGCGTACTTCGCCAGGGAATCAGTGTAGGTTGGTCCGTGCGTCATTGTCATTTGGCATCTTGAGTCCGGTGAGATCGTCCAGGTGGAATTCCAGCCCCCAGCCGTAATGGCTGTGTCCTTGTGGGAACATATTGCTCAGGGCCACCACGATCTCGTTCGCTCCCTTACGCAGCGGTAGATTGAAGGATCCATTTTCTAGGGACAATCGCCCGTCTGGGCTTTTCCTCGCGGCCTCCGGATAGTAGAAATTTCGGTCCGAGAATACGAGCTTGCCATTCACATAGACCCAAATCTCCCGAGCCCATCCGAGGGAAACATTCTTTTCCTGGACTTGATCGGAATCGATAGTGGTCTTCAACCAGACAAAAGCGCTTGCGGGTCCCGCCGTCGGCGATCCATAGCGGCGGCTGAGATTGACGAGGCCGTGGCGCTCCGCGGCAATGCTCTGCCAAGAGTTCGATTCCGTCATGTCTCTAAGCACAGGGTCCCTTCCAGTAGGCAGTGGGTAAGCCACTGAAACAAGCCAACTCCGAAGAAATCCGGCGTCCCCATCGGTCGGATCAGCAATGGGAATTGGAGACAGTCCCTCGACGGCATCGGGAACAACCGTCACATTAGCGAACGTAGCCGCGCCTCGCAGCTCTATTGCGCCCTCCAGTGCATCACCCTCCAACCTGCCGACTTTTAGCGACGGAGTTGTTGCTCCATTGACGTAAACATTCATGCGCCGCCCAGAGACCACCAGCTTGACGTGATTCCACCCGGTCTCTCGAACCGGTGCTGACTCCTGGTACTCAGGGTAAACATCCCATAGCAGGAGTCCGTGAGTCACAGGTGCGTATTGCACACAATCATTGGAAGGCGGACAATTTGGGCTGGGACGTAGGTAAAATTCTTCAGCGGTATCTGGATCACGTTGGCGAAAGCGGATTCCTGGAATGCCTGTTCCATCTGGATTCTCCTTGATGTCATATTCGATAGTGCCGTTGCCAAAGGTCACTCCTTTCAGCACGGCGCCCCCGTTTTTCACGGTTAATAGACCTTGCGGAAATCCCTCCGTCGGAGCAAATTCGATGTCGCCATCGGCCTGCCACTGTTCAGCGGTCATCGGCACTTTGATGAGCTCCGCGCTCCTCGCGGGTTGAACCGGCAACAGCAAATACAATCCGAACAGGATCGAACCAGTTTTAGTTTTTGAAAAGCCACTCATGTCAGTCTCTTTCCGTGCGGCGTGGGCGCACACACCAATCGTCCTCGTTCCGTTCCCGCCAAACTCAGTGCTAGTCTTCGCGGATTATTTGTTCAGTTGAGACTTTGATGCCGTCGAGGTCATCCAACCGCATTTCCAATCCCCACCCAAAATGGTGAGCTCCGCCATCCGGGAAATTGTCATCAAGAGCAATCGCGATCTCATTCAACCCCTTGCGCAAAGGCAGATCGAAGGCACCATTTTCGAGAGACAAGCGTCCATCCGGCGATTTTCTTCCCTCCGGCGGATCATAGAGATTTCTACCCGCGAAGACTTGCTTTCCATTCACATACACCCAAATCTCCCTGGCCCAGCCAATCGAAGCATGCTTTTTCTGGTCGCGGTCAGACTCGATGGTAGTTTTCAACCAAGCAACATCGATTACCGACCCTGTTTTCGTGGATCCGAATTCGCGCGTGAGATTGACCATCCCCTTCCGCTCCGCCACGAGTTTCTTCCAGGAAGGCGACTCGACGGGTAGGTCTCCGTAGTTTCGATCCTTGCCGGTCAACTCTTTGAATACAGGATCCATCTCACTCGGCAAGACAGAGGGTGCTGAAACACTCCAATTGCGAATGTATCTGCCGTCGCTGTCCGTGGGATCTGTGACGGGCTGCGGCGAAAGGCCATCGACTTCATCCGGGGTCACCGTTAGATTTGCGAAAGAAGCTGGCCCATGTAGCTTTATGGCGCCCCCAAGGGCATCCCCTTCCAACCTGCCGACGGCTAGCGTGGGCGACGTTGCACCATTGACGAAGATATTCATCCTTCGTCCGGAGACGACCATCTTTATGTGATTCCAACCCTCGGGGCGGATGGGAGCCATCGCTTGGTATTCCGGGTAAATGTCCCAGAGAGGAATTCCATGGGTCAGAGGGGTGTATTGAATACAGTCCTGTGAGGCCGGGCAATCGGGACCCGGTCGGAGGTAGACCTCTTCAGCGGTCTCCAGATCCCGCTGACGGAACCGAATTCCTGGAATCCCGTGTCCAAGCAGCTTGACGTCGAATTCGATCGTGCCATTGGTGAACGGCATGTCCTTTAGCGCTGCGTTACCCTGCTTCGCTGCCAAAATACCTTCTGGGAAGCCTTCGGTCGCGACGAATTCTACCTCTCCTGTTGTCTTCCAGTGTTCCGCGGTCATCGCAATTTTGACAGGGCCTGCACCCCAGGCGGTCTGAAGCGGCGGTATGAAGCACAAAGCGATAAGTATTGCTCTCGGAGGATAGGTGCTTGCTTGCGTAAAGAACATCTTTAGACTCTCTTTCAATGGAACGTCCAATGACCGTTCATGAGAAAACCCTACGCGACGGAGACAGACGGCGCGATGGAAATGTCGCTGGAGGGACTGCGCTGTGCCGAAGCGGATGCTTGGTACCGTGGGTCGGTCACACGTCATTCGATAGGCAACCTTCAAATGCAGTTCAACTGTGAGGCCAGCCTCTTCTTGCATCCTGGCTATGGAAATTGCTGCTGAATCGTTTATTGAGCGGCAGGCCTGCGAGAGGGTTCCGATGCAGCAATTCAATTCGTAATTCTTCTCTCACACAGATTGGCGGTTTATATGCTTTTGACCGCGAGGTTCCATATTTATTCTGCGAAGCGGCGTGCCCGAAGCAATGCTGGCGAGGATTGTGTAGAGGGAAGAACGGTTGCAGTCTGCTCGCTCGCAACGACTCTCGACGCAGCCGGTCCGCGGGTTGCCGGCTTGTTCCTGGGAGGGAGACGAGAGCGAAACGGCGGCTTTCGCCATCGGCTGGCAGCGTTCGGCAAGAACAAATATTCGGAATCATCAATAACTGTGCCATTTTGCTCAGTATGCGAAGGGCCTTCTGAGCGATGGTGAGCGAGGACTACAAGTCAAGGGACGGAGACACGTAACCAATCTCGAGACTTCGAATAGGAGCTAATTAAAGACAATGACAAATAAAAGCAAAGTGTTGATGGCGAGTGCTGCTTTTGCCGGCCTACTTGCCGGTACGAGTGCAACCATCCAAGCATCGAGTGTTCTGGCCGGGACACGTTCTTCACTCACTGCGCAAGACCAGTCGCAGGATCAATCGAAGGACCAAGTGAAGGAAAAGCACGCTTGCAAGGGGCAAAACTCTTGCAAAGGCAAAGGCGGATGTAAGGCAAGCGACAACGGTTGCAAAGGCAAAAACAGTTGCAAAGGCAAGGGCGGCTGCGCGACTGACGGATCTAAGCCTCCGCAAGGATAACCTGCCTCAAACCCGGTCTAACTGATGCTTTCCTTGCAGTGGACCGAGGGGGCCGGTATTTCGCACGGCCCTTTCCGTTCAAAAAATGCAATGGTCGCGGTGCGGTAGAGAGAACACTGTTGGTGTCTTTGTCGGCCAGCTCAAATTGGTGTGGTGAGGAAAAGATGTGAGAAAGTGCGCGAATATAAATCATGAGTAGACTAACCACGAAGATCACGCACTGGCACAACCAGTTCTTCGGCTTAGCCTCGTATCTGCAGTCGCCGTACCTCTTGTTTGTTCGGCTGGACGGCGGCCGGCAACTTGCTGAGAGTGGTTGGGGCAAAGTTCATCATCTAGCCAGGGTGACCGAGTATTTCGCCAGCCTTGGCTCGCCAATGCCCGGCCGAATGGCCGCCTTTTCAAATTAGGTCTTTCTCTTCGGATGGGTAAAGCGGCGAGATTCCTTTCCATCGGGTGTTGCTCCAGGCAAACCTGGAAGTCGACGCGTTGCAACCAAGTTCAAGGTGCGTGACGGAACTGACATTTATCACAGCCGGCGTGGGACTGCCCGGTGGGGAATCTTGTCGATCAAGCCGGGCGAGCGGTATCTGGGGGCGTAAATTTATATGAGGGACACGATATTAGTTCCGGCAGATAGATTGGCATGTGCTCAGGTCTGGGGCGGTAACGACGTCGCGGACTTGACGGTTGAAGTTCCAGGATTATTGGGCTGGGTACATTCCAGACCGCTATATCCTGCAGCGACCGGAGGTGACGTCTACTACTTAGCAGTCTGTTCGAAAGGTCTGCTTTCGAGGATCGTTCTGGCAGACGTTGCCGGTCACGGACAGGTTGTTAGCACGACCGCATTGACGCTCCGCAATTTGTTGCGAAAGCATATGAATGCGGCAGATCAATCTGTTTTAATGCAAGAAATGAACGAGGCTTTCGGTCGTGGGAATGATCCAACGGGAGTTCAGTACGCCACCGCGGCGGTACTCGGTTATTTTTGTACGACTGGCGAATTGATTTTTACGAACGCCGGACACCCCCCTCCGTTGTGGTATCACGCCATGGAGAAAGCTTGGCATTGGCTTCGCGACGAAACGCCCTGCAGGGAGGCCAGGGTGGAAAGCGTACCCCTTGGACTCATCTCGGGTACCGGGTATTTGCAGAGTGCCGTGCGACTCCGACCGGGGGATTTTTTGGTTCTCTATACGGACGGAATCACCGAATCAACCAACGAGGCGGGCTTGGAACTCGGATACCACGGAATCCTGGGTCTAGCAGAGAGTCTGCTCTTAGAAACCGGAACATCCTCTAGCACGGTGGGTCAAGCGCTACTTTCGGCGGTGAGAGATTTTCGCGGCCGCTCTCCGGTTCTCGATGATGAGAGCATGCTGGTGTTACAACAAACGATGGACAACCAAGTATCGTCCGCATCGCAATCCATCGAGTCCATCGAGAGTGAACCTAGGACGTACCAGCAGGACCGGGCTCAGATCTGAAAGCTTACGAATCCTGTGCGTATCCGAGCAGCAGCGATTCCTAACTGGACTGAACCCATGAGGATTTGATCGACACGCATATTACTAGGAATGAGAAGTGGAGTGGACCACTTACGTAAGGGCTGGGATAAAGCAGGTTGGTATAGCAAAGCGATGAATCAAATGAGACGGTCTATTCGACGCACCTCGATTGGTATTCTCGCTGGTGGCCTGGCGAGCCCGGCGCTGGCGTTTACAATTGGGCCGTGGAACCTGGGATTATTGTTTGGAATCGCTTTAGGAGGGATATACGCCGCGAGCCTGCGACCGGCAAGCCGCGCTTATGCGGACAATTTGATGGCTGGGGCTGCACTTAGCATACCCTTATGGAGCCTGATCAGCGTGGTTGCGTTGCCGATATTCGCGGGGCAAGCGCCTGCGTGGAGCGCGGAAGGAATACGCGCGCATTTTCCGGCACTGATGGGATGGGTCTTGTACGGCGCCATATTTGGTGTGATCAACCAAGGCATGAGCGATTGGGCCACGACGCTTTGGGGGCCGGAAGCCGAACCAAGTACGGCGACTCCCGCACCTATTACTCGTATCGTGATTCTGGGCGGAGGATTCGCGGGTATGAAAACCGCGCAATGCCTAGAGGAACTGCTGAAGAGTGATATTTCGATGCACATTACCCTGGTAAGCGAAACCAACGCACTCCTTTTTACCCCGATGCTGGCCGAAGTCGCTGGCAGCAGCCTGGAACCGAGTCACATTAGTGCGCCTTTGCGGAGCAGTTTACGTCGGACGGAGTTCGTCCGTGCGCGCACGGCGGGAATCGATCTCGAGAAACGCTTCGTGCTTTTGGAGGGAATCACACCTGGTGCAGCGCTAGCCGAATCGCGCGAAATCCCGTACGACCAACTGGTTCTGGCCCTGGGAGCAGTTCCGAATTATCCGGGAATGCCAAAGGTGGAAGAACTGGCATTTAATTTCAAGAGTCTGATAGATGCGATCCGGATCCGCAATCACGTAATCGAGATGTTCGAGCGCGCGGATCGCGAACCGGATGCGGCGCGCCGTGTTCCGCTTCTCACCTTTGTAGTAGCCGGGGGCGGTTTCGCGGGTGTAGAACTTGCGGGTGCTCTAAATGATTTTGCTCATGGCATCCTGGCCGATTACCCGCATCTTCGTCGCGACGAGGTGCGGGTTGTGCTGGTGCACGCACATGACCGCATTCTTCCGGAACTAAGCGAATCCCTAGGACATTACGCCAGAACGAAAATGGAGGAGCGGGGAGTTGAATTTCGTCTCAATGCGCGCCTGACCGACGCGCGACCGGGAATTATCGTTCTCAACGAAGGAGAGATTCGCTCCGAAACTTTGGTTTGGACTGCCGGAACCACCCCAAGCCCGATAATCAAAGCCCTGAATGTTGAAAAGGATAAGCACGGCGCCGTAAAGGTGAATGCATACCTGGCGATTTCCAGCCAAGCGTGCGTGTGGGCTCTGGGCGATTGTGCGGCCGTAACCGACGCGAAATCGGGCAAGCCGTGTCCGCCGACGGCGCAATTCGCGTTGCGCGAAGCGGTGACGCTGGCGAGTAATGTGGCCGCACATTTGGCGGGCAGGCCAATGAAAACATTTCATTTCGATTCCCTGGGCGCTCTGTGCGTGATCGGACATCAGACCGCCTGTGCGGAACTGACCGTTCCGTTTGCGCGCACGCGTGCGGTGCGGTTTTCGGGATTGTTGGCTTGGCTAATGTGGAGGGGTATTTATCTATCGAAGCTTCCCGGGCTCGAACGAAAGATTCGCGTGCTGTTCGATTGGATCGTGGAGCTCTTCTTTCCGCGCGATATCGTCCAAACGATCGATCTGAAGTAAGGAGTTTTGTGATGCAACAAAAGGAATCAGTGGTGGCCCAAACACCGCCAAGCCCAAGAATCTGGGGATGGATCGAGCCTTGCGCGGCAGTTTTTATGGGCGCTTTTGCAGCCGCGCTCGGACGCGCGCAGCTGGGGGCGACCCCGGCACGGAGTGTTATTTTCGGCGCGCTCTTCGGGCTATTTTTTTGGTGGGGATGCAGCAAACGGGCGGACAGTCCTGGCGCTGGACTGGTCTGGGGCTTGGGTTTTTCTGCGCTGATGTGGTTGTTGATACCTGCGGGCACGGTGCGCCTACTGAACGGGACACAGCATTCGATCATGTTGTCGGACGCTCGAGCGCGCTTTCCGGCCCTAGTGGGTCATCTCATCCTACTAGGCATGCCTCTCGGCATTACCCTCGGGATCTTCGGCGCTGTTCGCTCCCCTGGTCCGAAACAGACCTTTCACTGGGGCCGCGCTATCGTAGTGGGCGGCCTGGCGGGCACGTTGAGCGGATTGGTATTTAGCCGTTGGATGTACGAGGGCCGATTCTATCCACTGCTAGCTGGCATCCCGGAAGTAAGCTCGCGATCGGAAATGGCTGCTTTCCATTTTTTGGTTGCGCTGCTAATCGGAGCTAGCTTTGGACTGCTGTTTCAGACCGGCGTGCGCGGACTCGGCTCAAGCATGGGTTGGGGATTGGGATTCGGCATTTTCTGGTGGTTCTTCGGACCATTGACGCTTTTTCCACTCTTGAGCGGAAATGGTATAGATTGGTCGGCCGATAAAGGTACAGCGCTGTTTGGCTCGTTGATCGGACACATTATCTACGGGCTAATTTTAGGGGTGATTTATGCTGGAATCGACCGCGCATGGGTAAGGCTGTTCATACAATCTGATCCCCTCAATCGACAGCCCGAAGGCCCGGGCGTCCACATACTACAATCGCTGGGTTGGGGAGCATTGGCGGGGTTGGTCGGCGGAGTGGCCGCGAGCCCTGTGTTGCTAGCGACGGGAGTGCTGCCCCGGGTGGCCGGTTTGGGCAGTGGATTTCCGGGGGTGACGGGGTTGATCATCCATTTGGCTACGAGCGCGGTCATCGGAATGACGTACGGGCTGTTGTTCCGGAACGAAGGCTCCAGCTTGAGCGCGGGAGTGCCGTGGGGATGTGTGTTCGGGCTGATCTGGTGGTACCTCGGCCCCATGACCATGGTGCCACTGATATTTACGGGAGAGGCCGATTGGAGAGCCAATGCCGCCTCTGCGCTTCTACCGCTGTTGATCGGTCAACTCTTTTATGGCGCAGTGACAGCAACCATATTTCTGCTTTTGGAACGGCGCTACCAGGGCTGGCTGCTTCTGGACCCCAGGAATTCTGCTCGTGAACAGTTGCGTATGCGCCCCGTTGGAACGCCGGCGCCGGCACTTTGGTTTTTCGCCTTATGTCTCGGCATGCTGCTGCCCATTTTACTGGGATAACAACTTCAACTGGCTGATGAAACTCGGGGCCGCCGAGGGCCCATCTGGGATCCGGAGATCTGTGGCAGGAACGTATGGCGTTCTTGTAAGGTCGGGGTTAACACAGTGTTCGGAGATAAAGATGTAGATCCTTAAGGCTTTACCGATTTGAATTAGGCTGAAACCTTTGCGTCGTTACGAACTCTCATTTAATGGGGAATTGAAATCCATATCATGCGAACGGCTCCCTCGAACTCGGAAATCGCGTACTTGCTCTTGAGGATTACTTTTGGCGCCAACATCTTTTTGCACGGGCTAATGCGACTCCTGGAAGGTCATACTACGTTCCTGGCCTATATCACCAAGCAAATGCAGGGTGCTCCTGTGCCATCCTGGTTTCTTCCGCCGTTCTCATATGCGCTGCCCTACCTGGAAGGTTCCGTAGGACTTCTACTCCTGCTCGGGCTCTTTACTCGTAGTGCGCTCATCGCCGGGGCACTAGTCATTTTCATGCTGGAAGTAGGTAGTTGCCTTGCTCAGGAGTGGGCCGTGGTCGGCGACCAGCTCGTCTACGCCTTGTGTTTTTTCATCTTGCTCAGCTTCGTCGACCGCAATCGATGGTCTATTGACGATCTTCGGAGCGCGACCGGCTAACACCATAGGGCTCTCCGTTGTTGTTTGTGCGCGCCATGGCTTTGTCGCCTGATTAATCCGTTCCAATCCGAAATGGTCTGGAAAGTCCAACCCGTGAGGGCGGACCCAGGTGCCTGGCAAGCATGGGCCGGCTGGTGATACCCACATCATTGACGGGGTCTGCGCATAGACGGCTACAGCGCTTGCCATGCGCGTAGCCATTACCTTTAGGCGCTCCAGTCCGCGCGCTCAGAGAACCGGTTTCGCGAGCTTTCGGGCACCAAGAAAGAAAGTCCAAAGCCACGCACAAGGTCGCAACCGCCAAAGTAGGAAAGACATACGTGGCAAGCGCCTCGGGGTTTGCCTCGGGATGCGTTGCGGTAAAGCTTAGTGATTGTCCTTGCGCACGAAAATAATCCTGAAAGGGCTAACGGCCGTCGCCATTACCTCGAATGGAATGTCCGTCAGTGTGGCTGCCAGCCCGACAGCGTCACCTGACTAGCGATCTTCAAATGAGCGACTTCCCCCTGCTTGAACTGGTGGGCAGTTTATCTCGTCCGAACAGAGCACAAAGACACTAGGCTTCTGACCGGCCCGAAATCCAGAGCATCCAGTTCGGAACTTCACAGTCCTACGTGTGACATTTTCATCGCGGTACGCACTTCGAATAGGTAATTTTCCTATCATGAACCAGGTGTTGGCAAAAGTCGACCAAGTGGCAGACTTGCTGTTCTGCTGGGCCTACGTTTCTGAACTGCTTCCGCGCTCGAGGTTCTAAATGCCTGGTCCGACCCGTGAAACCTTTGATCCCAAGACCTTCCTGGCAAAGGCCGGCCTGGGACGCAGAATTTTGCGAATTAAGTCTAATGCGACCTTCTTTGTACAAGGAAATCCGGCGGATTCAGTCTTTTTCCTTCAGGAAGGACGTG
>Ga0302325_10025093_pt1 | contig 12389 bp, 11 predicted proteins | sample Palsa_T0_2_FD_201948 | JGI IMG/M metagenome (GOLD analysis project Ga0302325, IMG submission 201948) | Peat permafrost microbial communities from Stordalen Mire near Abisko, Sweden - Palsa_T0_2 | ecosystem: Environmental > Terrestrial > Soil > Palsa > Peat permafrost | place: Sweden: Abisko...
GCCGACGAGGCCGAATGGAGCTCCGCCGACTCGGCGGGTGCGAACACCGCAGACGAACTGGCCGTCCTGTTGCGCCGGCTCCGGATGAGTCTCGCCACCGGCGAGCGCCAGCACCCCGCCGGCTCGGCACTCTCGCCGACTCAGAGCACCCTGCTGCGTCTGGTGCGCACCCGTCCGGCGATCACCTTCACCGAAGCGCAACGGGCCCTACGTGTGCCTGAGAGAACGTTGCGCGTCCATATCACCCGCTTGGTCCTGGCTGGGCTGCTCGAACGTCAGCAGGGAGACGGCTCGCCCTCGACGCTGCGTCTGTACCCCACTGCGCTCACCCACGCCCGAGCCGCGACACACCTCGAACACCGCCGCGAGCACCTCCACGAGGCGTTGGCGCACTTGGCGTCAGTCGACCGGGAGGCGATCGGAGCGGCCCTCCCCGCGCTGCGCCGCCTGGCGACGTCGGTCGAGGATAACCCGGACGAGTATCCCGACCGCGGTCTGCGGATGATGTCTGGACGCCCCTCGGCCTGAACCAAGGCGGAAGAGTGCCGCCCGCGACCGCGCCAGCGGGTCAGCCGGCCCGGCGGGCTCGAAGGGGCCGCTCGCGGCGCTCGGCGCGCAGAGGCCGCTCGCGCCGGCTCGCTGGCGCCGCGCTGGACCTACCGGCCGATCGCACGGCGGGGGCGCGCTTGGTGGCAACGCTCCGTGTCCTCGTGGTTGCTCGGGGCGCGGCGGGTACGGCCGGTGCGCTGGGCGCGGCGCGCTCGGCCCGGGCCGTGCGCTTGGTGGCCGCGGAGGCGCTCTTGGAAGCGACGGTACGCCGGGCTGGCCGGGCGCTCTCGGCCGACGAGGCCGTGACCTTCGACGGGGCCCCCTTCGCTGGTTCCGTCCTGGTAGTGCGCGCCCGCTTCGCGGGTCCCGTCCCGGTGGCGCGCGTCCGCGTAGTCCTGGCTGCCGGTGCGGCCACTTTGGACTGGGCCCGGATGAGCGCCGCTTCCGCGGTCGCGCGCCCGGCCTCGGCTTCGGCTCGGACCGCCTCTGCGGCTGCGCGCGCTGCCTCGGCTTCGTTGCGTCCCCGGTCGGCCTCCTCGGCGCGGCGCCCAGCGTCTGCCGCTTCCTGTTCGGCGTGCTGGCGCGCCATCTCCGCCGCGGCCACGCGGCCGTCGGCGGCCTCTTGGGCCGCGAGCGCCTCGGTCGTTCGCCCCTCGGCCACCTGCAGAGCCCGGGTCATGGACCGAACCTTGGCCTCGGCTGCGGTTCGAGCCATGTCGGCCGCGGCCGCCCGCTCGGCGGCCTCGTGGGCCGCGGCCCCAACGCTGAGCCGGCCTGCCGCGATGCTGGCCGCGTCAGCCTCGGCGACCTCCCGGAGCCGCTCCGCCATGGCGGCCTGGCTGCGCGCCGCCTCCACGAGGGCGGCGGCGGCGGCGGCGCGCGCCGTCTCGCTGTCGGCTCGCTTGGTGGCGGCGGCCAGGCGCCTGGTCAGCTCTTCGATCGCTTCGTCGGCGGCCGCGGCGGATGCTTCCGCGTGCGACCTTCTGGCCTCGGCGTCCGTCAGGCGACGGGCGAAGACTTGGGTATCCACCACGCGCAGATCGATGTCCACACCCAACTTGTCCAAGGCGGACAGCTCGGCCGCGGCCATCGCTCGCTCGGTCAGCAACCGTTGATGTTCCAGGGCTTCGGCCATCCAATCCGCAGTCCGCCGCAGCCGGTTCTCGGCCAGTTCGGCCGATCGGGCCAGGTCGTCGGGCCCGGCACTCTCGACGGCCACGACTCGCCGGTTGGCCCGGTACGCCGCCACCGCGTCATGGTCCGGATTACTGCAGAAACGCCTCTGGTCCGACGCGTCGTCAGGCCCCACCGCGACCTCCCCGCACGCCGGATACTGGCACCACTCCACTGCCTGGTCTTCTGTGGACCCGCGGACCGAATCTTGCACTGTTGTCATGGCGGTGACCCCCCAAATCGGACACGCGCTTGCTGTTGGTCGGCCACAGTACCCAACTTCTCGGACGACCACCACGACCAATCAGCGCCACCACTGCCAGGGTCGGTGGAGTCTGGTGTCATAGGAATGTGGGCCCTTTGGGCGAGAGGCCAGGACCTTTGGCCCTAGGGGCGCACGCACCGCGATGGTGACAATGGATGTCGAGCCCGAAGGAACCGGGCCACCCAAAGAAGAGAGCATTCCAATGGCAAGTACCGTCCCATTTCTCGGTAATCCGTCCGAACGAGCCAACCCGTCAATCTGGGAATGGCTGAAGGAATCGAAGATTATGGCTGTCGCCTGGACCGCCATGAGAGTCTGGCTGGGGATCATGTGGATCCAAGCTGGCTGGGCCAAGCTGTGGGGCGCGGAGAACGCCGCGTTCCTGCATCACAACGGGGCCGGGGTCGCCGGTTTCGCCGGCCATGGCAAGGCGGCCTACACCTGGTGGGGGAGTTTCCTGCACAGCTTCGTCGTGCCGAACTCCGGCTGGATCGGCATCCTGGTCGCGGTCGCAGAGTTCACCATCGGCATCGCCTTGGTGGCAGGATTCTTCACCCGGGTGGCGGCGGTGGGCAGTCTGGCCTTGCTCTTCACCTACGTGATGTCCGGCACGGCCAGCGTCTGTGCGTTGTACGCCCTCTTCGCGATCGTGATCCTCGCCATGTGGAAGACCTCGAGCTGGATCGGCCTCGATGGTCTGATGGCCAACTACCGTCAGCACCACCACATCGAGTTTCACCACATCCGCTTCCCATGGGAGCGGGTCGCGACCGGGACCGTCGGTGCGGTCAAGACCGCTTAGCGGTTCGTTTCCTCGGTCACGTAAAAGCCGATGCGGCCTGCTAAAAAGCAGGCCGCATCGCCGCGTCGGACTGGCAGCCGTTATCCGCCGCGGAGCTTCTCGTCGAGGGCTTGGGCCTCGATGTCCATGCGCCGGAGAATCCCGGGGACGATCCGGCGCTCGGCCTGGTGACCAATGACCGGCACGGCCACCACCAGCTCTCCGTCCAACTGGCGAACGGTGCCCGCCTCATCCCCGGCGAGGATGAAGTCGGCTGAGCCGTGCAGTCGCTTCGGATCTGCCTCGGCCCGGAAGCGAAGCGTGCCCGAGCCGGAGCCGGAGCCCGAGGACGAGTTGACGTGCATCTCTTGGATCCAAGCCAGCCGCTTGGGGCCGAGCAACCGGCGGGCCATCGGATCGAGACTTCCGACGTACTCGTAGCGGAGGACTAGCGCGGCGTCGTCGCTGTCTGCATGTTGCTCGAGCACTTCGGGCTGGCTCAGATCGGGGAGAGCGAGCCCGACGTAGAAGCCCGGATCGGCGAGCAGCGCCGCGACTGCACCGGGAGAGCCGTGGAAGCGGTGTTCGGTGTGGAAACGCACCGGGTTCAGTATGACGTGGGCCGGTCGGGTCAGCGACGATGAGGCTCCTGGCCTGTCCAGCCCGTGTTCACTCTTCGAGGCCGCTCGGGCTGTCAGGTACGTCGACGGCGTGCTCTTGGAGCGCCGAGAGAGGGACGATCTGCAAGGCCAGCTCGTGGGTGGAAGCGAGCACGACTGGGGCAGCTGCACCGTCGTTGTAGGCGCGCAACCAGTTCGCGGCGGTGACACACCAGCGATCCCCTGGCGCCAGACCCGGAAAGCCAAACCGCGGCATCGGAGTCGAGAGGTCGTTACCGATGCGACGCTGATGGTCCAGGAACTCGGCGGTCACCACCGCGCAGATCGTGTGGCTGCCGAGGTCCTCGGGCCCGCTCGTGCAGCATCCGTCTCGGTAGAAGCCGGTGAGGGGGTCGGTGCCACACGACTCCAGTACCTCACCCAGCACATTGTGATCGGCCATCCCCGCAGTATCCCTCGTCCGGCCGCACCGCCCGCGCGGGCCCCGCCGGGCGACCAGAATGGCGCGATGAGAGATATCACGGGAACGGGGATATGGAGTGCGGGGCTCCGATACGGGGATCCGGCCGAAGGCGCCGAGGCTGCTGCTGAGCTGGAAGACCTCGGATACTCCGCTCTGTGGGTCCCGGACATCGGCGGAAACGTGTTCGACGTGGTCGAGCGGCTCATGGCGGCGACCAAGACAACGACAATCGCTACCGGCATCCTCAATCTCTGGATGCACTCGGCGGAGGAAACTGCGGACTCGCACGCCCGCCTCACCGCCGCCCACGGAGACCGGTTCCTCATCGGCATCGGTGTCAGTCACGCCGCCCTGATCGATGCCCGCGAACCCGGCCGTTATCGCAAACCGCTCGCGGCTATGGCCTCGTTCCTCGACGGGCTCGATTCCGCGCCCACACCGCTGGCGCCGTCGACGCGGGTGCTGGCTGCTCTGGGCCCGAAGATGCTCGAGCTGGCCCGGACCCGCGCCGCTGGCGCCCATCCGTACAACGTCACCCCGGAACACACGGCCGCCGCCCGCGCCGCGCTGGGACCGGCCAGCCTGGTGCTGCCCGAGCAGGCGGTCGTCTTGACCACCGATTCGGAACTGGCCCGCAAGCTCGGTCGCGACCACCTCGCCCACTACTTTGCCCTGCCCAACTACACCAACAACCTGCGGCGTCTCGGCTTCGGCGACGACGACTTCGCGGCGGGCGGCAGTCAGAAGCTGATCGACGCCCTCGTGGCCTGGGGTGACGAGAATGCCATCGAGTCCCGGGTTCGCCAGCACCGTGACGCCGGTGCCGACCACGTGTGTATCCAGGTGTTGAGCGAGGATGGGCTGTTCCCGCGCCAGGCCTGGAGGGAGTTGGCTCCCGCCTTGACGACCTAGCCCCCGAGAGCAGGCGTGGAGCAGCCGCTCCGGCGGTGGTGTTGGCCTGAAGGTGAGTTTCCTGGTTCCTCTGTCTGTGCTCGATCTGTGCCCGGTACCAACCGGGGTAGCGACGGGCGAGGCGTTGCGGCGAAGCGTTGACTTGGCCCGGCACGTGGAGGCGTGGGGATATCAACGGTTCTGGGTCGCCGAGCACCACAACATGCCCGGCATCGCCAGCTCCGCTCCGGCGGTCCTTTCCGGGCAGGTTGCTGCCGCGACCACGACGATCCGGGTGGGCTCAGGGGGGGTGATGCTGCCCAATCACGCCCCGCTGGTGGTGGCGGAGCAGTTCGGGATGCTCGAGGCGTTCTATCCAGGGCGGATCGACCTGGGGATTGGTCGGGCGCCGGGGACGGACCAGATGACCGCGCTGGCCTTGCGACGCAGCATGGAAGCGCTGTCAGCCGACGACTTCCCGGAGCAGCTGGAGGCGTTGCTCGGCTTCTTCGCCGGGCACTATCAACGGGTACGGGCCATCCCGGCGGAGGGCAACCAGCCGGCGTTGTGGTTGCTGGGCTCCAGTGGCTACAGCGCGCAGGTAGCCGGCCGGCTGGGCCTGCCGTTCGCCTTCGCCCATCATTTCAGCGCCGCCAACACCGAACCGGCCCTGGAGCTGTACCGCCGGTCCTTCCGGCCGTCTGAGGTGCTGGCCGAGCCGTATTGCCTCATTGGCGTCGCCGTCGTTTGTGCGGAGGACACGGCGCGGGCCCAGTGGTTGCACGGCTCGTCGCGGCTTTCGATCCTGAGGCTGCGGACGGGGCACCCCTCGACTCTGCCCAGCCCGGAGGAGGCGGCCGCCTACCCCTACACCGGCGCCGACCGGGCGCTGATAGCCAGCACCACCGGCACACACGTCGTCGGGGACCCGACCGTGGTCCTCGCCCAGCTCGGCGATCTAGCGACGCGCACTGGTGTCGACGAACTCATGGTCACCACCTCCACCTTCGATCACGCGGACCGCCTCCGCAGCTACCAGCTCCTCGGGCAGGCTGCCGGGCCGGGCCAGAAGGGCTCAGGGGCGGGGCAGGATGGCCTCTACGACCTTGTGGCAGCGACCTTCGATGGGCGGGGTGAGGGCCACTAGGAGGCGGTCATTTTTGCCGGCAAGCATGTGGGTCCGGCCGGCTTGGTCCATATCTGCCGCGATGCGCCGGTCCAGGCAGGGTAGTTCGCGCTCGTGTCCCAACCAGCCAAATCGGCAGGCCAGGTAGGGTTCTTCCCGCCACAGGCTGATGGGCCCCTCCGGTTCGACGAGAGCGATCGAAGGATGGTCTGGCCGGCGTTCCCAGAAGCGCACGACAGGGCTGGAGATCCCCAGCAACGGCTCGCCGTTGGGATGTAGCAACGGGCGGAGCAGACGCGTTACCCGCCGGGGGCTGGCCCGCCGGACCGGTATCGGAGGACCGGTCAGGACCAGGGCCTCGGGTTGGCACGGATCGGGAACCCCGTCGAAGTCCGCCCCGAGCTCGTCGAGGGTGACACGAACCACGTCGTAGGGGCGCAGCTGATGGGCCGACGGCTCCGCTGACCAGGCCCTGACCAGGACTCCCGACACCAGATCCACGCCGGCGCAATGGTTGCCGCCGGCGGCCAGGACGAGCAGCTCGAGGGTCGCTCCCGGGGTCACGGCCACCCTGGGTAGGTCCTTGACGACGGTATAGAAGTCGGGCGCAGTACTAGCGGACACGGGTATTCATAGTGGCGAAGTCCGGACCCCCGAAGGTGGATGCCCCCCGATGGGCCATGCTAGTTGTTCACGCGCCTACCTCGGTCGCGAGGGCGGCCGGGTCGCCGGTAGGGGCCCGGCAGGCGTAGTCCCGGCACACAAAGGCCAGATTCGCCTGGTCAGACCCCGTCCGCCCTTCCCACAGCGGCGAGTCGAAGGGTTCCCCCCAGGCCAGCACCGCCCCGGGCAGGTACCGGCGCCGAACGACCTCGAGCAGGTCCGGGCGATCGCCCGTGACGACGACCTCGGTCAATCCCGTGCGAGCCAGCTCTGCGGCCCCCACCAGCCCCGTGAACGCGATCGGCGCGGCCGCGATTGCCGCGCTCAGAGCGTGAATCACCGCTTCCGCCTGGGTGCGGTAGCGCGAAATTCCCGTGAGCGCGGCCAGGCGCAGGAGGGCGGTGGCTGCGACCGAGTTTGCGGACGGTAGGGCCCCATCCTGACTGTCCATCGGGCGGGCGATGAGAACCTCGGCGTCGTGGCCCGTCATGTGGAACGCGCCGGACTTCTCATCGGTGAACAACTCCAGCAGCGCGTCGGCCGCCGCCCTCGCCTCCGCAATCCAGCGGGCTTCGCCGGTCGCCTCGGCCAAACGGGTGAACGCCTCGATGAGCCAGGCGTGATCGCCGGCGTAGGCGAGGTGGCGCGCTGAGCCCTGCTGGTGGCCTCCGGGGCCGGCCGGGCCCTGCCGGTGGCCTCCGGGGCCGGCCGGGCCCTGCTGGTGGCCTCCGGGGCCGGCCGGGCCCTGCTGGTGGCCTCCGGGGCCGGCCGGGCCCTGCCAACTGCGTAGCCATCTCCCGTCGGATGGCCGCCGGAGGGCCCCCAGGAGAAAGTCGGCGAGCTGTGCCGCGGCGGCCACCCAGTCCGGCCTGTCGAGGGCGGCGCCGGCCTCGGCCAGGACCGCCACCGCCATGGCGTTCCACTCGGTGAGGACCTTGTCGTCGAGGCCGGGGCGGACTCGGGTCTCCCGGCGGGCGAGCAGGGCCAGTCGGGCCGCCTCCACCTCCGGCGGCCGATCCAGCTCGGCGCCGAGCGGTCGGAACAGGATGTTGTGGTCCTCCCAGTTTCCTTTAGGTGTGACGCCGTACCAGGCTGCGGCGGCTCGGCCGCCGACCTCGAGAACCTCCGGGGCGTCCCACACGTAGAAGCGGCCTTCGGTGCCCTCGCTGTCGGCGTCCTCGGCCGAGGCCAGGCCACCACCGGTCAGGCGTACGGGTGGTCGCAGGAGGTACTCGAGGGTCTCGGTCACTACCTGGCGGTAGCGGTCTGATCCGGTCAGCTGCCAGGCGTGGAGGTACACCCGGGCTAGGAGAGAGTTGTCGTAGAGCATCTTCTCGAAGTGGGGGACCAGCCACTGTCTGTCGGTCGAGTAACGGGCGAAACCGCCACCCAGATGGTCGTAAATTCCGCCCGCCGCCATCGCGTCTAGGGTCAGAGTTAGCGCATCCATCCCGTCCCGGCGTCCCGTCCGGGAAACCGCCAGCAGCAGCAGTTCGAGCATCGCCGGCTGCGGGAACTTCGGGGCCCGCCCGAAACCGCCCCACTCCGGGTCGTGCCGGGAGATGAGGGCGTCGGCGGCGGCCGGGAGAAACTGGGCCGAGTCACCCGGACCGGCCGAGCCGCGGCCGAGCACGTCCATCCCGGGGAGGCCGGTGCCGGCCCGCACGGCTTTGGCGAGTTGGGCTGCGGCGTCCTCGAGGTCTCTCCTCCGCTCCCGCCAGGCCCGTGTGATCTGCCCGAGCAGCTCGACGAAGTGGTTGCGGGGAAAGTAGGTTCCCCCCAGGAACGGCCGTCCGTCGGGCAGAAGGAAGACGGTCATCGGCCACCCGCCGCTGCCAGTGACGGCTTGGACCGCTTCCATGTAGATGCTGTCGACGTCGGGGCGTTCCTCGCGGTCGACCTTGACGTTGACGAAATCGGCGTTCATCGCCGCCGCGGTGTCGTCGTCTTCGAACGATTCGTGCGCCATCACGTGGCACCAATGACATGAACTATATCCAATAGACATGAGAATTGGCACGTCCTGCTGGCGGGCCGCCTCAAACGCCTCGTCGCCCCAGGGATACCAGTCCACCGGGTTGTCGGCGTGCTGGCGCAGGTAGGGGCTTGTTTCCTGGGCGAGCCGGTTCATTTCTGGTCACCGTTCCGTGCACTGGTTACCTGTTCTGTTATCTGTCTATGGATGGCGTTAGACAGATGAGTCACACAGATAAGACCCGTGGGACCGGCGTGAGAGGAGGGTCCCGTTGCGTGACGATTTCGTTCGGGGCTCATGGCGCGAACTGCCGCCGGTCCGCCTTTGTCGCGCCCATTGCCTGTAGCGGTCACCGGCTCAGTCTTGCGCATGATCACGCGGGACCGGCCAGTCTGTCGTGGTCAGGACCGGGGCACGGTCGATCGTGCTTTCTCGGCAGGTCCAGGCGGTGGCGGAGGACGCTGCCTGCCCGGCAACGGGGGCGTACCGTGTTGTCCCTGGATGCAGAGACCGTCGAGATCATCGGATGGAACCGGCTCGTCTCTCAGCTGGTTGCGGACGGATTGGAGGTCGCCAGACCAGAACGCTAGAGGGGAATGGACCCGATCGCCTACCTCGATTTCGACGAAGAGGGCGGCGGATTCGTCGCCCGCCCGATCCAGCTCTAAGCCGCCAGCCGGTCGATGTTCGGCATCGACGCCAAATACGAGAAGTTCGCCCCGGCCGGCATACTCCACGTCTTCGTCTGGCATGCGACCGGCGACGGACCCGATACAGCCGGTAATGGGCGGTCCTGCCCCCGTCCGGTCCTCAACCAGCGGTGCAGCCGGGTTCGACAAGATATTCACCCAAGTCGGCTGTCTCCGTCATGGCCCACCATTCGCAGTGGCGGTAGGGGCTGTTGACGACTATCCGCCCCTTGCTGTTGCGGTAGTAGGTCTGCATCCCCGGGTGGGTCCAGACCATGTTCGACAGGCGCGCGTCGGTCGCGTCGTTGTAAGCGTGGTTGACCTCGTCACGGATCTCGACGGTGGCCGCGCCTGCATCGAACATCTGGCGGAGGATGTCGAGGATGTAGTGGACCTGGCGCTCGAAGGTGAACAGGATGCTTCCCCCGTGGCCGGGCTGCAGGTTGGGTCCGTACAGGCAGAAGAAGTTGGGAAAGCCGGGTATGACCGTGCCCAGGTAGGCGCGGCCGTCGTCGTCCCACATCCGCTGGAGGTGGCGAGCGCCTCGTCCGACTATCTCGAACGCCGTGAGGAAGCGGGCCACGTCGAAGCCGGTGGCCAGGATCAGGACGTCGGTGGGGTACTCGGCGCCGGAGGATGTGATCACGCGGTCGGCTCGCACGGCGGTGATCGGGTCGGCGACCAAATCGACGTTCTCTCTGGTGATCGTCTGGTACCACCCGTTGTCGAGAAGGATCCGCTTGCCGTACGGGGGGTAGGTGGGGAGGACCTTGTCGAGCAGTTCATCCGCGTGGGGGCCGAGCTCGCTGCGGATGTATTCGGTCATGTACTCCCGGTGTCGGTCGTTTTTCGAGTTGATGGATCGATCGGGGTGCGGCCAGTCCGGATCGATCTGGAGGACCGGATGGAGCTTGTCGTTGAAAGCCCAGCCGAGACGGGCCCGGTACCACATCGCATACAACGGCACTTGGCGCATCAGCGTCCTAACCGTCGCCGGAACCGGCTGGTGGAACTTGGGGAACGGGAGAACCCATTGTGGCGAGCGCTGGAACACGGTGAGCCGCTCCACCTGCTCTGCGATCGCCGGTACCACTTGCATGCCGCTGGCGCCGTTGCCCACCACCGCCACCCGCTTGCCCTGTAGGTCCAGCCCCTCGGGCCAGGAGGCCGTATGGGCGGTCACGCCCTCGAAGGAACCGAGGCCGTCGATGTCGGGCAGCTTCGGGGGGTTGAAGATTCCGACGGCGCTGATGACCGCTGGCGCGGTCACCGTCTCCTCGGTCCCGTCCGACGATCGGGTTTCCACCTGCCAGCACCGGGCGACCTCGTCGTAGCGGGCCGCGGTCACGGTCGTATCGAAACGGATCGAGGACCGCAGGTCGAAGTCGGTGGCCACCCGCTCGAGGTAGGCACGCACCTGAGGCTGGAGCGAAAACCAGTTCTCCCAGTCGTTGGGGGCAAACGAGTACGAGTACAGGTGGCTGGGTGTGTCGACGCCCGCCCCGGGGTAGCGGTTGTCGAACCAGGTGCCCCCGACAGAAGCATTCTTCTCCAGGATGGTGAACTCGACGCCGGCGGCCTGCAGGAAGTAGGCGGCGCACAGACCGGAGAACCCGGCACCGACGATGAGGACGTGAAAGCCTGGAGGTGGCGACAGGCGAGCCGGGGGCTGGGCCGGTGCGCTGCGGAACTGGGATTCCAGCATCGGCCCGTACTCGGCGGGGATCTGTTCCGCCATCGACACGCTCAGCATCTCCAGAAGCGCCGCCGCGTCGAGATCGGGAGGGGTGGGGGAGCGGGCGTCCATCCAGTCGCGGATGGCACGCTTGGCAAGCTCCCGGATATCGGATTGGACCTGTTCTGGCAGCCCGCCCGTATCGTTGTCGTCCATGCCTAGAGCTCGGCTCGGCCGGTAGGGGTCTTCCAGCCATCGGCGCTCCCCGGTGAGGTGGACCAGAACCATCAGCAGGGTCGGTATGTTGGCCTCGCCGAGTGCTGATGACAGTTCGTCCAGGTCCTCGCCGGGGTCAGTAACGGTCATCCCGTATAGTCTACCTATACACGGGCCACGGCGACAGGCGAGCCTGCGGCCGGTTGCTGCTACCCCGGAGCGGCAGCGGCTCAGCGTCGACGCACCGGCGGCGGTCGCTTCCCGTCCGGCGTGATGGGGATCGGAAGCTTGAGCCTCAGGATCACCCTTCGTATCGCAGAGCGGAAGCGTTCGACGCTGTCGGCATCTGCCCCGTCGATCGCATGATTTGCCGCGGCGAGGATGGCGCTGGCGAGGATGCTGGCGAGCGGCTGTGGAGGCTCGGGTTCTATCTCGCCTTCGATCATTGCATTGCGCAAGTCCGTCTCGAGCAGGCGGACGACCATCTCCTCGTTGAAGCGGTTCCACTCCGCATAGCCGAGGGCCCGTGGGGCGTCGCGGACAAACGATACGGCCTCGGTGTTGGCGAGCAGGTCGAGCAGGTAATCACATGTGAGCAGGATCTGCTCGAGGGGACCGGCCTCAGCATGAGCGCCTCTGCTTGTCTGCATCGTCGCGCCCGACTCGGCCGTTGCAGCGCGGATCGCTGCAACGTACACGTCCTGCTTGGTTTTGAAGAAGTGATACAGAGGACCGGTCGTGCAGCCTGCGGCCTCGGCTATGTCCTCCATACGAGTCGCCTCATAACCGCGAGTCGCGAACAGCTTGCGCGCGGCTCGGACGAGTCGCTCGCGTCGCTCGTCGGCTTTCAGCCGTCCGGCCATGCACCCTCACAGCAGGTCACGCGGGGCGCTGGAGGTAACCCCACTAGGTCAAATCAGCGTACCGGGTGCGGGAGAAGCTGCATTGTCATGCAAGGACGAGGCCCATCAGCTCGGCGTAGTTGGTCGTGTAGAAGCGATCGAGAGTCTCCTGGGGCTGGCCGGCCATGGAGGCGCCGAACTTCCCGAACGGGTCGCGGCCACCTTCGACGTGGGGGAAATCGGTCGAGAAGCAGTACAGCCGATCATTCGACTCCCGGATCAGCTCACCCACGTCTTCGAAGTTGGTCGGGGTGAAGAACATCTGCTCGGTGAACTGCTCGGAGGGCTTTCTTATGAGCTCGCGGATCTCTGGAGTCGACTTGTACCATGCCTTGGCCGTGTAATCGAGGCGTCGGAGAAGAGACGGGACCCAGTCGGCGCCGAACTCGATGACCCCGCCC
>Ga0302325_10025094_pt1 | contig 12388 bp, 8 predicted proteins | sample Palsa_T0_2_FD_201948 | JGI IMG/M metagenome (GOLD analysis project Ga0302325, IMG submission 201948) | Peat permafrost microbial communities from Stordalen Mire near Abisko, Sweden - Palsa_T0_2 | ecosystem: Environmental > Terrestrial > Soil > Palsa > Peat permafrost | place: Sweden: Abisko...
GTCATCGGTGCGGGCGGGCTGTTCGCGTCGCTGCAAGATGCGCTCAACGCGATCTGGCACGTGGAAAATGCGCGGGGCGGCTGGCGCTTCGTGTTGCGCAGCCGCGTTGCGACCTTCGGGATGATCGTCGTCGTCGGATTTCTGCTGGTCGTCACCTTCGTGGCGAACGCCGTCATCGCGTTCGTGACGGCCCACTTTCTTTCGCGCATTCCCTTTGCCGCAAACCCGACGCTCATCTCGCTCATCGACCAGCTGGTGAGCGTCGGCGTGATCGCCGCCATCTTCGCGACGCTGTTCAAGATTCTGCCCGACGTGCGCATCGCGTGGCGCGACGTGTGGTTCGGTGCGGTGGTCACTGCGGTACTGTTCGTCGTGGGTCAAGTGCTGATCTCGCTCTACATCGCCTATGGCGGCGTCGCCTCGGCGTACGGCGCGGCGGGCTCCATCCTCGTCGCGTTGATTTGGATCTATTACTCCGCGCTGATCCTGCTCTTTGGAGCCGAATTCACCAAGGTCCACGCGAAGACCGCGCAGCTGGTCGTCAATTCGAGGGTGCGCCAAACGATCGATCACCCCGCCGGCACGGACCCGCGCATCGCGAGCGTTCGCACCGCGACGGAGACCGCGGTTTCACCCGGCGTTTCGCCCGCTGCCGCGAACGAGAACACGCCGTCTTCGCGATGATCGCGGCGCTCGCGTAAGAGCGAGTCCCAGTCGACGAGTCCGAACGCCGCCCACGCCCCGAGCATCCGTACCGGACGCGCTTCCGCGGCGAGTGCGAGCAGATCGTCCGTCCGTTCCTCGAGCCAAGCCACGCGCTCGGCTTCGGGGCCGCTGCGATGCACTTCGCTCAGGCCGAAGGGAAGGCCGAGCCGATCGTCCGCGGCACGCAACAGGTCGCGCGCAGCAAACGGCTTGCCGTGTTCGAAGGCTGCGTCGTTGAAGAACGAACCGTCGGCGCGCGTGCCGAGCGCTCGTTCCGAATACGGATAGTAGTTCCAACCCACGAGCTCGGGCGGGCGCGCGTGACGCTCGATCCGCTCGAGCTGCTCCCGCGGTACGCACGCGACCCCGGTGAGGTAGCGATACAGCGCGTGGCCCGGCCGCACGCGGCCCATCAACAGTTCGATCGAGAGAAACGAACGCTCGTGCTTGTGCTCGGTATAGGCGCGCGCGCCGTCGTCGAGCGCGGCAAAGCCTTGCAAATCCTCGGTGATCAAGTGCTGGGCGTGCGGTGCGACGTCGCGAATCGCTTCCATCGCGAGCAGGACCGCGAGCGCTTCGTTGACGATCGCGCGGCCGAACGCCGCATCATCGGTCGCGTGCGGATACCAAAACCCGTACAACGTCGAGAAGCGCGCCGTCGTCAGCGGTTCGTTGATCGGCGTCCAGCGCCGCACCCATGGAAACGCAGCCGCGACCGCACCCGCGTAGCGCGCGAACAACTCGGGAAAGGCGGGATCGATCAAGCTCGTGTACGCCGGACCGCCGCCGTGATGGAGCAAGGTCACGATCGGCTCCACGCCGCGCACGAGCAGGCCTCCGAGGCGCCGCGTCGCCCAGTGCAGATCGACTTCGTCCGGGCGCTCCGGAGCCGAGCGCTCCCACAGGACGGGATACCGCGCCGCGGCCACCCCGAGGCCCGCGAGCAAGTCGAGATCGTCCTCGCGCCCGTCGTGGCCCGTGTCGACGAGCTGATCGCGATAGGTTCGTTCGCCGATGCGCGCGACCGTCGGTTCGGGCGACGCCCACACTTCGAAGGGGAGGGGCATCGACGCTCGCCGCGTCAGGCGACGATCGGCGAGGGTTTCGTGCCGAGCCACGTCGCGAGGTCGGTCTTTTGCCTCGCGTACGTACCCGTGCGCAGCTCCGCGCGCAATTCGCCGAACGTGCCGAACGCTTCGGCAAACGCGTCGTGCTTGTGAATCGACTCGAAGTTGACTTGTGAGGCGAGCACGAACGTCGAATCGGAGAAGTCCTGGTACACGTCGAGGGCCCGCGCCAGGATGCCGCGCACGACGTCTTCCACGAACTTCGGATTGTGGTGCGCCTTGTTGACGATGAAGAACTCGTCGGGCCGCTTGAGCAGATCGTAGGTCTCGCTCGACATCGAGTTTTCGATGATCTCCACGAGGTCTTCGGCCGCAATCTGACCGTCGCGACCGTCGTCCGCCCCGATCAGAATGGCGCCGCGGCCGCGCTGATTGTGGGTCGCGACCGGCAGCGCGTCGAGGGCGCGATTCGCATCGCCTTCGGAGAAGCCGGCTTCGCGCAGTTCGCGCAGCGAGTGTTCGCGGACCATCAGTTGCGCGCAGGGACATGCCGTCATGCCCTCGGCTTCCACCCCCACGACCCGGCGCACGCCCGAGCGATCGGCGTGCGCGATGCCGACCAGCGTGTAGGTTTCCTCGCCCCGAATGCCGCTGACCGGCGTCCAGCGCTCGAGACCGAAGCTCGCGCGCAGCCGCACGTCGGCCCGCAGCGCCTTCTGCGAATCGACGATTCGGCGCGCGATTTGCGAGACGACGTCTTCGATGCGTCCGGCTCCCGACCCGTCGAGGACGTCGAGGGTCGCTTCCTCGAGCAGTTCCGCAAAGCGCGACATGTGCACGCCCGCTCGATCCGGCGCGAGATCGGCGACCATGGAGAACTCGCCGTTGAACGCGGTTTCGCGACCGCCGATTTCCAAGCGCACGATGCGCTTCACGCTCGAAACGCCGGCCCGATCGATCGACAGCTTGACGTCGGGTTCTTCTTCTTGGCGGTTCGCGAAGAAATGCATCGAGCGCGCTTTGCGTTCGTAGCCCGCCCGATCGACCGCGGCCGCCAGCTCGCCGACCGTCTTTCCGGTACGCGGGTCGCGCAGCTCGGGCGCGATCTCGGCGAGCGGAACGAGGTTGAAGGGCCGCGAGGCGAGATACGGATGCGGAACCGCGAATCGCCCGAAGTCGGCTTCGAGGTCGTCGATGAACAGGATGTCGATGTCGATGACGCGTGCCGCGAGGTGTTGCGCGCGCTGGCGCCCGACGGCAACCTCGGCGCCGCGCAGCGCGCGCTCGAAAGCATCCGGCTCGAGCTCGGACGACAGCCGCGCGGCGACATTGAGGAACGCGGGTCCCTTGGCACCGGCCGCCGGCTCCGTTTCATAGTAGGCAGAGACGGCTTCGACGCGCGCGAACGCACGCAGCCGTTGGAGCGCCTGCAAGATGTTGCCTTGCCGGTCCCCGAGATTCGAGCCGATCCCGACGTGGATCACGTGCACGCCGGTACCCGGCCTTTCATCACGGCCGCAACGACGCGTGCCACGTCGACCGTCGGCGCGACGTCGTGCGCGCGCACGATCGCAGCACCGGCGGCGATGCCGAGCGAAGCCGCCGCGAGCGAGGCCGCAAGCAGCTCATCCGCCGGACGCCCGACGAGTTCCCCGAGAAACGTCTTTCGGCTGGTTGCAAGCAACAGCGGAAACCCAAGCGCAGCAAACTCGCCGAAGCGCCGCAAGATCTCGAGATCGGTCGTCAGTTCCTTGCCGAACTCGATACCGGGATCCAGCACGATCGATTCGCGGCCGACGCCCGCCGCGAGCGCCTGCTCGGAGCGCTCGCGTAAAAAAGCGGCGATCTCGCCGCACGCGTCGTCGTAGCGGTACTCGGCGTCGCGAACGTTGAGCCGGCCTTTGAGGTGCATGATGACGAGCCCGGCGTCGTAGCGCGCGACGGTCGCGGCCATCCCTTCGTCCGCAAGACCGCTGCAGTCGTTGATGAGATGCGCGCCGGAGAAGAGCGCCGCATCGGCGACTTCGGCATGCGTCGTGTCGATCGAAAGCGCCACGGGCAGCCGGTCGCGCACGAGCGCTTCGACGACCGGAACGACGCGCGCCCGCTCTTCGGCCGCGTCGACCGGCGCCACGTGACGGCCGTACGAACGGCCGCCGATATCCACGATCTTCGCTCCCTGCGCCAGCATGTCGGCAGCGCGCGCTCGAGCTGCGTCGACGGCGCCGTAGCGTCCGCCGTCGAAAAACGAGTCGGGCGTGACGTTGAGAATACCCATCACGAGCGCAGGCCCGCCGCGCTCGTAGGTGCGGTCGCGGAATCTCATTGCAGCCGCGCTACGCTCCGCGCGTGGCGGTCGGCGCGAGCGCCCGGTCCACGCGGCTCTGCACGTCCTCGAGGTGCGCGCGCGTCTCGACGTCGAGGCGGTTCGAACGTAGCGCTTGCGCCAGGCGATCCGAGAGCCGGTGCAGCTCGAAGCGCGCGAGTCCGGGCGAGTCGCTCGGATAGCCGATGCTGTCGACGATGAAGCTGGGCGCGAGCGAGAACGCGATCATCAAACGGGTCTGACGGCGCTGCAGCGCGCGATGCAGCGGATCGATCGAGGTCATTCCGGGCCGCAGATCGTCCCACACGGCATCCTGCATCCAGCCGAAGAGATCCCCGAGCGACATCGTGCGAACGCCGGGCGTGTTCTTGAGCTCCTCATCCGCAAGCCGGCTCATGGTCTCCGGCGAGTAGAGCGAGAACATGACCCCATCTTGCAGGTCCGCGACGAACTCCTCGACCGGAAAGTCCGGCTGGTCGACCGAGTCGACGCCGCGATGCAGGTAGTAGTTCGGCCCAAGATCCTGCAACAGCTGCGGCGAGAAGCGCAGCGCGCGGCTCGAGAAAACGTTGTCCGCGAGCAGCGCAAACGCTTCGCGCGAACGCTCGCGCGGTACCGGTGCGAAGGGGTGTGCTCCGCCCGCCTGACCGCGATGATTGCGCGAGGCGTAGATGCCTCCGATCCACTTGGTCGTCAAGAGTGCGGCCCGGTCGTACTGGCGCATGATCGTCAGGAACGACTCGCGTTCTTCGTAGTAGGGCTGATCCGAACGCGCGAACGTCGCATCGAGCTTCGCGACCAAACTGTCGGCAACGTCGAACTGGCTCTTGTCGTATGCGAGCGGGTCGCTCGAGAGCGCGAACCTCGCGACGCGCGGATCGATCGCTAGCGGCCCGCTCGCGTCCTCGTCCGTCGCATAGGCGTACTCGCGCCGGCTGCTTTCGTCCGCGATGCCGCGCAGGGGGACGATCTCATCCTCGGGCCGGGTGACGTTGGGGAAGCGCTCGTAGCCGTAGCGGATCGCCCATTCGTCGTACGGTCCGAGTTTGAGCTGGAAGTACTCGCCCTGGGACTGGCCGGGAGGCGAGAGATTGACCGGCGTGTAGCCCATCACCGAACCCACGATGCCGTGCTCGCGCGTGAACTGCGGGTCGTGGATTTGCGCGAGGCTATAGAGGGTCGAAGCGATGAAGTTGTGGCGCAGCCCGAAGTTGTGGCCCGATTCGTGCAGCACGACCATCTGCAGAAAGTCCTTGGCATATGCATCCAAGGCGGCGGGCGTCGCACCGGCCGCGCGCAGCGCAAACGCACCCTCGGCCGCCATCGACGCGGCGTCCTCACCGAACGTGTCGCACGCTTCGCCGTCCCCGCAGGCCGTCGCGAGGTTTGCGGTTTCGATGGGGAAGCCGGAAGCGTCGAATGCCGCCGGATGCGTGGGCGCGACGATATCGGTAAAGCCGCGCTTCACGTCGCGCATTTCCTCGCCGTCGATCACGATTTCCACGCGGATGATTTGTCCCGTGTCGGGGTCCGCAATGTGCGGGCCATACGCCACAAAACCGGGGTGGTCGCTCGTGATCCAGCGGACCGTCGAGTACCGCACGTCGTCGGGATCCCAGTTCGGATCGTCGGGCTGATCGCGCACTTCGATCGCATTGGGGATGCCGACTTTGGCAAAGGCAACGTTCCACTCGAGCAGCGCCTTGCGGATCGGTTCCTTATATTCGGCCGGAATTTCGTTGGTGAGGTAATAGACGATCGGGCCCTGAGCGAAATTCCAGCGGTTGATATAGCGCACGAACGGCGTCGGAAGAGAATCGTTGTCGAAACGTTTCTGCGCGCTGATGAAGTAGCCGATGCGATCGTCCGCAAAGCGCGGAACGTATTTCGTAGCATCGGGCGGATCGACGATCGAGTAGTGCATGCGCAAACGCACGCCGCGGGCATCCGGCGCACCGCTCACGTCGTCCCCGGGCGGCCCCGCAAAGGCGAGGTTCGAGAGGATCTCGTCGTTCTTCGGCAGCGCTTTGGTACGCTCGATGTACGAACGCGAGGCATCGACCGTAAAACTCGGACGCGCGGACCCCCCGAGCACGAGGATCGGGCCCTCGCCGCCGCCGCCCAGATCCTTGCCGACGTTCTCGAAATCGGTCAAGAAGAAGCTTGCGGAAATGACGATGCGTTGCGCCTTCTCATCCTCGGCGACGATCGGCGAACTGTTGATCACCGAGTCCGTCACCGAAATGGCAAGCGCGTTCGCGGCCGTGGAGTTTGGCGGCGCGCTAAAGTACGAGTTCTTGTCGATCCACAGAATGCGCCGCCCGACGCGGTGGAACTCGATGAGAAACGTCGAGTAAATGCGCCCCGCGAACGCATCGGAGCCGACACCGGACGCGAGCACGGGTGCGACGATGAACGGGCGATCCAACTGATCCGGGCCGAGATCGAAGTAAACGTCGTCGTCCTTGTGCAGGATATCGATCAGCCCGCTCTGCCGCTCGGCGCTGCGCACCAACGACGCGTACTGCTGCGGCGGTGGGCTCTGACCGACCGTGGGCAGCGCCGAGGCGAGCCCTCCGGGCAGGACGATCGTGCCCTTCGCCGCGGGAGGACCGGGCGGCGGCGACGTGACCGACGGCAGCGGCGAAGGCGCGGGCGTCTGGGCGAAGCCGGCAACCGGAGCCGTGCAAAGCAGGCAGGCGAGAGCGAACATAGAGCGAGCGGCGTTCAACATCGAATTGTTCGCCTTAGCGCCCGGCGCCAACTTCCCCCGCTACTGCGGATGCCTTAGACGACCGCGCGGAGGGTGCGGTCGATCAGTTCGATGCTGCCGCGGGCGGCTTCTTTGGCCCGCACCGTCGCTTCGTCGGCGGTCGCCACGAGGTCGTCGGGAGTCTCGGTGCCGTCCGAGATCACGATTCCGACGCTGGCGCCGATTTGCACGTTGACCTCACCGAACGGGAACGGGCGCTCGAGTTCGGAGATGATCCGCCGCGCGACCCCTTTGACGTAGAGCGGACCGTCGACCCGTTCCAGGAGAATCACGAACTCGTCGCCGCCGAAACGTGCGACGGTGTCGGAAGCGCGAACGACCTTCGCCAGCCGTTTGGCCGCGCGAACGAGCAACTGGTCGCCGATGCCGGTGCCGAGCGACTCGTTGACGCGCTTGAAATCGTCGAGATCGATGATCATCACGGCGAGCATCTCGCGGTTCTCGCGCTTCATACGCGCCATCGCGAGGCTGATCCGGTCGTTGAACAACAGCCGATTGGGGAGCGACGTCAGGCTATCGGTGATCGGACTCGTGAGCTTGGTGAGCTTCGGCAGCACGGGCAGCATGACGACGGCGGTGACGAGCGCCGCAACCGCAGCGGTGGCCTTCATGATGCCGCCCAAAAGCGGGTCGGGAAACCACGCGTTGACGACGGCAATCGCGTGAACCCCGCCGCCCAAAACGAGAAACCCGGCGACCAAACCGTAGATCCAGCGGTACGCCATGTCGCGCCGGCGGCTCATGAGTACCGTCAGCACGACGGCAATCGAAAAACACGCCGTTGCCAAAAGGGCGTCCGAGGCGACGTTGAGCCAAAAAGTCGCAATGCTCGCGTTCATGCTGCCTATCAACAGCATCGGCGGCGGCCGCCCCGGGAAATGCCCGAAGGCACCCCTTAACGCAAAAATTACATTGCTGCGGTTGCGGCGGGCGAAGCACCCGGCTTGCGGCGCCCGTTGCGCCACTTGCGCCCGTTGCGACGTTTGGTGCCCCCGCCGTTGCGCGCAGGCTGTACGGCGTCACCGGCTTCCAGACGCTCGAGGACCGCGTGCATCGCCTCGGGCAAGGTCGGTGCGCTGACCAGTTCCCGGGCGGCGGCGCGGCCTTTTTTGAAGCTCGCAACCCAGCCTTCGTCACGCCGCGTGACGTCGACCAGTTGCGATTCCTCGGAGATCGAGCGCCGGTCGACGTCGAGCATCCGGACCGCGAACGCTTCGGCATTCTCCTGAGGCGCGACCCGTTTGGCCAGCGTCACGAAATGGGCGAAGCGCTCGGCGAAGTGGGGGATCGGGCGGCCGCGACGATCGCGGGCGGTGCGCTGTGGAGGGCGTTCCAGCCGCCAGTGTTCGCTCGTGATCATCTGCCACGCGGCGGCTTGCGCCGTCTTCGGCTTCGTCGCGTCGTTGAGTTCGATGACCGCGTTTTCGATAGCCTCGGCGGTGCGAACCCGGGCGGCTTCGCGCGGCGAGCGGCGGCAAAGTTCGTCGTACTCGTTGGCGAGTTCGGAGATCACGCGGCCTTGCGCGTCGATTTGCGCGGGCATCCCCCACAGCGTCGGCAAGGTGACGAGTTGGTGCTTGCGCGCTTGATCGACGATGTCGATGATGGTCGCGTACGGCTTGCGGCTGCGCGCGAGCCATTCGCGCCGCGCCTCGGCCGTGGGAAAGCTCGAGACGACGTAGGCGTCTTCGTCGAGCGGCCGCAGCCCGCGGCCGGTCACCTGCGTGTAGAGCGTCGTCGATTTCGTCGGCCGCGCGTTGATGATGACCTCGACCGAGGGGACATCGAAGCCCTCGAGATAGAGGCCGCAGTTGACGAGCACGTCGATCTTGTGACCGCGAAAACCGCTGACGATTTTCTCGCGTTCGGCCTGCGGCGTCTCCCCGCTCGCAAACGCCGCTTTGATCCCGGCCTCCTTAAAGAGGGTCGCGACGTTCTTGGCGTGCTCGACGGAGGCGGTGAAGACCAGCGTCTTCTTCCCCGGAACCAGCGCCTGGTACGCATCGAGCACGGCTTGATTGCGTTCTTCGTTGTCGACGGCGTCGGCGAGTTGACCGAGAACGAAATCGCCGGCGCGGGAAGCGACGGCGTCGAGGTCGGTTTCGGTGTTGACGGCGTACGAGCGAACGGGAACGAGGTACCCTGCCTCGATCGCAGCGCGCGCGTCCATCTGATACACGATGTCCGGGAAGATCTCCGTGAGCCGGACGCCGTCGCCGCGCTGCGGCGTCGCGGTGAAGCCGATCACCAAGGCGTCCGGACGCTTCATGAGGATCTTGTCGAGTATCGCGCGGTACGTCGGGGCGGCGGCGTGATGCGCTTCGTCGATCACGAACAGTGCGATGCGCCGTCCGAACTTCGTGGCGAACCGGTTGAGCCGCGGGCCGGTCAGCGTTTGAACGGTGGCGACGACGACCGTGCAGTCCTCGCTCGCGTACTCGTCGGCCTTCTCGACGCCGACGACCGCCTCGGGGTTCTGCGCGGTAAGTTTCTCAACGAGCTGCTGGATCAATTCGTCGCGATGAGCGACCACGAGAGTAACGTCCGTCGGCCGCAACTCGAGCAGCTCGGGCAACGTCGCAATGACGACGCTCTTACCTAACCCGGTCGCGAGCGACACGAGCTGCGCGCGAAAACCGCGTTTACGCGCTTCGATAATCGCCTGCTGCGCCTCTTCCTGATACGGACGCAAGCGAAGGGTACTAAAATTCAAGCTTGGACCCTGTCCATCACACGTTTGGGTGAGGTAGTGGTGGCGCTCACACGGAGCCAAGACAGCTCTACGCGGCGCCCGACGCTTCCATTATATGATATCGGTCAAGTATGTTGGTTAACATCGGGACGGCGAAGCCCCCCGGGCCCGCACTCGCGGGCCCATTGGCGAACTCAGCTGGCTTTTTAACAACATCGCGAGCATTTTAGGGCTCGACGGGGGCGTCGCGGTCGGCGGCGAGTTGTTCGCGGTACTCTTTTTCGGTGGTGAGCCAGCCGGCGAAACGCTGTTCGAAGACCTCGGGCTTGAGGAGCATGATGTCCCGGAACGCTTCGAAGCTGCGCTCGTGGTATTCGTGGTACTTGCCCAGGAGCTCCGGGCCCGAGACCAGTCCCTTCTCGATGACGACGTCCGCGAGCGCCCGCAAGCGGACGCGCAGGAAGGCGATCGTGTCGAGCATGTTACCGAACAGCTCGAGACCCACCGTCTCGCCTTCGACGAACGCAGGCAGCGGGGGCTCCTCGGGAGGAGCAGGATGGTCCAGCGCGATCTCCCGCAGCTCACCCAGCGTATCGAACGACTTGCCGAACGCGCCCCACGTCAGCTTGCCGTCCTTGGCTACACTATAACTGAAGTTCTGACCACCCAAGATGTGCGCGACCATCTCGGCGTCGTCGACGTCGAGAAGGTAGTCGTCGGGCAGCAACGCCCCGCGGCGCGCCGGATCTTGGCTGTCGATTACCGGACCATCGTCCAAGAGGCTGTCTTTCGGGAACCTGGCAGCATTTGCCGGGTCCTTCCGCGCCCAAGCCTGGGAACCCTCAAGCCGCCCCTCACAACATCGCTCGGCGCAGGTCGGCCAGCACGCTCGCCAGGTGCGCGTTGAAGCGCGCGGCGAGTGCGCCGTCGATGACCCGGTGATCGTACGAGAGCGAGAGCGGCAGCATGAGCCGCGGGACGAACGCCTTGCCGTCCCAGACCGGCCTCAGCGCCGACCGGCTGACGCCCAAGATCGCGACCTCGGGTGCGTTGATGATCGGCGTGAACGACGTACCGCCGATGCCCCCAAGGCTCGAGATCGTAAACGTCGCGCCCTGCATGTCGCCCAGGCTCAGTTTGCCCTCGCGCGCCTTGGCCGCAAGCGCCGCGGTCTCGTCCGCAACGGCGACCACGCCCTTTTGATCGGCGCCCTTGATGACGGGCACGACCAGACCTTGCGGGGTGTCCGCGGCGAAGCCGATGTTGTAATACTTCTTCACGATCAAGTTGTCGCCGTCGAGCGAACTGTTGAGATCGGGAAAGACACGCAAGGCCGCGACGACCGCCTTGATGACGAACGCAAGCATCGTGATCTTCGTGCCGGGGTGTTCCGAGTGAAGCTGCTTGCGAAACGACTCGAGCTCGGTGATGTCCGCTTCGTCGTTGTTGGTGACGTGCGGAATCATCACCCAATTGCGCGCGAGGTTCGGGCCCGAGAGCTTGCGGATGCGCGAGAGCGGGACGACTTCGATCGGCCCGTACTTCGCGAAGTCGACCTTGGGCCACGGTAGCAGGTCGAACCCGAGGCCGCCTCCCGTTGCGCGCGGCGTTGCGAGGGCGCGCTTGACGTAGTTCTGCACGTCTTCGCGCGTAATGCGCGCGTGCGGCCCGCTCCCGCGGACGGCGTGCAGTTCGACGCCGAGCTCGCGCGCGAAGCGGCGAATCGAAGGGCTCGCGTGAACGGGACCGCTCGCGGCCGCAGGCGCAGGCGCGGGCGCAGGTGCGGGCGCTTGTGGTTGCGCGGGCTCGGCTTGCGTTTGCGGGGCCGTTTGCGTTGCCGCTATGGGTTGCGTTTGCGGCTGTTCGGCGGGCGCTTGCGCGGCCGGCGCTTGCGCGGCGGGGGCCGGTGCGCCGTTGTTCGCGGGCGCGAGCGTGAGGAGCGCGGTGCCTTCCGAGACTTTGTCGCCGACCTTCACCGAGACGCTTTGCACGACGCCGGCCTGCGGCGAGGGGACTTCCATCGAGGCTTTTTCCGACTCGAGCGTCACGATCGGGTCTTCGCGCGCGACCGTGTCGCCGGGCTTGACCAAGACCTCGATGACCGGGACCTCCGCGAAGTCGCCGATGTTGGGAACGCGAACTTCAATCGTCTCGGCCATCGTGCGTTACACCGTCACCGGATCGGCTTTCGCCGGATCGATCTGATATTTCTCCAGCGCGCGGCCGACGGCGCCGCGTTCGATGATGCCGTCGTCGGCGAGCGCGCGGAGCGCCGCGAGTGCAACCCAGCGCCGGTCTACTTCGAAGAAATCGCGCAGGCGGCTGCGATAGTCGCTGCGTCCAAACCCGTCGGTGCCGAGCGCGTGAAACCGCCTGCCGCCGGCAAATGGCCGGATCTGGTCCGCGTAGCTCTTGATGTAGTCGGTCGCCGCAACCAGCGGCCCGGGCGGACGCGATCCGAGCGCCGCCGTCACGTATGGAACGCGCTGCTCGTCCAGCGGGTGCAGCAGGTTCCACCGCTCGGCGGCCAGACCGTTGCGGCGGAGCTCCGTAAAGCTCGTCGCGCTCCACACGTCGGCCGCGACGCCGAAATCGGCCGCGAGCAGATCGGCCGCAGCCAAGACCTCGCGCAAGATCGTGCCCGAACCCATCAGTTGCACGCGCGGGGCGTCCGCTTCGGCGGTACCTTCGCGCAGCAGATACGCGCCGCGCAGGATGCCGTCTTCGACACCCGCCGGCATCGCAGGGTGCACGTAGTTCTCGTTCATCACGGTGATGTAGTAGTAGACGTCTTCTTGTTCCGCGTACATGCGGCGCAAGCCGTC
>Ga0302325_10025096_pt1 | contig 12388 bp, 13 predicted proteins | sample Palsa_T0_2_FD_201948 | JGI IMG/M metagenome (GOLD analysis project Ga0302325, IMG submission 201948) | Peat permafrost microbial communities from Stordalen Mire near Abisko, Sweden - Palsa_T0_2 | ecosystem: Environmental > Terrestrial > Soil > Palsa > Peat permafrost | place: Sweden: Abisko...
GATGCGAGCTACGCTGAGGAGAAGGGGTCGTCCCCTGGAATCGGAATGCGCCCGGTTGCGGTTGGGAGATACGGAGATTGATTTCGAGGCCCGGCAGGTGCAGGTGAAGGATGAGTCCGAGCGCCTGACGCCCAAGGAGTGGGACGTGCTGCATTATCTTGCCGCGCATCCCAACCGGACGGTGACGCACCGGGAATTGCTGCGGGGCGTGTGGGGATCGGATGCAGGCGACGAGAAGGAATATCTCCGCGTGTTCATCAATCGCCTGCGGAAAAAGATCGAGAGTACGCCAGCACATCCGGAGTACCTGCTGACGGAGCCTTGGATTGGTTACCGCCTGAGACTGCCATCGTGACTTGCGGTACGGAGGCATCGCGGCGCGCTTGTTTCACTGCGTATTTGGCATAGTGGGTGCGCACTGGGATGCGTGCCGCTAAACCGAACTTTGATTTGACCGCTCCCGCCAATCGTTCCGGCAATTTATCCTCTCAGGGCCCCTCAAGTGCAATTTGCCAGGCGCTAGAAGTCTGCTATGGGCGAGAACTGACCCCATCAACTTTTAATTCGCCTTAATTGGGTTTCAACTCGCTCGATGACGCGTTTCGAGGTCTGGGCGTGAGCGCCTCGAGCCGATGAGTTATCGCTTGGTAAGGGCCAAGGGGTGGGCTTCGTCGAGATCCAAATTGAGCTCCAGGACGTTCACGCGCGGCTCTCCGAGGAAGCCGAGTTGCCGGCCTTGGGTATGCCGCGCGATGAGCTGGCGCACTTCCTCTTCGGTCATCTTCCGCTCGCGGGCGACGCGGGGAACCTGGAAGTCTGCTGCGGCGGGAGAGATGTCCGGATCGAGACCGGAGCCAGACGTCGTCGCTAGGTCCGCGGGAATCGGCGTGGAGGGATTCTCGGAGCGGAGCGTCTGCACGGAGCCATTCACGCGGTCGATCAAGGCCTTGTTGGTGGGACCGAGGTTCGAGCCGCCGCTGGAGGTCGGGTCGTAGCCATTTCCCATTCCTGCCGCCGATGGACGAGAATGAAAATAGCCTGGGCCGGTGAACGCCTGCCCGATGATGCTCGATCCGACGATCTTGCCATTCTTCTGAATGATTTGTCCGTTGGCCTTATTTGCAAACAGCAATTGGGCGAGGCCGGTTACCGCGAGGGGATAGATCACGCCAAATAAGACCGTGGTCACCAGGGTGAATAAAACGGCAATTATCAGGTTCTTCTTCATGCGTATCCCCTTAGGCCAAACGCAGAGCGGTCAGCAGCATATCGAGTAGCTTGATGCCCAAGAACGGGGCTACCACGCCACCGACTCCGTAGATGAGCAAGTTGCGTCGCAGCAGTGCGGCAGCGCCCAGCGGACGATAACGCACTCCGCGTAGCGCCAATGGAATCAGCGCGATGATAATCAAGGCATTAAAGACCACCGCCGAGAGAATCGCGGACTGTGGCGTGCGCAGGTGCATGATGTTCAGCACGTTGAGTTGCGGAAAGGCGCCCGCGAACATCGCCGGGATGATGGCGAAATACTTGGCGACGTCGTTGGCCACGGAAAACGTCGTGAGCGCGCCACGAGTGATCAGCAACTGCTTGCCAATTTCGACGACCTCGATGAGCTTGGTTGGGTTGGAATCGAGGTCCACCATGTTTCCGGCTTCCTTGGCGGCTTGCGTGCCGGTGTTCATGGCGACGCCTACGTCGGCCTGCGCGAGCGCGGGGGCGTCGTTGGTGCCGTCGCCCGTCATGGCCACGAGCTTGCCTTTCATCTGCTCGCTTTTGATCAGCGCCATCTTGTCTTCCGGCTTGGCCTCGGCGAGAAACCCGTCCACGCCTGCCACTTTAGCAATGGCTGCAGCAGTCAACGGATTATCGCCGGTGATCATCACGGTGCGGATGCCCATCGCGCGAAGCTGGTCAAAACGTTCGCGGATGCCGCCCTTTACGATGTCCTCGAGCTGGATCGCGCCCAGGACAATGCGATTCCTGGTCACCAGAAGCGGCGTGCCTCCACCGCTGGAGATTTCCTCGACCACGGTCTGGATCTCCACGGGCACGCGATTTCCGCGTTCGGCGACGTACTTGGCGATGGCCTCGCTCGCGCCCTTGCGGATTTCCGTGCCGTCGAGGTTCACGCCCGACATTCTGGTTTGCGCGGTGAAGGGAACGAATTCCGGATTCTGCTGCGCTAATTCTCGTCCGCGGAGCCCGTATTTCTGCTTGGTGAGGACGACGATCGAGCGGCCCTCGGGCGTTTCGTCGGCGATCGAAGCCAGTTGCGCGGCGTCGGCCAGATCCGATTCGCTTACGCCAGGGGCGGCGTAGAGGTTGGTGGCCTGGCGATTGCCGAGCGTGATGGTCCCGGTTTTGTCGAGCAGCAAAACATCCACGTCGCCGGAGGCTTCGACCGCCCGGCCGGACATGGCGATGACGTTGCGCTGGATCATGCGATCCATCCCGGCGATGCCGATGGCCGATAGCAACCCGCCGATGGTGGTGGGAATCAGACAGACGAGCAGAGAAACCAACACGAAAATATTCTGGGGCGCGCCGGAATAAACCGCGTAGGGCTGCAAGGTGACCACGGCCAACAAGAAGATAATCGTAAGGCCCGCCAGCAGAATGTTCAGGGCGATTTCGTTCGGCGTCTTCTGCCGCGAAGCGCCCTCGACCAGGCGAATCATGCGGTCGAGGAAGGTCTCGCCGGGATTCGAGGTGATGCGCACCTTGATTTCATCGGAGAGGACTCGCGTTCCGCCGGTGACTGCCGAGCGATCGCCGCCCGCTTCCCGAATGACGGGCGCGGATTCTCCGGTGATCGCCGACTCGTCGACCGACGCGACTCCCTCGATCACTTCGCCATCGCCAGGGATGAACTCGCCGGCGGTGACCGCGACCACATCATCGGAGCGGAGCAGGGAACTGGCTACGTTTTCCGTTGAGCCGTCGCGCTTGAGCCTGCGCGCCATGGTTTCACTGCGGGCTTTGCGCAGCGTATCCGCCTGAGCCTTGCCGCGTCCTTCCGCCATGGCTTCGGCGAAATTGGCGAACACCACGGTGAACCATAGCCACAACGTGATCTGGAGGCCCCAGCCGAAGTCGCCGAGATGATGCATGGCGTCGCGCACGAGTGTAATCGTGGTCAGCAAGGCACCCACTTCGACCACAAACATCACCGGGTTCTTGAGCTGAACGCGCGGGTCGAGCTTGCGGAACGAGTCAATCACGGCTCTCCGCAGGATCTTGGGTTCAGCGAGAGACAGGGCTTTGGCTTGTACGTGTTCGGTCATGAGATCCTCAGAAAACTTTGCCGGACAGCATCATCAGGTGCTCGAGAATCGGCCCCAGACTCAGCGCCGGGAAGAACGTGAGCGCACTGACGATCAAGATGGTGGAAACCAGCAGCGCGACGAAAAGCCAGCCGGTTACCGGGAAGGTGCCGACGGAGGCGGGCGAGATTTTTTTCCTCGCGAGGTTTCCGGCGATGGCAATGATCGGAATATGCATGAAGAACCGGCCGAGCAGTTGGGCAATCCCCGTACTGGTGTTGTACCAAAGCGTGTTGGCGTTCAGGCCGGCAAACGCGGAACCGTTGTTGCCCACAGAGGAGACGTAGGCGTACAGAACCTGCGTGAGTCCGTGAGGTCCTGGATTCGAAATGCTCGCGGACCCAAAGGGCTGGGCCACGGAGACTGCGGAGAAGCCCAACATGGCGAAGGTCATGACCAGAATCGAGAGCATGGCCATCTGCACGTCGTAGGATTCGATCTTTTTCCCCAGGTACTCGGGGGTGCGCCCGACCATCAGCCCGGCGATAAAGACCGCGAGAATCACAAAGACGACGACACCGTAGAGGCCGGCCCCAACGCCGCCGAAGACTATCTCCCCGAGCATGATATTGATCAACGGAATCATGCCGCCGAGCGGCGTAAAGGAATCGTGCATGCCGTTGACGGCGCCGCAGCTAGCGTCGGTGGTTGCGGTTGCAAACAAGGCGGTGTCGGCGATGCCAAAGCGAACTTCCTTTCCTTCCATGTTGCCGCCGGACTGCATCGCGCTGGTGTGCTGGTCGAGTCCAGCGAGCAAGGGATTCCCACCGGACTCGGCCCAGTAGACGGCTGTCACGCCGATGAGAAACAACACCGTCATGGCGGACCACACCGCCCATCCATGGCGCTGCGAGCCGGTCATGCGCCCCAGCGTGTAGGTGAGCCCGGAGGCGATGCCGAAAATCATGAGCATCTGTACGAAGTTCGAAAGCGGCGTGGGATTTTCAAACGGATGCGCGCTATTGGCATTGAAGAAGCCGCCGCCGTTGGTGCCCAGCATCTTGATGGCTTCTTGCGATGCCACTGGACCCTGCGCAACGGTCTGCTCGGTGACTGTTTGCGTCGTGGTTTTGCCGTCGGTTCCGGTCACCTGGATCGTCTGCGGCTCGGTCAGTTCGGCGGTCGTGTAAGGCTTCAGATTCTGAATCACGCCTTGCGACACGAAAAACAGCGCGCCGATCAGGCACAGCGGCCCCAGCAGCCAAAGCAGGCAGCGCGTCATGTCCACCCAAAAATTCCCGAGCTTGTCGGTTTCCTTGCGAGCGATCCCGCGAATCACCACGATGGCCAACACGATGCCCGTGGCCGCCGAGCCGAAGTTGTGGTAGGCCAGGCCGGCCATCTGCGTGAAATAACTCATGGTGGACTCGCCGCTGTAGGCCTGCCAATTCGTATTGGTCGTAAACGAGGCGGCCGTGCCCCAGGCCAGTGTGGGTGGCAGGTTCGCGAATTTTTGCGGGTTGAAAGGAAGCCACAGTTGCACCCGCTCCATCAGGTAGAGCAAGGCCATTGAGACGCCGCTAAACAGCAGCATGGCGATGGTGTATTCGGTCCAGCGCATTTCGTACGTTTCGTCCACGCTCGTCAGCCGGTAGACCAGCTTTTCGATCGGCCGCAGCAGCGGGTCGAGGAATGTCTTCTCGCGGTTGAAGACCCGGGTCATGAAGATTCCCAGGGGCTTGGTCAGAAGAAGAATCACCAACAGGAAAAAAAGAATTTGGAACCAGCCATTCGCGGTCATGGTTAGAACTTCTCCGGCCTGAGCAGAGCGTAGAGCAGATATATGGTGAGCCCTAAGCAAACGGTCAGGAGAACTATGTTGTCTGCGGTCATTAAGATGTTCCTATTTGTGGCGCAAGCGGTCGCACGCATTTACATACAACACGGCGACTATAACGAAAACAAAGGTAGCCGCAACAAAAACGAGATCGAGCATCCTTGCCTTCCTTGGACTTTAGGAGACCATCCGCCGACCCTGCGTGTGAGACGGCACGGAGGTCCAGTCTGTGATTTCGATCACTCCGTCAGACGGCGGCTGATCGTCGGTTGACGTTTCGGCGGCGGCTGGTGAAAATGGGATCGCAGCCAGCGCCGCACGGGCACGCCGGTCTTTTCTTAGTTCGCGTGCGAAATGAAACAGAACGTATAGCAGGAAACCTTCTGCCAACGCGCCCAGTAGCATAACAAATGTTGTGACCATCGCGCCCTCCATCTGCAGCCAGTGTCCCGATCACGGCGACACGTTAGCGTGCGGAGGCTAAAAAAGGCGTAAGAGAAAGATAAGGATTTCGTCAGCCGGTGGCCGGAGGTATCTATCTAAGTAAGAGCACGTTCCCGCGGAGCGAATGCTGAGGGATTTCAGAAGCCGTAGTCTCACGGTTGCTTAGCGGTTGGCGCGGCATCGTAGACGTACCGGATGACGATGGGAGCAGCGATGCCGCCATTGTCGATCGTGGTCGTCTCGAACATCTGGCGGCCATCGAAGGAAAGTTCAAAGGCGCGGGTTATGGTGCCGCGAGGCGGGCGCTTCTCGTCATAGGTCAAATGCCCGGCGTCGAAGCGCGCGACAAACTCCTGGACTTTGTCATCCTTCGATTTCCGCAGTTTTCTACCGTCGGTGTAGAGAATCTGCTTGCGGCCTTGATCTTCGAGGAGATCGTACTCGTTTTCTTTTTGCTCGATGGTGAGCGAGGCTGCGGGCATCAGACCCTCCAGCCTCTTTTGCCGGTCCTTGTCCGTTTCCCAGCCGTGAGAGGGCGGGCCCTGGGGCATCGGCATAGGACCGCCGGCGCCGGGACCGTTCAAACCTCCGATTCCACTCATACCGCCCGGGGCACCCATTCCGCCGCCCATGGCGCCGGGGGGCACGTTTCCTGAACTCTGCTGGCCATTGTTCGCCCGGCCTCCGAGTTGGCCGACGGCCGGGGTTGCTGTTCCCAGATCACCCAAGGGAATGTTCTCATCGCTGACGAGCTTTTTGGATGGATCGTCGCTCTGCGCGCGGTTCAATTTCCAAGTTCCGGTTATGGCTTGCTGGGCAGGCGATTGGAGGGTTGCGGTAAGCGGGGCCTGGGTCGATTGAGAAGATGGGCCACGCGACCCGCGAGCAGCGGCGAACGCCGCGGTTCCTGTCGGATCCAGTATCAGTATAAGGACGAGTGCACCAATGACTGTAACTGCGAAAAGAATGTTGCTGACTTTCGATTTCACAGAAGGCATCCAGGATTCCGTATTGAGGTTAAAAGCTCGCTGCCATCATACACCTTGACCCATTGCGCTGACAAACACTCTTGTCGGTCTCTCCTGGCGTCAAACTCTCACGCGTCCGGCGGAAACAACCGGATATAATGACGCGCCTTGAGAGGGCCACCGGCACCCCGGAAGCGCCGGCGAACGCCGCCGACGCATTTTGCCGCGGGCTGCGTGTCCGGTCGGCGTCAGGGCGATCGTCCGACGCGTTGCCGAGAGGAAATTTCGCGATGACCACGCTGTTTCGCTTCCTGCAGTTTTTCACGCTGGGCGTGTGGATCGGCAGCATTCTGTATTTTGGAGCAATCGTGGCGCCTGCGGCGTTCACCGTGTTTTCGAACCAAGATCAGGTCGGGGCGCTGGTCGGGCTGACGCTCGGCCGGCTGCACCTGATGGGCATCGTCGCGGGAATCATCTATCTGATCGCTACGGTGTTGCTGGAGCGTTCGCCAGCAGCGTTAGTGCGTCCGGCTCCGCTTCTCGTGCTGCTGATGGTGGTGCTGACCTTCGTTTCGCAGTTCTGGGTGATCGCGTCGATGGACGCACTGCGAGCGCAGATGGGCTCGGTGTCCGCGACGCCGGCCAACAATGCGCTGCGCACTTCCTTCGACCGCTTGCACACGATCTCCGTGCGGCTGGAGATGGGCGTGCTCTTTGCGGGGCTGGCTGCACTCGTATTGATCAGCCGCAAGCCCGCGCCCTAAACAACCGAACAACGGAGCAGCCCCGAGCAGATTGCTCCGGCCGCCCGGCGCCGCAATCCGGCGCTCGCGTATGCTACGATGCGCGGGCCATGCAAACCGGGATCATCGGACTTCCGCAGGTCGGCAAGACCACTCTTTTTCGGATTCTCACGCACGCGCATGTGGACGAAAAATCCGCGCGCGGGGCAACCCATCTCGGCGTTGCGCGCGTACCCGAGCCACGCCTGCAACAGCTTGCGGCGCTGTATCAACCGCGCAAGGTGACTTACGCCACGGTGGACTACGTGGACGTCGGCGGCATGGTGCGGGACCGCGCACGCGATTCCGCTGTTCTCGCGCCTCTGCGCGAAGTCGACGCGCTGGTGCACGTGCTGCGCGTCTTCGACGACCCCGCCGTCCCGCACTCCGCGGGCAGTATCGACCCGCTGCGCGACGCCGTCTCGCTGGACCTCGAACTGATGCTCTCCGACCTCGAACAGATCGAACGCAGGCTCGAACGTCTGGCGAAAGACCTCAAGCGCAAAAAGGAGAAGGTTCTCGAGCAGGAACAGGCGCTGCTGTTGCGCTGCCAAGAGGCGATCTCCGCCGAGCGCCCGCTGCGCGAAATCGAGTTCACGCCAGAAGAGCTCAAGATGCTCACCGGCTTCATGTTTCTCTCGCGGCGCCCGATGATCTACGTGCTCAACTTGGGCGATAACGAAGTGGGCGAACTCAGTACCGCCGTCGAACGCCACGGGCTAAAAAAGCTCGCCGAGTGTCCGCAGAGCGCCGTCGTGCCGGTTTGCGGACGCATCGAGGCTGAACTCGCGGAATTTGACGAAGCGGCCGGGGCCGAACTGCTCGCGGCCTATGGCTTAAAGGAATCGGGCCTGCACCGGCTCATCGGGGCGACCTATAGTCTGCTGGGGCTAATCTCGTTCTTCACCGCCGGCGAGCCGGAGGTGCGCGCCTGGACAATTCGTCGCGGCACGACGGCGGCGAAGGCCGCCGGCGTGATTCACACCGACATCGAGCGCAACTTCATCCGCGCGGAAGTGACGCGCTGCGAGGATCTGCTCGCAGCTGGCAGCATTCCGGTTGCGCGTGAGCGGGGACAAGTGCGCCTCGAAGGGAAGGAATACGTGGTGCAGGAAGGCGACGTAATTCTGTTCCGCCACGGCGGTTAAGAACGGATGAACTTGGGTCTGACGTCGCGGATGTGGCTGGCGCTCGCGCTGGGAGTGGGCGCGGCGGGCGGCAACGTTCTGGGCGGTTTTTTCATCGTGCACCGCGAGTGGTCGCGGCGTTTCCTGACGTATTTTCTGGCACTGGGCGCGGGCTTCATGCTGGCGACCTCGCTCATCGAGATGGTGCCGGAATCGATCCATCTGGCGGGCGACAACGCGCTGCTCTGGGTGCTGGCGGGCTATTTCCTGGTGCACTTGTTCGAGCACACGCTCGCGCCGCATTTCCACTTCGGCGAGGAGACGCATGACGCCGCGATGCGGCATGGCCATGCCAGTGCATCGGCGCAACTGGGTCTGGTGATCCACACGTTTTTCGACGGCGTGGCCATCGCCTCGGGATTCCTGGTGTCGGGCTGGCTGGGGATGGTGATTTTCGTGGCCATCATTCTGCACAAGCTGCCGGAGGGGTTTACGGTGTCGTCGCTGATTTTGGCCGGAGGGGGAACCCGGCGGGCGGCGCTGCTTGGGTCGGCGGCGTTAGGCGCTGCCACCGTGTCCGGCGTGCTTCTGATGGGCCTGCTGCGGACGGCGGTCGCGTATACCCTGCCCATCTCGGCCGGCGTGACCTTATATGTCGCGGCTACCGATCTGATCCCCGAGGTTAACCGCGAGCGCGGCATCGGGCAGGCACTGCTGGTTTTCCTCGGCGTGGCGCTGCTGTTCGCGTTCCATAAGCTTCTTCATCTCTAGCAGATCTTGGCGCCGGGTGCCCCATTCGCCGCCTTTATCTATCCGCAACTTTTTGACCATGCTGGGGTTGGATAGACTGTGGAGGCCATGGCCAGGTCCGACGTCCAACTGATGCTGGACGTAAAAGCCGGGGACGAGCTGTCCTTCGAGCTTTTGCTCCATCGCTATCGGACCCCTTTGGTCCATTTTCTCTACCGCATGGTTCGCGACCAAGCGGCGGCGGAGGACTTGGCGCAGGAAGTGTTTCTGCGCGTATATCGCGCGCGCGGGCAGTACGAGCCGAGCGCAAAGTTCACGACCTGGATGTTTCGCATTGCCACGAACCTGGCGCTCAATGCCAAACGCGATAGCCGGCACCGCCAACTCGAGGTTTCCATTGACCAGTCTGACGAAACGAGCGAGGGCCGGGCGCCGTCGGTAGAGGTAGCGGACCGCCAGCCCGGCATCGAGTCGGAATTGATCGCGCGCGACCGCTCCGCCATGATTCGCCGCGCGATCGAGGCACTGCCGGAGAAACAGCGGGCGGCCGTGCTGCTGCATAAGTATCAGGAGATGGGCTACGATGAAATCGCGAAGATTTTGCAATGCTCGGAGAGCGCGCTGAAATCGCTGCTGTTTCGAGCGTATGAGACGCTGCGGGTTCAGCTCGCGCCGCTTCTTCAGGGCGGAGAGACACCTGCAACCAGCCAAGGTCGGGAGAAGTGAGGACGTCAATGAACTGCCAGCGCATGGAGAAGAACTTAATCGCTTACCTGGACGGCAAGGCTGCCGCGGCCGAGCGCCACAAAGTCGAGGCGCACTTGGCGGAGTGCGGAGAATGCCGCGAGCGCGCCGAACAGTTTCGCCTGCTCTCGGGCGTGCTTGACGAATGGCAGGCGCCGCCGCTGTCGCCGGGTTTTGATGCCGCTGTGCGCGTGCGTGTGGCGCAGGAACCCGCGCGAAGCGGGTTCTGGGCGTGGCTGTTGCCCTCACCTCGTGCGGCCTTTGCGCTGACGGCGCTGGTGGTTTTGTCGGTGTGGCTCTCGTCGATTTCGCCCAGCCGCGCGCCCCAAGCGGTGGCGGCGCAGGGTGCCGAAGCAGACTTCAAAATGATCGAGGACCTGCCGGTACTCGAGGATTACGACGTGCTCTCGAATTTCGACGCGCTCTCGTATTTGCCCGCGCAGCCGGCGACGCAATCGGAATCACACCCGCGGCTTTAGGCGGGAACGTCAGAGGCCGATGGCCAGACGCAATCTCCAATTCGGTTTCGCGCTTCTGGCCCCGGCCCTGCTCGTGACGATGCTGGCCGCGGGTTCCTGGGCGTCGACCCAGCGTGAGCCCAAGGCCGTGCCCGCGCCCGTGCGTCCTCGCCCCGGCCTCAACAATCCGAAGCCAGGCGAGCGGAAGATGCTCGACCTGCCCCCGGCCTGGACCGCCCGCGTGCGCCAAATGAGCCCCGAGCAGCAGCAGAAATTTCTCAGCAACAACGAGCGTTTTCGCGAGTTGCCGCCGCAGCGCCAAGCGCAGATTCGCCAGCAACTGCAAAGGTGGAACGGCCTCTCGCCCGATCAGCGTCAAACCTTGCTCAATCGAGAGCAAGTCTGGGACAGCCTGACGACCGACCAAAAGAGCTATGTGCGCGACACGCTGCTGCCGCACTGGCAAAGCACCCCTCCTGCCCGCCGCCAGGTGATCCTCGGCAAGCTGCGTCAGCTTCGAGGCCTGGACGACGCTCAGCGGACAGCGAAGCTCAATAACGAATCATTTCTTGGCGGCATGAACCCGGAAGACCGGCAAATGCTGCGCGATCTGTCCAATTTGCGCGTGGGTCCCGAGGAACCGCCCGGCGAACCCTAGAATTGAGCGTTTCCTTTCCCGTTTTGGGCCCCCACGGTAACGCATAAGTCATCGTTGCATAAAGAATACCCAGCGAGGCACTTCCTACCTGTCCGCCCGACGCAAAATTCGCTACTATTCGTAGTGGTGGTCCTTCGCAGACCTGCCGCTACGCGAGTTTTTCACAATTTTTTCTGAACAACCCACATTTGCTATTGACAAGGAAAACAGAACGACTACTATGCGTGGAACAAAGTGGTAAGAAGTGGTGGCAAATAGAAAGAAGTGAAGAGAAGTGGCTCGGGGTAAAGCATTAGTGGTCAAACGACTACGCAGCTGTGGCGCTTGTGGCGGCTTTCAGAATGCTTCGCGGCAACTATCCGGCAAGGGTCGACGAAAAGGGCCGGTTGAAGATACCGGCGGCCTTTCTGGAAGCGCTGCGCGAGTACGGCAACCAGTTTTTCGTGACCAGTGAAAATGGCGAGTATGTGCGGATTTATCCGATGCGCTTTTGGAATGACATTGAGGACAAGCTGGCTCAGCTCTCGTCGCACAACAAGACGAAGCAGAAGTTTCTTACGCGCATGAATTACTACGGCCAAGCGGTGGAACTCGATGGGCAAGGACGCCTTCTGATTCAGCCGATCTTGCGGGAAGCGGCGCAGATGAAAGGCGAAGTGGACGTGCTCGGCAATCTGACATACCTGGACGTTTGGAATCATGTGCGGTTCCTCGAGAACATGAGCAAGAGCCCGATTACCGAAGAGGACGAAAAGACGCTGGACGCGCTGGGCATCTAGCCTTGAGCGCAGGGCACACGCCGGTGATGGCCGAAGAGGCCGTGCGCTGGCTGCGAGTGGAACCGGCGGGCACGTACCTGGATGCCACGGTGGGGCTTGGCGGGCACGCCGTAGAAATTGCCCGGCAACTGACCACGGGGCGGCTGGTGGGGATGGATCGCGACGCGCAGGCCTTGGAAATTGCACGTGAGCGATTAAAGGATTACGAGCGGCAGGTGACTTTGGTGCACGCTAATTTCTCGAGAGTCGACGAGGTGGTCCGGGAGCTGGGGTTGCCGCTCCTCGACGGCGTGCTGGCCGACTTGGGAGTTTCGAGTTTGCAACTGGATACCGCGGAGCGGGGCTTTTCCTTCCGGTTCGCCGGACCGCTCGACATGCGCATGGATTTGGACGAGGCGAGCACGGCCCTGGACATTGTGAACGAGGCCGGGGAGAAAGAGCTCGCCGACCTGCTCTACCAACTTGGTGAGGAGCGGGACTCCAGAAGAATCGCCAGAGTAATTGTACGTGCGCGGCCGATCCGCGACACGCAACATCTGGCAACGGTTGTGGCAGGGGCACGTACTTCAAGGGGA
>Ga0302325_10025098_pt1 | contig 12387 bp, 10 predicted proteins | sample Palsa_T0_2_FD_201948 | JGI IMG/M metagenome (GOLD analysis project Ga0302325, IMG submission 201948) | Peat permafrost microbial communities from Stordalen Mire near Abisko, Sweden - Palsa_T0_2 | ecosystem: Environmental > Terrestrial > Soil > Palsa > Peat permafrost | place: Sweden: Abisko...
TCATGGACCAGCGTACGCCAGCGGCGCCTCCGTCGGACATCCTGGTCCGCAGGCTGTCGCTCTATGCCCAGCTTTCGCCCGCAGAAATCGCTCTTCTGGAGACGCTCCCGCTCGCGCCGCAGGATGTAGGTGCGGGAACTGAATTGATCGTCGAGGGGCGCTTGCTCGACACGCCGCGCCTCCTTGTGTCCGGCTGGGCTTGCCGGTTCCGCATGCTGCCGGACGGCCGACGGCAGATTTTCGACTTCATTCTGCCCGGCGATATGTATGGTCTCTGCCTTCGCCCCCAGGCGATCGCGTTGACGACCGCCATTACGTTGACTCAGGCGCAGATCGCCGATGCGTCCGCGTTGTGGGTCGCCATCAAAGAACGGCCCGACGAGTTCCCGGGACTCTCCGACGCCTGCCACAACACGGCTAGTCTCGAGGAAGCCTATTTGCTGAACCAGCTCGTGCGGGTCGGCCGCCAGACGGCATATGAGCGCACCGCGCATCTGATTCTCGAGATTCACGACCGGCTGAACGCAGTGGGACTTGCGGACGGTCCCACGATCCCCATGCCGCTGACGCAGGAAACCATCGCCGATGCGTTGGGCCTGAGCGTGGTCCACTTGAATCGCACGCTGCAGCTGTTGCGGCGCGATCATTTGATCGAATCGCGAGCGGGTTTCGTCAAGCTGCTGCAGCCCGAGCAACTGGCGGACGTTGCAGATTTCCACCCGCCGGTTATTTCGCAGAAAATGCTGAATACGGCGTGATCACTGCGCCGTTCAGCGCTTCGCGCTTTGGATCCCCGCCATCCGGTACATCTCGGCCAGGAATGTCTTTGCCGCCTTTTCCCGCGAGAAATCCTTCTGGAAGACCGCGTTGAATTTCATGCCGCTGTCGAGCGCTGCGGCCATATAGGCCGCAGCGGCGGGCGTCATGCCGTCCGCGCACCCGGCCCAGCGAAAGAATTCGAGAAATGTCTTGCGGATGAAGTCGTCATATTTCGCCTTGATGCGTGCCAGCTTTGGATTGTGGACGGCAGCCGCAAACACCTCCACCAGAACGGCGACAGCGTCGCGCGTCATGGCCGGGTTGCCGAAGAAATACGCCGTGAAGTCCTCGAGCCACTGCGCGGGCGCGCGGCGCGCAATCGCGCCGATTTCCCGCGTGATTTCCTCGCAGGTCGCCTCAAGATAAAATTCGAGAATTTCCTCCTTGCCGTCGAAATAATAGCGGATATGGCTGGGGGACATGCCCGCCTCGACCGCGATGTCGGTCAGGGTGGTCGCCGCATAGCCCTTGTCCCGGATGCAATTGTCCATCGCATTGGCGATGAGAACACGGCGGTCCGAGCCGCCGTCGGATCCCTTTCCGGCGAGGAACGACAGCTTCGCGGCGCTGGCAACGCGTTTTTCCATCTGGCTGGCGGCCCCGCCCCCGGTCCGAGAAGTATTGCTGACATCCCACGGTCGAACACTGCCCCGGAACTCGAGTTCGGAGCCGGATTCGAAGTACCTGTAAAGACACGCCGAATAATCGCCGGTGTCAATATTGCCGGGATTTTCGCCCGAATCTCGTGTTTTCGGAAGTCTTTCCGGCCTGGGGTGCGAGCATGTCAAATGAATGACAGTGTCCGAATGGCTACCGCGGGAGCGCCGGATAGCCGCCCTTCAGGTAGTCGTCGACTTCGACCCCAAAGCTGTTCAACATCATCGAGACCAGCGTGTACTGGCCGACAGCGAAGACGATATCCATCAGTTGTTTTCGGTCGTAATGCGACGCGAGCTCGTTCCACAGCGCGTCGCCGATGCGCGAGTTGCGCTGCAAATCATCGGCGGTCCGCAACAGAAGCCGGTCGCCCGGGGTCAGATTGGGTGCATCCGGACCTGCCATGATGTTGGCGATATCCGTATCCGTCAGCCCGGCTGCCTTGCCGAAGCGCACATGCTGCGCCCATTCGTATTCCGCGCGGCAGAGCCAGCCGGTTCTCAGGATCAGGATTTCGCGGTCGCGCGCCGCCAGCGTCGTCTCGAACATGACATGACGCGCAAAGGGCAGCCAACTCGTCATCAGCGCCGGGTGGTTCAGGAGCGTGCGGCCGACATTGTCGATGCGGGGTGCGCTTCGGAAAGGCGCGATGGCGGCTTGTAGTTCCTCGTCCATGTCCTCGTCCCGGAGGGATGGAATGCGCGGCATGGCTGTTATCTTTCGATGATGGCCGGGATAAATTCTCGCGTCATTTGAGCTTGGCGAGGAGCGCCCGGGCTGCAGCCGGCGCGCGCACCTTGGCCCCGTTGATCATGTAGACGAACACATCGCGTTTCTTCTTCGGCGGCGGGCTCTTGGCGGCATGCGGCAGGTCTTTCGTATCGCCGCCCTCCGCCCAGGCCGTCGCGCGCTCGGCCCATTTCTTGATCGCGGGCGCGGAATAGCCGGTGGCGATATCTTCCTTGGCACTTTGCAGGCGGGCATAGACGAAATCGCCGGTCACATCGGCGATCATGGGATATTTCTCGGAATCGGCGAACACGATCGCCGCGTAATATTGCCGCGCCAGCGCCACGAAGGCGGGCACGACAAAGCTCTCGTGCCGGACCTCGACCGCATGGCGCAATGGGCGCCCGTCGAGAGTCCTGGGAAGCATTTCGAGAAACGTTCCGAAATCGTCGGCGTCGAATTTCTTGGTTGGCGCGAACTGCCAGAGGATGGGTCCGAGCTTCTGCTTCAGCTCGCCGATGCCGCTGCCGATGAACCGCTCGATCGAATCGCCCGCTTCGGCCAGCACGCGGCGATTGGTGGAGAAGCGCGACGCCTTGACCGAGAACATGAAATCGTCCGGCGTGTCGGCCGCCCAGCGGCGGAAGCTTTCCGGTTTCTGCGTGCTGTAGTAGGTGCCGTTGATCTCGATCGACGTGACCTGGCGGCTCGCATGTGAAAGTTCGCGCGTCTGCGGCAGGCCTTTGGGATAGAAAACTCCCCCTCTCCACTCTTCAAACGTCCAGCCGCCGATTCCCACCTTGATCATGTACGTTCCCCGTTTCCGCGACGAAGTGTTGCACGACTCGCCGCACTCTGTGCAGCCCCTCACTGTTCGCATCCTTGCAGATTGATTAGGCTCGCGCGACCGGCCCGGAGGAAACATGCTCACACTGCTTGGCGTTGCGGTCGTGATCGTCGGATTTCTGATCCGGCTTAATCCGCTGCTCGTGATTGTCGCGGCCGTGTTCGCGACCGGCCTGGCCGCAGGGCTCGATCCTGTCGCAATCGTCAAGACTTTCGGGCATGCCTACAATGAGAACCGCTATGTCAGCGGCGTGTGGGTCGTGCTGCCGGTGATCGGCCTGCTCGAACGTTACGGCCTGCAGGAGCGGGCCCGGATTCTGATCGCCAGGGTTCACGCTGCGACGGTGGGTCGCCTGCTTCTCTTCTACTTTATTGCGCGTCAGTTATTGTCTGCCTTGGGTCTCACCTCCGTGGCCGGCCAGGCGCAGACCGTGAGGCCGTTGGTGGCGCCTATGGCCGAGGCCGCGGCGGAGAAACGCTTCGGTGAGCTGCCGCAGGAAACGCGCTGGCTGATCCGCGCACATGCCGCGGCCGCGGACAATATCTCACTCTTTTTCGGCGAGGATATATTCATCGCGGTAGGTTCCATCCTGCTGATCACGGCCTCGTTGCGCAGCAGCGGCGTGGCGGTGCAGCCCTTCGATTTGTCGCTGTGGGCGATACCGACGGCGGTTCTGGCACTCGTGGTGCATGGCGTAAGACTGATGCTGCTAGATCGCCGTCTCGCGCGCGAACTCAGGGCGGTCTCCGTACCGGAAGCTGCCGAATGATCACGCTGGAATATTTCTATTTTCTCGTGGGCGCGTTGTTCGCGGCGTTCGCCGCTCTCAGCATCGGCGACAGCTCAAATCGCAAACGCCTCGGCAACGCGGCGTTCTGGGGATTGCTGGCAGTCAGTTTCCTCGGCGGCTCCTATATCGGCGATTTTGCCAACGGCCTGATCGTGCTGGCGCTGGTGGTTCTGGGCGGCTTTGGATTGTTGGGAATCGGAAAGCCGGCAACGACCTCTCCCGAACAACGCCTCGAAAGTGCGACGCAGCGCGGCAACGCGATCTTTCTTCCGGCCCTCGTAATTCCGGCTGTGGCCGTGCTCGGCACGCTTTATCTCAAGACGATCCATGTCGCCGGCATGCCGTTGGTCGAGGCCAAGCAGGTGACCTTGATTTCGTTGGCGCTGGGTGCCGTCCTCGCGCTGGCGGCAGCGATGATCTGGCTGCGGCCCCCGGTGCTCGCCCCGCTGCAGGAAAGCCGGCGCATCGTCGATACGATCGGGTGGGCCGTGATTCTGCCGCAGATGCTGGCCTCGCTGGGCACCATCTTCGCGCTCGCCCATGTGGGCGATGCGGTGCGAGAAATCGCGACGCGGTGGATACCGCTCGATCTGCCGCTGGCCGCCGTGTGCGCCTATTGCCTGGGCATGGCGCTGTTCACGATCATCATGGGCAACGCGTTCGCCGCATTCCCGGTCATGACGGCCGCGATCGGACTGCCGCTCATCGTGCACAAATTCGGCGGCAATCCCGCGATCATGGGTGCGATCGGCATGCTGTCGGGTTTCTGCGGCACGCTGATGACGCCGATGGCGGCCAATTTCAACATCGTGCCCGCGGCGCTGCTCGAATTGCCGGACCGGAACGGCGTGATTAAAGCGCAGATCCCCACTGCGATTCCGCTTCTGCTCGCCAACACGGTTCTGATGTATTTTCTCGTTTTCCGCTTCTGAGGCCCCGATGTCGAACAGTCTTTCGTCCGAGCTCGCGTCTCGTTTTGCCCGCACCGCGCTTGGGCATTTGGGCCGGGAATGGCCGAACAAGCTGGATCACGTGTTGTCGGGGCCGCAGGATGTGCGGGGCCCCCGCGATCTGCATCCGATTTTCTTCGGCAGCTTCGACTGGCATTCCTGCGTGCATGGCCATTGGCTGCTGGCGCGGCTTTATCGGCGGTTTCCGAGGTCAGAGGACGCGGCCGCAATCCGCGAATTTCTGGATGCGCAGTTCACGGCAGAAAACGTCGAAGGCGAAGTCGCCTATTTGCGCAATCCGGCGTCGCGCGGCTTCGAGCGGCCCTATGGCTGGGCATGGCTCCTGATGCTCGCGGGCGAACTCGCGCGCCACACGACCGAGGAAGGGCGATGCTGGTCGGATGCGTTGAAGCCTTTGGCCGATGCGTTCGCCGGGCGGTTCCACGCCTTCCTGCCGCTCGCGACCTATCCGGTGCGTGCAGGGGTCCATTCCAATACCGCTTTCGCACTGGTGCTGGCGCTCGATTACGCCGCGGCCGTAAACGATGCGCGACTGGAGCAGATTTGCACCGAAAAAGCGCGTGCGTTGTATGGGCGCGATATAGATTGCCAGGCGTGGGAGCCGTCGCAAGACGAGTTTCTCTCGCCCGCACTGATGGAAGCAGCATGCTTGCGCTGTGTTCTCACGCCGGCAGAATTCCGGGCCTGGTTTGCACGTTTCCTGCCGCGCGCGGCGCAGGGCGAACCTGCGACCTTGTTCAGTCCCGCCACCGTCAGCGATCGTTCGGACGGAAAGATCGCGCATCTCGATGGACTCAACCTGTCCCGCGCGTGGTGCTGGCGGCTGATTGCCGACGGGTTGGACGACGGCGATCCGTTGCTTCCACGCGTGGAGAAGACGGTCGATGTCCACCTTGCGAGCGCGCTCGATCATATCCAGGGCGATTACATGGGCGAGCATTGGCTCGCAAGCTTCGCGCTCCTTGCGCTCGACCCGTTTGCGGATTGAGGGCTTCGGATGAACCGGCTTTTCGCAACCTTCGTTATGGTTCTCGTGACGACGCTCGCGTCGCCTGCGTGGTCGGAGACTGCCGCGGATTTGTCCAAAGTACACTGGAATGAAGGCGCGAAGGACTGCAATGCGAATCCGCAACCGCCTCTTGAAGTGCATGCCTACGATTCAAGGACGTTTGTGTTGCGCGAGAACCTGTGCGCCACATTCGAGGCGCCGTTCATGTATCTGTTGATCGGACCGGAACGGGCCCTGTTGATCGACGACGGCGATATTGCCGAGCCAAAAGTGGTTCCGCTCGTCGATGAAGTGATGAAACTTCTTCCGAAGAAGGGCGGATCAAGGCTTCCTCTGATTGTCGTCCATACACACAGGCATTTGGATCATCGCGCGGGCGATGCGCAGTTTGCGCACCGCCCCGGCGTACAGGTCGTGGGCTACGATATCGACAGCGTCAAGAAATACTATGGATTCACTCGTTGGCCGGACGGCGTTGCGCATATCGATCTCGGCGGACGAACGATCGACGTGATTCCCGCGCCCGGCCATGAAGGGACCCATGTCGTCTATTACGATGAGAACACCGCTCTTTTCTTCTCGGGCGATTTCATGATGCCGGGCCGCCTGCTGATCGCCGATGCTGCAGCCGATCTCGCCAGCGCGAAACGGGTCGTGGCCTTTATTGCCAATCGGCCAATCCGGTATGCCCTCGGCGGACATATCGAAGAAGATGCGAACGGACAACTGCTTCCCTGGGAATCCCAATATCATCCCAATGAACGCGTCCTGCCGATGTCGAAAGCGGATCTGTTGGCGCTGCCTGCCGCACTCGAAGGCTTCAACGGCTTCTATTCGGACAACGGCCGGTTCGTCATGATGAATTCGATGCGCATGCTGGCGGCGATGGCGATCGGCGCGCTCGTGGTTCTGGCTCTGCTTATATTTGCTCTGGTTGCCTTTATCGGACATCGCCGAAGGCTGCGCCGCGCCTGACGCTAATCACGACCGACTCGCCATCAAGGCAAGCAACGCAGGATGCGGCTCCAGCGCAGCCCGGTTCGCCTTCATAGTTTTGAACGCGCCCTCCGCCGCATCGAGAGCGAGGTCGATATCGCCATCGGTCAACGCCGCGCACATGAACATGTTGTGCCAGGGATGGACGTAGATTCCACGCTTCACCATCTCCGACGCAAAGCCATAACCCACGCGGAAATCCTTATCGTCGTCGAACAGAATGAGCGGCATCTGCGCCGGACCGGTTTGACGAATTCCAAAGCCGTGCGCCTGAGCAGAATTTGCGATCCCATCGCGAAGCCGGCTCGCCAAAGCCTGCGTGCGTTCGAGATAGTCGGTGTTCTGAATTTCTTTGAGTGTCGCGAGCGAGGCCGCCATTGCGACCGCCGCAAACCAGTACGACCCCGTGACGTAGAGCTGGCTTGCCGCGGCGCGTGCCTTGTTCGAGCCGAGCAGCGCCGAAATGGGATAGCCGTTGGCAATCGCCTTACCCCAGCACGATAGATCGGGTTGCACGCCGACGAGCGACCAGCTGCAATCGCGCGCCATGCGGAAGCCGGCCCGCACATCATCGACGATCAGGAGTGCATCCTTCTCGTCGCAGATTTCGCGGGCGCGTTTGGCGTAAGCCGCGTGGGGCATCTTCTGATCGACGAATGCATCATGCTTGAACGGCGAGGCGATGATGCCGGCGAGATCGTCGCCTGCCGCAATGACGGCCGCTTCGAGGCTCGATACGTCGTTGTAGACATAAGCCATCGAATGGGCGCGATCTTCCGGCACCGTACCGGTGGGGCGCGGCGTGCACCACGGCGCCGAGCCGTGATAGGCACCCTTCGCGACGAGGATCTTCCGCTTCTTCGCATGGGCACGCGCCGCCATCATCGCCATTGTCGTGGCGTCGGTGCCGTTCTTGCAGAAAAGCGCCCAGTCGGAATGGCCGATCATCGAGACGAATTTCTCGGCCAGTTCCACCATCACCGGCGCGGGTCCCGTCATCGCATCGCCAAGCTGCTGTTGCTTCGCGGCCGCGGCATCGATTTTCGGATGGGCATAACCCAGCAGATTCGGTCCATAGCCGCACATGAAGTCGAGATATTCGTTGCCGTCGGCATCCCACAGGCGCGCACCCCGCGCCCTGGCGAAGAATTGCGGATAATTGTCCGGTAGTGCGCGCACCGATTGATGGCCGTACATGCCGTTGGGAATGACGGCCTCGGCGCGTTCGCGCAGCGCACGGTCGTGGGAATTGGACAACGACATGCTGGTCTCTCCGATCATGTTCTCAAGGCTTGTCTGCGGATTCCTGCAGCAATTCGGCCAGATGATCCTTCCACACCGCGGCCCAGGTGTGCGTGCCGTGACCATGTGTCTGGTCGCTGGCTGGAATGAGCACGAAACGCCCATGGGCGAGCTTCTTTACCTCTTCCTGGGCGATGCCGAGTTCGGGCGGATTGATGAAATCGTCGCCGGAATTGATCCACATCACGGGCGCCTTGATCTTGTCGAGCGCGCCCGAAGGGTCGTAATTGCGCGATGACGCGACCTGATAGAGGAAATCGTTGGCGTCGAGCGTGGCGAGGTCTTTGCTCATGGCGTCGTCGAGCCAGGCGTCTGCGGCGTCGCGCGTGGGAGCGGTTTTTTGCATCTGTATCGGCGCGCTGCCAGCGATGATCAGGAGATCCGTCGCGGCCCGCATCCCTTCGAGCGGTTCGCTCCTGTATTCGCCGCCCATCCATGCCGGATCGTCTCGGATCGCATCGATCGTCATCTTTCGCCAGATGCGGTTGCGGCCTGCGATCTGCACGGGAAGGCAGGCGAGAGGCATCAGCGCGTCCATGAAGTCGGGATAAGTCTCGCCCCACACGAAGGAGTGCATACAGCCCATCGACGTGCCCATCACGAGGCGCAGATGATTGACCTTAAGTCCCTTCGTCACGACGAGATACTCGGCCTGCACCATGTCGTCGTAGTCGTATTGCGGAAAATGCGCGTGCATACCGTCGCTCGGCTTTGACGATTTGCCGTGGCCGATATCGTCGGGCAGTATGATGAAATAACGCGCCGGATCGAGCAGGCCACCGGGTGCAAACAGCACACCGGCAAATTGCGGGCGCAGAAACTGGTGCCCGTCGCCGCCTGTGCCGTGAAGGATCAGTACGGCGTTGGTGACGCGGCCTCTCGCATCGCGGGAAGGAGCACCCAATGTCGTATAGTGCAGCTTCAACTCGTTCAGCGTTTCGTCCGAGCGAAATTTGAAATCATGGACGGTGAGATCGCCTTCATGCGTCGGAAGCGCCGGCGTTTCCTGTGCCGATGCCGCGGTCGCGATGCCGCATAGGAAAAAAGCTGCAACTGTCAATCGCGCGAAACGGAACATCTCGAAAACACCTCCATTGCATACCGTAATTTGCTGCACTGCGATGCACAGGGCCGCTAGATCACTGGCGCGGCGCATCCAACTCCGTTATGGTAACCGTCTATTTTGAACTTTTCGACTCGCCGCAATGCATCCGGAGCGGGCAAAACGGGGGTTACCATGCGTAGTCTGAATCATCCGCAGTCGCGGATTGTGAGCGCGTTTTTCCGTAGCTCGTGGATATTGGGTCTGGCGGCCATCGCGTTGACGGTTTTTGCCGCCTCTGCCCATGCGCAAACGTCCGGGATCATGTCGCCCGGCGCGGCCGCCGTAACCGGCTTTTCCGGCATTCCGAATTATCCCACCGAAGATCGCATCGACCAGAGCGGTCCGTCGGTACGGGTAATCCCGCTGCCGTCCGGTCCCAACGGTCTCGATAATGTGCCCAAGACATTCACGGTCACCGCGCACGACGTGGGCCAGGTATTTGGCGTTGCGCTCGACGATCAGCCCGCCCCCGATATTTTCGTTGCAGCGACGTCCGCCTACGGGCTCGGAATCTATCAGCCCGGCCAGGGCCGCCTGCAGCATGGCGCGACAGGGGCCCAATACACGCCGGGTCTGTTCGGACCGGCCGACCAGGGCGGTGGGCCGAATTCGATCTGGCGCATCGACGGCACGACCGGCCAGGTCACACTGTTCGCGAGTGTCACGTTCAACGGCATCCAGAACACACCCGCCTCGCTGGGCGGCCTCGCCTACGATGCGCACACGCAGCAATTGTTCGTCGCCGATCGCGCGACCGGAATGATTCACCGCTTTGGTCTTGATGGCGGCGATCGCGGCGTCTACGATCACGGCGTCGACGGACGCGGTGCGGCCGGCATGCCGCCGATCCCGTTCGATCCCGCGACGCTCGCCAATATCGCAAGCCCCAGTTTCGACGCGCAGAACCCGAAGAGTTGGGGTTTTGCGCCCGCGCCGCGCCGCATCTTCGGTCTCGCCATGCGGGGCGGCCGGCTGTTCTACGCCGTGGCCGATGGCCCGCAGATATGGTCGGTCGGCATCAGGCCGGATGGCTCATTCGCGCATGATGCGCATTTGGAAGTCGGCGCACCGGCATTGAAGCCGGGCACGGAAATTTCGCAGATCGCATTCGACGGCCATCCGCACATGTATGTGGCCGAGCGCGCCGCGTCCACGGGGGCGCCCGATTTCCGCAACGTGGCCGATGGCGGACAGGATCGCGTCGAGCGTTTCTCGCCGAAGAATTACGGCAATCCGTCTCCCGGCTATTGGCAGCCGCCCGGCGACCAATATGCGATCGGGATGAATCCGCAATTCCAGAACGCCGATGGCGGCGTCGATATCAAATGCGGTTCGACCGTCTGGGCGACAGGCGAGCGCCTGCTTGATCCGGGCAATGCACCCCCGGGAAGTTTCCAGCGAGTCGACGGATTGCAGGGCACGGATGCGAGCCTTGTCGAGCCGGCGAACATGCCGCCGCAGCAAAGCCGTTACGTCAACTATTACGACAATCAGGCCGATCCCGCTTCGCGCGGCCATATGGGCAGTATCGCGATCTGGAACATGTGCTCCGGCTCGGGCGGTGGTTACGGTCCGCCTCCCGCTCCGCCGCCGCAACAGATCGGCTTCGGCTGTCCGCCGGGAACGTTCGCAATTGGCGGTTCGTGCCTCGTGCCGCCGATGTGCCCCGAGGATTCCATCTTCCGCGACGGCGCCTGCATCTATCCGCATTGTCCGGAAGGCTTCATTCATTTGCGCGGTCAGTGCGTGCCGCCGCCGCGCATGTGCCGCTTCGGCGAAGTTTACATTCAGGATCGCTGCGTGCCGATCGGCTGTCCGCGCGGTCTCGATCGCGCCGACAACGGCTATTGTCATTGTCCAGATCGGCTCGACTTCCGCGACGGCCGCTGCATGCCGCCGCCGCCTTGCCCGCGCGATCAAATGGATCGCGACGGCCGCTGCGTGCCCGTCGGGGGTTGCCCGCCGGATCGCGCGCGCATGGACAACGGTCAATGCGGATGTCCGCGCGACGAACAATATCGCGACGGCCGCTGCGTGCCCGTTGGAGGCTGTCCGCGCGATCAGATGCGGATGGACAACGGCCAATGCGGTTGTCCGCGCGACGAAGTCAATCGCGGCGGGCAGTGCGTGCCTGCCGGTGGCTGTCCACGCGACCAGATCTATCGCGACGGTCGTTGCGTGAGCGGAAACAATCCCAATTGTCCGAAGGGCGAAGTGCTGAGGGATGGGCGGTGCATCACCATCGTTCTGCAGCCGGGGGCCTGCCCGCGTGGCGAGATCCTGCGCGACGGCCGTTGCGTGAGCGCCGGCAATTCCAATTGTCCGCCGGTTCTCGGTTGCACCCAGCAACCGACGCATTGTCCGAGAGGCGAAATTCTGCGCGACGGACATTGCGTCCATGTCCACGTCAGCACTTGTCCCTCGGGCGAAACGATGCGCGACGGGCACTGCCTCAGGACCGGTGGGCCAGTCCTCTGCCTGGTGGGCCAGACGGTGATCGACGGCAAGTGCCATTCGTCGAACTCGACCCTTGTCACGACGCCTTCGCACGATTGCCCGACGGGCGAGGTCTATCGCGATAGCGCGTGCCACGGCTCAACCAGGCACCACACCACCAGCAGCGGTGGAAACGGTTCGACCTTTGGCTCCAGCCAAACCTATGGGACAGGTCAGACCAGCGGGTCAGGATCGAGCAATGGCAATGGCCGGAGCTATGGGACCGGCCGCACTTACGGCGGCAGCGGCCCCACGAACGGGGCGGGCTCCGGCAGCCGCGGGCCGTCACGGCAGCCGAGTTGCGGGCGCGACGAGTATCTGAAGGACGGCCATTGCGTCCACCGTTGACCCCGCAGGCGTTCCGGAAAAGGGGCGGTTGGCCTGGGTTTGGCCGACCGCCCAAGCCTCCCGGAACCAATTCTGGCATCTGACGTTTTCTGCGCTGGGCGAGGGTGCGTACGCCCTGAGGGGAACCGCATATGCGGCTGGGGCGCCAGCGCAATCGTGTTTTTTTCGAGCAAATTCGTGCATCGTGCAGCCTGTGGGGCAGGGGTGTGCACGCGGCATCGCCGCGCATAATCCGGCGCAAGTTTCGCGACAGTCTGCCGGTGGAGTTCTGAACGTGGCGCTGCGCAATGCAGCATCTATCCGTCTGCTTGGCGTGGC
>Ga0302325_10025099_pt1 | contig 12387 bp, 8 predicted proteins | sample Palsa_T0_2_FD_201948 | JGI IMG/M metagenome (GOLD analysis project Ga0302325, IMG submission 201948) | Peat permafrost microbial communities from Stordalen Mire near Abisko, Sweden - Palsa_T0_2 | ecosystem: Environmental > Terrestrial > Soil > Palsa > Peat permafrost | place: Sweden: Abisko...
CCGCTCACGGGCGCCACGGCGAGCGCGCAGGAAGACGCCCGCCCGGGGCGAGGCGAGCCAGCAGCGCGGTGCTCCCGAGCGCAGCGGCTCGCGCGGGCGGAGCCCGGGCTACGCGGCGAGCACCCGCCCGAGCGCTGTGGCGAACAGGCCGGTCTCCTCGGGCGTCCCGACGCTGATGCGAATCGCGTTCGGCGCGCCGAAGCCGCGCAGCGGGCGCACGATCACCCCCTCGGCGAGCAGCCGCTGGAAGAGTTCCTCGGCGGGCGCGCCGAGCTCGAGGTAGAGGAAGTTCGCGACCGCGCCACGGGTCGGCTCGAGCCCGTGGAAGCGCAGAATGCCTTCGAGCTCGCGGCGGCCCTCGCCGTTGAGTGTGCGTCTGCGCTCGCACTCGAAGGCCTCGCCGAGGCTGGCGAGCGCCGCCTCCTGGGCCGTGCTCGTGAGATCGAACGGCCGCCGCAGCTTCGCCATCGCGGCGCAGACGTCGCGCGGCCCGACGGCGTAGCCAACCCGCAGCCCGGCGAGCCCGTAGATCTTCGAGAAGGTGCGCAGCACGAGCACCCGGCGGCCGCGCTTGACGTAGCGCTCGACGGCGTCGGGGTAGTCGGCGTCGTCGATGTACTCGAAGTAGGCCTGGTCGACGACCGCGAGGATACTTTCGGGGAGCGCCGCGATCAGCTCGTCCAGCTCGGCGGTCGTGTTGATCGTCCCGGTCGGGTTGTTGGGGTGGCAGACATAGACGAGCTTCGTGCGGGGGCCGACCGCCTCAGCGATCGCCCCGAGGTCGTAGCGCCCTTCGCGCAGCGGCACCTTCCTCGCGACGGCACCCTGTTTCGCGGCGTAGATCGGGTAGCTCGGGAACGACGGCCAGCCGCAGACGATCTCGTCGCCCGGGTCGAGCACGGCCTGGCTGAGGATGTCGAGGCAACCGTCGGCGCCCGAGCCGGCGCAGATCTGCTCGAAGGCGACGCCGTGGCGGGAGGCAAGCGCCTCCTGGAGGCGGTACACGCCGCCGTCGGGGTAGCGGTTGAGACCCGCCGCGCCAGCCTCGATCGCCGCGAGCGCCGCCGGAAAGGGCGGAAACGGCCCCTCGTTGGAGGCGAGCTTGACGACGCGGACGAGCCCGAGCTCGCGCTGGACCTCCTCGACCGGCTTGCCGGGCTGGTAGGGGGTGAGGCCGTCGACGACGGGGCGGAAGAGCCGTTTTCCCGAGCCCACCCCGAGACCCTACGACAAATGCTTGGCCATCAGGATCGCGTCGACGTAGCTGCCGTCGGGTCGGCGGTAGTGGGCGGCGCGGAGGCCCTCGCGCGTGTAGCCGAGCTTCTCGTAGAGCGCGATCGCCGCCCGGTTGTGGGGGAAGACGTGCAGCTCGAGCTTGCTGACCCTCGCCGCCCTCGCCCACGACTCGGCGGCGCCCATCAGCGCCGTCCCGACGCCGCGACGCCGGTGGGAGGCCGCGACCATCAGACCGAGGTCGGCGACGTGGGAGCTCGAGGGATGGGGGTCGCGGGTGATCGAGAGGCGTCCGAGGATCTCCCCGCCGAGCTCGGCGACCAGGAGCGCCGCATCGGGGTGGCGCTGGACGGTGCGGATGTAGCGGCGCTCCTCCCCGACGCTTCGCCAGCTCGAGTCGGCGAGCAGCCAGCCCTCCTCCTCTGAGGCGACCGCGCTCGCGAGCGCGACGACGCGGGCGGCGTCGCCGGAGACCGCGGGGCGCACGCGCACCCCGCTCATCTGACGACCACTCCGGCGCCGCCGCGGCGCGGGTCGCCCGCCGCCGCGAGCCCATCGCCGCGCAGCAGCTCGACGGCCGCGGCGCCGCCGAAGGAGAGGTTTCGGCGCCGCCAGCCGACGAGCTCGTAGCCGAGCGCCGAGAGGCGCTCGAGCGCCCCGGGGTCGTGGCCGCCCTCGCAGTGGAGGACGGGCTCCTCGAGGTGGACGCGGGGGGCGTTGATCGCCTCTGCGACCCCGAGTCCGTGGCCGAGCACGTTAACGGTGACCTGCATGATCGCGCCCCGGAGCCGCGCCGAGCCGGCGGAGCCGAGGACGAGCCGCGGCCTTCCCGACCGCGAGAGGGCGATCGTCGGTGCCATCATGCTCGTCAGCCGCCTCCCGGGTCGGGGGGCGCGCGGGCCGACGAGGTCGGGCTCCCCGAGCATGTTGTTGAGGTAGATGCCCGTGCCGGGAACGATCACGCCGGACCCCGATCCCGTCGAGCTCGAGAACGAGGCGGCGTTCCCCTCCGCGTCGAGCACGGAGATGTGCGTCGTCCCGCCCGGCGGCGCCGGTCGGGCGATCCCCGCGGCACCCGTCCCGATCCGGCGCCGTGCGGCGCGCAGCGCGGCGGGTGCGAGCAGGCGCGAGGCGAGACCGCCGCGGTGCAGGTCGCGGCTGAAGCCGGGCCCGCGCGCCCGGCCCTGCTCGCGCATCACCTCGGCGACCTGGACGAGCGCTGCGCCGCTTCCGGCCGGCTCGGGGGGGAGCGCCGAGAGGAGCGCGAGCCCGTAGGCGATCAGGACGCCGCCCGCGGAGGGAGGCGGATTGGACAGGACGGCGTGGCCGCGGAAGCGGACGCCGACCGGTCGGCGCCAGACGACGCGGTAGGCGGCGAGGTCTGCGAGGGTCAGCTCGCCGCCGCCCTCGGAGACGGCCGCGACCGTCGCGCGGGCGAGCTCGCCGCGGGAAAGCGCCGCGGCGCCGCCGCGCCCCACCTGCTCGAGCGTGTCGGCGAGGTCTGGCATGAGCAGGAGCTCCCCGCTTCGCAGGCGCTCGCCGCCCGGCCCGCTGTAGACGCGGCGCCCCTCCTCCGAGCCGCGGATGATCGGGTCGAGGATCGCGTGGATGTGCGCCTGGGAGCGCGTGAGGGCGACACCGGCGCGCGCAAGCTCGCACGCCGGCACGACGAGCTCGCGCCAGGGGAGGCGCCCGTGGGCGCGGTGGGCCTCCTCGAGCCCCGCGACCGCGCCCGGCACGGCGACCGACGCAGGCCCGACCCGGAAGGGTTGGGTCGTCGCCGAGTCGCCGAAGCTGACGTCGACCTCGCGCATCTCCCCGCCCCGGCGCCGCCTCGCGCCGAGGCCGGGCGCGGCGACGAAGCAGTCGGCAAGCCGCGTCGAACGGTCGCGGGCGCGATGGACGAGCATGAAGCCCCCCGCCCCGAGCCCGGTCAGCGGGCTCTCGCAGACTGCCGCCGCGAAGGCGGCCGCGACGCAGGCGTCGACGGCGTTGCCGCCCTCCTCGAGCATCCGTGCGCCCGCCCGGGCGCTCAGGGGATGCCCCGCGGCGACCGCGCCCTTCATCGACAGGGAGCCTCGCCCGAGCCGGTCGCGCCCGGGCTAGGCGTCGAGGAACGACGGGGGCTCGAAGAGATCCGGGCGTGCGGAGACCCCTGCAAGCACGCGCGGCCGTCGCGGCCCCCCGAGGCCGGTCGCGATGACCGTGATCCAGATCTGCCCGTTGAGGCGCCCGTCGATCGTGGCGCCGAAGATGATGTTCGTCTCGTCGGTCGACGCGGCGCGCACGACCTCCGCAGCCTCGTTCACCTCGTAGAGGGAAAGGTCGTCGCCGCCGGCGATTGAGAGCAGGATGCCGCGAGCGCCCACCAGCTCGGTCTCGATCAACGGGCTTCGCAACGCCCGCTCGGCCGCCTCGCGCGCCCGATTGTCGCCGGTTGCGAAGCCGATCCCCATCAGCGCCGAGCCGGCGTCCTTCATGATCGTGCGCACGTCGGCGAAGTCGAGGTTGATCAGCCCCGGGTTGGTGATCAGGTCGCATATCCCCTGCACGCCCTGGCGGAGCACGTCGTCGGCGATGCGGAAGGCGTCCAGCATCGAGGTCGACTTGTCGAGCACCTCGAGCAGGCGGTCGTTGGGGATGACGATCACCGTGTCGCAGGCGGCGCGGAGCGCCTCGACGCCGCTATCTGCCTGCTGCTTCCGCCGGCTGCCCTCGAACTTGAACGGCGTCGTCACGATCCCCACCGTGAGTGCGTCGAGCTCGCGTGCGACCCGCGCGACGACGGGTGCCGCGCCCGAGCCCGTGCCGCCTCCCTCTCCGGCGGTCACGAAGACCATGTCGGAACCGCGCAGCGCACGCTTGATCTGGTCGTAGCTGTCCTCGGCAGCGCGACGGCCGATCTCGGGGTCGGCGCCGGAGCCGAGACCCTCGGTGAGCTCGCTGCCGATGTGGATCTTCATCGGCGCGTCGCTCAGCTGGAGCTGCTGGATGTCGGTGTTGACGGCGATGAACTCGACCTGGGTGATCCCCGCGTCCATCATCCGGTCGAGCGCGTTCATGCCGGCGCCGCCGACCCCGACCACGCGGATCACCGCAAGGGAGGAGGTGGTCTCGCGCGTGCGCTCCAGGCGGGCCGGCTGCTCGGGAAGCGGATCGAGCCAGCGGACGGCGGGGCGTTCGGCCGGCTCGACGGCGAGCACGAACGGCTCGGGCAGTGCGAACGGCTCGGGCGGCGCGAGGATCTCGGTCGGTCGGGGATCGGCGGGGGCGAGTATCGGGGGCGGCTCGACCTCCGGCGGCGCGAGAATCTCGATGCGTCGCGGCTCCGGCGGGGCGAGGATCTGGGTCGGATCGACCTCCGAGGGCGCGAGGATCTGGGTCGGCTCGGGCTCCGGCGCGCGCACGGGCTCCGGGCTGTCGGCACTCGCCGGCGCCCCGACTTCCGGGGAGTCGGGCCTCGCCCGTCGCTGGGCGGCCTCGGTCGCGCGGAAGAGTTCCGCGAGCGGGCCTTCACGCATGCTGACGCGCTTTCTCGCCACCGAGCACCTCCTTCGCAAGATCACGGTACATCTCGGCAGCCTCCCCGTCGGGCTCGTAGGCCATGATCGAGGCGCCCTTCACCGGCGCCTCGGCGTAGCGGACCGTCTTTCGGATCCGCGTCTGGTAGACGAGCGGGCCGAAACTCTCGCGCAGGATCTCGTCGGCCTCGCGCGAGTGGGTGAGCCGCTTGTCGTACATCGTCGGCAGGATGCCCATCACCGCGACCTCGGGATTGAGGTTCTCGCGCACCATCTCGAGGGTGTTCTCGAGCTGGACGAGGCCGCGCAGGGACAGGTACTCGGTCTGCACCGGGACGATCACACCGGTCGCCGCGACGAAGGCGTTGATCGTCAGAAGCCCGAGCGAGGGCGGGGTGTCGATCAGGATGTAGTCGTAGCGATCCTTGACGGGCTCAAGCGCCCTCTGGAGCGCCCGCTCCCGGCCGATCTGGCTCGAGAGCGCCATGTCGGCGCCGGCCAGGTCGATCGAGGCGACGGCGACGTCGATCTCCCGGGCTGCGATGACCTCACTGATAGGAAGCCGGTGCACGAGGACGTCGAACATCGAGCGCTCGATCGTGTCGGGGTTCATCCCCTGCGACATCGTCAGGTTCCCCTGGGGATCGAGGTCGACGCAGAGGACGCGCAGGCCGTGCTCGGAGAACGCGACCCCGAGGTTGAGCGTCGTCGTCGTCTTCGCGACGCCGCCCTTTTGGTTCGCAAACGCGATCACGCGCGTGGCCGCGGGCGCCCTCGTGCCGAGCGGGCGGTGGAAAGCGGGACGCGGAAGGACGCGGGCGACCGACATCTGTGCCGCTCCTTTCGCGCCCGAGGCGCGGGTTCCTTCACGCGGGGCGGAGTCGGTCTCGATCAGGCAGCGAGCGTGCGCGGCGGGCTTCGCTGGAGGCCGAGCAGCGCCTGGTCGAGCGAGGCGACGAGCCGGGCCCGGTCACCGTGCATGAGCGCCTCGACGAGCGCGCGGCGTACCGCGCTGCGTGCGCCCGGACCGGCGCGCTCCGCGCGAAGCTCCGCGAGCAGCGCGAGCCGCTCCGGGGTCGTCTCGGCGAGGAGCACGGCGGCACGCATCGCCGCCGCCCAGGCGCCGTCTCCCGCTCCCAGCAGCGATCCGAGCGCGTCGCGCAGCTGGGCCGAGCCGAAGGGCTCGGCCGCAAAGAGCGAGAGCTCCCAGCGGTCGAGCGCCTCGGCGAGCTCCCGGTCGTCGTCTGCGAGGGTGAGCCTTGCACGCAGATCGGCCGCGAGCACGCCGCGAAGCGCGTCGAGCCTGCAGCCCTCGCCGGGGGGCTTGGTCGCCGCGATGGGAAGAAGCGGGGAGATCCGGAGCGGGCGGAAGTCGAGGCGTTCGAACACCACGGGCCCGGCCGCGATCGCACCCGAGGTCGCGAGCCGAAGCGCGCTCACCGCGTCGGCGAGCTCCGCGGCCGCGTCGGGCGGCTCGCCGTCGCTCGGATCGAGTTCGCGCGCGAGCTCGAGCACGCAGAGCCGGTCGGTGTCGCGCCCGAACTCGGGCGGCATCAGGCCTTGGGCCTCCGGCCAGAGCGACGAGACCTCGCCTGCGACGGTGTGGCGGACGCGGATCCCGCCGCCGAGCTCGACGACCGAACCCGTCGAGACGCCCACGAGCGGTGCGATGGCGGCGTAGGAGCGAGCGCTCCCGAAGAGCGAGCGCTCGATCGAGGCGTACGCGGCCTCGAACGCGTCGTCGTGCCAGTCGAACCCCCCCGAGCGCTCGGCGACCGCGGTCAGCAGCGGCAGCAGGATCGTGCGGAAGAGCGCATCCTCGTCGCTCGAGCCGAGACCCGAATGCGCGTGGGCGAAGATCGCCGCGGCGGGCTCGCGCCCGAGGTCGTCGATCGCGTTGCGCGTGTCGGGGAGCCGGCGAAGCGTCGGCGCCTGTGTCTCGACGAAGCCGCGGACGAGCGGGCGGTACTCGTAGAGTGAGGGCCCCCCGCGCGTGGGGTGCTCCTCGAAGGAGAAGGGAAGCTCGGCGCCCCGCTCGGCAGCGAAGGCCGCGAGACAGAACGCGCGCAGCGACTCGTAGAGATGTGGTGCCCGCAAGGCCATCCAGAGGCATTACGAGACCGAGGGCCGGTCTCCTACCCGCGCGCTCGACTGCGGCCTCCTCGTCGCGGGAGGAGGGCTGACCGTGAGCGGGAGCTCGGCAAGGCCGGCGGATCCTCTCTCCGACGGGCGCCGGGCCGAGCGCGGGCTCTCCGCGGGCTCGGCCGGACGCCGGAACCGCGACGAGCGGCCTGCGCGGCGGGGTCTAGGATCGCTGCGTGCCGACGAGCTCCTACTGGCTCGCCCGCCCACTGGCGGTCGTCCCGGCGGGCCTGACCACCCGCCCGGCCGATGTCGTCGTCGTCGGCGGCGGGGTGAGCGGCTGTGCCTGCGCGCTGAGGCTCTCCGAGCACGGGCTGCGCGTCCGGCTCCTCGACGCCGGGGCGATCGCCGGCGGGGCGAGCGGACGAAACGGCGGCTTCGCCCTCCGCGGGGGCGCGGCGAGCTACCTCGACGCGCGCGCGGCGCTCGGCACGGGACCGGCCCGGATGCTCTGGACGCTCAGCGAGCGAGCCCTCGACCGCATCGAGCGCCTCGCCTGTGGTGCGTTTCGACGCGTCGGGAGCGTGCGGCTCGCAACGAGCCAGGCCGAGCTCGCCGCACTTCGGGGCGAGTGGGACGCCCTCCGGGAGGACGGCTTCGCGGCGAGGTGGAGCGGGCGGCTCCCCCCGCCGCTGGATCAGCTCTATATCGGCGGCTGCGTCCACCCCCCCGACGGGGCACTCGATCCCGTCCGCTTCGTCAGGGGCCTCGCGCGGCGCGCCGTCCGGGCCGGGGCGGAGATCGGCGAGCATCGCCGGCTCGAGCCGGCCGCGCTCGACGAGCTCGACTGCCGCGCCGTCGTCGTCGCGGTGGACGGCTCGACCTCCACGCTCCTCCCCGAGCTCGCCCCGTTCGTCGTCGCCACACGCGGCCAGGTGCTCGTCACCGAGCCCGTGAACCGGCGCCTCTACCCCCGCCCCCACTACGCCCGCGGCGGCCACGACTACTGGCAGCAGCTCCCGAACGGGCGCCTCCTGCTCGGGGGCCGGCGCGACCGGAGCGCGGCGACCGAGCGCACACTCCTCGACGAGACAACGGCGCTCATCCAGGCCGAGCTCGAGCTGCTCGCCTGCGAGCTCCTCGGGGCCCCGCCCGCCGTCAGCCACCGCTGGTCCGGGTCCTGGGGTGAGACCCCTGACCGGCTTCCGCTCGCCGGACGCGTTCCGGGCCGCGAGCGGCTCTGGGTCGCCGGCGGCTATTCAGGCCACGGAAACGTGCTCGGGTTCGCCTGCGGCGAGCTCGTCGCCCGCTCGATCCTCGGCGAGGAGCCGCCCGAGCTCGCACTCTTCGACCCCCGGCGCGTGCTCGCCGCCTGAGCCGATCCGGACGTCGCCGGCCCGCCGGAGCAGCGGGGCGAGGGCTCGCGGCGCTACCGCCCTCCCGGCTGCGCGGGGCAGCGCGCGACGGGCGACGGCGGCTCGCCGCCCTGGCAGCTCGGACACCAGTAGGCGACGCGGTTCGCGTCGCCCTGGCCGAAGGCACGGACGGCGCCGCCGCAGCGCGGGCAGGGACGCCCGGCGCGTCCGTGGATGCGCGCTCGCGGCTCGCGCCCCGCATCGACGGCGCAGCGCATCAGCCCGGCGGCCGCCTCGAGGGCGCGCAGGCGCTCGGGCTCGGGAACATCCCCGAGGCGGGCCCAGGGCGAGAGCCGGGCCACCCAGAGCGCCTCGGCCATCCACATGTTTCCGATCCCGGCGACGAGCCTCTGGTCCTGGAGCGTCTCGCCGAGGCCGCGGCCGGGATCGGACGCGGCGATGCGAGCGAGCATCCGGCCGAACGCTGGCGGCGAGCCGAGGATGTCGGGCCCGAGCCGCGCGAGCGCGCGCGTGTGCAGCTCGAGCACCGGGCCGCCCCGGAGGACGGCCTGGAGGCGGGCACCGCGCAGCAGCAGCCACGGCCGGCCGCCCTCCGCCGCCCCACGCGGGACGACGCTCCAGTGGCCGCTCATCCGCAAGTGGGAGCGCAGCACGACGCCGCCCTCGAAGCGCAGCACGAGATTCTTGCCGAGCGCCTCGACCGCGACGAGCCGTCGCCCGTCGATCCGCTCGACGACGTGCGCGGCGCGGGCGCGGGGATGGTGCGCCTCGACCTCGAGCCGCTCGCCGACGAGGACGGCGAGCGCCGCGGCGGCGCGGTGGAGGGTGTCCCCCTCAGGCACGGCGCGAGACGCGTGCGGGGTGCGCGCTCACGGCCGCAGCACCGCCCGGCGCGGGCCGACGAGGAAGCCGGCGTCGACGAGCAGCGGCAGGGCATCCGACTCGGTCACCGCCACCCCGTCGAAGCGCTCGACCGCGAGCCTCCTTGCGCCGCCGCCGCGGACGTAGGCGACGAGCGCCGCGAGCGCGGGGGCGAGCCAGGCCTCGTCGGGATCGCGGAGCGGTACGAGCGAGCGGCCGCCGCGCTCGACGTAGAGCACCGCCTCGCCGGCGAGTGCGACGACCTGGGCGCCCGCGACGCGCGCGGCGCGCGCCCCGGCCCGCCGCGGCCAGGGGAGCGCCGCCCCGTAGGGCTGGGCGGGATCGGCGGCCGCGAGAACGCTCGCCGCGGGCTCCTCCCCCGCCTCGCGCAGCTCCCGCAGCCGCTCGACGGCGCCGCCGAGGGCGAACTGCGCGCCCCCGAGGCCCTCGACGAAGTAGCCGCGTCGGCAGAGACCGAGCGTCTCGAGCGCGCGTAGCTCGCCGTAGACCGCGGCGTAGCCGCCGGGGATGCCCTCCGCGCGCACCCCGTCGCGGGTCACGATCCCCTGACGCTCGAGCAGGAGCTCGGCGAGGGCGCGACGCTCGGGCGCGCCGCGGAAGAGCCGCGCCGTCGGCGACCAGCGGCCCTGGGTCGCGCTCGCGCCCGTCGCACGGCTGCGCGAGAAACGCCGTGGGCGCCGCTCCGGACCGGGAGCGCCGTAGCGGTGGCCGGCGCGAAGCGGCGTCCAGGCGTCGTTTGTGACCTCGCCGGCCCAGACGAGCTCCCAGAGGGCCGTCAGCGCCTCGTCGCCTGCGAGCCCCGTCTCCTCGACGAGGTCGGCCCAGAAGAGCGCCCCGCGCTCGAGCTCCGCCCGCAGCGCGTCATGGGCCTCGCCGAGGGGAGCGGGCGTGCCACCGACCCGGCCGAGTGCCGAAGCGTCCTCGCGGAAGTAGAGCGCGACCCGATCATCACCCGCTCCCACCCAGACGACCTCGCCGCTCGCGCAGAGCGCGTCGAGCTGCTCGGACCGGTAGCCGGGGACGCGCCGGGGCAGCAGCTCGCTCTCCCAGAGGGAGACCGGCAGCGCGAGGGCCTGCAGCGGCACGAGCGCCTCGCGCAGGCTCGCCCGCCGTCCGATGCCGTGCCAGGAGGGGAGAAAGCGAGCGAGCGCCGCGGCCTCAACCGGCTCGACCTCGCGGCGGAGCGCGGCCAGCGAGGCGCGGCGCAGGCGGCGCAGCACGTCGGGGTCGCACCACTCGCGCTCGCTGCCACCCGGGCGAAGCTCGCCGCGGACGAGCAGCTCGTCGCGCTCGAGCGAGGCGAGCAGTGCGGTGAGGTCGCGTCCGAACCGCTCGTCGGCCTGCGCGGAGGTGAACGGCCCGCGGCCCTTCGCGTAGCGCAGGACGAGCTGGCGGAGCGCGTCGGGTGCGCCCTCAAGGAAAACCTCGGGGAGGCCGCCGGGTGGCATCACCCCGAGCCCGTCGCGGTAGCGGCCCGCGTCCTCGGCGGCGATCAGCCGCTCCTCGCCCGCCACGCGCACGAGGAGCGCCCGCCGCGCCGCGAGCAGCGGCGCGGCGAGCGCCGGGTCGTACTCGCCCGCGCGGCGGTCGCCGCGCAGCCGCAGCTGATCGTGGAGCTCCTCGGGGCTCGCCGCTTCGCCCCGGAGCTGACGCTCGACCTCGGCGAGCGCATCGGCGTCGAGGAGGTCGCGGAGCTCCTCCTGCCCCAGGAGCTCGCGGAGGAGGTCGCGGTCGAGGGAGAGCGCCTGAGCGCGCCGCTCCGCTGGCGGGGTGTCATCCTCATACATGTAGGTCGCGACGTAGTCGAAGAGCAGCGAGGAGCTGAACGGCGACGCGCTCCCGGTCTCGACCTCGACAAGGTCGATCCGGCGGCCCTGCAGTCCCTGGAGGACGCCACGCAGGGCGGGCAGGTCGAAGACGTCCTGGAGGCACTCGCGGTAGGTCTCGAGCACGACCGGGAACGAGCCGTAGGCTCGCGCGACCTCGAGCAGCGACTGGGCCTTCAGCCGCTGCTGCCAGAGCGGCGTGCGCTGACCCGGAGCGCGGCGCGGAATCAGGAGCGCCCGGGCGGCGTTCTCACGGAAACGGGCCCCGAAGAGTGCCGTCTCGCCGAGCTCGGCGACGACGAGATCCTCGACCTCGGCCGGGTCGGGCATGAGCTCGCTCCCGTGCGGCGGGGAGTCGGCGTCGGGGAAGTGGAGCGCGATCCCGTCGTCGGACCAGATCGACTGCACGTTGACCCCGAGCGAGGCGCGCAGACGCGCGGTGATCGCCATCGCCCAGGGGGCATGCACGCGGCCGCCGAAGGGCGTGAGAATGCAGACCCGCCAGTCGCCGATCTCGTCACGGAAGCGCTCGACGACGATCGTCCGGTCGGAGGGGACGGCGCCGGTCGCGTCGGCCTGGTCGCGCAGGAACGCGAGCAGGTTGCGCGCGGCGCGCTCATCGAGCAGGTAGTCCTCGCCCAGGCGGGCGAGGGCGGCGCCGTCGGAGAGCGCGGAGAGCTCGCGCGAGGCCGCGCCGATCCTCGCACCGAGCTCGTAGGGGCGCCCGACGCCCTCGCCCTTCCAGAACGGCACGGCCCCGGGCAGCCCCGGCGCCGGGGAGACGAGCACCCGGTCGCGGGTGATCTCCTCGATCCGCCAGGTCGACGCGCCGAGCAGGAAGGTCTGGCCGGCACGCGCCTCGTACACCATCTCCTCGTCGAGCTCGCCGACCCGGCCGCCGCCGCCGATGAGAAAGACGCCGAAGAGGCCACGGTCGGGGATCGTGCCCGCGTTGGTGACCGCGAGCCGCCGCGCGCCATCGCGGGCGCGAATCGTGCCGCCGCTGCGATCCCAGATGATCCGCGGACGCAGCTCGGCGAAGGCGTCGGAGGGGTAGCGGCCGGCGAGCATGTCGAGAACGTTCTCGAGCTGGGAGCGCGAGAGCTCGGCAAAGGGCGCGGCGCCGCGCACGAGCGCATGGAGCTCGGCGACCTCGATCTCCTCGTCGGCGCAGATCGCGACGATCTGCTGGGCGAGCACGTCGAGCGGGTTGCGCGGGATGCGCGTCTCCTCGATCTCCCCGGCCCGCATTGCGCGGGCGACGACCGCGGACTCGAGCAGGTCGGCGCGGAACTTCGGGAAGATGCGCCCCTTCGAGACGGCGTTCAGCTCGTGACCGGCGCGGCCGATACGCTGCAGCCCGCGCGCGACCGACTTGGGCGACTCGACCTGGATCACGAGGTCGACGGCGCCCATGTCGATCCCGAGCTCGAGCGAGGAGGTCGCGACAAGGCAGGGGATTCGTCC
>Ga0302325_10025100_pt1 | contig 12387 bp, 10 predicted proteins | sample Palsa_T0_2_FD_201948 | JGI IMG/M metagenome (GOLD analysis project Ga0302325, IMG submission 201948) | Peat permafrost microbial communities from Stordalen Mire near Abisko, Sweden - Palsa_T0_2 | ecosystem: Environmental > Terrestrial > Soil > Palsa > Peat permafrost | place: Sweden: Abisko...
GGGAGTCCCGTGTCATTCGTCCCTCCAACTTCCTCTCCCACGGCTACAGGAATCGTCGGAGTGCTCGATGGGAAGACGAGAGGAGTGAGCAACAAGCTCATCATCGGGGTCAGCGTGGGAGTTGGCGTGCCAGTGCTAATCGGTGTAATTGCTGGCTTCATGTAAGTTCTTCTTCTTTCCATAGGATGTAGAGATGCTAACGGAAAATAGCTTCTTCTGTAGACGCAAGAGATCTGCACGAAGCCCGTTGTTGATGCAGCAAAGCCCGATCTCGGAACCATATACGCCTGCATCTACTTATAATTTCAGCAAGAAATCGCCAGTTGTTACTGTGACGGAGAGTCGGCGACGGGGTTCTTAAATCGAATGTTCATTGACGAGAATTACGAGAAAATGAAGGCATTTCTTTATGGCGTTCGTGGAATTGGATAGGATAGGTTAAGGGTCTTAACAGCGATTACCTGATTGAAAAGTGTAGGAAGTAGGTCGATAACTTTAGTCATATAATGAATTGAGGCGCGGGAATTAACTTGAATACGCGTTCGACTTGCTAAAGCTCCCTTTCTGGCACAGCAGCAGATGAGGCTACTAGAACCGTGTATGAAATTCCGCAATCCATTAATCAATTCGGAATGTGGCTCCCTAGCGTCGTCTAATTCCCACCTGCGACAATCTTACGTGTTAACTCGATATTAGCAGATACGGCAACTATACCAGTATGGTTTACCCCGAAACAAGGTATACTCCGAAGGCTTTCGAAAAAATTGGTCGCTTTGCGTGGAAAAATAAATAAACGATAAAGGGCAATAAAAAAGATTAGATTATCAGAAATGGGAAAAGATTGTGACTTATTGAAGTTTTGATGATTGAGGTTCTCTAGTGCGTGTCATTAAAGTTCCAAGCTGACAATCTGCGTACTTTTAAAGCTGTGTAATAAGAATAGCTTTTAGGAACCTGAAAATGCAATACTATGTTTATAGCCCATTGCTTAGTGTCAGTTTGGGTTTATCTTCGGTTAAACTACTTAATCAAGTACCTAGTAAGAAATTGACACACCCGTGTTTCGAAGTCTTAATAAGGTACCCAGGTACCTTAAAAATGGAGGCATGATCACGTGACTTGCCTTCCCCTACCTGCCTGCCTAACGTCCATCCCTGCGTAGCGAAAAACCCCACGTGCCGAAAAAAATAATCAGTTCTTTAACTTCAAGCATTTTAAAATTCATTAAACAACTTAATATCTCTTATATTTTTCTTATAAGTTATACTCCGTAGCCACTCCCAAACACTTTAAATCCCCTCCACTAGAAATTCACGTTTGTATTATCACCTTCACGCTTAATTTATAAAGAGTTTCCTTGTATAACATAATAGACTTCCTTTACCACAACTTTATTACCGAGCTTATATCATCCCTAATTCCTATAAAGAGGTCTTATCCAAGCTCTAAAGCGTCAATATTATATAGGAAATCGTTACTAGCCTTATGGCTGTTGTGGCGTGAAATTTGGGTAAGGTTGCCACGCGGAAGTACCTCGAGTCAAAGCGATAAGCGATAAACGATTTTGGGTTAGAGGAAAATGACCCCGCATATGCCAGAGTAATTACGACATAATTTCCATTATGTAATCATTTGCCAAGTTTGTGCCTATTGGCAGGAGGCTGTTGCTTGAGGATTAATAGTCATTGAAGCGAGGGCTTGCGCGGACCCAGCCTGGTGAGCCTCCCCCCATCGTACCTCTAGTCCAAATAGTGTATACGAACCAAATAGTGTGTACAAACCAGGTAATTTATTCAAACCAAAAGCTCGAAGTTTGGGGGTTTATTCAGGCTAAGGCTTAATTCTAGGGAACAATTCAGGCTCAGGCCTTTTGAAAGGGGGAATAATAGGCATGGGTTTATACGTACAAAGTATTCTCAAACTCTACCAAAGGTGGAGCTAACGTTCTATGACAATGATTATATACCCTGAAATGACCCCTATTTGGCTTTCTTTAATTCTAGTTATTCAAAAAAAGAGCAATCTGGGCCTCGGCACACTCCCAAATCACTCGTTGTTATGCACTAGCACGCGCCAGCAAATAAGATATGTGTTCTAGCCCAACCACGAATTATCCCATTCACGAATTCGACCCACGCCATTCACGAATGGGAGGTCTTAGCGCCTATTCTTGACTGGCATATGTTATTTGTAAATGGGAGGGGTGCCAGCCAGGAATTCGCGCTAAAGCCTCCCATTTATAAATGGCATATGCTATTCAGGAATAATTAATTATTCCCGGCTAGTAAATACTAGTTACGAATAAGGAAGTAAATAAAGCTTTACGATTAATGTATGCACAAATAGTATATACTAGTTGCGAAATTGGAATAAAGATATTGTAAATAGGGTTTTAAAGTAGTAAGTATTAAGAGCGTTAAAGATATACTATTTCAGGTAATAATAGGGACGTTAAAAAAGTGGATATTGTGGGAAATATAAAGTATTAGGGAACCAGGTAATATTATTCCCGATTGGCATATGCCATTTATAAATGGGAGGCTTTAGCGTATATTCGTGACTGGCACCCGTCCCATTTACGAATGGCATATGCCAGTCAGGAACAGGCGCTAAGCTACGCCATTCGTGAATGGGAGGTTATTCGTGACTGGACTAGAACAGATACGCTCAAAATTACTGACCCGAGTACCTTAGAGCCCGAGATTCAAATAGTAATATATTGAAAGGCTCTTTGAGCGGGGTCAGTAATACTCAGCGCTCATTCAACCGGTAGTCGTCCAGCTGTGCAGATTCACATACACAGTTTCCAAAACACAAAGTACAAGCCATGTCAGCAGGCACGTTCGCCGCCACAAAGGCCTCCAAATCTCTGATCTTCATGATCATATCGTATGTTGGAGAGTCTTTCTTCATCGTCCGTTCGTTGAGCTCCCGTTCTTCGAATCGGCAAGTAAGGTTTCTCCTAAAACGAATCAACGATTGTTCCTTTGGAATCAAAGTCTGGCTTTGCTAGCTTCACCTCCAGCTCCCATTTTTCTTCAAGCTCTGCAAGACAGCAAAATAAACTTCTCGACAGATACTGACCGAGCTGACTGCTCAATTCCTCGATCCCATACCTTTGTATTAACTTTTCGATGGCTGTTATGAGATGCTTTCCACACTGCGAATGGTTGTCGAACCAAGCAGCATAATATCCAAAGAATTGTATCTCCCATGATCTCCACTCCCACCCCATGTCAAGCAGCTCTGGAGCTTTGAACACTGCGAGCACCGGAGAGAAGAGCATACCCACGACTGATTTGTACCGTGGATACAGCATCGCTAAGCTCATGGCCTCTTGAGCTAATTCGGACAATTCGGAGGATCTTTGTTTGGCTCCATTATGTTTGCTTCTCTGCCTCCGATCTTGCATCAAGTTGCTTTTTTCAAAGAGCTGGTCTTGGGTTCTAGATTTGCGGTTCAGCCTACGAATGTAGCCAACCAGATCTGCAACTGGGTTGTAACCTGGAGTTTCGCCACTCTTGAGTTCGATGGTCAAATAGTTGACAAGTGAGCATTGACCTAGGTGTACTTCTGGCTCAGCTGTTGCACTTTTCTGGGGTTCATGAAAGTGCCTTTGGTGAACTCCGGAATGGGCGTCTCTCTTCGAGAGTGAGTCCTCTTCGAGGGCTTTTTGCTTATGAAGTTCAGCTGATCGGCCGAATTCTGTATGATGGCGCTTAAAGCGCTGCCTGTGTATAGATCCTCGATTGTAGATGAATGGGTTGAAGTCGTAAAGACCCCATGGGGCGCTCAGAGGCTGGTGAGTATGTGGGCCACTTGCTTTACATACGTCTTTACAAGAAACAGCTAAGAGTTTCTCATAACCTTGAGTGGCCTTTCGATAGAAAGTTGAAGCTTCCCTCCTCTTTCCTGTGCAGTTCAGCGCATCAGCCAATGTTTCAAAGGCCATGAGAGTTCCGCGTTCTGTCGGGCCGAAGAACTTCTGGTAACCCATTACTACGAAGCTACACAATGCAACATACAGATCCATGTAGTTTGCAACCCTTTTGGTCTCAGCTATTTGCGATAGCTTCTGGTAGGCCAGAATATTATTCCCTCCCTCCTGTACCACTTGGGCATGTATTTCGACCGACTCGAGAAATGCGCTTGTGATGTGACGTGAGACCATGTCATTCTCATCAAAGAAAGTTTGGATTTTTGCGCGTCGCACGGTCGGTGAAAGGGCGTCTAAGACTTGTTTGGCTTTCTCTGGTGCGTCACAAATCTGACTTGAACGGAAAGAGGAATCGCGGAAAGGTGGATGTAAGGAGTAGCTGAGTGTATCACCTGGGAAGGAAACTGTCTGTTCGGAAGATTCAATCCGGGGAAAGAATGAAGAGCCATCCCGCGATTCTGATTGTGGAAAGGAATTTGACTCTAGAGATTGAGACATGGCAAGCCCTTCCACTTGTTCGGATATTCCCTCCATGCTTTCAAACATGGAACAGGAGTCATCCTCGGCGCGTGGGGTAGAATAAGAGACAGCGGGTGGCATTTCTACTTTAGCGTAAGTATTACGACAATCTGTAGCGGAGTAGCAGGGAAGCATGTAACTGACGGGCACTGGGAGAAGCTGGATCAGACTCTCGAATAGTCTTCCTCCGCTTGAAATTTTCAAGCTTCGTAGCAGGTATGTGCACACCATTGTGCAGGAAGATGGTATCTTTGCCTTCTTCTCTTAACCTCTTTTCTGCTTTTGCAACAACGATCTTCATCTCCGTTTCAGTCAAATGCTTTTCGTAGCCCCATTCTTTTAGCTTCATCTTCCACTTTCGTGGCCTAAGAATATATGTTATCTAGCTAGCATAACTGTAGAAGACAGTGTGGTAGGGCTTACGAAGCTTTGAAATCGTGCTGCTCCTCAGTCATGAGCATTGTCTTCGAGAGCGTGTTGTTCTCGGTGATATAAAACTTGTAGATGTGTTGTCGAAGAGACTCCCATTTCTGATCATTGCGGGATAATATCGGTCCCTTCTGAATATCCTGAGGAGGTATGCTATGTTCTGTCTGGAGTGGCACATGGGCGTCCATGACTGGCAGTTGATTTCGCAAGCTCTCAGTTAGGTTCGTGATGAAGTTCGATGTCCGAGGGATTCAAATTCGGTGAAGATGAGTGACTGAATAAGAATGATAGATGAACATGGAAGGGAGGGAGAGTAGCTTTTTGTTTGATCATGTCAGAGACTGGGCGAGGCTGCAGCGTTGATGTGGTTGCAAGAGATGCATCACCGCAAGCGAGCCACTCGACATCGACGACAAAGGTGCATCACGGCAATCGAGCCACTCGACATCGACTACAAAGGTGCAAATCGACAATCCTGCATAAAAACCACACCACAACCCTACCTTGGCGGAATCAACAGCCTTTCGATTAGATAGACAAAGGTGCAAATTCAACCTGCTAAGTTTGCGCTTCCCGATGGTAACTTGAACCGGAGGTCTTAAGAATCGACTATTTAAGCGGAAACCAGCTCTACTGTGGTTAATGAATACAATAGAAGAGAAGGCCCTTAATCCCTGTCATATCCTTGCATAAGCTATCCCAAAGCGTCAAGTCGTCCCAAAAGGGAAATGCTTGCAAGGAGTTTTGGATCAACTTATCTTTAGGTATAAGGGGATGTCCCTTATATTGATAAGACTGTCGAGCTAAAATAAAAACGATAATTAGAATAACTCAAATCGCGCCCCCTAACCCACATTGTTAAAGGGCCCGATTTCTTGATTTTTTTGTTAAAACCTAGACTTTCTTGTATGCCATTTCGCGACCCTTCCCGTCCCCGGTTCGCTGCACATAAAAAGCACGGCCATTATCCTGCCGTGCCTCCTGCTACCACCCCCTCCGTCACGCTCGCTTAAAAGTATATCCTCAATCACGCGCATAGACCCTCCCACGAAATACCCCTTAAAATACCTACCCACAACTCGCAAACAAGCCACGATTACCGAGACCACTCTTCCCAGTACCCACAACACCCATGTGATAGAGATTTGAGACCCCCAACCCATGAAGTCGTTCCGGCACGCAGGGATAGACGTTACCTCTTAAGTCTTCTCACGTTATCATCATCTTAGGTTTCTACGGCTTTATCGCTCATGTAACTTTGGGATTTAAGTTCCTTGAACGTCACAAGAGAAACTTTCTGTCCCGTTCCAGGATTGCGGATCTATTCCAATCTCGAGCGCAAACGAGGGAAGGGAACGAAACTCGTGTTATATTTTGATTGCTGACTTCTCTCCACTTTCTCTTCAAAAATTTGCGGGCACATCTTAAATCCTCATGCAGCCGACTAAGCCAGCGTGGCGTCCTTGCAGCTGCGGCTCTACCAGGGCACCCCTTCTCCATGTGCCACCCGAGCGATGAGGCCTCCACAACTTTGCATTGCCTTCAATCCCAGAACCCGTCGAGATCCAATGTATGAGTCACCAAAAATCCTTGGGCGCCGATTCTTTCAGCTGCAGGCGTATTCTGATAGGTGACATACCCTTTACCCAAGCGGAGCCGCCTGGCATGTCACTTTCTACCCTGTTGCGCGATTTTTTCCTCTCGGACCCCTTTTTTTTTCGCGTATGGCATACAACAAGCCACTCAAGTACAGATATTAAGAACGAGTCCTCACCTTATTAGAAGTATCCAGCCTCTTGTACAAGTCTGACTTTCAAAGCCTTCCTTGTCTTGTGAAGTCAGCACAAAAACCACCCAGTGGGTTACTCCTTTGTACGTAGCTCACCGCCCTACTTCTTCAGCGAAGAGAGGTTACCATCGGCCCGTCTCTTCCCGGCTTGCATCACGTTTGTTCTAATCGGCCTCGGCACAGAATTTTCTCAATATCAACAAATTCAACAACCCAAGACTCGAAACAAGTCAACCACTGCTTATCTCCACAGCACGTCCAACTCTTCGAACACGTCGAAGAATAATCAACAATAGAACTTTCTCCAAAGTAACGCTGGCGGAAATTACTTCTCCAAGCAGACCAACAGGCTCCAAAAAGCCTGTTGGCGTCCTCCCACAGCAAACTCGACCGCCATAGAATGAAGGTCTGTCAATGCAACCTCCTCCCATTGCAACCAAGTTCGAAAGGCCCCAATTTACTAGCATCTCTTCTACAGACCATACACTCCTGCATTGCTAACGCCATGTTAAAGAACTGTTTGCTTCCTGGCCCAAAGATTAGTGTGTTCAGCGTTCCAGGACCTAGCATCCCGTCCCGTAAGAGACACGCCAGTCAATCTCCTTAAGATATTGCCGCTTCCGTCAAGATGCAACGAATTCTTGCACTCCTCGGAGCTCCTGGCTCCAGACGTGAAACCGAGAGTTCTGCGCCGACTCAGCTAGTTCCCGCCTAAAAGACCGATAGTTCAGAGCAGGAGGTTGCAGTTTCCGACCAAAATGTCAATACCTACACCGTGGCTGTCAAATCTAACCGCCTAGACCGTTGGCTTGACCGAGTCGTAGCGGGCTCTGGCTCTGAGCCCGTATACTTCACGATCATCTTCGCCCTCCTCACGTGGGCACTTCTGGGCATCCGTTTCGGCACATCCAATACCTGGCAAGTAACCATCTCAGATGCTCAAGCCATTGTCAACATGATTTTCGATGCTTTCATCATGCGCCAACAGCTGAACACGCATGGCTCCATCCTCGTTGTCGCCGCCTCGCTCAGATCTCGCACCGCAAGCAACAAGCGAATGCTCCAGCACCTGATGGCCAGCGAAAAGCATGCAAAGATCAACCCAGCACATTTCCACGAGCTGAATGAATCAAGTTTCTCCTCTGAACTTCCAGCAGAGAATATGCTCGGTCGGATCTCCACAAGTTTGTCTTCGTTCGTGGGCCACATCGCCACTGTCAGCGGTTTCTGAGTTGCATCTTCATCTGGATCGGTTTCGGCAAGTATTGCAACTGGTCCAACACTTGGCAACTGTACATCAACTCTGCCACATCAGCACTCATGGTCTTTATCCTCGCCTTCATCGCCAACATCCGTGAACGTCACACCAAATATATGACTCGTTGCCTTCAACAGATCTGGCAAGTTGACGCAGCGCTTAAAGTCAACCTTCGCGGTGTCACAGGCGACACGCTTCCGAACCCTGTCGTTGTCATCCCCGCGCCCAAGCAAAGCAAGATTCAGCGTGCTATTGACTACTATGCTGATCTTGTGGGTACACTCGTCGGCATCGTGATCCTGCTTGCGGTTTTCGTGTTGTGGGTGGCTATCGGTCCGGCATTGCACTGGGACAGCAACTGGTGGCTTCTGATCGGCACTTACGCTGGCCTCGTAGGGTTGAATGACGGCTTCGTCTTGCTGAACGTCGGAACCGTCCTTGGGAACTTCGAGACTGCACAGCTTACCGAAGTCGAGTACGAAGACATGGATATGCTTGCTGCCATCGGCGTCTCCCACATCCCCGAAGAGCGCGTAGCGGACAATTCGCTCACCTGTCGCCTCTCGGTCTCCCTTGGCAACATACTGTCTCACAAGCTCACCGTCGTGTTGGGTGATATCAGCATCTTTGGTCTGATTATCGGTGCCAGTGCTATGCGCTGGAGTCTCACGGGACAGTTGCTTTGTAATGTTCCGCCGAGTATTGTGGAGAGCTTTTTCACAATGGTGTTGATTACTGGGCATAATATTGGGGATGCGAAAAGGCGTGTTGACCTTCACAATGTCTATCTGAGACGGGTTAAGCTGATTGCTTACGTCAATGCGCTCGCCAAAGAGGAGACTGCGAAAGTTGATGCGGAGATTGAGGTACAGGATGTGATTGGTGAGGTTGCTGAGGTATGTGAGGTGGGCGAGATTATGGAAAACTGAATTATTGCTCTTTTGGATAATCTGATTAGCACAAGAGTATATAGTCTTGGTAAGACAGACGCTCACTTCCTTTCCTATTCATTGATTAGCAGCGCTGACTATAATCTCAGAACCCCGGTATACTTCATGGGGGAGCTTGTGCTGAGTAGCAAAGCTTGGTGCTGGGAATTGTCTGGTGATGTAGCGCGGGACATTCGTGGATTGCGTGATAAAAGTTGCTTGCTGTTCCTTCTTTCTTTTCCTCGCAAGTCCTGAATATCCTAAAATACCATTCTTTTATAAACCTATCGTCGATATTCATGCGACAATATCACATCCTCGAACTCCTATTTCCTTAGTCCATTGCCTTTGGCACTTCCTCTTGTTTAGTCTTCCAATTTGCAGTCAGTCGATCCTTCTCCTCATTTCTCTCGAGGTCTCAATACCGTTCTTCTTGCCCTGTATCTTCCTCATTTCCAGTAATCATATCAATGGGATCCAAATCTTCGTTCGGAAGGTCGTTGGGCAAGATTGAAGTCTCGCTGAAATCCAGCGGCCTCGTCGTACCTTCTTTTGATATCTTGCTTCCACATTCAATCCATGCAGAACGACAATGTTATTGCTCTTCTCTTATTGTAGCCTCGCAAATTGCGCAAGTTCCTTGATGTCTTCCCATGTGTAGTGCATCTGAGAGCCTCGAGGTATCGGTTCAATTGCTGAGTACCCTGATATATCGAAAGTTAGCGAGTATCCAACCTTGGCAGACTAAAGAGGTGTAGGTGAAGGCAACGTATCAGTATTTGTTTCTCTTGTCTGTCTTCCCTCATAGCTGGCTTTTCGTTAGCTTCATTAGCCCATTGTCGTCAAGTGATCGAGAACTCACAAGTGTTAGGTCTGGACCAGCTTCCCTCCCTTCCTACTTGCCCTTCCGTGTCCCTGCTAACACTTTGCAGTGTGCAGAGACTGGCAATTTAAAAGCGCGTTCAGGTCTTCACGACCCCGCGGGAGGTTGATTAGCTTGAGGCCACGAAGCCCTTGTGCGATCAGGCTCATCGAATAATTGTCCATCCCGTACTTCGCAGACAGATCATCACCCCACTACGAATGGATCAGTCAACACACAAAGCCCCATCGCTAGTCGATGCCGTCAGCCCCATTGGGGAGGCTCACGAAATGGATGTAGACCTCGACAAGCCGCAAGACTTTGCAACTATCGACTCCGATGCTCCCATCACGGATGTGACCGAGTCAGAAGCCGATTTTGATGAATCTAGTCAGGCGGAGTCCAAGGTTACGGCGGAGCAAAAGGAGGACCAGTCCGAGAGCGATGATGAGAGCTAGAACCCTTCCGAGGAGGCTTCTCTCTCCGAGAGCGACTCTACGTCCCAGGGTGCGTCAGAGGGTGGGTTACCACCCCAAACACTCAGGCTTCTTAGAGTAGCTCTCGTTTCGTATCATCCATCCATCCCTTTCTCTTCCCATGTATCTACCAAGCATCAGCATAACAACCACCACAAACGAGACAAGATCATCATGTTTCAATTCAGAGAGAGCATAGACGAGAGCAGATAACGATATTCATTCGAAAATGAAATCTAGAAAGCGTTTAACGTTTGAGTCTGGGGCGTACGGAAGGAAAAGAAAGGAGTTTTTGCTTTTGGTTTCACACTTGTTACTTATCCCGGACACCATCGTAAAGGAGTAAGCAATAGTCCGGGTAAAGAAAAGACAATATATACGAAGGAAAGGATGTAATCATACAGTTACCTTCACAGCACAACTACAGCACAACTATCACTTATCAGCCATCTTCCAGACAAGAGCCACTTTTCCTCTCAACAAGTCAGAAGACAGGAGACAAAACGATACTTACAGCCGCCCGCCGCCGCCGCCGCCATTGCCCCCGCCATGGCAGCACCCGCGACCGTCACCCCTTGCACAAAGCCATTGCTGCACCAAGTCAGTCACGTGATCCAAGTCAACAAACCCCCTGGAGGTGGTGAAGATGAACGTACTACAGCGGGTCGACCGCCCCACGCAACGCAGCCTCCATCACCGGAGTGATGGTGCCCGGGAAGTTGGCCGAAGCCTTGACGAGCTCCCGAGCTCGGCTGCGAGCCTTGTTCCGAGCTCCATTTGGTCTTTCGTTCCATGTTAGCTTGTGGAGGTCGGGCAATATATAGGGGAGGGAGGAATACCGGTTTGGAGGAGCACTGCGGGGATATTAGCTTTGTATCGAATAAAGGACGGAAAGGGGAAGGGAGAAAGACTTACCCAGCGATGGGTGCGGCGTTCATCGTGATGGTGCTCTCAACTCGTTAGCATGCCCGATTTCGTCTAGAGTCAAGAGAACTTACAGAGTTGTTGGATGGAAGGAGGTTGTTGGGTGAGATTGATTGGGTCTGTATTTATCTTATTAGCACGCGTTAACACCGGTTGAGAGCGTTGTGGTGGCATACGAGAGGTGTCGTGGTTTCCTGAAGAAGAGGAAAAGAAGAGATCGGGAGAAAAGGGTTTTGTGTGGGATATGCCTCCGGATTCGGCTCTGCACTACTATTTTCCGGGCTAACAGGACAACAGCAGCACCTGGGACGAATTATTTCACGTGGGAAGCATCCAAAACAGGCATTGGGGTCACTTATATGCAGAAAAGTTAAGCCAGATGGAAACAGATCTCAGGTGCTGTCAACAAAATATCTACAATTGTCATGTTTTCTATCTCCTTGCTTAACCAGCAACCTCTTCGTTCCTAAGAGATACAGAAACTCCGTTTTACCTCATGTTTTTATACCTCAATTAGAGATTTTCGGTCAAAAGCTGCCACAGGTCGATTGGGGGAGGCATAACTCTCCATATCGGAGTTGTTGCACTGCCGGATGATGTTGTCAATTGTGCTTCCTTCTTGTTGATAAGGCTGAAGAATATTCTAGTGGGTTCCTTGACCAAAGCCTTTGGTTCCATGACATCCATTATCGTGAGAGAACCTCAGGAAGGCGAAGGTCGGCAATGTCATCTCTCGTGAGGACCAGGAGTAGGTCACGTAAACACGAGAGACTGAACCGTGGCCGAAGCAAAAGCATGATCTTTGCTACGCATAATACTCCGAGCTATGACTTCTAGCCTACTGGTCACCCGCAGATATCTTTTCCCTCAACCCCTGGATACACTCAGTGATGCCAATGTGTACCCTTTCATGTCATCTGCGTTGGCATCGTTAGCATCGCAACAATTAACCTCAACTTCTGGATCAAGGCTGTTACACCACTTCGAAGTATGAAAGGATTAAATGGAGAATTTTGTGGGATTGGAAACATACAAAAAACGTTTTGATCTTCCCCTCAGAAGCCGCGATCAGTTTTTCCAGCTCTTTGATCTCCGTCCAAAGCTCCGATTCCTGCTCCTGGAACTCCTCGTCCGTCAACAACGTGAAATCCCCTTAGTCGGTTATTGACCCAAACTCCTTGAGGAAAATCAGGTCATGAAGGTGGATCTCGGTCAAATTGGCAACATGATCCAGTCCAGTCCAGTTGAGGGAGACATCATCCTC
>Ga0302325_10025103_pt1 | contig 12386 bp, 10 predicted proteins | sample Palsa_T0_2_FD_201948 | JGI IMG/M metagenome (GOLD analysis project Ga0302325, IMG submission 201948) | Peat permafrost microbial communities from Stordalen Mire near Abisko, Sweden - Palsa_T0_2 | ecosystem: Environmental > Terrestrial > Soil > Palsa > Peat permafrost | place: Sweden: Abisko...
CCGCGTTGCCTTCTGGAAGGGCGTCACGGTCTCGGCGGGCTGATGCCGTCCGGGCTCAGCCCGAGGGCCGTCGTGGTTGACCCGAGGGCCGCCGGGGTCCGAGTTCGGCCCGCGGTGATGAGCGGTGCGTCCGGCTCGAGCGAGCCGAGCGGGGCGGCCTGCGGCCCGCCGGCCGCGCCGTACCGCTCTTTTTGCAACCGCTTCCGCAGCCGCCTGGCGTCCCAGCGGTTGAGCAGTTTGGACCCGAAGTACACGGTGGCCGCGGCGTAGAGCCATCCCACCAAGATGTCGGTCACGAAATGCTCGCCGGTGTAGACCAGCGAGAAGGCCATGCAGATCGGGTAGGCCGCCAGCAGCACGCGCTTGCGCCGGCTGGACCCCTTCCAGAAGAAGAGGCAGATGAGCATCGGGTAGGCGCCGTGGAGGGACGGCATCGCCGCCACGTTGTTGTCGAAATTGTTACCCCCGGCGAAGAGCGCCTGCCCCAGCCCGATGTGTAGGTGCTTCCACACCTGGTCGATGATGCGCGTCGAGGGGGGCAGGTGCCCGAACTGGCTCGCCATCCAGGGGGGCATGGCCGGGTAGAGGACGTAGGTGATGTACCCGATGAAGGTGAGGCCCACGAACAGGGCGACGTAACGACGGAACTTGGTGTGGTTCGTCTTCCACAGCACTCCCATGATGATGAAGGAGGTGAAGAAGTGGGACATGTAGCAGGCCCACACCAGGTAGTCCCAGAAGTGCAGACCCGGCCGGTAGAGCCAACGTTGTAGTTGGACGGTGGGATCGACACCCAACCCGGCGACGTGGGTGTCGAACCAGACCTGCGGTCGGTAGAAGGGACCCCACAGAGTGTGCGACGCATAGCCGCGGAGAATCCCGTAGCCGAAGAGCACCACGACGAGTGGAAGCCAATCCAGCAAGAGGCGCTTCCAGCGCACCCCGCTCCCGAGGCTGGAGACAACCAGTCCCGCCATGACGTAGAGCAGTACCGAGTTGGTGGACCACGGGATGCCGGCCACGAAGTAGTACACGACCAGGCTGGCGATGAGGACGGCCCACCCGATCATCACACGCCGCGAAGCGCTGTCGGCCCAATGGGAGGCGAACCACGAACCGGCCGTTCCGCCGCCCGACGACGAGTCGGGCATTGGTTCGGTCGCAACCTCGTGTGGAGCCGACGAAGACGGTGCCGGCGAAGACGGGGCCGTCGCTACGGCGATGCGATTTTCGTCTTCGGTAGTCGTCATAGAGCGAGAATGTCTTCCATGTGCCCGGCCTCCCCAGCGGGCACGGCTGCCTGGGCTCGAAGGTCGGTAAGTTCGGGCGGCCTTGGTCGCTCCGTTTGGTTACAAATGTGTGAAAATCATAGCCTGATGGTCACAAGGGAGCGGGGCAACACCTGGGAGTCCCCACGGGACCAGTGACAGCGACAGTAACGGAGGTGCCCACCTCTCCGTCGACAGCAGAGGGAGGCCCCGGGGCACGACAACTCGGGTTGGCCGTGGTCATGCTCACCCTCATCGCATTCCTGATTCTCGGTGGGTTCGAGGCGTGGCGCGATTCGGCCACGTTCGACGAGCCCGTCTATGTGTCATCGGGGGTGGCGGCCATCCTCCACCACGACCTGGCGGACAATGCCGAGCACCCACCCCTGTTCAAGGTCCTGGCCGCACTGCCCGTGCTGGCCGTCGGACCGGTCGTGCCCGCCGACGGCCACTGGAACGTCAACAACGAGCGCACGTACAGCGCCCGCTTCGTCGAGGCGCAAATGCGTGCCGGCACGATGCACCGCGTCACGTTCGCCTCCCGTCTGGTGCCGCTGCTCGAATGCGGGTTGCTGGCCCTCGCCCTCTACGGGCTCGCCGCGCTCCTCTTCGGCGTCTGGTCGGGCGTGGTGGCGGCGTTGCTCTGGCTCCTCGACCCTGTGGTCCTCGGTCTGGGACACCTCGACGGGGTGGACCTGCCCTTCGCGCTGACGACCGTGCTCGTCTCGTGGGCACTGGTGCGTTGGTTGCGTCGGCGCGACGGGAGATCGTTGGTATGGCTCGGCGCGGCGTGCGGCGCTGCCGTCTCGGCCCAGACCACCGGGATCCTGGTGGGGGCCGTGGCCGTGGGTGTCGTGGTGGCAGCGGCGCTGCGTTCGGGTCACAAAGGGTGGCAGCTGTGGCGCCAACCGCTGGCGGTCGTCCTGGTGGCCTGGGTCCTCGTGTGGGCGGTGTACATCGCCCTCGACCCGGGGATCGTCGTGCACTCCTGGGTGATCCTGCCGCAGCCCTACGTGGAGGGCCTGAAATTTCTCGCCAACAACGACATCGGGAGCTCACCCGGTTTTCTGCTCGGCGTGTCGTGGACGGGGGCGAGCGTCTGGTTCTGGTTCGCCACCCTCGCGGTGAAGCTGTCCACGCCGGTCCTCGTCCTGCTGGTGGCCGGTCCACTCGTGCTGGTCGCCCTGGTCCGCTCGGGGAAGGTCAGCCGGTCGACGTGGCGCCAGACCCTGGTGGCGGTCGTCCTCCCGGCCCTCGTGCTCTTCGTCTTCGAGCTGCCCAACCCGCGCACGCTCGGGGTGCGCTACCTGCTCCCCCCCATCGCCCTGTGGATCGTCGCCGCCTCGCCGATCGCCATGGTGGTCACCCGGCGATTGGCTGCCCTGGCGGTCGGCGTGGTCCTCGCCGTGGCGGCCGCCATCACGGTGTGGTCGTTTCCGAACTCGATCGCCTACACGGCCGCCCCGTTCCGGCCCGCCTACCGGGTGGCCACCGACTCCAACGTGGACTGGGGACAGGATTTCGGCCTCCTGAGCACCTGGAGCCAGGGGCGGCATCCGTACGTGGCCTACTTCGGCCCACGGGGCATCACCGGCGGCGACATCGCCGGGTCCCGCCCGCTGGTGGGGGCCGCCCCGGCTCACATCACGGGTTGGGTGGCGGCGTCCGCCAGTGACCTGACGAGTGCCGATCGGGACTCTCTGAGCTGGCTGCGGGCCTACTGCCCGGTGGGCACCTTGGGTGGCTCCATCCTCCTGTACCACTTCACCGTCGCACCGACGGCTGGTGCCGGGCCGTCCGCGCCGGCCCCGCTCTGCACGGGATCAGTCAGTCACCGGGTGGCGGGGAGGTAGTCGGTCAGGAGCGGCGCGGAGCGGTCGCTCGCAGCCGAAGCGATCACTCGGTGCCGGCGCGGTCAGGCCAGCACCTTGCGGCGGAAGTTGCGCAACCCGAGGGTCAAGAAGATGGCGCTGAAGGCGAGGAGCGCCGGATAGATGACGTAGAGGTGCATATGGGTCGTGTTGGTGAACGCGGCCCGCATGCCATCGTTGACGTAGATCAGGGGATTGATCAGGACGACGGTCTGCAGCCAGTGCCACGCACCGATCTTGACCGGCGCCAACCGGGTCCACTGGTAGTAAGTGCCGCCGAGGAAGGTGATGGGCAGCACGATGAACCCGAACATCAGGCCCAGGTTGCGGGGTTCGAAGCTGGTGCCGAGCAGGAGGCCGAGCGAGGTCATGGTCAGGCAGGCCAGCGGCACGATGGTGACGATGAGCAGCCAGTGCAGGTTGAGGTGGGCTTCGACGCCGGCCGCATGGATCACCGAGGCGATGGGCAGGACGATGATGGCCGACAGGAGTCCCTGCGCACCGCCCGAGATCACCTTGGAGATGGCGACCAACCAGATGGGGCACGGGGCCTGCACCCGGTCCTCGATCTCCCGCGTGAAGCCGAACTCCTGCGCCAGCTGCATCGCCACGGCCTGAATGCCCTGGAACATGATGGAAAGCCCGACCACGCCCGGCACGAGCACGGTGGCAAAGGCGGATTCGGCGCCGGGAACGCTCGAGGCACCGATGCCCTGACCGATCTTCGGAAAGACGTAGAGGAAGACGAAGCACAGGAGGAACGGCTGCACCAGCGTGCGCACGACGAACTCGACCAGGTGTTTGCGGAGGACGACGAGGTCGCGCAGGATGAGTGCGCGCAGCGAGATCCAACTGGCGGCCGTAGCCGAACGGGTTGGTGCCGTGGCTACCTGGCCCCGAATGGGGGCCGTCCCGAAGGCTGACAAGGGCTGGTCGGGAGCGGTGGTGGTGGCCATCAGTCGCGCAGGTCCTTTCCGGTCAGGCCGATGAAGACGGTCTCGAGCGTCGGTTCGTCCACCGAGTGGTCGGCCAGGCCGAAGCCTTCCGCCTCGGCTGCGGCGACGATCCGGGGCACCAGGCGGTCGGCGCCCTTCACGTGCAGCTCCACGCCCCCCGGGACCGTGCGGGTCCGGGTCACCTCGTCGATGCGGCGGGAGAAGGCAGCCGCCAGGGCGTCGGGATCCCCGTCGGACTTGACGGTCACGATGGTGTCGGCTCCCACGCTCCGCTTGAGCTCGCTCGGGGTATCGAGGGCGAGGATCTTGCCGTGGTCCATGATCGCCACCCTGTCACAGAGCTTGTCCGCCTCCTCCATGTAATGGGTCGTGAGCATGATCGTCTGTCCCTGGGAGTTGAGGTCGCGCAGGAGGTCCCACAGCGCCAAGCGGCCCTGGGGGTCGAGTCCCGCTGTCGGTTCGTCCAGGAAGAGGACGGCCGGCCGGTGGAAGATGGCGCGGGCCACCATGAGGCGCTGGGCCATGCCACCCGAGAGGGCGTAGACCGACGCCTTGGCGAAACGCGTGAGTTGGAACTGCTCCAGCAGATCGTCGGCCGTCTGTTTCGACTCGCGCTTTCCCAGGCCGAACAGGCGGCCGTGGAAGTACAGGTTCTCCCAGCTGGTCAGCTGACGGTCGAGGGTGTTCTGTTGGGACACGACCCCGATCATCTGCTTGGCCAAAGTCGGGTGGGCCACGACGTCGATGCCTCCGACGAACGCCCGCCCCGACGAGGGTATGACCCGGGTGGTGAGGACGCCGACCGTGGTCGTCTTCCCGGCGCCGTTGGGCCCGAGCAGCCCATAGACCTCGCCCATGCCGACCCGCAGGTCAAGCCCATCCACAGCCCGGAAGTCCGTGCCGGGATAGGACTTGACCAGCGCGATCGTCTCGATGATCGGATTCTCGCTCCCGTCGTCCCCGGCAAGACGGGCGTCAGCATCGGTCGCCACGGTCATCGTGTCCTCACAGTACTTTCCGCTCGGTAGTTTCTGGCCCTCGTGGCCCTCGTGGCCCTCGTGGCTCGATCAGTCCTCGGCGAGAATCTGGTAGAGCTCTTTGCGAGCCTTTTGGATGACGGCGATGCCCCGCTCGACCTGGGCGTTCTCACCAGCACCCGAAAGCTGCTTGGCTGCGCCCATCAGCTGGGTCACCGCCAGGCGCAGATTTCGGATCTGGTCGTCGCTCTCCCCCCGGCCCTGCCAGGGGAGTGGGGTGCCGTTGGCCGCTTCGGCCACACCGGCGTCGGTGAGGTGGAAGACGCGGGTTCCGTCCTGCTCGGACGAACCGACCATCCCCTCGTCTTCGAGCATCTGCAGGTGCGGGTAGACCGAGCCGGGGCTCGGGCGCCAAAGGCCGCCGCTCATCTCCTCGAGCCGGCGCATGACGGCGTAACCGTGCGCGGGGCCATCCTGCAACGCGGAGAGGACGGCGCGTCTGATGTCGCCCCGGGCCATGCGGCGCCCGCCTCCCCATCCGCCTCGTTCTCCGCCCCAGCGGCCGCGGCCGCCCCTGGGGTCGCGGTCGCGCCCCGGTGCCCGGCGCATGCCCCGTGGGCCGCGCGGCCCTTCAAAGTCGTGGTCGTGGCCGTGGCGCTGGTGTGACTCGTGGTCGTGCTCGTGGTCGTGCTCGTGGTGTGACTCGTGTTGTGCCTCGGGTTCGTGGTTGTGGTGTGACTCGTGTTCGTGTTCCATGTCGATGTTTCCTCTCGTGCTGTGGTGGTGATGGTGGAAAGGGTGGTTGTAGTGGTCGCGCATTGGTGGTTCCTTCTGGTTTTGGGCCAGCTGGCTTGTTCAAGCGATCTGGCTGTCTTGAGTAATCCGGCTCGAGTGATCCGGCTGCATTAGGGATCGAGGTTTCTCATCGACCCGCTTAATGTAACACTAATGATATATCATAACAGCTCGCCGATGTCACGCAAACAGTGAAAATATTTCCGGGAAGGTCTTGCCGGACTACCGGATGCGGGCCAGAACTACCGAATGCCAGCCAGAACTACCGAATGCCAGCCAGGCGACGGAGAGTCACCTCGGCTTCGGAGACGAAGCGTCGTACCAGCTCAGCGGCCGGGACCAGCTCATTCACGCCTCCGACGCCCTGTCCGGCCGGATAGCACTCCTGGGTCACGTCGACTCCCTCGGTGAGATCGTCGCCTCCCAGGTGCATCACGCCGGTGCTGTAGGCGACCCCGAGTTGCTCAGGGAAATTCTTGAGCTCCTCGGGGTGGGCTTCGAAGTGGTCGGTGAGGCGGTTGCGGAGCACCCGCATGGTCTTGCCCGAGTAGGCCCGGCTGACGGTGGTCTGGTCCTCCCGACCGGCGAGGAGCCCCTCTTTGTAGCCACGTACGCCGCGGGCTTCGGGGGTGGCGATGAAACGGGTGCCCACCCAGATCCCGTCAGCACCGAGCGCCAGGGCGGCAGCCAGACCCCGGCCGTCGAAGATGCCTCCTGCCGCCACGACCGGAACGCGGTCACCCACCGCATCGACGATCTGGGGGATCAGCGGAAAGGACGCCACCTGGCCGGTGTGGCCGCCGGCCTCGGTCCCCTGGGCCACGACGAGGTCACATCCGGCCTCGACGGCGCGGACCGCGTGCGCGACCTTGCCGCACATGCTCACGACGAGCACACCGTTGTCGTGGCACTGCGCGATCACTTCCGAGGGGACCCCGAGTCCGGCCACAAAGGCGGTGGCCCCGCCCTCGATGATCAGCTGTACCTGCGCCGTCATGCCCCCCGGCATGGCAGTGAGCAAATCGACTCCGAACGGCTTGTCCGTCGACGCCCGTACGGCCGCGATCTCCTGGGCCATCTTCTCGTTGCCCATGGTCGACGCGCCCAGACAGCCAAACCCTCCGGCCCCCGAAACGGCGGCGACCAGTTCGGAGTACGACACACCGCCCATCCCGGCCAGCATCACGGGGTACTCGATGCCGAGCAGTTCTGTCAGTCGGGTTCGCATGGCTTCGGCCTCTTTTTCGGTTCGTGGTCGGCGGCCGGTACGCGGGACGGACCCGCGGGCGCCACCTCCCGAGAAGCACGGCATCGCCGAGGATGGCGGACCCGAGCACAGGCCCTGAGCGTATCCAGGAGCAGGCCGACCTGGACCCCGAATCTTCACGCCGCGGCTCACCTGCCGGCTCACCTGCACACCCCCTCGAATGTCACAACCCCATGCTTGGCTGTCGATATGGAACACAGCACTTCGGCCACGGCCACGGCCACGGCTTCTGCCCCCGCCCCCTCTTCGACCCCCGGCCCCGACGTTGTCCTCGTCAACTTGCGCGCCGCCGTCGACGACTTTTTGGCGACTCCTGCGTCGCTTCGCTGCGATCCCGAGACGATCATCTTCATGGAGCGTGAGATGAACCGGATGAGCTACGGGATGAGCGAGTCGGTGGCCGAGTTCGACCAGTGGAGGGAGTGGGGCCACGACGGGGCCCTCTCCGCCACCGCCTGGATCGACACTCTGTGTCATCTCCCGAAGAAAGAGGCCCGGGCCCAGCTGCGCCGGGGCAAGGCCCTCCCGGGCCTGCCTCTCGCCGCTGAGGCCTGGAGAAAGGGCGACATCGGGCCGGCCCAGGTCGACGTCTTGATCAAGGCCAAGCGCCCGGTCACCGAAGACGCCCTGGCCGGGGCCGAGGACTACTTGGTCCAAGCCGGCATCGACATGAAGTTCGCCGCTTTCTGCGGGGTCGTGGCCTACTGGGAGCAGATGGCCGACCAAGACGGCACCGACGAGGCCGCCCTGGCCCGCGAGGCCCGCCGTGACGCCTATTTGGTCCCGAGCCCCGACGGCTACCTCGGCAAGATGAACTTCGACGTCATCGGCGGGGCCATTGTGGCCAATGAGCTCAAGCGCATCGAAGACGAGCTCTTCGAGGCCGACTGGGCCGAGGCCAAAGAGCGCCTCGGGCGTGACCCCCACGTCGACGACCTCCGCCGCACCCCGGCCCAGCGCCGGGCCGACGCCATGATCGAGATGGCGGTGCGCTCGGCCAGCACCCCCGCCGGTGCGCAGCGCCCCGAGCCCCTCTTCAGCGTGCTCATCGGCTACCCGACGCTGTGGGGTGCCATCTCCCAGCTAAAGCAGGGTCCCGTCGTCGCCCCAGGGTCGCTCATCGATTGGCTGGACGAAGCCACCTTCGAGCGCATCATCTTCGGGCCCGACAAACGGGGCGAGTGCTCGAAGACGGCGCGCTTTTTCACCGGGGCCACCCGCCGGGTCATCGAAACACGCGACCTCGAGTGCCAACACGAGTTCTGCGACCTCTCGGCGGAAAAGTGCCAGATCGACCACATCGTGCCCTTTAGTGAGGGCGGGCTCACCGAGCAGTCGAACGCCCAGGTGCTCTGCGGCCCCCATAACCGGATGCGTCAGCAGCGGCCCCCGCCGGACGGGTAGGAGACGGCCCGCCTGTTTCGTCGCGTTTTCGCCTCTTCGGTCTGACTCGACCTGCACCAATCTGAATTCGACCCACCACCGCTCGTTTTGCGACTACGGCCTGCCGCGCGCGCTCGTCCCCTTGCGAATCAACGCGCCCGTACTCGCGAGCGCGCGGGCACGTCGATACCCACAGCCGTAGCGTGTCCGGATGACCCAACTATTGTCGTCGTCGTGGCCACCCCTCCGACGCTCTACGAATGGGCGGGGGGCAGCGAAGCCTTCTCCCGGATGATCAGTGCCTTCTACGACCGGGTGGAGCAAGACGACCTTCTCTCGCCGTTCTTCCCAGGTGGGGTTCACGAGGACCACCGTCGTCATGTGGCGGTGTGGTGGGGAGAGGTATTCGGTGGTCCCGCTCAGTACACCGAAGAACTTGGTGGCTACGAGCGGATGCTCAGCAAGCACCTTCATCTGGGTATCACGGAGCCGCAGAGATTCCGCTTCACCGAGCTGATGCGCCTGGCGGCAGACGACGCCGGGATGCCCGACGACCCCGAGTTCCGATCGGCGCTCGTCGCCTACTTGGAGTGGGGAACTCGCATCGCTCTTGGCAATTCTCAGCGCGGCGCAAACGTGATGGAACATGCTCCGGTCCCCAGGTGGGGCTGGGGGGAGGCACCTCCGTATCAGCTGTAGGTGGACTCGAGAGATGTCCACCATGGCGCGTAGCGAAGTACCTCCCGCTTGGTGGTCACCACCGCCGACTCCGCCTACGCTGACCTGGTGCTGAGCGGCCCATGGATCTACCCAGTCGCCTTTTTCTCGGCACTCCTCATCGCCACCATCACCACCCCAGCTGGGGTCAGCGGCGCAGTGCTGCTTCTCCCGTTCCAGGTGAGCATCCTCGGCACACCGAGCCCTGCTGTCACCCCAACCAACCTTCTTTACAACGTCGTGGCAGCCCCTGGGGCTCTCTATCGCTACTGGCGACAGGGCCAAACGGGCGGCACTCTCACCCGACGACTCCTCCTCGGCTCTATCCCGGGCGTGATCGTCGGCTCCGTCGTCCGTGTCGAGCTCCTGCCAGGCCCACGGGCTTTCGACGCCATCATCGCCGTGGTGCTCATCCCGCTCGGGACTTACCTCGTCGTCCAACAAACCGCCGCCAACCGCTCCGGACTGACGGGCCTACTCCCACTTGTATCCATCGCGGCGGTCGTGGGGTGCGTCGGCGGTCTCTACGGGATCGGCGGCGGGTCCATCCTCGCTCCCATCCTCATCGGTGCAGGCTGGTCACCCAAACACGTCGCACCGGCAACGCTGGCGTCGACTTTCGTGACTTCGGTTGCAGGGGTCATCACCTTCTTAATTTTGGCCAGTCTCCACGGCGGCTCGGTGGCGCCAGACTGGGGCGTCGGCTTGGCGCTGGGTGCGGGTGGGATCATCGGCGGTTACTGCGGAGCACGACTCCAACCTCGACTACCCGAAGACACCATCCGACGGCTGCTCGCGGGGATCGTCACGGCTATCGGCCTCCGCTATGCCTGGCTTGTTTCCGAGCGCTGAGGAACGGCGCTTTTAACTCCGGTTCGAGCCTTTGGAGGGTTGCCCGAACCCGGGGATACGGGGGCGCCCCGGCGAGATAGTCCCGCCGACCCGGACACCCTCGTACAACTCGGCTGGACTGCTTCGCTGCGAGAATAGGAACACTCCCCGCGATGTCGTTGAGCTCGGCCAGGCCTGCGGTGAATATGGGTCTCAACAGGTATGCGGGTTGGATAACCACGAATTAGAGGCGTTTGCCTGCTACTTTCCTCTAATGGCAGCGTCGTTAGACAATGGCGGCTACTCCGCCGCCGAGAACACGTGACGATCAGTACCGGGCCGAGCGCCGCCAACGCCGCCAACGCCGCCAACGTCACCATCACCTCAGACTCCGGCACGCGCTCAGGCTCGAACCCCATCACCGCCGGACCTTTCCGTCGCGACGGGCTTTTCAAGAGAGCGTTGCCGTTCGCCGCCGTGGCCATTCTGGCCGAGGCCAGCTTGGCCCTGCCGCCGGGCCCCCAGTCGGCGGGCTACACCGCGTTGAGCGTGGTCCTCCTGGTCGCCGTCTTCGCGTCCATCGCCATCGCCCCGTGGAACCGTCTCCCCAAATGGATGAGCGTCCTGGTGCCGGTCGCCTACGTGGCGTCCGTGCTCACGCTCATACTGGCCACCGGCTCGGCCTCGTCGGGCATCGGCATCGTGATCATCGTCCCTCTCGTCTGGAGCGTCCTGTTCCACGAGCGATGGGAGTCACTCGTCGTGGTCGCCGCCATTCTGGCGACCGAGCTGATCACCTCGCTCACCCCTATGGAGGTCCCCGGCGCCGTGCTCTCCCGGCGACTCGTGTTCTGGGCCTTCATCGGCCTGCTCATCGCGATCTCGGCCCACGATCTGCGCGATCGCGCGCGCAAGATACTCCTCGAGCGCGAGATCATGTTGCGGCGGACGGATGGGTTGGCCGCCGCCACCCAACAACTCACGATGATCTTCGATTCGCACGAGGTCATCACGACGGCCACCGAACTGGCGGCCCAACTCGTGTCGCCCCCGGGCACCCCGGGGCGGCGGGCCCAGTACACGCGGGCCAACGGATCGACGGTCACGGTCGTGGCCCAGTACGACGAGACCGGACTGAGCACCATGGACTTCCAGTTCCCGCTGTCCGAACATCCGATTCTGGAGGAGGTCATGAGGACGGGGGTCGCCGCCAATCGGCCCATCGACACCGAGGCGCTCGGACCGGAGGTCCGACAGATCATGAAGACGCTCGGACTGACCCACGGCGTGTACGTGCCGGTGTATCTCGAGGGCCACCTCGACGGTGTCCTCTCTGTACCGAGCCGAGGACAGGCGCTGTCGGCTGATCTCTTCGAGTACTGCAAGGCCGTCGGTCACCTGACCGAGCTGGCGCTCGGGAACGCACGGAACCATGAGCTTCTGGCCGCGCAGGCGACGACCGACGAGCTCACCGGATTGCCCAACCGCCGCGCCTTCGATCAGCGGGTGGCGAATCGTCCGGGGCGGCTGAGGTTCTGCGTGCTCGCCCTCGACCTCGATGGCCTCAAGAAGGTCAACGACGCCGAGGGCCACACGGTTGGCGACGAGCTGCTTGTTCACTTCTCGCGCCTCATGTCCGCCACCCTGCGCAGCGGCGACACGTTCGCCCGCCTCGGGGGCGACGAGTTTGCCGGGCTCCTCTTCGATGCCGACGCGGCCGATGGCACCCAAGCAGCCACACGCATGCTCGCCGCCCTCGCCGCCGCGCCCTTCCGCGGTGAGGCCCTAGGTGTGAGTATCGGCATCGCCTCGGGGGGGCCCGAGAGCAGCGGTGCCGCGGTATTCGCTGCTGCGGATGCGGCCATGTACCGGGCGAAGCGGGGCGGGGGTCGGCGTTACATCTTGGCTACGGGCGTGGAAGAAGACGTCCCCGGGGTGGTCACGCGGGTCGTGTGACGCGCCCGACGGGAAACTTGGGCGGGCAGGCGGTGGGCACCCGGGTGAGTCGGCGGTCTAGGGTCTGGGCATGTCGATATACGAACACCCAATTGCCACACTCGATGGACAGCCGTTCGACCTGGATGCACTCCAGGGGAAGGCCGTCCTGGTCGTCAACGTGGCCTCCAAGTGCGGCCTCACCCCGCAGTACACCGGGCTCGAAGAGCTGCAACGCACCTACGAGTCACGCGGCTTCACGGTCCTCGGGGTGCCGTGCAACCAATTCGGAGGTCAGGAGCCCGGCTCGGCCGACGAGATCGCCACCTTCTGCTCGTCCACCTACGGCGTGACCTTCCCGATCACCGAGAAGGTGGATGTGAACG
>Ga0302325_10025105_pt1 | contig 12385 bp, 14 predicted proteins | sample Palsa_T0_2_FD_201948 | JGI IMG/M metagenome (GOLD analysis project Ga0302325, IMG submission 201948) | Peat permafrost microbial communities from Stordalen Mire near Abisko, Sweden - Palsa_T0_2 | ecosystem: Environmental > Terrestrial > Soil > Palsa > Peat permafrost | place: Sweden: Abisko...
ACACCAAGGGCTACACCGACCTCGACCGGGCCGAGGTCCTGGACGCCGGCCGCCGGTTCGCCGCGCCCGGTGTCACCGCGCTCGTCACGGCCACCGCCGTGCTCCGGCTGGTCGCCGAGGGCCGCTTCGGCCTGGACGATGCGGCCAACGACCACCTGCGGACGGTGCGCCTGGCCGACGACACCATCACCGTCAGGGAGCTGCTCAGTCACGCCGCCGGCGTCGACAATCCCGCCGAACTCTACGCCGAAAGCGTTCCCGACCTGGTGACCTTGTTCGGCCCGGTCGTCCCCTGCGGCGGCCCGCGCGGAACGGCCCGGCCGAGCAACGGCGGCTACGCCGTGCTCGGTCAGCTGATCGCCGACGTCACCGGAATGCCCTACCCAAGCGCGGCCACCCGCCTGGTGCTCGACCCCCTCGGGATGCGCGACTCGCGGTTCCCGGCCCGCGCGGCGGACATCGGCGCCGATGCGGTCACCGGCTACACCGTGACCCCGGAGGGTGTCTTCTCCCCGGCCGCGGCCCGGGTTCCCACCATCCAGGCCGTGGCCGGCCTGTGGTCCACCGGAGCCGACCTGGTGCGCCTGGGCACCGCCTGGTCGTCCCTGCTGCCCGCGGCGCTGGCCCGGCAGGCGCTCACCGTCCAGGCCGGACCGGGACCCGGCGGCTACCGGGTGGGCCTCGGCTGGCTGCTTGGTGCGGACGACGACACCGCTGTGCACAGCGGGGCCGGCCTCGATGCCGTCGCCTTCCTGCGCGTCCGCGTCCGCGACCTCCGCACCCACGTCGTGCTGACAAACCGGGCGATCATGCTCAATTCCATCGACGCCCGCCTGCGGCAGGCCTGGAACCACTAGCAGGCCTGGAACCACTAGCAGGCCTGGAACCACTAAAGGAGAGACACATGTACCAGCCTTATCCGCAAAACACCCAGCTGCCGGAAACCCAGCGCCCGACCGCTCCCGCTTCCGTGCTGAACGCCGTCAGGGTCATGTACGTGGGCGCGGCCACCAGCATCCTCGGCATCGTCCTCGACGTCCTCACGGTGAGCGCCACCAAGAAAGCCATCGAGAAGCGTTCCCCCCACCTGTCGGTTAGCCAGATCAACTCCTCCCAGCACGTCCTGGTGATCGCGTTCATCATCGGCGGCCTGATCGGCGCCGCCGCGTGGTTCTTCATCGCACGATCCTGCCTGGGCGGCAAGAACTGGGCCCGGATCACCGGCACGGTGCTGTTCGGCCTGGCCACGGTGGACACGCTGGGCGGGCTCAGCGCCCCGATCGCCGGGGTGGTCAAGATCTGGGCGATCCTGGTCTGGCTGGTCGGGCTGACCGCGGTCGTGTTCTTGTGGCGGCGCAGCTCCACCGAGTTCTTCAAGGCCACCCCCGAATGATCGAGCTGGACCGGCTCAGCAAGCGCTTCGGCTCGGTCACCGCACTGGACGACCTGAGCTTCACCGTGCGCCCGGGACACGTGACCGGCTTCCTGGGGCCGAACGGCGCGGGCAAGACCACCACGATGAAGATCATCCTCGGACTGGACGCCCCCTCGGCGGGGACGGCCCTGGTCAACGGGTGCCGGTACGACCGGCTGGTCCGCCCGCTGCACCAGGTCGGCTCGCTGCTTGACGCGACCGCCCTGCACGGCGGCCGCACCGCCCGGCTCCACCTGGCCTCGATCGCGCGGAGCAACGGCATCGGGCGGCGCCGGGTCGCCGAGGTCCTCGGGCTGACCGGCATGGAGGCGGTGGCGGACCGGCGGGTCAACGGGTACTCGCTCGGCATGAAGCAGCGGCTCGGCCTGGCCGCCGCGATGCTCGGCGACCCGCCCGTCCTGATGCTGGACGAACCGGTCAACGGCCTGGACACCGAGGGCATCGGCTGGATCAGGCAGTTCTTCAAGGCGCTGGCCGCCGAAGGCCGCACGGTCCTGGTGTCGAGCCACCTGATGAGCGAGATGGCGCTGACCGCCGACCACCTGATCGTCATCGGCCGCGGCAAGCTGCTCGCGGACATGCCCACGGCCCAGCTCATCGCGGCGAACGCACGCCACGACGTGCTGCTGCGATCACCGCGGGCGGCCGAGCTCGCCGGGCTGCTTACCGCCCGCGGCGCGACCGTCACCCCGCAGCCCGACGGCGCCCTCGTCGTCACCGGCCTGGACGCCGCCGCGATCGGCGACCTGGCCGCGGGCCACGGCATCGCCGTGCACGCGCTCGTGCCGCGGCAGGCTTCCCTCGAGGACGCCTACCTGGACCTCACCGGCGAAAGCGTCGACTACCACGGCACCCCCGCGACAGCACAGGGGCCCGTCACCGAAGGGACACCACCGATGAGCACGGCCCGATGAGCACGGCCACCGTACCGGCCCCGCCGAACGCACCGGCCCGGCCGAACGCCCCTTCGATTCCCGTCCGGGCCCGCGACCTGCTCGGATGCGAATGGACCAAGTTCCGCTCGGTCCGCTCGACCTACTGGACGCTGGCCGTCGCGGTCCTCACGCCCATCGGGTTCAGCATCCTGGTGGCGTCCGCCTTCGCGGCCGCGCCGCCGGGCGGGACGCCGCCCGATCCGCTGCTACCCGGCCTGCTTAGCCTGGAGTACGCGGTGATCGCGGTGGCCGTCCTCGGCGTGCTGTCGTTCAGCTCGGAGTTCGGCACCGGGCTGATCCGCACCACCTTCGCCGCGGCACCCCGGCGCCGGGCGGTGCTCGCCGCCAAGGCGGCCGTGACGGGCACGGTGACGCTCATCGCGGGCGAGGTGGTCGCCTTCTCCTCGTTCTTCGCCGACCAGGCGATCCTGGCCGGCCACCACCTCAGCGTGTCCCTGTCCGACCCCGGCGTGCCCGGCGCGGTGCTGGCCGCCGGCGTCCTGCTGTCCGTGTGCGCCCTGATCGGCGTGGCCATCGGCGCGATCGTCAGGCACACCGCGGGCGGGATCGCCGCGGCCATCGGGGTGATCGTCCTGCCGGCCATCGCGGCCCTGCTCCGGCCGCCGTGGAGCGACCGGATCGGCCGGTTCACCCTGCTGGACGCGGCTAGGCAGGTGACGGCCCTGCACCCGCAGCCGGACCTGTTCGCCCCGGCCGGCTCCCTGCTGGTCCTGCTGGCCTGGCCGGCTGCCGCGCTGGCCGCCGCGGCCCTGCTGATCACCCGTCGCGACGTGTGACACCACCGCCGTTCAGCTTAAATTTTCTGAACGGGCCTGGCTTCCGCTCCCTCGGCCAGCTCCCCGCCGTCCGGCGGCTCCGCCCGCCGCGGCGGCAGGTCGCTGGGCTCCGCAAGCCAGTGTCCTCTCCGCTGCTTCCGATTTCGACCGAACGGACAGTGGCGACTCCATCCGGTCTTGTGATGTCCGCCGCGTGGTGGATACGGTCGACGCCCGTCCATGAACGTTCACCGGGTTGGTCATGCGGCCCGTCTGGTGTGGCGCGGATGAGCCGCGTCGGCTGTGGGGGCCGCGGGCGAGCACGGCGGAAGCAGCCTGGGTAGGCCTGGGCTCATCTCAGCCGCGGTAAGCGAAGTAGAGCGTGATTCCCAGGTATGTGAGCATGAGGACGGCGTCGATCACCAGCGGCGCCCGGCAGGGGTCGCTGTGGCGGTCGAGGGGCCTGACGTTGGTGGGGTTTGCCGGGTCGTAGGTGATCTGGATCGTCCCGCCCACCCGCTCCTGTCCGAGGGAGCTGAGGTAGCGGTATTCAGCGTGGACCAGGCGATCGCGGGCGTCGGTGAAGGACACGCGGACTGCCGAGACCCACCCGGCCCCGCCGCCGATCCACTGGTCGCCTGCCCCGGTAATGGTCGCGGTCGCGGTCAGTCCCTGCTTGCGCAGGCGCACCATGATCCTGGCCGTCCTGGCAGCGCCCGCGCCCCAGGCCGCGGCCACCGCCAGGGCGGCCGCCGCCAGTCCCAGGAATTCCAGGCGGGTAAAGGTCGGGTGCGGCGACTCCAGCGCCCTGAGCAGCGCCAGGATGATCGCCATGCTGCTCAACAGCAGCAAGAGGGCGGCGCAGTAACCCGCCGCCCTTCGCCCACGCCCAGCAGAGCCGTCAATGACCACAGCAGTGGCTTCGGCCGTCAATTGACCAGAGCGATCTGTGTCATCATCCGCACCAGAGTCATCTCTCACGTGCGCCCCCCTGTTGGATCAAGGTAGTACGCTCCAACCCCCATAGCGCAATTGAAGTGTCCGACGAGCCGAAGAATTCGTCAACTGAAGTTGGCGCTACTTCGCGACCTCGAGGACAGGCGGGCATGGTCAGCCTTGGAGAATCCCCGACTAGCAGCCATGTCGTTGACCGCCCTCGGTGTGTATTTGGGGGCCAAGAAACCGAAGTAACAGGGGTGAGCTGGACAATGGGCAGCGAGGAGGATGCCGCCCGGCTTGGTGGTCTTTCTTGTGATCGTCGTGTTCGCCGCTCGTCTCCCGTGTGGCCTGGTCGGCGCGGCGGGTCTGTATAAGGCAAATGCAGTAGAATTAGTTGGTCGTAGTCACTACAATCACGGGAGCTACAATGCTGGGGTCCTGGAAGGTCCAATACCCTAAGCCAAACACCACGGGCTACAAGGGACTTCTTTTGGGGATTCGTCGATATGGAGGAAAAAGGTGCAGCGCGTTGTTCGTTTACGAAGATGCCCTACTATTCACCGGCATGCCAATATATTTTGGATCTCATTGGTCAGCCGTTCAATCCAGTCCCCCTGACTATCTGGGCGAGCTGAGATGGGCTAGTGATGACGTAGCTCCGTCGGGATCTAAGCGGTTGACTCGATATCTGGGTAGCAAAAGTGTGCCAATCCATGTGATCGAGGGTGAGCTTTCTGTGCAATGGGAAGGACGAAAACTCTGGCTGAGTGTTTCGGGGAATCCCAAGGGAAGAATAACCGGCAGCCATCCAGCACTCAATCAGCTAGCTTTGTGGCTTCATAGCTAGGCCGGAGCAACAATGTGACAGTGGCCGAGACCGAAGATCCTGCGCTGACCGTCACCTTCGCCGGCAGCGGTGACGCCTTCGGCAGCGGCGGCCGCTATCAGGCCTGCATCCACCTGCGCGGCTCCGATGGCGGCGACCCGGTGCTGCTGGACTGCGGCGCCACCTCGCTCAGCGCCCTCAAACGCCTCGGGCTCGACCCCGGCGAGATCGCCGCCGTGTTCGTCTCGCACCTGCACGGCGACCACTTCGGGGGCCTGCCTTTCCTCATCCTCGACGGGCAGTTCTCGCGCCGGACCAAGCCCCTCACCGTGGCCGGCCCACCGGGCCTCGCCCGCCGCCTGGCCGACGCCATGGAGTGCATGTTCCCCGGCTCGTCCACGGCTTCCCGCCGCTTCGGCGTTGACACCGTGGAACTGAGCCCGGGGTCTACCCGCGCCGTGGCGGGGGTGGCCGTCAGCGCCTGGGGGGGGTGATCACCCCAGTGGCGCGCCGGCCCTTCTCCTCCGGCTGGAGTTGGCCGCAAGGACGCTGGCCTACACCGGCGACACCGCCTGGACCAGCGCGATCGCGGACGTCGCCGCAGGCGCGGACCTGCTGATCGCCGAGGCGTACTACCGGGACAAGGACATCCCGTACCACGTCAGGCTCGCCGACCTAGACGCCCACCGTGACCAGCTCACCGCCAGGCGCATCATCGTCACGCACATGTCCGCCGACGTGCTCGACCACCAGCAGGTCTCCTTCGAAGCCGCGTACGACGGACTTGTCGTCAAGCTGTGAGGTGTCTACTCAGGGACCTGGCACAAGATCTCGCCGTGCGGGATTCCGAACCAGCCGTCCTCGCTGGCCGCCCAGCGCCGCCAGGCCTGGGCCAGCCGCTCCAGGTCATCCCGGGTGGCCAGGCCATGTTCGACCGCCCGGTCTCCGAACGGCGATTCGGTTAGCCGCTCGGCCCACGATGCGCCCCACCAGGGCCGGTCCGCGGGACCGGTGTAACACCACGCGCTCGCCGACGCCTCGACCGTCTCGAAGCCGGCCTGCCGGGCCCAGGACAGCATCCGCCGGCCCGCGTCCGGCTCCCCGCCGATCGCCCGGGCCACGTTCCGGTACAGGGCTTGCCACTCGGTCAGGCCCGGGTCCTCGGGGAACCAGAACATCCCGCCGTAGTCACCGTCCCGGGCGGCGATCAGGCCGCCGGGCCGGGCGACCCGCCGCATCTCGATCAGCGCGGCCACCGGGTCGGTCAGGTGCTGGAGCACCTGGTGCGCGTGCACCACGTCGAACGTGTTGTCCGCGAAGTCAAGCGCGTACACGTCGCCGACCTCGAAACCGATGTTGGCCAGCCCGCGACGGTCCGCCTCGGCCCTGGCTATGGCCAGCACGTCCCCGGCCGCGTCGATCCCGGTCACCTGGCCGTCCGGAACCAGGGCCGCCAGGTCCGCGGTGATCGTGCCCGGGCCGCAGCCCACATCGAGGATGCGGGCGCCGGCCGTCAGCCGCGCCAGCAGGTACCCGGCCGAGTTCTCCGCGGTCCGCCAGCGGTGCGACCGGAGCACGCTGTCGTGATGGCCGTGCAGGTAGGTGTCGGAGCTAGAAGGCATCTTCCCATCCTGTCTCCTGTGTCAGCATAAGAGCAAATTCTGTCCGCATAATGAGATGACCGGCGCGCCGGCGGTGGCTAGGCGGGCGAGTCCCCGGCTCAAATGTCAGTAGCACCGGAAATCGTGACTCGCGCCGAGCAGCCGTACGTGGCGATCAGGGCCCGGGTGACCATGGCGGAGCTCGGCGGGCTGGCCGGCCGCCATCCCGAGGTGTTCGGCTGGCTGGCTGTCCGCGGGGTGGCGCCCGCCGGGGCGCCGTTCTTCAAGTACAACTTCATCGACATGACGCGAGAGCTCGAGGTCGAAGCGGGTGTGCCGGTCGCGGCGGCCGTGGACGGTGAAGGTGAGATCGTGTCCGGGGTGCTGCCTGCCGGACGGTACGCGACACTGACTTATCAGGGTCACCCCAGCGAGCTCGTCGGGGCCACCAAGTCGCTGCTGGACTGGGCGGCCGGGCAGGGCCTGAGCTGGGACGCCTGGCCGGACGGCAGCGGCGAGCGGTGGGGCAGCCGGCTCGAGAACTACCTGACTGACCCCAGCCAGGAGCCTGACATGAGCAAGTGGCTGACTCAGCTCGCGTTCCGGCTGGCCGACTAGGACCAGGTTCAGCCGTCCAGGCGGAGGAGTTCGCGCAGCGCGGCGAGGACGTCCTGCACGGCGAGGACGTCCTGCACGGCGCCGGGCCCGGTGAGGTCCGGGTCGGCCAGGGCCAGCGGGATGCCCATCCCGTCGACCAGGGCGATGGCGAGCCTGGCCACCGTCTCCGGGGGGTGCCCGGTGCCGAAGCGGCCCTGCTCGACGCCGTGCCGGACCGCGTCCGCCACCAGCCGCCGCCAGGCCCGGTAGTCCTCCAGGGCGTCGGCGCGCATCTCCGGATCGCGGATGCCGAAATGCCAGGACTCGATCCACAGCCGCCCGGCCTCAGGCGCGCCCGGTGAGTATCCGGCCAGCGCGGTGGTGACGATCCGCTCGATCCGGTCCCACGGGTCGCTCATCGCGGTGACGTCGGCTTCCAGTGCGGCGATCTCGGTGCCTGACGCGTGCCGGAACGCCGCCACCAGCATGTCCTCGCGTGAGCCGAAGTAGTACTGCAGCGTGCTCACCGGGACGCCACTCTCAGCCGCCACGTCGGCGAAGCGGGTGGCGTCCGCGCCCCGGTCCGCGATCACCCGGCAGGCGGCCTCGAGCACCGCGGTCTTCCGCCGCCCGGCCCGCCGCCCCGGCCCCCGACCCCCAGACCCCCGCGAACCGCGGGAAGCAGGGGAACCGAGGGAACCAGAGGTATCACGCGCACCAGGGGACCCAGGGGCAGGCTGCAGGCTCGCAGCGGTCATCAGGAGTTACTCCCTTCGGTGATCCGGGGCTCGGTGATCCGGGGCTCGGTGATCCCGTGCGCGGTGATCCCGGGCGCGGTGATCCCGTGCGCGAAGTACCTGGGCATGAACCTGGCCACGACCAGCATCACGATCACCCCGATGACGAGTGAACCAGCACCGATCAGGAAGATACCGCCTACCCCGTCGAAACTGGAGTAGCTGCTCGCGGCCGGCCAGTACGACTTTATCGACAGGACGAAGGCGGCGAGCAGGGTCAGCCCGCCGACCAGCGGCAGGATCCCCTTGGTGACCAGCGCGCGCCCGCTGGTCAGCAGGTCGCGGCGGAAGAACCAGACACAGGCGAACCCGGTGAGCCCGTAGTAGAAGGCGATCAGCAGCCCCACCGACGCCGCGGAGTCCGCCAGCACGTTCCTCGAAACCAGGGTGAGCAGCACGAAGAAGATCGCCGACACGGTGCCCATCACGATGGTCGCGATGGTGGGGGTGCGGTAACGCGGGTGGATCCGGGCGAACCAGCCGGGGATCGCGCCGTGCGCGGACATGGCCAGCACGGTGCGGGCGGTCGGCATGATCGTGGTCTGGGTCGAGGCCGCCGTGGAGGTCAGCACGCACAGCACGAGCAGCTTGCCCGGCGTGCTGCCCAGCACCGAGGTGGCCATGGCGCCGAGCACGTCGGTGCTGTGCGCGGCCAGGAAGGCCGGCCCCGCGTAGGCCAGCGCGGCGATGCTGATCACCGCGAAGATCGCGACGAGGATCACCGTGGCCGTGACCGCGGCGCGACCCGGGGTGCGGGCGGAGTCCTTGGTCTCCTCATTCACGCTGAGCGCGCAGTCCCAGCCCCAGTAGATGAACACGGCCAGCAGGAAGGAGTTCGACAAGCTGCCGAAGGACCCGGTCCACGGGTTCAGCCAGCCAACGCCCGGGTGCACGGCCCCGGGCAGCGCGTGCCCGGTCCCCGCCTTGACCAGCGCGACCACCGCGAAGACGGTCAGCGTGCCCACCTCGACGGCCAGCAGGACCTGCTGCAGGCGGGCGGAGACCTCGATGCCCCGGTAGCACACCCCGGTGAGCAGCGCGATGAACGCGACTCCCGCCGCCGTCACCCACACGGTCCCGGCCCCGCCCAAGCCGACGAGGTCAAGGAAGTACCGCCCGGCGATCTGGGACAAGCTGGCCATCACGATGACGTCGGCCGCGATGATCCCCCAGCCGCCCATCCAGCCCGTCCGCGGTCCGAAGGCCCGCGCCGCCCAGGTGAAGGTGATGCCGCAGTCGGGATCGGCCTTGTTCAGCTCGCGGAACGCGTAGGCGATACACAGCATCGGCAGGAACGACACGATCAGTGTGCCCGGGCTGTGCACGCCGACGATGGCGACGATGAGGCCGAGCGTCGCGGCCATGCTGTAGGCGGGCGCGGTCGAGGAGACCGCGATCACCACGCTGGAGACCAGCCCGAGCGCTCCCGCGCGCAGGCCCTTGTCCGGCGGAGCGGCCGGCTCCGCGATAACGATGGAGGTCATGAGGGGTACCGCCTTGCCTTCCGCCCGCCGCGGACGCGACCGGGACTCTGGCATTACTGTATCTCGATACCATATTGCTGTACAGGTTTTTGATACGGCAATTTTGGGCGTGCGTCAGCGGCGCGTGGCTCGAGACGGGCCTGCGCTTAGATCTGCCCGGATCCCTTGCCGTGGCCGGGGTGGCCGGGGTGGCCGGGGTGACTGCCCACCTCGGTGGCCCCGCGCGCGACGGCGATCACGCCGAGCAGCGCGGCCAGCGGGACGACCAGGGCGATGAAGTCGGAGGAGGTGAAGTTGCCGAGGGCATCCAGGGCGCCGGCGAACCCGACGATCAGCACCGCCACGACCACCAGCCCCCAGCCGTGCAGGAACAGCCGCAGCGTGAAGGGCGGCGTGGGCACGGTCACGTCAGCCACGGCGGTGACGGATTTCGTCTCGCGACGCTCGGTCAGTCCCTCGCGGACCCGGGCGGTGATCGTCAGCTGGCCCGGCTGGTCGGCGATCAGCAGCAGCTCGTCGGGATGAGCCGGGTCGGGGGACTGCGACACCGAACCCCCGCCGACCGCCCACGACACCACCTGCTGGGGACCGGAGGTCCGGACCCGGTACCTGGCCTGCTGGCCGGCCACCAGATGGTCCGGTCCCTCGATCACCTCAGCTGAGCCCGGCCTGGTCCTGACGGCTCCTTCCAGCTCCCCGGCTCCCTCGGCGCCGTCCCGTCGTCCCCCTAGTGCCCCTCGTCCGCCCTCGTCCAGGGCGCGACCCGGCCCGCCCGCGTCCGCGATCACCAGGAACTGACGGCGGACCAGCAGCTCAGCCAGCCGGATCTGCCGCACGTGCACGCTCCAGGCCATCGCCACCACCACCGCGGCGAGCGCCGCCGCCCCGAGCGCGAACCAGACGGCGACCGCGGGGTGGCTAGCCTGACCTGCCACCGCGGGATTGCCCGCACCGGCTCCCACCGCCACGTGGCTGGCCCTGGCTATCACGGCGAGCATGGCATCCCCCTACCCGGGTCGATCGCGGCCATGACGCCATTAAAACATATAATCGAACAACAAGAAACCCGAACTCGCCGCTTCGACATTATCGTTGATCACCACCGTCGTGGGAAGACGGTGGCGATCCACGCTGACAGGCGCTGGCTTGGCTAGCCGCGATCCTTGGGGCTGACCGAGCTCAGCGCGTCGTCGAGCATCGGCGGGAAGGTGTCGGGATGCCGGGCCAGCAGGTAGGTCACGACCGCCACCAGGTCCTTTTCGCTCAGGGCCCGGATCCGTGAGATGCGCAGCTCGGCTTCGGTGTCCAGCGAAGTCTCAGAAGAATCAGCCATGGGCCCTAGCTTCCCGGTCCGCGGGCACCGAAACCACGGTCCGTTCGGCAAAGATTTTCAAATATCCCGAACGGGCACTCGTGCTCACCCCTGGATCCGCGGCGCCAGGGCGGTGCCCCGCCAGCCCTCTCCGCCCAGCCGCCGGGACCCGCGCACTCAGCCCGTCAGCCGCCGCCGTGACCCGCGCACTCAGCCCGTCAGCCGCCGCCGTGACCCGCGCGCTCAGCCCGTCAGCCGCCGACCTTAGTGGCCTCGGCGAGGATGCCGATCATCCGGTCGACCGCCTCTCGCGCGTCCGGGCCTGCGGCGCGCACGGTGACCTGCTGACCGCTGGACGCGCCGAGCCCCATGACGGCGAGCACGCTCTTGGCGTCGGCCCGGCTCGCGCCCACGGTCAGCTCGACGGAAGATGTGAACTTCGCCGCCGCTACGGCCAGCGCGCCGGCCGGCCGGGCATGCAGGTCACCCGTCAGCGTGACCGATGCCTCACAGCTTTCTGGCATGACGTGCCTCCTCGGCCGCACCAAGCACGGCCTTGACGTCCCCGCCCGCGGCGGCGGTGACCGTGGCCGCGACCGCGCCTTCCACGAACGGAGCATCGGCCACGGCCACCTGATCGGTGAGATCGTCGGAGTCGGAGAGCAGCGCGCGGACGGTGAGCACCGAGCTGCCGAGGTCGGGCAGGATCACGACGCCGGCGCCGCCGTCGGCGAGCCTGACCGCGCGCTCGACCTTATCGATGCTGGTCCCGATGCGGCCGTCTTCCGTCCCGCCGGCGGTGGCGATGGTCACCGTCCCGCCGGCGATCTGTCCGGCGAGTTCGGCTGTACCCTCGGCCAGCGCGGCGCTGTGCGAGACGAGGACGATCCCTACCTTTGGTCTATCGCTCATGCTCTATCCTGAATCTTGTTCGACGTTACCGAGAGGACTCCATGATCCAATCTGTGGAGCGGGCGGCCGCGATTCTGCGCGTACTTGGATCCGGGACGCCGCGCCTGGGCGTAACGGAGATTGCCGGGCGGGTCGGGCTGCCCAAGCCGACCGTCTACGGATTGCTTCGCACGCTGGTCAATCATGATCTCGTGGCTCAGGATCCGGATACCGGCAAGTACAGCCTGGGTGTCGGCGTCCTCCAGCTCGGCAATGCCTTCCTGGACGGTTCCGAATTGCGCGCGCGATCGCTGCTGTGGGCCGAGGGTCTCGCCCAGCGGGCCAATGAGGCGGTCTGGGTCGCGACCTTGTCCGGCTCGCGGGTGATCGTCCTGCACCACGTATTCCGGCCCGACAACACGGTGCAGATCCTCGAGGTGGGAGCGGCCATTCCGTGGCATGCCTGCGCGCTCGGGCACGCGATCGTCGCTAACCTGGCGCCGCCGGAAGCCGCGCGCGCCATGGCCGCGGATCTGACGCCCCTGACCGGCCGGACCAAGACGACGAAGGCAGCCCTGGGCCAGGCGCTCGCCCAGGTCCGCAGGCGGGGCTATGCGCTCGAGGACCAGGAGGCGACGGTCGGCGACGCGGGGATAGCGGCGCCCATCGTCAACCGGGCGGGTGCCACCGTCGGCTCGATCGGCTTGGTCGGGCCGGCCGAACGATTGCTGGCGTCGGCCGCGGTGGCCGAACTGGCCCGCGCGGTCGTGGAGTCCGCCCGGTCCGTCTCCA
>Ga0302325_10025107_pt1 | contig 12385 bp, 11 predicted proteins | sample Palsa_T0_2_FD_201948 | JGI IMG/M metagenome (GOLD analysis project Ga0302325, IMG submission 201948) | Peat permafrost microbial communities from Stordalen Mire near Abisko, Sweden - Palsa_T0_2 | ecosystem: Environmental > Terrestrial > Soil > Palsa > Peat permafrost | place: Sweden: Abisko...
TGACGGTCCAGAAGGTCGGCGAATTCGAAGGCTGCCCGCCGACCTCCTAGGGGGCGCGGCGGGTCACCGCAGCATGGCGGCGACGGCGCCGCCGTCGACGGTGAGAACAGCGCCGGTGGTCTTCTTCATCAGGGCCGCGAAGACGAAGGCCTCGGCGACGTCGGCGGCCTCGACCTCCTCGCCCAGCAGATTGGCGCGCATGTAGCCGCCGACCGCCAGACCCCGGGCGGCGGCGCGGGATTCGATCATCGCCTCGGTGAGGATGCCCGAGCGGATGCGGTCGGGATTGACCGCGTTGGCCCGGACACCGTCGGCGCCATGCTCGAGGGCGTACTGGCGCATCAGGGCGAGCTCCGCCGCCTTTGCGGCCCCGTAGGCCCCGAAGTCCGGACCCGGATTCACGGCCTGCTTCGAGACATTGAAGAGCAGGACGCCGCCGAGTTTCTGGCGTCGCATGACGGCGACGGCGGCGCTGGCGAGATTCTGGTGGGCGAAGAAATTGACCTCGAAGCTCGCGCGCAGGGCCGCCTCGGGAATGTCGGCGATCATGCCGGTGGTCGCACTCCCGGCGTTGGAAACGGCGATGTCCAGGCCGCCGAAGCGGGCGCAGACCCGCTCGAGCGCGGCTTCCACGGCGCGCGCGTCGGTGACGTCGCAGGCGATGGGGAGGACATCGCGGCCGGTCCTCGCGGCCGCCTCGGCCAAGGCGTCGGCGTTCACGTCGATCAGGGCGACCTGCGCTCCCTCGGCGGCGAAGGCCGCGCCGATGGCCGAGCCTATGGTCCCCGCCCCGCCGGTGACGACGACGATATGACGCTCCAGGCGTCGTTCGGCCGCCTTGCCGAGCTTGGCCTGCTCGAGCGACCAGTATTCCATGTCGAAGGTCGCCGCTTCGCCGAGCGGCGCGAAACGGCCCACCGCCTCGGCGGCGAGGGCCGTCGCGGCCCACGACTGGGCGATGTCGGCGGCGACGGCCGCGGCGACGGCGTTTGCGCCGACCCCGACGAGGCCCAACCCCTCGATCGCGACCACCCGCGGCAGGGGATCGAGGGTCCGCTTGCCAGGGTCTCGCTCGGCGTTGCGGGCGAAGTAGGCCTGGTAGGCCTGCATGTAGGCCGCCAGCGCATCGGTCGCCGCGGCGCGCCAGGCCTCCAGGTCGGCCGTCGGAGCGGCGAGCACGAGCGGCGCGCGCTTGGTGCGGATCACGTGATCGGGGGTAGCGACGCCCCTGCGGGCGAGGTCGACGAGGCGCGGATCGGCGGCGACCTCGGCGGCCGCGCCCGCCTTGCGCAGATCGAGGATCCAGCGCGACGGCCAGGCCTGGCCGGCCGCCTCGCCCATGGCGCCGCGCAGGGTCGCGAGCGCCGGACCGGCGGCGAGCTCCGGTGTCGTGGCGCGGGCGCGCGCCGGCGGGCGGCGAGAGGCGATAACGTCCTCGGCGACGCTTACCAGGGCGATCATCCTCTCATAGCTCTCGCGGGCCGTCGCGCCGAAGGAGAAGACCCCGTGATTGAGAAGAACCAGGCCCTCGACGTCCGGCCGTTGCTCCCAGATCCCGGCGGCCGCCTTGGCGAGGTCGAAGCCTGGCGGCGCATAGGGGACGATCCCGACCCGCTCCCCGTAGGTCTCGGCGACGATGGCTTCGGCGTCGGGCTGGTTGGCGAGGGCCAGGACGGCGACCGCGTGGGTGTGGTCGATGAACTTCGGCGCGATGAAGGCGTGCAGCAGGGTCTCCACCGATGGCGTGGCTGCGGCGGCGTCGAGGAGGTTCAGCCGCTGGACGTTGACCATGTCCTCGTCGGAGAGGGCGTCGAGGGCGCGCAGCCGGATCAGCGGCGCCAGGCGCACGGCGGGATGGCCGGAAGGCTCGATGGTCGCCAGATCCCAGCCGCTGCCCTTGACGCAAAGGACGTCGATGCTCTCGCCGAAGAGATCGCGGGCGCTGGTCTTTACCGAGGTGTTGCCCCCGCCGTGGAGGACCAGCGCCGTGTCGGCGCCTAGGAGCCGGGCGCTGTAGGTGCGAAGGGCGAGGTCCTCGCAGACGCCGGCCGCGCCCCAATGGGCGACGAACGCCCGCGCCTCTTCCTCGTCCCAGCGGCTTCGCATCCGCGCCTCCTCGCACCGCTGCCCCTCCCCCATCGCGGCGGAGGGGTCAAGCGGAGCGGCGGACGCGGCGGCTCAGATGTCGGCGCGCTTCGAGGTCCAGAGCATGAGGAGCAGGCCGGCGACGACCAGGGCCGCGCCGTCGATGCCCCCCTGAGGCTGACCGCCAAAGGACGTGGTCGGCAGGACGCCGAGCCAGGTGAGCAACCAGTCCCCGCCAAGAAGGACGAGAGCGAAGGCAATGATATGCGAGAGGATTTGCATCAGGACCTCCGCGGTTTCCGGGGCCACTTTCTTCGCGCCGCTCAAGACGGCGCCGAGCGAGATTTTGCCCGCCGCATTAAGATTTCACCAACAGGCAGGGTTACCTGGGCGGTGACGCCGCCTTAGGGAATCTCAGGCCTTCTTTCGGCGGGTCCAGAAGATCAGCAGCAGGCCGGCGATGGCCAGCACCGTGCCGTAGACGGCCCACTGGGTGTGGCCGGTCATGGGGCTGCCGGCAAGGAAGTTGAGGCCCTGCAGGATCCAGACGGCGCCGAGCAAGATGAGCCCGGCGGCGACGACGTAGGCGATGATCTTCATGCCATGAGCACTCCGCTGCGACGTGGGGACTTGGGGCGTCATTCGAACAAGCGGCGCCGCAAGCGCATCTTCGGCTCGCCGGCGGCGATTGCAAGGCCTCTCCCTTCAGCGCGCCTCGAGCGCCAGGACGGCGAAGGTGGCGAGCCAGTGCTCGCCGGCGTAGTGGCCCGCGACATGGGGTAGGCTGGCGGCGATGTGGGTCTCGGCGGCGTCCAGGGCGAGCGGACGAGCCGGATCGGTCTCTTCCAGAGCCGACGCGAGGCCCCGCCAGCACCAGGCGCGGCTTAGATTGAGGCCATCCAGGTGGGCGATCTTGCCGTCGGCGCGGTCGGCGACGCGCGCGGGAGTGAAAAGGCTCGCCGGGCGGCCGGCGGCGAGGTCGGGAAGGAAGCGGGAGAACCAGACGGCGAAACGGTCGGGGTCCAGCACCCGACGCATCAATTCGGCCTCGACAAGGGCGCTGGAGAGGAAATCGTCGCCGCTCGGCTCCCAGGCCTGGCAGGCGGCGTCATCGGCGTGCCAGGCAAGCGCCCGGGCGCGGACCGTCGCGGCGAGGGTCTCATCACCGGCGGCGAGGGCGAAGTCGAGGCCAAGGATCATTGCGAAGGCGGTGTTCGAGTGAACCCCGGCGCGGACCGGATAGTCGGCCTTGGCCAGGAAGCCTGCGAACCGGTCGGCGATCAGTCCAGAAAGCGGCGCCAGCGCGTCCCGCCAATGCGCGCAGCCGCGCCCGCCCCTCTCGAGCTCGGCGGCCAGCATCAGCAGCCAAGTCCAGCCGTAGGGGCGCTCGAAGCCCGCGCGCGAGGGGCGTTCCAGATAGGCGACCTCGGCGGCGACGCCCGTCTTCGTGAAGGCGGCCTCGAAACGGGCCCGGATCGCAGGCGCCTCGGCAAGGTCGGGGAAGACCCGGATAAGGCGCGCGAGCATCCAGTGGGCGTGGACGCAGCTGTGCCAGTCGAAGCTGCCGTGAAAGACCGGGTGGAGCTGCGAGGGGGTCCCGATGTCGGCCGGACCCTCCATCACGTGCTGGACGACGCCTGGATACTCGCGACCAACATGGGTTAGGGCGATGCTGGCGAAATGCGAGGCGAGATCGGGAGTGAGGCGCTGGGTCATTGGTCAGTAGCGGAACACCACGGCGTCCATCAAGGCGATGTTCGCAGACTCGTCACGGGGCCCGGGCCTCGACAAGCTCGCCGTCCGGCCCGCACAGGCGCCAGCCGCCGCGGCGGCGGGTAAAGAACCAGTAGTAGCCGGCGAAAGCGGCCATGGTCGCGAGGGTGGCGGCGAGGCTGATCCTGCCCACCTGCGGGTCGGCCGCGGCGGCGACGATGATCGCGGCCAGGGCGAGAAGGGCCAGGATCGCCGGCCAGGGGAACCACGGCATCCGGTAGAGGGCGTGGGCGGTGGACCCGGTCCGCCTGCCGATCAGGACGCAGGCGCAGACCCCGACATAGATCATGACGATGCCGGTGGCGGTGAAGATCACGAGCACGCGCAGGCCGAGCAGGCAGGCGGCGGCGGCGAGCACGCCGCTGACCAGGGTGGCGATCCACGGCGAGCGGAAGCGGGGATGGGTGGCGCAGAAGGCCCGATTCACGATCGGCGGCCAGACCTTGTCGCGGCCCGTCGCGTAAAGCTGGCGGGCGTTGGCAAGACCGGTGGCAATCATGGCGTTGACGATCGCGGCGGCGACGCCGAGGCTCACCGCCTTGGCGAACAGCGGCCCGCCGGTGGCGATGAAGGCGGCGGCCGGCGACGAGGCCGAGATCACGGCCTTCAGGTCCGGCGCGCCGGCGATGACGGCGGTGATCGGCAGGGCCTCGCAGACGCCGCCGATCACCAGCGACCACAGAACCACCGCGGCGATCTTCCGTGACGCATCCCGAAGCTCCTCGCCGAAGGAGACCGCGGCCCCAAAGCCGTTGTAGGCGAAGACGGCGCCGGACGTGGCCAGGCCGATCACCGCCAGCGAGGCTGGGACGACCGCGCCGCCGGCGCCGGCCACCAGCGGGTGGATCAGGACCCCCACCACCGACCGGTGGGGATGGAAGAGGCCCAGCGCGGTCATGGCGGCCAGGGCCGCGAGTTCGGTGGCCAGGAAGAGCCCGGTGACCAGAGCGTTGACGCGGATGTTGAGGACGGCGGTCAGGGTCGTGAAGGCCACGGCGCCCAGGGCGGTTGGGAGCGGCGGCGCGCCCTCGATCACCACCCCGAGGTAGGCGGCGAGCCCCAGGGCGGTGACGGCCTGGGCCAGGGCCCCGCCGACGATGTTGAGGCCCAGGGCCATGAACCCCCACGCCGGCCCCAGCACCCGGCCGAGAAAGGTGTATTCCGCGCCGGTGAAGGGGAAGGCCGACGAGAGTTCGGCGTAGGCCAGCGCCACCGGCACGCAGAGGATGGCGGCGGCCAGGAAGGCGAGGATCGCGCCCGTTCCGGCCTGGGAGATGACGTCCGAGCCAATCACGAACACCGAGGCGGCCGGCGTGATGGTCGAGACGGTGAGGAAGAGGACTCCGATCCGGTGCATCCCCCGTTCGAGGGGCGCGACGGCGGGTGGATCCTGCGACGCGGCGGTCACGCGGGCTTCGCGGCCATTGCCGCCGAGGCGGGATCATCGAGCATCGGTTCGAGCCTCCCCAATGGTTGTAGTAAAGCCATCCTTGGGGACTTCGCAAAGGTTCGGAAATCGCACGCCATGGCCGAGATCCGCCCATACCGCGAAGACGACCTCGAAGCCCTCTACCGGATCTGCCTGGCTACCGGCGATTCCGGCGCCGAGGCCGCCCATCTCTACGAAGACCCCAGGATCATCGGCCACGTCTTCGCCGCGCCCTACGGCGTTCTGAGCCCCCAGACGGCCCTGGTGGTGGAGGACAAGGAAGGGGTCGGCGGCTACATGCTGGGGGCGCTCGACACCCGGGCATTCGAGGCCGACGCCGAGGCGCGATGGTGGCGGACGCTCCGGCCTCTCTACCCCGATCCAGGCCCAAGGCCGCAGCCCGGCTGGCGCCGAGACACGCTGATGGCCTGCGCGATCCACCATCCGCCGAGGGCGCCGCGGCGGATCGCCGAGCCCTTCCCCTCGCACCTCCACATCGACCTCCTGCCGCGGATGCAGGGCCAGGGTCTGGGCCGGCGGCTGCTCGACCGGTGGTTCGAGCTCATCGGCGCCATGGGCTCGAAGGGCGCGCACCTGGGCGTCGGGACGGCCAACGCACGGGCGATCAGGTTCTATCGCGCCTATGGCCTGACCGAGCCGGCGCTGATCTGGCCGCCGCCGCGCGGAGTGATCTGGTTCGCCAAGACGCTGGAGACGCCGCCTTGAACGCGCGGCGCGCGCCGTGTGGGTTTTACTATATCGGGATCGGGCCGCACCAGCCAGGTAGGTAGCCGGCCTCCCTGCTCTTGGCGAGCTTCACCGCGCTGCGCAGGGCGGCGTCGAAGTCGGCGTCCACAGCCTTTCGCTTGATCCGCTTGCGCAGGAAATCGGCCCACAGGAACTCGCTGAACGGCGTGATGTCCTTGGCGAAGCCGCCGGCGTGCCGCAGATCGCCGGCCAGCGAGCGGTAGGGATCGTTGCGAAGCTCGGCGATCGAATGGGGGATGGCGTCAAACTTCGTCCGCCGGCCCTCGGCGTCATAGGGATGGCACCAGCTGACGTTGTCCAGATAGGTCCAGAACGAGGCCCTGGAGAGCGCGCTCAGGTCCGCCGCCACCGTGACCAGCACTTCCTTGACCCCCTCCTCGTGGAGGGCTCGGGCGAGGTGGTGGTTGTCGATGATGTAGTGCCGGCCCTTGGGGCCCAGCACCGAAGGGATCATGTGGCGGCCCAGATAGGCGCCGCCGCTGGCCGCCGTCTTCTCGCGCCACTCCTTGCGCTTCTGATCGACCTCGTGAAATCCCAGCGTGATCTGGGTCGGCCGCAGCTCGTCGATGGCGACAGGCTTGAGCAGGGGTTCTCGCAGATTCATGTCGCGATCCTGTCACAAACCACTCGGCGCGAACAACCCGCCCTCAATGGGCTTGGCCGAACACGCTGTAGATCACCGTAGATACGGCGTCCGGCTTTCGCGTCGGCGCGGGGCCTACGTCAGGTAGGCGTGGACGATCTCCACGAGTTCCTCGGCCGCCTGCCTTCTCGGATCATCTGGTGGGGCCGCCGGATCGATCATATGTTCGCGAACATGGTCCTCGATGACTTCGGCGATGAAGCCGTCGAGCGCGCCACGACATGACGTGGCTTGCTGAAGAACGCGCGCGCATTCCTTGTCAGCCTCGACGGCGCGTTCAATGGCTTCGATCTGACCGCGCAGCCGCTTGAGCCGATTGAGCAGCTTCACCTTTTCGTTGGCGACGTGGTTCATTACCTGGTTTGATAATATAGTCCCCTATGGTATACAAGCCCTGAGGCTCCCTTTTCCGGAGGAGGCCTCTTTTGACCGTCCGTCACCATCAGCTCTAGCAATCGGCGTCTCGGAGGGGCCTGTGTCGAGACGATCCCAGACCAACGGCGGCGTTGCGGCGGCGGGGACCCTAGCCATCCTCCTGGCGCTGTTGCTCGCCGGCGCGGCGTCGGCCGACGACGATGCCTCCGACGGATCGGCGCCGGACCAGAGCTTCGCGGTCCATGCCCAGACGACCTTCGTCGACCAGGGCCACGACGCCTTCCGCTCGCCTTTCCAGGGCCCCAACAGCCTCTCTCCCGACGCCGAAGGCCGGGAGACCGTCGATGTAACCCTGCTCATCGGCGCCCGCTTCTGGAAGGGGGGCGAGATCTGGGCGAACTTCGAAGGCGATCAGGGCTTCGGCCTGAACGACACCTTCGGCGTCGCGGGCTTTCCCAGCGGCGAAGCCTACAAGGTCGGCGACGCGACACCCTATGCCAGGCTCCCCCGCCTGTTCCTGCGGCAGACGATCGATCTTACCGGCGATGACTCGAAGGTCGACCCTGACCTCAATCAGCTCGGCGGCTCGCAGACCGCCAACCGCGTGGTGATCACGGCCGGCAAGTTCGCGGTCACCGATGTCTTCGACACCAACGATTACGCCCATGATCCCAGGCACGACTTCCTCAATTGGGCACTTATCGACACGGGAACTTTCGACTACGCCGCCGACGCCTGGGGCTATACGGTCGGGACCGCGGTCGAGTGGTATCAGGGCGGCTGGACGCTACGCGGCGGCCTCTTCGACCTCTCGATCGTCCCCAACAGCCCGACCCTGGGCGAGTTCGGCCAGTTCCAGCTCGTCGATGAAATCGAGAGGCGCTATTCCATCCTGGGCCGCGATGGGGCGATCAAACTCACCAGCTTCCTGACCCGCGGCCGCATGGGCAGCTACGAGGACGCCATCGCCCTCGCGGAGAAAACCGGCGAGACTCCGAGCACCGCCCTGGTGCGCCACTATGCCAGCCGCGCGGGCGTGAGCTTGGATCTGCAACAGAAGATCACCGACGACCTTGGCGCCTTCGTCCGCGGCGGAATCGCCGGGGGAAAGGAGGAAGTGTTCGAATTCGCCGACATCGACCGCACAGTCGCCGGCGGACTCTCGCTGGCCGGCAAGCGGTGGGGGGCGCCCAAGGACACGGTCGGAGTGGCCGGCATCGTCAACGGCATATCGAGCCAATACGAGCAGTATCTCGCTGACGGCGGCCTGGGAATCCTCATCGGCGACGGCCGCCTGCCCCACCCCGGTCCCGAGGAGATCGCCGAGACCTACTACGACCACGCGGTGGGCCGTTACGTGCACGTCGCGCTAGACTTTCAGTTCGTGAATAACCCGGCCTACGACCGTGACCGCGGACCAGTGTCGATCTTGGCCGTCCGCTTCCACGCCCAGTTCTAGCTGGGTCGCGTCTCGGATTGGCCCGCCGCGGTCGGCGCCAGCGCTACCTGGAGCTGAGGATGAAGAGGGCGGCCAGGCCCGCGACGGCGCAGTAGACGGCGTAGGGATCGAAGCCCCGCCGGTCGTGGGCCTTGAACCAGCGCATCAGGATCACGGTGCTGAAAAAGGCGGTGATCCCGGCGACCACGCCGGCCAGGATCGCCAGCGGGCCGAACCTTTCGCCGTGGCGCAGGATCTTGGGCCCTTCGAGAACCACGGCCCCCAGGATGATGGGCGTCGCGGTGAGGAAGGAAAACCGCGCCGCGTCCTCGTGGTCGAGACCGCACAGATAGCCGCCGGCCATGGTGGCGCCGGACCTCGAGAGCCCGGGAACGAGGGCGAGGCACTGACAGAAGCCGATCAGCAGCGCCTGGAGCCACGAGAGCCCGGCCAGCGGCCTGGCCCTGGCGCGCCTGACGCGGTCGGCGGTGAAGAGCATGGCGCCGTTGACGATCAGGAAGACGGCGGCGAGCTTGGGCAGGGCGAATCCCTGGCGGAGGATCTTTTCGAACAGGAAACCGATAATCACCGCCGGAATGGTGGCGACGACGACGCGCCAGAAGAGCCGCCGGTCTGGGCTGCCCGCGGGGTCGCGGAATCTGACGACCGAAGAGGCGAAGCCGAGCCAGTCGCGCCAGAAGTAGGCCAGGAGCGCGACCGAGGTCCCCAGGTGCATCACCGCCAGGAACGGCAGGAAGCCCGGCGCGCCCTCGTCGATTGGCCACCGCAGCAGGGCCGGCAGGATGACGGCGTGGCCGAGGCTGGAGATCGGGAAGAGCTCCGTCACTCCCTGGAGGATCGCCATCACGATCGCCTGAAGCGTGGTCATGGGGCCGTGTTGGACCTGAGTCGCGCCGTTTCCGCCAGCGCTCAGCGGCGCCCCTCCCGACCTTTATGGTTCGATTATTCTCGGGGCCCGGATCGACGATGGATCGCTTACGCGTGGGCAGGCTAGTTCATGGCGTCAAAATAGTCTTCGGGCGCGAACTCCAGGGGACGGACCGGCGGTCCAATTGGATGGGCCGCCGGAGAACATATCATCGGGCGCTCGAAGACGCGGGAACAGGGGTCATCAAATGTGGAAGCGTGCTCCGGGCGCCGGGCGCAAGTCCGCCGTGCGCCGGGACTCCGAGTCCGGCAGGCTCAGCCATGCCAGTCGGGCGGCTCTGGCGCTTGGGTCCATCGTCGGCGTACTGACGCTCCAGTCGCCAGCCCTGGCCCAGACGGCGACCGCCGGCCCCGCGACGGCGGACGCCCAACCGGCCGCCGATGTCGCCCCCCTCCCCTACCAGCTGGCCCAGGACTCCGCACCCTCGGCTCCGGCGACCGCGCCGGCGGCCGCGGCGCCCACGAGCCCGCCGCCACCGGTCCTGGGAACCGATATCATCGGACGGTTCATCAAATACAGCGCCTGGGAGATGGGCCAGCCCGGCCCGCCGTCGGACCCGAACGCGCCCGCCTCTCGTCGCCCGGCGCCGTTTCCGCCGCAACCGGCCACGACGCCGCCGATTTCGTTCACCGAGTGGCCCTACGGCGCCACGACGGTCATCGGCGCCAATCGGCCCGCTTCGGTCGACAGCCCGCTGATGGTGGCGATCGCCGACACCGCCCTCGGCAAATGGATGAGCGATGCACACATCCAGTTCTACGGCTGGGTGGACTTTGGCGGCAACATCAGCAGCAGCACGGTCAAGGGCGGCAACGCCCCGGCCGGCTACGACTACAATCCCAACACGGTCCAGCTCGACCAGGCGGTCGTGTACCTGGAGCGCACGCCCGACACCGTGCAGACGGACCACGTCGACTGGGGATTTCGGCTGTCGGCCATCTACGGCGTCGACTACCGCTACACGACCTCGCTGGGCCTCGCCAGCTATCAACTCCTGGATAAGAACAAAAACTACGGCTACGATTTTCCGATGGAATACGTCGAACTTTATATTCCAGGAGTCGCCAACGGACTGCTGCTCAGGGCCGGGCGCTACATCTCAATTCCCGATATCGAAGCCCAACTTGCTCCAAACAATTACACCTACGTGCATTCAATTACATATACTTTCGACAATTACACTAATACTGGTATCGTAGCATCACTGGCCGCGACCAAGAACATCTTCCTGCAGCTGGGCGTGGTCGACGGCACCGAGACGGCGCTCTGGAACGTCGGCAGGCAGCTGCCCAACATCTACGTCCTCGCCGGCAACACCGATCCGCTGTATCCCGGCACCCAGTTTCGCAAGGATCCCGGCGCCCGGCCCTCGCTCGTCGCCTGCGCGCGCTTCCAGTCGGACAGCGCCAGGGACGACATCTACTTCTGCGCCGACGGCATCAACACCGGGGTATGGGGATACAACAACCTCCAGTGGCTGGGTTTCACCTATTACCACCGGTTCAGCGACAAGTGGCACATCGCCACCGAGTTCTGGCACATCCAGGAGAACGGCGTGCCGAACGTCGACAACCCCACGGCCCAGGTCATCCTCGCCGGCGGAGGAACGCCCTTCTCGCCGCAATTCATTCCGTTCAATGCGCCCGACGGAGCGCATTGCCACAACATCAATCAATTGAGCTGCAACGCGCCGGAAATGTCGGGCCTCTTCTACCTTAACTACACGCCCCGGCCGCTCGATAATTTCAGTCTGCGCGGCGAGATCTTCGACGACATCGTCGGCCAGCGCACCGGCATCGCGACCACCTACTACGAGGTGGGGCTCTCGTGGCAGCACTGGCTGTCGCCGCAGATCGAGATGCGCCCCGAGGTCGCCTGGTATCACTCGGCCAACCAGGACGCCTTCAACGGCAACTCGAACCGCGGGATCGCGCCCGATCGCCGGTCGCAGGTGGTCGCCGCCGGCGACATCATTCTTCACTTCTGACCGGCTCGAGCAGCGTCCGATGGCGGCCCTTGTCTTGCCTTAGCCTGCCGCGAACAAGTGTCGGGCGCGAGGCGCGAGCGACACAGTTCGAGGGGGCGGAGTGACATTACGCTCCCCTTATGCCCCCTGCCGCCGGCATGAATGGAACCGTTACGCGGCAAGGGATTACGGCTGGGTTCGACCGCATCCGTGCGGGTGGGGCCCGGCAATGAACTCGCGCATGAAAATCGCCGTGGCGGCGCTGTCGAGCGGTACGGCCATGGCCGTCGCCCTGAACGCGTACGCCCAAACGGCTTCCGTCGCCGACAATTCCGCGTCGGTTTCCGAAGTTGTCGTCACCGCTCAGAAACGCACCTCCACCGTACAGACGATTCCGGTCAGCGTTGCCGTGGTCAGCGGCGAAGACCTCAAGTCTCGCGGCATCACGTCCTTCGCCGCCCTGGCCCAGGGGACGCCCGGCGTCTCGCTGAAGAGCGAAGGGCCAAGCCAGACCGAAGTCGAGATGCGTGGCATGACTTCGAGCGGCGGCAACTCGGCGACGGTCGGCTTCTATATCGACGACATTCCCCTGACCGGGCCCGCGAGCGCGCAAAATGGCCACGTGGTCATCGATCCCGACCTCTACGACCTCAATCGGATCGAGATTCTGCGCGGGCCGCAGGGCACGCTCTTCGGATCCGGTTCGATGGGCGGCACGGTCAGACTGATCACCAACCAGCCCGATCCGACCGGGTATCACGCCTCGGCCGAGAGCATGCTCTCGGGAACCGACGGCGGGTCGTTCAATCACAACGACAATTTCATGGTCAACGTTCCGCTGGTGAAGGACCAGCTGACGTTGCGCGTCGTGGGAACCGAGAATTTCACCAGCGGTTGGATCGACCGGATCGTGGCTTTTCCTTTTCCGCTGGTCCAGGAGGGCGGCACCGTCCGCGGCG
>Ga0302325_10025109_pt1 | contig 12385 bp, 14 predicted proteins | sample Palsa_T0_2_FD_201948 | JGI IMG/M metagenome (GOLD analysis project Ga0302325, IMG submission 201948) | Peat permafrost microbial communities from Stordalen Mire near Abisko, Sweden - Palsa_T0_2 | ecosystem: Environmental > Terrestrial > Soil > Palsa > Peat permafrost | place: Sweden: Abisko...
AGGGGCCCAAACCTCCTCCATTCGGTTCAACCCAGCATTCGAGCTCTTCATACGAGTCATCAGACGTATATTATGGGAGTGCGTATGGAGTATCATCAACGTCGCCGATTTCTCCCGTTTGTTCAGATGCTCCGGCAGAGCAATATGGTTCCTCTTACGGGGAAGGATATGCTAAAAGATCCTACGAGCCAAGTACTTCGCAAGAATACCACCCACAGGTCAGTTTGCCGCAACAACCAAGTGCTTTAATGAAACATGAAAACTTACGCAGCGTAGGAAATTCCCGTAACGATAAAGAAAAAGTCACTTAAAGCAACGATAAGCTCATCAAAAAAGAGCTTGATTTCATCCGAAATGGTTGATAGTCTGAAGCTAGAGAAGAAAAGAATAAAGTCTCCTTGGTGGTATAGGAACGAGTACGAGATCAAAGAGAAAGTGAAAGCCACTATCGAGCCCACGGGAGGGGGAGCAAAATGGAGGGACGTAACGCTGTATGTCCTCACGAGGAAATGCCCCCTGACAAATCCTGTGGTTCTTGGGACGGATATACTAGGGGAAGCCGAGCTTCCAGCTTCAGACTATCGTTCTTCGAAATCCATGGACTCCGGATACTTGGCGGAGAGCTCAAGACCATACACAAGTTCCTCATATTCTACGGAAGGGGATAGATCAATTTCGCGTGGCGCATCTGCATCCGACTGTACGACCGATAACACATCAATATCCAGCCATGACCAGCAGAACACTGCATTTCCCAGCACCGGTCACGGATCGGGTGAAGGAGGAATGTATAACCTCCCTGCTGACGGTAACTACTCGCTGCATTCCAATACATACGCAGCTAGATCTGCATATACTCCTCGACCTTCCTCTCCATGCGATGAAACTCAGCAGACATATTCTGCATCAAATGATACTCAGTACGCCGTTGCACACTAATCTTTGCGTCAATTTACAAAAATCTCTCCTTGTCCACGCGAATACAGGAGCATGGCCAGGGAAGGGTAATGAAATGGACAGTATCTGTGCGTGGAGCGGTATCTTGCATATTCTGGCGTCAGCAACATTAATTTGATTTTCTTTTCAACGGAAATCTCTGTCTTACGTGAAAATAACGCAGTCGGGATCGGCCATTGTCGGGCGCTATCAGTCTGGTGATCCTTGAGGTGTAGATGGTTTATCCCTGGAAACCTTTTTGGCTGTAGGCCCGTAGCAGATGATGTCGAAGTTTTTTTTGCAGAGATTTCATGTAACAGAACTTCACCCTTGGCATCTCTTGACTCAGAGTAATATCTTTGAATCTTGAGGCTGATGTAGAGGTGAGGCGCATTGGCCGAGTAACCCGTGGCTGCCAGCCCGGGAGCAGGGGTGTGCCACTTATTAGCCGGTCATTTGCCCACCCGATGACAAGCCTCGCTTTCATACAGCTCATGCATCCATTGAGACCGCGACAACACTGAGGTGCGCCTTACCATGGCTTCCAATATACTGCTCACAATAGTATACAAACTTGCGACCAGACGGGTGAGTGCAGATCGTGATACAAGTGGCACATTGACTCTCAAAATGGCCAATTCAATGCTGATGATCCCTCTCGCCAGAACATCTAGAGATGCGCAACATCCTATCCAGCCCATCGTACGCCCACAGCAGGCTTACTGGCCTCAGCATATACACGACTCGAGCGGAGGGCTAGGCAGCCTTGAAAGCCAAAATAGCAATCGAAATTCAAGTAGGTTACAGCAGCAGAAGAATGTGTAAACGGAATGTGAAGCGTGCTCACGCCAGCAGATGCCCAGCGCCCCTCACGGAGCTTGTGCAAACCGACTTTCAGAATGTTCAGTATATTTTCGAATAAACGGGCAAGAATCAATGACAATCGGGACGACAGGATCGTCAAGAGACAATGTAAGGATCCATACCAGCATCATCAAAGTCTCTGTGCAAAAGCTCCTGCTCACTTAATGTAAACTTTCAGTAGAACGTTACCCTGAGGGATACCCTCGAGTATCGGCATACATTGACAGTGATTCTGATTCGGTTCTGTTTCGACGATTCGGCACACTTCACGCTCGGATCCTGCTCTACAAAGAGGTCGAGCTTACAGAGCTCGAAGCACAACTGGACAAGCTTGACAAAGAAGATGAAGGGGAGCCTGGAGCAGACGACAATAAATGGCGATTGGGACATTCAATTTCGCTAGCTGGGGGGAAAGAAAATGAGGTTCGGATGGACCTGATAAAGCAGATTGAGCAGAAGCTTGAGGAATACGGTATACTCTCTTCTTCAATCAAGCGCGTTGCGGATTCTAACCATGGTAGACGAACTCCTTCTTCGCGAGGCTGATTTGCGAAAGCTTTCTCGACCTTCGAAACGAATGTACAGAAATTTTATGGACTTCATGTACACGGAACATCCTTTCAGTGACTCCGACGAGCGTTTCGTATACCATGAGCATGATTTCATTTCTCTCGAAAAGCACGAGGAAAATTGGCTTGATGAGTTGATGCACAGATTCATGAACCATTGCAAGACAGGGATACTGAGGGTAAGATGCACTACCTTGAAATTCTTGATTTTTCTTGCAAGGCTGATTCTGGTTCTCGTCAGACTATCTTCGTCTCCAAGGAGGATCAAGCTAAGACAACTGATCCTCACATCCACTACTACTCAGAAGACCGCATGGGCGCTTTTATCAAAGTCATAATTGCTGTGGCCTCGACTGCATTACTGCTGATTCCTATATACATCTTCCTCACCTGCAGCATTTCGTTGCAGCTGATGGCAACCATCACCCTCATATTTGCATTGATATTCGCCACTGCAGTGTCGGTATTTACTAGTGCGAATAGGCAAGAAGTCTTCGCAGCAACGGCTGCATATTGTGCAGTACTGGTCGTGTTCATAGGAAACATCCAGCAAACGACAAAAGTCCATTGAGCTCTAGCCATCGGGTATGATTTCCCGGTGGCCTAAACCCTATCTATATCAAGACTGACCAATTAATCCATATCCCTCTTGATCTTTTGTATATTTGCATGTGTTCCAGTAGTCTGCAAACTACTGATTATGCTGTTGGAGGATGATTAGCATCTGGTGACTTTTGTAAATATTGGGAGCAGCTCCGTCATTTCAGGTACAGGTCTTGGCTTGCAAGGGACGAAAAAGTTTAGCACTCGATATGGAAAACAGGACGTATCGTGTGCGGGGAATCATTTTCAGGTTCGGGCCATGCATTATGGAGTTTGGGATCGGATTCCTGTTTGCGTCTTCGAATGCCCAAATCTTTGAGTGGCTCACGCGGCTAGTCTAGTCTGCAGCCTCACTTCTCTGATTCTCTGGTTTCCTTTTGTCTGGGTGGTGGTATCAGCGTTTCAGTAGAGATATCTTGCAAGTATTAATAGTAGTAATCATTCATTCTTCCAGATGGTTGGACTTGAGGCTTTTTTTTCCACCTCGTCTTGAATTTGGCGCTCAAATTTCCCTTAACACACCTCGGATTGGTCGCCTCGTTCTGCTGATCTTCTCATTGATCACTTTTCAGACTACCAGTGCGAATGGGATCGCGCCCATACATTCATTTTAATTCCTAACAAGAGGAAGTATATGCTCTGACTGGAAGCCCCATCATACAATTTTCTCTCTCGATCCTCCCTGGTAGTACGAGCGGCCCAAAAAGAAAATCTGATTCAGTGTCAGATTTCCGCTCGTTCCGGCGCCTCAAAACCTACGTAAGGGCATCAACTAGCTTCATGCGCATTCGCCTTGCATTGCCGCTGTGAGGGATGGGAGAGCAGGGTGTGTGCACTATTTATTTTATGTGCATTGGGGAGCTATTAGGTTTATGTCCAGGTTTGTTCGAATCTTTCCGTTGAAATTTGCCTTGGGAAATGTCGCTTGGCTCCTGTTATGCCACAACAGACGAACGCCAAATGATTTTCGTGATTACGAGGCTGACTTCAAGCATGCGTACAGTTGGTTTCAGGATGGTTGATGAGACTTCGGCAGCACTGGAAAGCTTCAGATCATGAATGCGGCCATAGCTCAGCGGACTGTGTCCTCAAACCGAGCCGGTTCCGAATTTGATCTTTGTCGGCTGCTTTCCGATAAGCTGTGCCCACTTAGGGGACTTAGAACCGAGATTGTTCTCGATACTCGTAAAGCTCGACTTCTCATTCGACGCCATGACTCAAGTGAGACAGTTTGCGTCTTGCGTCGCCATTGCTCCATTCTATGCAAACTGATACTCGTAGATTGACTGTAATTATGTTGTGTGTAGAGTCTTTGACATTGGCTACTTTGATACTGCTTGCTCTTCGACACTTTCTCCTGCTCAAAAGCACCTTGGTATTTAGGTAGGCACGTAGGTACCTGAGATAACAGACCTGTAGTCACGTGACATGATATCCCTTTTCTAACGCTGTGAAGCTTCAAATCTTCTAAAGAGCCGTGGCTTATATGCCAAATACATAAACTACTACATTCAAACAGATTAAGCAAGCTGCACCTTGGCTTGGAGCCTCGTGATATTTGTATGGACTTCAATCGTGAATGATCTCAAAATATAGGGGGAGCTCGCTTAAGTTAACACATCGTGCTCCTCACCCCAACGACCTCTCCTCCCTCGAGGCCACAGATTCTTCGCGCTTATTTAATGTAATTGCGCGAAAGGCGAAATGACCTCAAATTCACCTCGACATTCGATTCACCTGATACTTGTGGGCGACCTCGACGCTCCCCAGACTCATCGCCTGTTCACCTTCGCTTCGCTTACCTTTGTTTACGAACTCCACCAGCAAATTTCTCCCATCTAATCTTTCTACCTTTATGTCGTCTTCCCTTTCACCTAGACGTCTTGCATTTGACCCAGCTCTCGGAGGCAATTGAATTCCGTTCTACTATCTTTGCGCAAATCGTTCTATGTTCGAGCCAACTTCCTCGCCCTGTGCATCAGCTCTACAAGGTGAGACGACTGGACTACTTCACTTCTATTGTTGAACGCTTTCGTTCAATCCGAAGACCTTGGTAAAGTTTGCCAACTTAAAAATGGCTTCAATTGACCCATTGAATTTGTTCGACACGTACAAGCTATACAAGGCTGGCACGAACAAGGTAACTACATGGTTGGCTAGCAAAGCACGAGAGGCGAACCTTCTGAGCGACTTGTTTCCAGATGTGTCTGAAGTCAATTCCAAGGGTAAGGGCAGACTCAAAGGTAAAGCAAGAGCAGCGCAAAAGGCGTCCGAAAAGCGAAATGGTCAAACACATCAGATACCTCTCGCGGCTATTCCTCGAATTGCGAAGGCCATTGCAGGCTTGAAAGAACAGGAAGTGCCTTGCACGATCATCCAAACACTCGAGGAGGTTATTGCGGCACGCAGCGCGTGTACTCGGTGCTTCGAAGGCTCGACGGAAGCATCCACGCAAGCATCAAACCAGACACATCAACATTTCATTGGAGTTCTCTGTGAGATGCTTGAAATCTTGAAGCCCTTAAACAAAGATTTTGTAAGTGCTGAAGCGAAATTACAAGATTGCTCCTCAAGAAAATGTTCCCCTCTGACCCAGAATAATCTGCTAATTCTCCCATTACCAGGCTCAAGGAAATAAAACCAAGTCAAAGAACTCTAAAGATGGCACTGCTGCTGCGAGCCAGAGTGTCTCTGGTTTTGGCAACCTTTTCGAGCACTTGGAGGTCGATGAACCTACCGAATGGTCCACTTGTAGCAGCAACCCTCCGCCTCAATCAACCAAGGCCACGTGCACTTACGAACTCGACCCAACAGACGAAGACATATCTTTCGCAATCTTCTGCCTCCTGAAGGACATGACGGATATTCGCCACTACTTTCGTCAGACTGTAAGTTCTGCTCATACTTGTACTATTTTCCTAGGTCTTTGCCAACATTGGAGAGGTGTCCAAGACGCTCATTCGCCATCGTATTTCTTACTTCTCCTACGTAGTTCAGAAATATAGACGCTGACATTCCGACATACAGTGGGCAGAATATCGAGAGTACCAGATTACCTTCACCACTGCAGCTGTGACAATGAACACGGCGATTTCCGTTTATCGTCGTCTTAATGAAGAGTTCCTTTCAAACTTCCCTCAATTTGATGACCACGGCGAGGTTATTGATTATTTGTTCAATGGATACAGCGACTCAAACTACGATAGCCACGACCAAGACTTCGCAACTTACACTGGTTCCAACTTCAAGCTCACATCGAAAGTCTTCTTTTGCGACCTGGTGTACGACATTTTGACAAATTTCTTCATGGGCGGTGAAGTGGCTTTCTATCAAGGGGACCAAGCTCGTACCACAGGACTTCCATTCTCAGATGATGAAAAAGTCTTGATGAAATGTCTCTCGCTTTTTGCAATGGCCAATGCAAATTGTTCGGGTAAATTTTTCAATGACCAGTTGATTCAAGCCCTGCATGTCGCCAAGAAAGATAAAACCGTCTACACCTGGGTAGTTTCGCTGTCCAATTGCTTGTTGACACTCGCCGTGTTGTTTGCAAGGAGCTGGACCGAGTCTTTGATGAAGCACAGAAGTTGCGGAAGTGGATGTTGGCAACACTGGAGCAATCTCTCCTATTTGGACAAACCAATAAGGTCAACACCTACTACAAGCTAAATGACCACGCATTTCAAATCGCCAAGGAGGGAATCCAGAAGCTGCTGGAGAGAGACTTCATGGAAGAGGCTATGAACGAATATCTGGGTGATCGCGCTGATCTCTATCGCTGGGGATCCTTCTACCTTTTTCGAAATCATCCAGTGATTTTGGGTCTACTTACACAATACTTCCTAGTGCAAGTACATTTGATTGGTATTGGACTAGGCGGCGACCAAGCTGCTATAATCACCTCTATTCATTTGTACAACGCATCTCAGCAAAGCGAACAGGTGGCCAAGAGTTTAGGTCAGTTGCTCTCCTTCTCCTCTATCAATAAAATCACGCACATCAGCCGGACTGCATCTTTAGAGTATTTGAGCTAATTGATGACTTGAAGAATGGATCGATCTTGAGAGAGTTATCGAGTGGCAAGATCCATCATGGCTTTTTGTCGGTGATCGCCCCACGCTCCCTGGGAAATGCTTCAAACACTACAACCTCGTCATGGGTGTCAGCGCAACCGCTTTCTCGGCGGATCGCCGTGGAAAGCCAACCGTTCGGTTCCACAAGAATGCCACCTTGCCGTTCGCACAAAAGAAGAATCGAAGGTTGAAGATTATGTCAACATATGTTGATCTCATGTACGCCACTCGTGCTCAAGCAAAGCCTGGAACTGCTCGATGGGTTCCTACCAGAGCAGCAGAGGATCCACTCGCCATGTTAGAGCTACTAGTTGCGAAATGCCTAGAGGAAAATTTCGACACAGTTCAAAGCTTCTCCGCCCACGTAAACAAGGATTCGTTGACGCGCCCGAAGGTTCACCCTCTGAGAATGCTCTCCATCTTCAAAGACCGTCTTAAGTCAGAAGACAACATCCTCCGATTCGATCTCCTGACGTTGAACGAACGCTGTGTTGAGATGCTCCGGAAGGCCCAAGCAGTTTGCGTCAAGGAATCACCCCTGGATTATCCAATGGAGGAGTATGATGGTGATACTCATTTGAATGGTTGCATCAGTCACATGTTGGCCGGAATGGCAGGCGTGGCACGTTCTCAACCTACAAGATTTACAGAGGCGTGCCGCATTGTGAAGGAGGTGATCGAAGCAGAGGGTAGCATTGAATACGAGAAGGCAAATACCCGTTGCTTTTTAAAGGTCGATGACGAAAAGATTGTAATCGACAATTTCAAGACCCCCCATGAGGACAATCTGTTGTTGTCTGATCGGGCTCATTTCGGTAGAATTATCATTGCAGGTGCAGACGATGGACCAGGATCTTTTTTGTTTTGAGGCGTTGATAGTGGAAACAAGCAGTTGAGAGGCCGCGGAAATCTGAGGCAGAGTTGAAGCGGGTGTATCGCCTAGATATGGTCTTGCTTTATGCATCGCAGTTATTGGGGTCAATGCAAGTCTCTTTTCCTACTAGAACCTCGAAATCGTAAGCTAGAGCCGTGTTAATGAAAGGACGTGAGCCGGAAAGATACCTAAAGTTGACATTATATGTGGTGAGCAGCAAAACTCCCACACGACTTCAGACACTGTACGGGACACCGCTATTCTCCTGTTCAATTCACTGTCAATATTTTAGTCCGCCAACAACAAAGCCACCATGTCTCTGCTTCCGTAAATTCTGGCGACCTCTCTACATCCATATAGTACATCCTACGTTCGTAGATATAGAACCCGGCACAGTTCTCTATCTGAAGTTCTCCTTCAGATAGCGTCCCATAAACACAAACTTTCTTGACCGCCCCTCAACCTCGTTCTTCGTTCCCTATATACTATGTAAGCCAATCTTCCAATCCATTCCTAGTTGGAGAGGGAGAATGGGGCGATACCTCTTCTTTGGTTAGCCCTGGTGGCTGGGGCGCTACGTGCACGTTGAAGCCTTCATAGCCTGATTGTGAGCGGGTTTTTGTGAGCAGATAAATCTCATATCAAATGGAACAGTATGAAGGTAAGTCGTGGGTATCTTTATCTGAAGAAATATAAGCATGTAGAGAGTTAGCACAAGACTGGAAATTATAATTACTTAGTTAAGCTCGGCAATAGTCTTTCGTTTAGAATTTGTAATTTTTTTTTGTTTATACTAGAATAGAACGTTTATAGACTTAACTCCACATGCTAGAGATTCGGCTTTAGAGAAAAAGTTTTAGAGAAGCATAACTGAATCATAAGTCTGACGAAACTCGAGGAAGAGAATGTTCGCACTTTTAAATTCTAATGGCTTGGAATGTTCTGCACCCCACACATAGTCATTAGAGCTTCGAGATCTCTTCGAGATCTCTTCTCCTTTCTCCATTGGTGGTTCAAGGTAAGTCAGAAGATCGAGCGTGCGCAATATAATGAAAACAGTGTTTTTCAGGGTCACGTGCCTACAGGTCTTATCTCTCAACTCCACCAGGAATACTTCAAGATATACACCATTTTTGATTACTAATGATTTAAAAGACTTAGCTTGAAGCTTCCATTGTTTATCACCCTTTTTCTACTGTACTTGAATAAGCTGCGTCTAGAAGGGTACTGAAATTCAAAGTGTAAAGGGAATCGGATGTTTAGCGAGGTTCACTCAAAAGGGACCTCCCCGTTAACCGATGCTTCTTACCGCTATAATCTGCCACAAAGCTGATCCTCACCAAAGTCCACTTCCGTCTTTGGATCGGACTCTTCGGGTCAGAAAAAACTGTCCGAAATTGGCACGTGCGCGAACTCCAAAGAGTACCTTCTTCAATACACGTTTCTGCAGGAATAGAAGATAATTAAGAAAAAATAGGGGCATCTAATCTTTAACGGGTTACAGTAAGTCACTAGAAACTTTTTGGTTCTATTTATTGAGGAGGTAAAGACTAATATTATAATATTGTTTAAGGTCCCCAAAATCGGCCAGTTTTTTCTGACCCGAAGAGACCGGAGCAGTCGCTGCTCTAACCTGAGCCGAGAGGACGCTAATGAGTCAGCTGGATCATGCGTCTTCTAAGTCCCTAGAGAATCGGTTACAGTTTCTATATTGTCTATATATAGAATATTGTAGATCCTATCAAGATATCGTGACGGTATCCATTCTCGGTCCCCTGTCACACTTATCCAGGGTCCCTGCCGAGCTGATTTTAGTCCCCTGCAGTCTAGTTTCACGTGACCCCAGGCATCATTTAAAAACTTTCCTTTGTTTCCGCTTTGTTTATACAGCGTTCTTGGTCTACCACAAGCCTCTTCTCTTCGCTTTGATCAACTAAAATGGCGATAATAACGTGGCGTCCGTTCCCACATCTTTTGTACTCTTTGAGGACGATCTGGGTCGGCCTCCAGATCGTGACCATTAGCCAGTACTGGCGTGTTCATTCATCTAAGCCGCATCACATTGGCATTACTGGCGATCCACCTCTATGCCGAAGCTGTGCAATTATCTTCTCGACAAGCCAAGACTTGACCAGGAAAAAGGGCTTGCTATCTCTATCCTTTAATAGACTTAAAGCCTCCGCTGGGTTAGGATGTACCCTCTGTTCTATGTTATATAATGCCGAGTGGACACCCCGCTGTCGTGACCGAAAGGATTTGCCTATGTCACAGAAAATTAGAGACCTTTCCAACCCTCCAGATCATTTCAAATGGATACTTCAAAGATCAGAAGAGACGATCTCGTTGTCCGATCAAAGAGAGACTGGGTGTTTTGTTTTGCATGTCAATGCGACGTCGAAGTTGGCGGAGGAGGCTCATGGAGAATGGTGGATAATAGATTTACTCCTTGTCCCAGAAAACAGTATGAGTCTATTAAGCCAGAAACCAACAAAAAACCTAACTAATATGGTCAGATATAGAATCTATGATGCCCAGGGAAGTTTCAGCTGCCACGTCGCCCGAGTCTGTTTCCGGCATCGCAGCCGCGTGGATTGAGCACTGCGAGTCAAATCACTTGAAGTGTGGAAAGGGGTCTTCCACCTGGCGGCCGACACGACTCATCTATGTTGGAACGCCAACTCGAGGCTCCAATCCCCGACTGTGCCTGTCATCGGATATTCCAACAAATATACGATACACTACGCTCAGCCATTGCTGGGGCTCAATAGAATTCTTCAAGCTTATGTCATCGAATTTACCGATTTTAATGGAAAGCATACCTATTGAACAACTCAGTAAGGTATTTCAAGATGCTATTGATCTCACAAGACGAATCGGCATCGAATATATTTGGATCGATTCACTATGTATCGTGCAAGACTCCAACGACGACTGGACACGCGAGTCAGATATGATGGGAAAAGTGTATCAGCACTCGTGGGTAAACATTTCAGCCACCGGTTTCAAGAACGGTTCTGCGGGCTTGTTCATCCGCAGAAGTCCTTCACTTCTCCGTCCAGTTAAATTCAACTTGAGTGTTCGAGACACATCGCGCACAGAACCCTGTGCACTTTCGAAAGGTCGCTACTATTGCCTAGAGGACTTTTGGGATGCAAGCGTTACGGCGGCGCCATTAATGCAGCGGGCCTGGGTGTTTCAGGAACGTGTTCTGGCCCCGCGAGTTCTTCATTTTGGGGAGCGCCAGATGTTTTGGGAATGCAGAGAGCTGGAGGCTTCCGAAGTATTTCCAGTCGGCATACCAAAACAATTCAAAAAGAGATTTAAATCTGTCTTTTCTGCAAAAGAAGATATCCCAGAAGAACACGGAGATGTAGCTGCCCTGGAAATTTGGGGGAAAATGGTGGCAGACTACAATAGGAAAGCACTCACAAGAAGCAGTGACAAACTCATCGCAATCTCAGGCCTTGCGAAGGTCATGCAGAATTTGCTGAAAGACGAATTGGTTGCAGGACTTTGGAAGAGACACATACTACAGCAGCTTTTGTGGTCGACTCGAAATCTACCCTCCGATGCAACACGTCAGAGGCCTACAGAATACCAAGCACCTTCGTGGTCTTGGGCATCTCTCAACGTAGCCATTCAATTCCTCCCAGTTTACGACGCCAATCCATTAGTCGCAATCAAGGATATCGTTTTCGAGCACGGATGTGAGGTTGAAACGGGGCCAGCCACACAAGGGTCTATTAGCATCCGCGGCCGACTGACCCGCCCCAGTTTTACTGGCTTGGATGAGAAGCTCGGTGTTCGCTCTTGGGATGGAGGTGAAATCGAGCTTACAATGAGATCTGTTTCAAGTGAATCCCCTCTTGTTTTAAAGGTGTTACCTCACCCGGACTTACTGGAGTATGACCCTCGTTGGAAGGATCATTGGAAAGATGGGTTTCCTTTCTTTCCTCCTATTACAGCGTTTGGAAGTAGAGAATTTTGGCTACTACCTATTTGTGAGTTTCGACATTGGTTTTTTGGGCTCATTTTAAAGCATACTGGGGTTAAGGGCCAGTATAGGCGTCTCGGAATATTTTTAGCGGAAACTAAGTCAGAGATCCAATTTGCGGCTGTCTTATCGCATACTCCTTTCCTTGAACCTGTAGAGTACAAAGAGCGATATGAGAACGGCGAGTCTTTGATAAAAATAGTATAGTAGTATATTTGTAGTTTAAAGCTTAGTAAGAATTACTTCAAAGTCAGGTCACATACTGGACTTGTATAAGATAATATTAAGTAGGTAGCTTGCAAAGTTATAATGTTAAATAAGCTAGAGTAAATCCTTATGTTACAAATGTTAACCACGTAACTAAGGGGACCTTAGGCTCAGATGGTCACAATCTTGTTCGCCCGCCGCTCATTCCCGCTTCTCTTTAACGTCATATAGTAGTGTGGACCATACTATCTCCGTCGACAGCTCT
>Ga0302325_10025116_pt1 | contig 12383 bp, 12 predicted proteins | sample Palsa_T0_2_FD_201948 | JGI IMG/M metagenome (GOLD analysis project Ga0302325, IMG submission 201948) | Peat permafrost microbial communities from Stordalen Mire near Abisko, Sweden - Palsa_T0_2 | ecosystem: Environmental > Terrestrial > Soil > Palsa > Peat permafrost | place: Sweden: Abisko...
CTCGGGTTCGTGTATTTCGACGCGACCGACTACCAAGGCCAGGACTTCAGCATCAGCAGCCCCGCAGCGGTGGCCGCGTTCGGAAAGGGCGCCGGTACCTTCCCCAGGCCCGGGTCATGAACGGCCCCACACCCCTACACCAACCGGCATGGTGCGCCGACCGCTGATGCCGTTTGGCGTTAGTTCTCGCTATCAGGGCCTGGCGGCCTCGTCTCTAAAGCACTCTCTGATCACACTGTCCCCGCGGCCGACAAACAACAGCGGATCACCAGCAGTATCATCGAAAGGACCTGGCGGATGGTTAAAGTCGAGCATCCAGAAGTAGATGCCGGCCATACGATGGTGTCGCATAGCCCGCCAAGCGGCGGTAAACCAAAGCTGCTGTATTTGTGGGTCGATCGGTTTCGCACTATCACCTCGAGCATTGGGTCTGTTGTAGCTGCCGCGTTGAGCCGCAATACCGATCTCCGTCAGTACCACTTGCCGGAGGTCAATGTGCTTCCCAGCGACCATCGGCCGATAGACTGTTGAGCTCGACGCCGATCTCGAATTGCGCGGCTTTGGTGGATTGCGCCATGACAAGATATCCGTGAATGAAGCTGCTGTAGCTCGTAAACCACCGATTCCGGTCCTCCGGGCAAAATGGTGCCCCGCCAGCTATTCGGCCGGAACGAGTCCTCATTGAGCAGGGGCCGTATGTTGACTCGCAGGCCGTATCGCTCTGCTGCGTCTACTACAATGGCTAGCTGACCCGGAGACGGCGTGGTATCGCCACTATAAACAATGCTTGCTGTGGAATGCTGCATATAGAACGGAAAGGAAATGGCGACAGCATCGCAGTAGAGGCTGCGGACGTAGTTGAAGGTCGAATCTGCCTTTTAAACAATTTTCAGGTCTGCGTCCGTACCGTTGTAATACCAAACGACGTTGATGCCTCGCTGGATCGATGAAGGGCGGTATGGTGGCGTGCTCGCGGACATTATCTTCACAGTATTTCCTCAACCAAAACCCTTTAAGGCTTCAGCAAATTTACTAGAGAAAGCTCTGCTGAATACCGCTCACCGTTCATGTAAAGCGCCAGAAGGAACAGTTACGATGGCAAACTGAGAAGTGGCATTATTCGTAGACTTCATAACTTGAATACGGCGCCGCATGACCTGACCATGCTTTCGGCATTCCACAGTGTACCCAGACTGTCCCATTGGTCCTCATCCCGGCATTTTCGATTGTTTCTCAATCTGCATATCCCACGGACTGTCGCTGTTTTCCGTGTCTCTGACTAAAATCTATGTTCCCAAGCTTTTGATTCGTATCAGATGCTAGGCACCAGGTCAATGCCAGTACTGCAAAGAGCAGTATAAGCGCGCCGCCCCAGATGCGGATCAATGTCTTCAGCTCCCATTGGCCGCCGTTGTTTTCTACAACATTAGATGGGGGGAGGTCGATATTCTCGAACGCAACCTCGTTCCACTCAATAAGATTATGTTTCACAACTGTCCGAATAGTCGGACTGCCGTGTGCTACGTGAACGCCGATCCTATTGTGGTAGATTCTGTTGAAAAGAATCTTATTGTCAGGCGAATTCGACAATACAATACCGTCACCTGCATTACCATAAACGACATTTTCACGTATGGTGTTTCCAGCTGAGTCCGCATCCATCATGATACCGTTTTCGTGGTTATCGCGTGAGATGCAACCAGATATGACGCTGTCGATAACGCCATCGGAGAAGATAATGCCGTGTCCGGCATTATCCTCGGCTATGTCGTCCACGATCGTGAGATTTGCGCTGCCACTGTGTGGATCGAGCCCATACAACTTGTTCTCAAAGAAGGAATCATCATCGAACCGAAGGCCGCTGACGTGGGCAGTATAGAGGCCAATGAAATTCTGCTTGAATGTACTGTCTGTAGCTGCACCAGTAGCGCCATTCGTCCATGACACTCCATACGCACCATTCCAGTCCCAGCCAAGATTCGAGAACGTGGAATTCGTAATTGTCATCACTGCATTATTTTCCGCCAAGACGGAAGGCCGAGGCTTATTGCTGGACCAGTTTATCGGGTTGGCTTTATCCCAAGACACCACATGGACGCCATTGAAAGTGAGATGTGCCGAGTTTGCTCCTATGCTTGCTCCAGCTAGCAACCTCACAGTCTTGACCCTAGGCGCAGCTACCATGATCGTGGCGCCTGGTTCGACAATGAGAGAGCCAGCGATAGTGATAACTGTACCAGTCTGCCTGATCCACGCGCCGTTGTTGATTCGCCTGGCGACACCGGAAATAGTTTTCGTTGTTATTGACAAAACTTTGATGCGTTTAGTTCCTAGAATCAGATCGATGTTGTGGGGAAATACCTCGATGGCCTTCACGGTTGGTGATTGCTTAGGGTCTGCAAGAGTCGAGTTGGGAGTTAGCCCAAGTTGGGCATCCCTAAGTGGGTCAAGTGCAGGAACGTACGGTGGCCGGAAGGGAACGCGAAAGCTTGTGATCACCGCATGATTTCTGCCAAGGGCGAGCGAACCCATTGCGGCAAGGCTCAGCACTGCTGCGCATGCCAAGATGCAGACGCCAATGTCGTAGTGTCTTCGTCGCCCAAATGGCCACTTACCCATAAAATGGCCCCTGCGGCATTCTGATTGAGCTGATTCGTCTTTTCCGTGCGAAACAAAGTCATTTACCTCATTCCAATGAGTAACGGATCCAATTCGTTCCGTCAAACGGGTGATCTTTGCAACTCGGCTCTTGACATTCCCGCCGGTCCCTGAGGGTAAGCGACGCGACACCGCACCCGGCAAGTGGGAAATCAGCGTACTTGTCAACGGGAACCAAGTTCTCGCCGCGGCCGTTTGGGCTTTAGTTGTCAATCCCGTGTAGTCGGGAGCATAAATGTATGTCGGACCTCCAATGTTAGAGATGAGCTTGTAGCCTGGGGTCACGCGCACAGCATCGAGCTCGACTGGATCGATCGGCAGGCCACTCTGACCGACGAAGCTGACGACCGCGAACCAGTGAGCGAGGATTGCTGCCTCGGCGCCGACGGACCCAGTCAGGAACTCTCCTGTACGGCCTGGTATTGGATACTCGACATTATCATCATCAAACTCTCGCTGCCATGGTATTGTCAAGTGATAATCGTAAAGGATCGCGCGACTATCTTGGCTACCAAGAAGATAACGGTCCGATGAGTTTACTTTGAGATACGGTATGATAGGCCCAAATTCGCCAGCAGTACCGTAATCGATACCTGCAAGGCTAAAACTACCGTAGCTATATACGATAATTACAATGCTCGCTAGAGCCGGGAGAAGATACAAGATACGCTTATACGAGGATTGTGTCAGCTCGGCACAACGTGCAAAGGCATAACCGGCGGGAATAGCCGCGAACCACGCGCCAAGGTCATCGAAATCGATAATCAGCTGGGCATTAACGACGCGGAGGACCTCCAGCGTAACCAGAATTGGGACCATAACAAGAACTACTAGCGGCCATATCAATGCCCGTTCTCTACTAATCGTGATCGCCGCGATGATTGCCAGCACTCCGCAAATGGCGAGGCCGATTAGGTCCCATGAGTATTCGATAATGGCCGGTGATGTTGCAGATTGGAGATTCGCTGCTTGGCTGCTAGGCTTAATGCTGATCATCGTATGCACGATGCCGTTGCGGTAAGCAGTGCCGGCGAGCACGACCGAAATTGTAATTAGCGCGGCGGTAGTAAAGGTGAGCGTCGCTATACGTTGCCACACTCGTCGCCAGCCTGCGCGCTGCACCACAAAAGCTGCAAGCGCGATCACTACAGGATCGAACGGAGCAGAGGAGTAGTTAGTTGCATTAGCTGCTAGCAGTACTATGGGAATGGCTAGCAGCCACTTGGTGCCGTCCACGGCTCTGACGGCAGAATATGCCGCAAATGACATCAACATCAATGACATTGCACAGAAAGTAGCGTTGATGCCTATGCCTTGCGTAATCCCGAGCAATGCAAACAACCCAGTGGCAGTAATAGCTGGCCAGTATCCAAAGAGGTGGCGAGTCGTCGTATAAAGCAGGCCAGTAACAGCGAGCATAAAAACGCAGCTCATCAGCCGGACCAGCGCTAGACCTCCGATGTAATCCAGTATGGCCGCGAGGATTGGGTAGATGACGGGGGAACTCGGGAACCAAGTTTCGTAGGAGGGACTACCGCCACCGTGCCACAACTCGTGAATCAGCTGATGACCAGAGTAAATATAGGTAGCTTCATCACCGGAGGCAGCAACAGCGTTCACGTGGCGGATCGACAAGAACGCCTGCATAGTCAATATCATGGCCACCGGTATGATCGCGAGGGCGGCCGAGATGGTGAGCCCTTTAGGAGCAGATCGACGGTGCCGAGATGCGTGAATCGAGCCGACCGCTGTGTTAACAACGGTCATGAGCTCGGCCCCAGAGCGGCGAAGCACTTAGCGATCGCGGTCGCTCCCGGCGTGGCCGCCCAAGCGGTCGGGCCGTCCGCCTTGTCAGGAACGGTCAGCGACTGGCCGAAGTACACCGGCCAGAAGTAGATCCCGCCGAGATGGTCGATCGTGACCGCCTGGCACTGTGCGCTGAACCAGTTCGCTTGGATCTGCGGCTCTATCGGTGCTGTATTAGAACCCAATTCCCATGGGTGAGAGTACGCACCGGACTGTGCAGCTATTCCGACCTCGGATAGGACGCTTCCGGACGGCAGGGTGCGCGCCCAATACGCCAGTCCGGCTGCCAGAGCGGATACCGAAGCATTATCGTCCAGAGGGACTGGTGCGTAAGCGTCAATCATTTCTGTTAGCCCCGCCGTGGCGTTTCTTCTAGCCGTCCAGTTGTCGGAGAACGCGAGCTGCCCGTGATATACCGCTGCCATCGCAGCCCTGAGAGTAGCCCACTCGGGGGCGGTGGAGAAGATGCTCAGTTCAGTGCCAATGACGAACACCGCGACATGATCACGTTGTGCCAGGGCGGCGTATGGGAGCAGGAAGTGCTGATAGGCCGTGAACCATGAGCCTAGGTGGGCGGGTGTCCAGTGCACACGAGACTCACCGAGCGCGGCCTCGTTCAGGACTGGCCTTACAGTTACGGCCAGGCCTGCGGTTTCAGCAGTTGCGATCAAGGTACCGAGCGCGGCCACCGATGGGGTTGTGGGAAGCGCGCCGAGAGCCGTCCCGGCCTTGTTGGTATAAAAGGGGAACGAGATTGAGACAGCGTTCGCGTGCAAGCTCTTGATGTAGGCGATGTCTTGGAGCGCGGTGGGCATGACGTTCGCGCCTGGACTGGTGTAGAAGTCGATATCGACACCCAATTGCAGGGAGGGCATTGGGACTGGCGCGGCTACGGCCGTAGGCGATTCTTGCCTGGCGGTATAGGAGCACGCGCCAAGCGACGTAGCGATCAGTAGCCCCACTACAGGAAACAGCAACCTCATGGCGTTGTCTCCCGGGTTTTGCGAATCACTTCGAAGGTGCGCGGATTCCCTTGTATGACTGTGATCACCAGAACGACGAACGCCAGCATCGAGGAGACTGGTGACAGTAGCGCTGCGATAGTGGCATGCAGCAGCCGTGAGTCGCTTGTTGGCTTATGCTCGGCTGCCACCCACCCACAGTAAAAGAACATGAGCAGCCAGCTGAGCACCGAGAGTTTCGAAATGTCGTAGATCGGTGAACCAGGCGGTAGGTAGCCAATGAGCCGGAGCGTGAGGCCTACAAGGGACAGCACTACGATTGAGGCGTCCAGTGCGTACTTCGCGGCGAGCGGGATCGCCCTTGACAGTGGCAGAACGTCCCGATGGCTGATCGCATGGATGTTCCCCCAGGTCCACCGCTTCCGCTGAGTAAAGAAGTCTTTAAGTCCCCACGGAGACGTCAATTCTACGTAATCGTGGAACCATCCCCACCGCAGCCCCATCTTTGCTGCGTTCTGACCGAAAGTCAAGTCTTCGCTTGCGAACACTGGCCAGTTCCATGTGACCATGCGCTCAGCTTCCCCGGTGGCGGTGAGGCCTTCGCCGTGGACCCATAGCGGCTTTCCGATGATACCCTGAAAAACGGAGCAGTACGTGAGGCAGCCGCGGGTCCGCGTGTCATCAACGTGTGAAGCGAAGAAATGCGCAAGGGGTCCCGTACTGTAATGAATCCTCGGGACAGTGATGCCTTCGCATACATCGTACTTGGCGGCGAACGCTGTCTTGATATAGCTTTCTGTCGGGGTCACATCGTCGTCGTTAAACAGGATCTTCACGTCTGCAGTGTCAAGGCCGAGCATGCTACGGACTTGGCGGGAGAACTCCAATGCTCGAGCTTTGCGCTCGGACCTGGCGGTGAACGTCTCGGGCACTACCATGACTCGATCCGCGCCAGGGTACCCGTCCTTTGTGGCGACGGCCCCCCACGGCTCCGTTACCACCCAAATCTCTAGGGGCATCCGTAGGTCGTAACCACGGATTTGGGCGATGATCTCATTGACCCGTACGGCCTCGTTGCCGGTGGTGGTGATCTGAATGAGCAGAAGACGGAAAGTGCCACGTCGGGCCCGCCTGAATCTCAGATGGTAATGCACGCTGCCTATTAGCATCAGGCAGAGCTCACCAAGCGGCACGAGCCACACAAGATAGATGGCCGGACGCCATGGGATGTCGCGTGTCCACCTTGGACTGGCAACCACAACGTGAGTGGAGCCATTGGTCAGCCGAATTCCAAAAAGCGCGCTGATTACTATGGCGGCAAATACCAAGACCACAGCGAAGACGAGGAGTCGCTCCCACACGGCTAGGCGGCGGGGACGCCGCGCCTTTTCCTGGGGTACAGCATTGGGCAAATCTGGAGGTACTGCCTCGGTAGGTATATGCGGAGGCAGTGGGAGCTCTATGGTGGACTGGGCAAGACTAACTGCGGCGGCCAAGCCAGGTTGTTCGCTCAATTGACGGAGCCCTCGCGGGTGTGCGGCTTGGGCTGCTTCGCGGTACGGACGGTGCGGCACCGAGGTGGGGTTACCGTGTCGGGTCAAAAGTCCTCTCCTGATCAGATCAGGGGCGAGCTAGTAGGACGGCACAGCAAGCCGGGACAATAATGTTCTGGGCTCTGGCGGACGGGGCGCAGTTAGGAGCATCGAACGGCCGAACGTTGTGGCATGCAGCGAGGTGGCGGCCGATACGCGAATGGCAAAGGAAGGGATCAGCTTCAGTCACGTACGTGCAACCCTTCCATTCCTGGAAGGAGCTGCTCCGCTGTGGGCGGCTGGAGGCCCGGGTCAGGATCACAGCGACCGCCGCGGCGGGCTCCGCAACCTCAATGTGCAGGCATGTCCGCCGTGATCGAAGACAGCTGCGCCAGCAACCTGTCACTGTACCGGGATCCATGGCCCCACCCCGCCCTGCAATCAGACCCCACATGGGATCTCTCCCCCCTCGCGCTCACGTTGCGCGCTAGCTCGCGCAATGTACTGTCATCGCGTAGTGTGTTATCAATGTCACATTCTGTTGCGGTGTGCCCTGTCAGGAGATGATTGCCCACCAAACGTACTGTGTGGTCCTCGACAGGGAAGGGGGTTTGGCCAAGTCCGATGAGACCGATCGCCACCAACCCAGTGCACCCGGCAATCACGTCGGTTGCCCATTTGGGCAGCTATAGCGAGACCGAGAGCGTCTGCGAAGCTGTCGAGGCCCAGCCAGGCGTATACGCCTATTCGCTGCTCGGACCACGAGATCTGTGCTGCCGGAGCGACAGTGCAGCCGGGTCCATCCGAACGGCGCTGACTGCTATAGGCTGTTGCCAGATTACGGTCGCCACACGTTACGATTCTGCAGCCAGCAGGCTGTTCGGCCGATCGCTCTCCTTCTTAACCTCAATCGGTCAGGGTGCTCTGGGTGCGGTTACTGATTGTGCTGCTGCCCGATTTTAGGTGTGGTGTCTGTTTGCTGTCTGGGCGGTGGCAGCGTGTGCTGCCCGGGGTGCCCGGGTGGGCACCGGCTCCGACTGCACCGGGATGGTTCTCCTTCCGTTCCGCGGGGTAGGTTGCTGCTGGTCAGGTGGGTGCGGGCAGGGGCATAGCCGGTGCCGGCCGGTCAGGAAGGTGTCCTTCCAGGCCAGTCCAGGCTGATCTTGAGGATGCGCTGCCGGGCGTGGTGCACGAGGCGGGCCGGGAGGTGCCGGACTCGTCCGCGGAGTGTGTCCGGGTCGGCTTCCTCCAGGTCCTGGCAGTCGTGGAAGCCCAGCAGCCGGTTCCAGGCGGCGAGGTCAGCGGCGATGTTGGCGGCCAGGACCGAGCCGCAGTTGACCTGCCAGGTTTTGGAGGGCAGGTTCCGCAGGCCCATCGACTTCGCGGTGCGGACGCCCTCTGTCTCGACGACGGCGTGCTCGCGGTGGAGCACGTCGATGTACTGGGGGTGGTGGCTGCCGGGAACGCCCGCGACCCCGGCGTCCGGGATGTTCGTGCAGGTGGTCGAGTACTTCCAGCCGGTCTTCTTCTCATAATCCGTCAGGTTCCTGAGGTGCCGGCGCGACGGCTTGACCCGCCGGGCGACCCACCGCAGCCCTCCCGGCCAGTTCCCGGCCCTGGTCATCAGGCCGGTGATCTCGGCGACGTCCTTGTCCCCTTCGGCCGTGCCGTCCTGGCCGGTGCCGGGCTTCCACGCGCCGGCGGGGACGTTCCGGATGGCGTCCTCGTCGGCGGCGGTGATCATCCAGCCGCAGGTGAACAGCAGGATCCGGCGAGGGGAGGGCATCGACAGCAGGTGCTTGATGAGGTCATGGCTGGCCCCGGCCCCGTCGACGCGGACCAGGATCTTGGCCCGGAACCGGGCCGGGACCTGCCCGATGGCCGCGGCCAGCACCTCCTTGTGGTCGGTGAACGTGTTCGAGCCCGCGTTGCCCGGGCCGCAGCAGCATGGCCAGGCACTCCCGCGTATTGGCAGCCCACGCCCCTAATGGATGGAAGCCATAGCCTTTCTTCCAGGTCGGAGCCGCTCCCTCCTTATCGAACCCGCGGTGATCAGCGTCGCGTCCATGGGGATGACCAGCCAGCCCGCCAGAGTCTTCCCGGCGATGACCAGCCACGGGAACCCGGACGGGGTGTCTTGGATCAGCTTCCATACGTGCGCGCGGATCCTCGCCCGGGCCTGCGCGACCCTGGCCAGCGTCCTGGTGTCGGCCAGGGCGAGGGCGCGCCGGACCGTGAAGCTGCTGGGCGCGGCGCCCAGCACCGGCGCGAGCTGGGCCAGCACCGCGATATCGCTCATGCTGGTGGCGCCCAGCACGATCGCCACCGCCACCGACACCACGACCACGCCCCGGCTGAACTGCGGGAACGTCCCCGCCCGCGTCAGCGCCGCATCCAGCGCGGCCGTCAGCCCGCACTGGTCGGCCAGCTTCTGCAGCAGCACGCCGCCGCAGTGCCCGGCCAGGCCGGCGCCGTCATCAGTGACCTTCAAGCCGTGGTCCCAGCCGTTATGCTGCATGGCGAAGAGCGCTCCAGTCCCGGGGATTGCAACGTGTGGTTACCGCGTAATCTCCCAGGACCAGGGCGCTCTTCGCCGCTGAACCGGCCATCCCGCCCGCGCCGCTCCCGCACCCGTCAGGTGCACCACCACTTCAACCGCTACCAGCAACGAAACCGAGAAACCCCAGCTCACCACCATGCAGAATTCGGCAACGGCCCGATTCAGGGCTAACGCTGAATGCCGGAGGCTAACCTCACCCCAGCCCTCCTCGTTGCCTCATAACCAGACGGCACTCGACACGCTGCCCATAACCAGCATGACGATCTAGGTCTGGGCACGTGTCCATTCATGGGGGTGCCGGGAAGTGGTGTCAGGCGAGGGCGGGGAGTGGGCGGTAGCCAGGGTTTCCCGGTGACGGCGCTGCTGATGGCGTCGAGTGCGGTGATGCCGTGGGCGGCGGCGGTGCCGAGGTAGCTGCGCAGGCAGCACCAGCGGGCGAGGGTGGCCAGGGAATGCCAGTAGCCGGACACGGCCTGATGGCGTTTCGCGGCTTTCGCTCCGCGCTCCGAGACGTTATTCGTCCAGCTGACGGCGAAGACGCGGGTGAACAGGAAAACCTGTTCCTTATATTCGCGCAGCCAGGTGCCGAGGGCGTATCCGGGGTGGTTCCCGCCGCCGTCCCAGTCCCGCCGGCTGTGGATGATCCCGGCCGTGACCGCATTGTCGTAGCGTTCCCTCAGGTCATCGAGGATCTGCTGGTCCAGGGCGGTATCCCCGCGGGCACGGGCGGCCTCGACGGCCTGATGAGCGTCACGCAGGATCGTGATGACATCCCCGGCCCAGTTCTGGACGCCGCCGGGGCCGAGTTTCGTGACTGCCCGGCACCGGCGTATCACGTGCGCTGCGCATTGCTGGATGCCCGCCAGCCGGGAAAGAAGATGCTGGTAGCCGGTGTAGCCGTCGGTGATCAGGTACCCGGTGAACGAGGCCGGGAGCCCGGCCGCGAGAGCGGCTTTCCGCCGCGCGGCCATGGCCTGCAGGAACGTCAGCCGCCCGCCCGGGGTCCGGGTGATCAGCACGTGCGGTGCCCCGGCCGCGGCCTTCCCCTGCCTCTCCTCCGGGTCCCTCTCCCGCTCCTTTTCCCCCGCTTCCGGCGCTTCTTGCGCCGCGGGGGCCGGCGGGGCCGTCCCGTCCAGCACGCTCACCGGGGTCTCGTCGGCGGCCAGCACGTCCTCGGCGGCCAGCGCCGCGAGCATCGCCTCATCGAACCCGGCCTTCCCGAGCTGCGCCGATACCCGCGCAGCGGCCTTATCCACCCAGCCGGCCGAGACCTCCGTGCCCAGGAGCATGCCGATGAGCTGCGCGGCACGCTCCGGCGGCACGTTCCCGTAACAGGAAAGAAGCACCGCCGCGCGGCGTTCAGCACCGGCCCGTAGGAGACCGCGCCCGGATGCGCCCCCGCCGGCGCGGCCGCGAACGTGACCGTCCCGCAGCACGGGCACAAAAGACCTGGCAGCGCCCACTCGGTCACCTTCTGGACCATCTCCGCGTCGATGACCTGCGCCCACCGGGACTCAGCGGTCTCCGCGCCGTCCAGGGCCGCCTTGCAGGAACGGCACTCCGCAGGGGGCTCCGCGGTCTTCGCCTCGCCCGGATCCGGATCCCGTTCCAGGCCTTTCCCCGGATGACCGGGCTGCCCGACCCGCTTGCGGTCCTTCCCGCGCTCCCGCTCGGACTGCTGCCGGGCCCGCCTGCCCTCCTTCGCCCCGATCCGCTCCTTCGACGAAGGAGTCCCCGAGTCGGTGCTGTCCATCCCCAGCCGGCGCTCCAGCTCAGCCCGCCGCTTCCGCAGTTCCCGCCCGGCGTCCAGCTCAGCCCGCAGCAGCGCGTTCTCCGCGTCCTTCGCCTCCACCACGGCCCGCAGCCCGGCGTTCGCAGCACGAAGCCCCGAAGCGTCATCAGCCAAGGGCTCACCAGGCACGCCCCGCAGGCTCCCACAGCCGCCGCCAGCAGGCAAATAGACAAACGCAGAAGCCGGCCCTGCCACGGCCCCCGGCTAAAGCCCAGGCAACCGCCCGCACCGACATCACACTGAGACCCCGTGATGGACACGATTGCCGACGTATTTGCCGGCATTCACGAATACGGGTTGCTCGGGTTGGTGCGGTTCGACTCCACCAACGGCTCTGGCCAGGACTTCGGCATCAGCAGCCGTGCGGCTATCGTCGCATTCCGCCGAGGGGCCAAGACCTACATCAGGCCGTCCTCGTGAGCAGGGACTGCACCTCACCCTGCCGGAGGCCCGATGTCTCATTCACCACCCGGCTCAACCAGCGTCCGGAAGTCCTTCGGGCCTGGATCAAGTGAGCTTATCGTAGTGTGTGCCCGGTTATGAGCTAGGCAAGGCAGCGTGAGATCCCGGTTGGTGCTTCTCATGGTTCTCGTGATCGCAGCTGTTGCCGCAGTCTTCGCGGTCAGTCGCTTGGTTTGGCCTGCTGACCCTCCAGCTACGTCCCTTCCGCCGGACCAGGCCTCCTACCTAGGCGTCTACGAGTCCGGGCCGCCCGGTACGTATCAACCGGTCGCCGATTTCACGAGCGCGACAGGCACCCAGCCGAACCTCCTCGGGTATTACGGCGACTTGGGGGAACCCTTCCAGACTTCGTTCGCGGAGACGGTCCGCGAACACGGCGCTGCCACCATCCTGCAGCGGGATCCCACCCACATCTCGATCTCGGCGATCGCCGCAGGCCGCTACGACAGTTACCTGCGTTCGTTCGCCGACAGTGTCCGCGACTTCAGCGCACCGGCCATAGCGGCATTCCGGCAGGGCGCCGAGGCGTACCACAGAGTTCAATCATGAGCACTCGGCTAAGATCGCGGCTGATGATCGTCGCGGCCGTCGTGATCGCGGCCGTCTGTGTC
>Ga0302325_10025118_pt1 | contig 12383 bp, 10 predicted proteins | sample Palsa_T0_2_FD_201948 | JGI IMG/M metagenome (GOLD analysis project Ga0302325, IMG submission 201948) | Peat permafrost microbial communities from Stordalen Mire near Abisko, Sweden - Palsa_T0_2 | ecosystem: Environmental > Terrestrial > Soil > Palsa > Peat permafrost | place: Sweden: Abisko...
ACTCCGGGGACATCCTGGAACCAACGAATAATCGTGGTTGGACTGACGCCCCAAAGCTCGGCGTAGAATTGGGCTGAAAAATGGGGATCAATCACGATCGCTTCTGGCTGTTGAATAGGGGCGATATACTTCATTGCTGGTCGGTTCCACGATCCGTTTCAAAACGTGTTTTGAGGCTTTTTGACACTTGCTGATGGGCGCGAAGGGCCCTTTGCACCGTCGTCGGACTAACACCGACCTTGCGACCGATTCTCCGCACTCCAAGGCCTTTGTGCTTTAGCTTGAGGATTTCCACGATGTCAACTACCGCTCGCGGCCTGCCTATTTTCGTTCCCTGGCGTTTGGCGTTTTCAAGACCGGCTTCCGCAAGCTCGCTCCTCAGGTTCCCCTCCATTTCGATCAGAGAGGTTACTACGGCGAACAATGCACGACCGCGTCGGTGCGTGGTGTCGAAGCCATTTTCAAGGGAGACAAAATCCACGCCCAACGTCTGCAACTCCACCAGGACGGTTAAGACCTCGCGCGTGTTCCTGGCGATCCGGTCGAGTCGCGACACTATCACCACGTCAACTTCACCACGTCGGGCAGCTGCAATCAGAGCGGAGAACTGCGGCCATCGTTTCCCAGCCTTTGCTCCGGCAACATCCCGATAAACACGGTGCAGTCTCCAGCCGCGTTTCCGAATGAACTGCTCGATCGGCCGCGCTTGAATGCGTTCTCGGAGAATCACATCGTCGGCTTTGGTTTCAGCGCCGATGCGTACGTACGCGACTACTCGTTTGACGGTGGCCGGCCGAATCGATTGGTTACTAGGAGCTTGCCGTTTAGGATCACCGAGCGAGGGCTTCGACTGTGGGTGCGGAGCCACGATCTCAGTTTTCGTTTCCTCTTCTTCAGCTGCTATACGCTCCTCAATGGCTTTGCCACCCAGCCGGTAGTCACCATGCTCAGCCAAGGCATTCTTCGCGAAGTAATGGCACCCGCCTTTTTCTGGATCGTAATCTTCGATCTTGCAATCCCCGAAGAGTCTGATGGCGTTCGTTTCCCACTCCTTCATGTCAAGATTGTCCACGCCCGCTAATAGGAAATGAATGTGCACGCGCCCGCCGAACTCGCCACGCGATACCGCCATCGCGCTGGTGATGCGTCCGCCAGCCGCCTTTTCTACGCGACTTGACCAGTCCTTCACCAGCCTGAATGCACGCTCTGAAGCGACCGCGCGGCGGAACGTTATGGTCCCGATCCAATCCCAATAATCGAGATCGTCGATGAAATTCCCGAGATCCTGCTGCGCCTGGTGATGCCGCTTGGCTTCCTGAGCCTCTCGGTTCACCGTGCGCGAGTGATCCGTCAGCACGTCCCGGCTCCATTCGCACTGCGCCTTCCTGCGCTAGGCGATGTCATAAAGCCCATAATTAGTACGTTTAGATACAACTGCATACACTTTCATCCAAGCTGGCAGCAGCCGCAATTGAGTGTAAGTGACTTGCCAGCCCGTTGCCACAATCAGAATGCACCACCGGGCGACAAATCGTCGATAGTGTCAGTTAGGCGGCGACTTGGCGTGGACCTGGCGCGGAATTGGTTCTAAGGTAACTTTCGTTCTTCAGGTGTCAGAACAGAGACGTATTTGTCGTATCGCTTCGCGTTTTCGGGACTCATGCCTTGGCTTCCGGCGAGCCACTTACTAACGGTACTTTCGTCTTGGATCCCAAAAAAGTTCAACACATCCGTGTTCTTATGGCGACGTTTCTCTTTTGCTTTTTTAAGCAGCTTCGGGTCAAACAACAGCGCGCGCTTCTTAGGTTTTTGACCTCTTACTTGCATTGATGCGCTCGAATCGTTGTACGAAGTTACTCGAAGGGTTTGAGCGTTTTCATCTTTCACTGCCAGTGGCTTCGTGATCGGTTGTTCCGAAAGCGGTCCAGCGTCGCTACTTACTTCTTGAAGGAGGGCGATAACCGCATCGATCCCAGCCAGAGTACGAAATGGCTTATACCTGATGGAGTGATCAAGATTTTGAACGAAGGGTAGTTCATCGAACGCGCCACGCGCAGCCCTCCCAAGTTCCGACGTGGCCGCGAGTACAATCAACGCCTCTTTGATGCGATTCATCACATCCCAGAAGGGCGCGATCGTCTGGATGAACTGGATGCGAAGCTCGTTCCCCGGATCGTCAACGTCGCCTTCAAGTTCATCTGTTTCCCATTGCACAAACCAACTGTGGTAGTCGTATTCAAAACCAGTGCGATCGTCTACGCTATCTTCCCAATCAGGATCTTTCATCCGTTCGAGAAGTTCAGCGTATCGGGCACGGAATTGGCGCAGCTCGCGGATGAGCTGACGAATGATATTTACGCTGGAGGGTGGTATTGGCAAGCCGCTTTCTCTACAGCCGAGCACCGGAACCACCCGGCAAGCCCCACCGGCGTCCCCGCCGCTTTCATTAGCTTGCGCAGGCACTCGACGCACTCAATGTTAAGAGATTAGCACTCAGCACAATCCAACGGAATGTCCGCCACTTGGCCTCGCCTACCACGTCGGGCGTGCCTTGCTTGGCTTTTAGAAGACTTTAGCGTCATCGCCAAGTTTCGGGACGTGGCGCGTCACCATCCGGGTCGTGGTTCTGGAACGACATTTCCGACCATTGTCCTTGTGGGCGACTATACGTCCAGAGGCCCAAGGTCAGGCAGCCGGTGCGAGAAGCACACTGCCTAGCTAGCTTGGAAATTGCGCCTTCCTAACCTTCGCATGCCCATATTTCATGATGAGACTATTCATGAAAGCAGCATCGAACCCGACTGCATAGGCTAGGAGTCCGGCAAGGCGTGCTCTTGCTTTTGCATTTAGCAAATCCATGTTGAATATCAGCGACCTGATCTTCCTTTTGAGCCGTCGTCCGATGTAGGGCTTGCTATCGCTGCCAAGCACGATCCCGGTGACTCTCCGGGCGCGACGCTTCGACGCGTGTCTTGTCTTGTCGGGATTGACTTGGAGATGAGCAGGCAAGGTCAGCCCGGAAACGACTCCTCCGACCTCAGCCTGAACCGTCTTAAGCACGTTTGGCTGTGATGTGGAGAAGAAGAGGTCATCCGCGTATCGTGTGTAGTTGACGGCATGCTTGGCGCAAACATCTGACATCTGCGAGTCCATGTCGAAGCAAAGAATGTTTGAAAGGGCAGGAGAGGTTGGTGCGCCTATGGTGAGATACGAGCGGCGTAGGACGATCATGCAAAAGACTTCGATGTCGAATGGGGTCCATGCCTCAAACAGGGTTGCGCGAGCCTGGATGTACGCCTTGAGGTCGGATTCCACAATCGACGGGAAGAAATTCTGAAAATCCATCCGAAGCAAATACTTGCTGGCCGTGTGGATTGAGGCGTTGTCAAATATCGAGGTCTTCTTCCGATACGCCATCGCTGCACGGTGGACAGGAAAGCCTGGTAGGACGTACTCCAGATACCATCTCTGCAGCGCCTTCAACTGCTTCGACGGATGCTCGATTACGCGGTCCCCGCCTCCTCGCTTTGGGATCGTATAGGTTTTGTAAGCATACGATGCGCCGCGAGCAACGGAATTGATGAAGGAAGTCTTCACGCCGAGATCGGCGGCCATTCTCTCGGTGATCATTTGGCAGCGCTCGCCGCCTCCATGACCGCTTTCGCCGCTGGGATTGTCAGCATCACGGACGCATAGGCCGCTCGCTGGTGTTCCAGATATAAAAGTCGGCTGTGGTGGAACGGGTGGCTGGCATCCACCGATTCGGTCGGCACGTAATAGGTGTCGGTCCCCGACTCGTCAGTGAAATCGACCGGCCTCAGCAGCCCCATCGCAACGGCAAGTCCCACAAGGGTCGGAACGTCGATGCCGTTCGTCGCGACTGACGGTGATATTTCTGCAAGGTAGCCGCTGATCATGGAGATAGTCGCGGGGTAGATAACTGAGACCAAATCGCAGATGAAGAAAAGCAGGTGCTTCGGGCTGGTCGCAAGGTCCTCAAGCTTCACACTTCGCGGCTTCTCAATTCGCTGTATCCGCTCCTGGGCCTGATCCGCAGCAAGAAGGATCTTGTCCAGATTCGCATAGATGGTGGGCTTGAAAACCGACTCGCTATCGATCCACTTGATGGGGCCGTTGGAGATGAATGACGAATCACCTCTGTATTTCTCATCAACGATCGCGAGCATCTTCCGACGCAACGAAGGGCTCAGGGAAAAGGCCCCGAGTTCCGTGAAGGTGCCCGGGCTCTCGACGATAACGATCACGAGGTCGGCCAACTTTGCGAGGTCTTCCTCCATCTGCAGCGCGTCACGCTCGCCGAGGCTGGCGATGATCTCCCATACGCGCTCCGCATAGAAGACATTCAGATTTGGGGTGTGTCTGTTGAGGTAATCTCGAAGGGCGTCGCGGCCCTTGCTTCCATCCCCCCCGCAAAGAAAAACTACTGGGTTGAGGCGGCGAAAACGATACTTCGGCGGCCGAAGGCGCTGAACTAATCCCTCGCGAATCCGAACATATCGAGGATGCTTAAGCCACGACGCCATTGGTCCCTACTTGTGAGCGTACCCCCGCGCTTGTTCTGTAGCGCGGGGGAGAAAACCTATCAATACTTACGGGCTGGCTAAACACCAGCCGCAACAACCGGACCGCGTCATTGCATTGAAAACTAGGGACTTGACGAGTGTATTACCTTCAGCGGGGCGGAGTCAACATCTCGCCAACCAGACTCATAAGACGAGGTTCCGCAAAACAACCAGCCACTTCGCCGTACAACGGTGGCAATTGCGTTACCTTGACGGAGCGCTTGCGCGACTGCGAAGTGAAAGTACAGAAAAGCGCCCTCGTCAGCCACCTGGACGTAAACGGCCAAACCGTAGATTGAGCGCCTATCGGCCCAGCCAGAAGTCTTTGGCTAGAAGTTGACAACCCGCCGGAGCCGACTCTTACGTGGAAGGTTGCTCCCGGCGTTGATCTTTAGAGACCGTGGCGTGACAATCGGACTTCAGCAAATGGTGCCACCCTGCAAATGGCTCTCACAAATTGGACTGGGCCTACGAAAATCCTTCGTTTTCCGAGCGCTCGGGCTGCTGGTCCTTGACCCTTTAGAACCGCAGCCCGGATCGTTGCTTCGTAGAGGCGATTTCCGTACACCTGCATCCGCCCGTTTCTCGATGGAGGGATCGTTCGTCATTGCGGCGTCACCTGGAAGCTCTGGTCAACGGGCGTGGCGGCGACGTAGTTGGGGCCGCCCCCTTGTGTGGCTTGGATCGTACAGATGCCCGTGGTGACGAGAGTCACGGTAGTTCCGAAGACCGTGCACACGGGTTTAGTTTGAGACTGAAACTTCACCGTCAGGCCGGAACTCGCGGTTGCACTGACCGTGAACGGCGGGCCGAGCGGTTGCTTCGAAAGCGCTCCGAAGGTAATGATCTGGGCCGCCTGGACCTGGAAGCTCTCGTCAACGGGTGCGGCTGCGGCGTAGTTGGCGTTGCCCCCTTGTCGGGCTTCGATCGTACAGGTGCCGAGGGCGAGTAGTGTCACGGTAATCCCAGAGACCGTGCAAACCCGCGTCGTTCGCGAATAGAATTTCACCGTCAGGCCGGAACTGGCAGTCGCGGTTACCATGAACTGCGAAGTGGTGAGTAGCTGATTCGAAATCACCCCGAAGGTAATGATCTGGCTAGCTAGTGTCACCTGGAAGCCTTCAGCGAGCGCAGCCGCACTGCCGCTGAAATCCGAGCTCCCGTCATAGGTTACCGTTATGCTGTGCGTTCCCTCAGCCAGCGTCGAGGTCGTGTAAATCGCTATGCCTCCGCTCAACGCCACGGTCGCCAGCCTCAGCGTGCCGTCTTGGAAAACGACGTTGCCCGTGGGAGCACCGCTGAACTGGGGCGCGACTGTCGCCGTGAAGGTGACGGGCTGCCCGTAGACTGACGGGTTTTGTGATGCAATCACTTTCGTGGTGCTCGTGGCTTTGGGGATGACCTGGCTAAGGATTTCCGACTTGCTCCCGGTGAAGTTCGCATCGCCGAGATAGGCTGCGATTATTCTCTGATCACCAACGCCGAGCTGGGACGTGGAGAATGTGCCGGAGCCGCCGTTCAGCGTTCCCGTTCCGAGCACAGTTGCGCCTTGCTTAAAGGTGACCGTTTCTCCATCGGGCGGAGTTCCAAAGGGAGAAGTGACCGTCGCTGTTAACAGCAATGTTTGGCCGTAGGCGGATGGATTTGGCGAAGAAGCAAGCGTGGTGGTGGTGGGAGACTTGGTCAATCCGTTCTGCCTGACGGTGATCTGCTGGCCCAATACGGTGATATGGGCCGTCCTGACCGAGGTGAACGGGTTTGCTGTAAACGAGAAACTGATGACGCCGCTGGCGATGGTTCCGATGGTGAGCCACCCTTGGTCGCTCGTGGGAGTGAAGACGCCGGCAAGAGACCTCGTGTAGGGAAGCACGGAAAGCAACGAGTCATACCCGGCCGCCGCAGGCTCGGTCAAGTTGGTGGGACCAACAAAGGCGTCAGTGATCTCCTTGATCGCATTGTTGTTATCATCCGCAATGTAGACGTTGTCAGCACCGTCCACAACTACTCCCTTAGGGCTGCTTAACCCTGAAGGCACTACGGCAGTCATCAGTTGCGTCGCGGCGTTCCATTCGTAGACCGCGTCGTTGCCGGAATCCGCGATGTAGACGTTGCCCGAGCCGTCTACCGCCACTCCCGTAGGACTGCTTAAGCCTGAAGACACCAGCGTGGTCACTAGCTGCGTCGATGGGCTCCATTCCTTAATCGCTTGGTTGCCGGTATCCGCGATGTAGACGTCGCCCAAGATGTCCACCGCCACTCCATTTGGGCCATTCAGCCCAGACGACACGAGTGTTGTTCCCGGCCCAGGCCCTATATAATTTGTGCCCGCCTGGGTCACAGTCAGCGAAATACCCGCGACGGTCAGCGTGCCGGTGCGTGTTCCCTTGCCGGCGAACGCGTCATAGGTGAACGCCGGCATAGCGATGCCGGTGCCGCTGAGGCTCCCGGCAGAAAGGTGCAGAAAGGAATTGTTGGCGGTTGCGATCCACGCGCCGTCGTAGGCCAGTAAGACCGAAGAAGCGCCCTCGCTGCTTCCAACTAACAGCGCATTGGTCCCAAGGCCGGGGTTCGGCGTAGCAAGAATATACTGATTAGCGAGCCCATATTCTGACTCCACCGTCAGCTTGTTAAAATCCAGTTGTGTGAGATCCACCGATTGGGCAAAGGTTAGTTGAAATACTCCCCCACCTCGAATGCGGGTCGCTCCATATATACCCGACAAGCTGGTGAATCCATTGTTGGCTCCATTAGTCGTAGATATTGCAAGACCGGAGTTCATCGCCGTTAAAGCGAATCCGGGTGTAGTCGAAAGCGGTGTATCAACTTCGGTTCCGCTTGTGCCGTCGGCAAGGATCTCTCCAGGGTTTGCAAAATTACCCGAAAGGGAGACGCCGGACGTCAGCAGGCTGGAATCAGGGAAGGTGATGCGCACCCCAGTCTGCGTCACGTCATCAAAGGCCGTACCAGACCAATAAGCGCCTTCGGTCGTCAGCACATTTGTCACTTGCACGTAAAGAACGTTAGTTGCCGAGGGAAGCACATATAGATTAATGTCAGCTACCAGGAGGCGATTGTCATAATCTGGCATGTTCGATAAAGTGACGGGTTGCCCGTTCCAGGTACCAAGGCCCACGAGGTTGTACAATCCGGTTGATTCAAGAGAGCTTCTCAGCGTGGAAGGATCAAACTGTATGACATCCAATCGTGTCGGGGAAACAATTGTGGTGGAATTGTGCTGAACTGCGGGCAAGTTCGAATTGGCACAAGATCCCCCGCCGGGCGACCGTACGGAATGACACAATCCGCTTTGGCCGCCGCCAACTGGTTGCTGAGCGTTAGTCTGCCCAGACAGGAGTGGCACCAGCGCCGCCACAAGAATCAGGCAGAACTCGGCACCGACCGTCGTGCAAAGGCTTCGTTTAGGCATACGTTCTCCTATCGAGAAACTTCCAATCGATTACGCGGAGTTCTGCGGCATGGATAATTGCGTCGGGAGGCTTCCGCAGATAGCAGGCTAGACCGCCACCTAACATTTTCAAACTGGAATTTGATTTAATAGGACTCCCATATTGGCAACCAAGTCGTTTTAGTGTACAGTGATTCGCCTCTTTTTCAACCAAGTTTTTTGCGCAGCGCCTCGGTCAATAAGCGTACCAGGAGTACCAGCCCGGCGATAGATCTTTCGCGAGTGATCGTAGCGTCCTCCACGAAAGACTGTAAGATCGATTGCCACCCTTCCTCGCCACTTTGCACATCGCCGCCGGGCTCAGCTGGGCGCGATGGCTTAAGACAGAAGAGTAGAACAGCTCGCCGTCGAGTTTTGGCACGGCTAGGCTCGATTCGGGACCGGGGAGATGGTATCTGAGACCCCTGCTGGACACTGGCTGGCTCCAATGGACATCCACACTTGAACCTGAATGCGTTATCGGTCTGGTAGTGATCGTTTCGTTAGGAGAATCCACTGGGATCGCGCCAGGTTCAAGCCTGACTGTTGAGAACGCGGCCTCGGCTCGAATCTACTATTGTTGAAACTGGTACACCCAGCTGCTTCGCAATTGCCCGCCAGCTTTGGCCTGATTCTCGAAGCCGAGCTACTTCGTCCCGCCGAAAAACCCGCTTCGGTCTGCCCAGCTTTTTGCCTTTGGCCTTTGCAGCCCGAACCCCGCTGACCGTACGCTCCCGGATCATCTCACGCTCGAATTCAGCGAACGCGCCGAAGATGTGCAGCATGAATCGGGACATCGGGTTCGATTCATCCGTGTCTATGTTTTGTGTCACCGCGATGAACCGGACGCCCATGGAAGCCAGCTGCTGCACGCTTTGGAGACTGTTTATCAGGCTCCTGCCCCAGCGGTCGAGCTTCCATACCAAAACTGCGTCGAATCGACCTTGGCGGGCATCTGCCATCAACCGGTCCAACTGCGGGCGACTGGCCTTGGCCCCGCTCCAGCCGGTATCAACATATTCGTCGGCAATCGCCCAGCTGCGCCGCTGGCAATAGTCCCGCAGCTCACGGAGCTGCATTTCGCAGTTCTGATCGGAGGTGCTGACGCGAGCGTAAAGTGCGACTCTCATACTTCCATTTTACCGCTGTTTTGATATGTGACAACAGTATGTTATATAACGTATCTATGGGCCGGAAACCGCAAGGGCTTGGAAAAGGCGACGAGCCAAAGAAGATTCGAGAACACGCTTGCACTCGGCCGCAGAAAACTGGGACAAAACCCAGCAGACATTCGGTCTCGCGGATCAGGATGGCGCTACACAATAAACTCGCATATAATCTCAAACACATCAGAAGGGAACGCTCATGTCCACGACTATGTGGGGCGGTAAGCCCCTGCGGTTTCTAGCTTGTTTAGCGCTTGTGTTGCTTTTCGCTATTCAACTCGGCTCCCAATCAGGCAACGGAACAGTCACGATAGCCACAGTCCCGTCATGGGGCCAAGACGGTAATGTCGGCGGATATGTTTACGGCACTACGACAAATCAAGTGAATCTCTACCTTTTTGAATTTATTCCCGACGTGGGCTGGTACTCGATATCAAGCTGCAGCGCAGTGACAGTTGACAGCACGGGACAGTTTTCGACGAGTGCCACCTCGGGCATAATGGGGCGCTACGCCACACGATTTACAGCTTACCTTGTGCCGGCAACCTTGCCAGTCCCTTGCGTGCAAGCGTCCGCAACGATTCCCTTCATTTTCCAACAGAATGCGCTAAGTGTTTCGACCGTGCCGCGGCTTCCGCAGTACAGCACATTTTCATTCGGAGGGCTGACGTGGTTTGTAAAAACCGCACCAATTCCGGTCTATCCAGGCCCGCAGTTCTTTGTTCAACAGAACGCTTTCGTCGATAATCAGGGCCAACTTCATCTAAGGCTGACCCAGTGCGGTGGTTCGTGGTGTGCGGCAGACGTCTACACTACGCAAACGATCGGATACGGAACGTACACGTTTGCGATCAACTCGACGCTGAACAACCTCGATCCGAATGTGACCCTAGGGTTGTTCACCTGGGACGCGCAAGCGGGGAACCAAAACAATCGTGAATTGGATATCGAGTTCGGTCGGTGGGGCAACCCGAACGCTACAGCCAATGCCCAGTTTGTCGTGCAGCCATACAACGGCCCCAACAACATCCAGACTTTCCTCATGAGTCCAGCCACTTCGTCCACACACCAGATCACGTGGCTACCGACTGGGGTTCAGTTCCAGTCTTCGGCCAACTCGGAAATAATCAGCCAGTGGAATTATCCGGCGGGCGGCCCCGTCCCGGTCCCTACGCCGGGCGACGTCCATCTCCACATGACGTTCTACGTTGCGGTAGGGCAAGCCCCGGTTGCGCCAGTCAATCAGGAGATTATTGTGAGCAATTTCCAATACAGCCCGAGCGGTCCGCAGATCGGGTTCTCGGAGACATCTGATTCCCCGCCATTTCTCGCCAGTACAAGAACCGTTCCGATAAGCGCAAGTGGGGCGGGATGCTCAGCGACCATTGAATCCGACAGCCCCTGGATCACGATCAATGGTCCTAACCCGGTCACTGCCGGTGGATCTCTTCAGTATTCGGTTGGGGATAACATTGGGGTTGCACGCACAGGTAATCTCATCCTCCAAAGTACGAACTGCAATGCTTCCCTCGGTAGCCAGGTACTAAGCGTTAGCCAAGCCGGATTTGTTTGTAGTCCGACGTTCTCCCAGCCATCCACCTCCATCGGTTTCCTTCAGAGTGTTCGCGCAGTGCTGATCCAGGGAACAGCTTCAGCATGCAGTTGGACCGTAACCTCATCGGCCCCTTGGATCACCATCGTTTCTTCACCTTCAGGCTCTGGAAACGGCAGCATCCAATTCTCCGCTGATGCGAACACAAACCCGCAGTTGCGGCAAGCCTACCTATCCTTGAATAACGGGCAGCAGCACTGGGTTTACCAGGATGCCTCTGGCAGCATGCTGGCCCTTTCACCGCTAGCAGCTTCGCCATGTGGCGGTCAGCCTCCTCAGTTCGGAGTTTCGTGGGTTTCGCCCAGTCCGGTTGAAATTTACCTCACATCGCCAAACGGGCAACTCGTCGGCCAATTTGGTTCGTCAGGCTCGACGCTCCTGCCTCAGATTGGTGATGGCACGCCTATTTACTTAATTTCCCCGCCGGGCACCTCACAGGTTGTTGCCAGTGCGCTAGCCTCACTGCTCCCGCCAAATTGCGCTGGTCAACAAGTATCCCCACTGGGAATTGTCAATGCGGCAAGTTATAAGTCCATTTCCATGGCTTCTGGATCACTTGCCACCGTTTTTGGAACAAACCTCAGCTCCACGACAGCCCAAGCCAGCCTGACCCCATATCCCACCATGCTTGGTGGCCTAACCGTTTCACTATCGGGGGAGGCATGTCCGCTGTTTTACGTCTCACCGACTCAGGTCAACTTCTTAGTACCTTCCGATCTTCCGCCTGGGCGCTACCTCCTAAGCGTTGGATCGGCGACTGCTGACGCACTTGTAACGAACGTTTCCCCGGGAATCTTTACACTCAATGGAAACGGCACTGGTGTGCCCCTTGCTTCGCTCGTTGCCAACAAAAGTGATGGATCTACAGTTGTGTTGGCTCCATATCAATGCAACGGCACTGGCTGTGCAGAAGTGCCTATGGTGCTCCCTCCCAATCTGACCTCACTTTACATCGTTCTTTATGGTACCGGTATCCGCAACGCTCACTTTGTAGCCGCTGCACTGGGGCCGATGTACCCTCAGGCGACATACTTCGGTGCACAGTCACAATATTTCGGTCTCGATCAGGTCAATTTAGTTCTCAACAATCCTTCTGGGCTCACAGGACATCAATCGCTCATTTTGCAAGCAGATGGGGTTTTCAGCAATGTCGTTGATCTTTTATTTCAGTGAGCCGGGAGGAGGTTTTGGCGACGCCCGTCAAGTCTTGGGGGCCATCGCCGCCGGTCCGTTGCGATTGGCCCGGCCGGAAGACGAAGAGGAGCCAACCAGATATCTCCTGTGCGATTTGTCACAGAGGAAGAACACACGATAACAATCGGCAAAGTGCTCGCCTGGCTCGATGGCGTCGCAATGAGCCCTAGCGAAAAGCCGAAAAAGAATCGTTTGAAAGAGCGACTGAGACTATGAGGTGGATCGCGGGGGGAGCGGCATAACGACTGTCAAGCAGCCGGCGACCGAGCACACCGCCAGCGTCGGCAAGCTCCAGAGCTGGCTCAATGGCGGCGGCAAGAGCCCGAATGAGCAGGTACTTAAGAGCCGGTTGCGCGAATTGCTGTGATTAGTTAGATCCCCTC
>Ga0302325_10025119_pt1 | contig 12383 bp, 1 predicted proteins | sample Palsa_T0_2_FD_201948 | JGI IMG/M metagenome (GOLD analysis project Ga0302325, IMG submission 201948) | Peat permafrost microbial communities from Stordalen Mire near Abisko, Sweden - Palsa_T0_2 | ecosystem: Environmental > Terrestrial > Soil > Palsa > Peat permafrost | place: Sweden: Abisko...
GTGTGATTTGAATATAATTAATTACAATTAATTAATCAAGTCAAATCCAAAAGAATTAAGGGTAGCTAATCAAAATTACAATCATAATCATTGATTTGATTTGATTAACAATTAATTAATTAATTAATTAATTAATTAGAGTAACCTTTTGACACACTGGTTAGGCAAAAGGGAAAGCATATGCCAGTGGCGTGTCGAATAAAGAGGCATAAACGCGCCCGGTTGTTAAATCGAATGCTCTTGCGCGAGCTTGGAATATAAAGAAATGCCATAGCTATGGCGTAGAATATAACACTAAAAGCAACGACAAGGATAATCGATAGATCGGAAAAGCGACGACTTAGCTGCAAATCAAGAGATTGTAACGTCTCTTGGAGCCTTTAACCGTCCCTGCGTCGCGCACCAATGTTACAGGGTTGGGGATACAACCATATAAATGGAGGGAGTTCAATTGGTATTGATTGACTTGACTGAACTAAACTGAACTGTACAACTGGCCAGAACAGTGAGGATTTGGACCCTGGTTTGGTCTTAGTGCTTTGGCACGTGCGATTCGCTTAGGTTGCTATGCCGACCTTCCGTACGAAGGCCTTATTCCCCTGGAAAAGCTCTTCTCCTTGTTCCTTTCTTCTTCAGTTTAATTTTCTTGTATTTAAGGATCAATTCAGATTGTATAATCGTTTTGAACCCGTGACACTCTATCACGGAAAGATAGGACTTGCCCTAACCGAGATCCCGCATCAAAACCCGTCCCGCATCAAAACACGCGAAATCGCACCAAAACCCGTCTAAACCCCTCGATTTCAATAATTAATATCTTAACTTATAACGCTTTAATTAATTAATAATCTTTTAATAATGTCGGTCCACCTGTAACGCGTAGCACCGTCACGTATTCGTGGAATGCTATTTGCGTTGGTAGGTAAATAATTTATTCGAAGGAAGGATATCCAACACCCTAGTGTAGGATATACTTCCTCGGCTACCTGATTTGGACTAGTGCGCTATCACATAACATAAGGTCACGTGACCTAAAACTAGTGAATGCAAATGCACTAACACTAGAGCCACTTTAAAAGTGCTCAAAAACGCAGTTTCCTCTATACGCATACAAGTTGCTTAATTAGGCCTAGTCCTTCCGTATTCTTATAATATATCCATATATATCCTCCCATTTATCCCGCAATATGCCCATGTGCCTCTAATATACCCGTATATTCCTTATACACTTATATGTCCTTTAGTTACATTTTACCTATTCTTATACTTTTATTTATATCTTATTTGTATCGAGGAGGAGCTTTAAGGCATCGGAGGGTTTCGACTTCGTCATAAAATCAGCTAAGTTTATAGTGCCTTCGATCTATTTTACTTAAGCAATCTCTCTTTGCTTATAAGCCTAGCATAAGCATATAATATCGATTATAAGTCGTTTTTCTTACGTGGTTCCAAGCTTTATAAGATAGTTGTAAAGAGACTTTAAATTTGTATAAAGCACTAGAGGTAGTTCGATTCTTAGCACCTTATCAATTGTAAACTTAATAGAAGCACTTATATCGAAACTATATGCTATTATATAAAGCTTAAAAGCTAGCACGCTCCTAGTAACCCTTTTACACTTAATTAAAGACTAGTAAAGGATATTAGCGTTTCCTTTGCTATTTACAAGTATAAAGACGCTCCCGATTTGTGATAGAAGATCTTTATTATTAGTAAACGATGCATTTATATAAACAAGTAATTATAAAGAGTCTTTTTCTAGCTTAACAAAACGCAATCCTTTAATAGCATTTTCAATTTGCTACTAAATGCGTTTATTAAGGGTTTTAATAGCCTTTTTAGTCTTAGTAAGTTTAACTACTTAAGTAGCAATTAAGAGGTCGTATATAGCCTCTAATTAGTAGATAAATGCAATATATGCACCTTTAGCACGCTAAGCAATATATTAGTCTTTAATAAAGAGGTTTTAGCGTATAACCCCCTTATTACTTGTTATACTAGTTTACTTGTTATATATTAGTATAAGGTTTTTATATTAGTATAAGGTTTTTATATTAACGTTTTTGCATAAAAGTAATTCCGCTATTGCTATTATTATTATTTTAAAGGTATATAATATTGCTATTAAATTTGAGATTCTAAGTAAGCGTTAAGCATTTTTATTCTTTTGCTATAAACTTAGCCTCTTTAAGCTTTACTTGCTCCTTTTTAACAAAACATTTGTTTTTTACAAAAAGTGTATTATCGGTTTATAAACCGATAATACTAAAAGGTTCTTTGCTATAAAGAAGGCAAGGATTATAGGTCGACTATTTTATTAAGAGCTCTTTAATATAGTAAGAGTAATAAGTCTTAAACTAGTAGTTTCTAGCTTTTAGCACACTATATAAGGGTTTAATAACCCGTAAAATAAAGCTTTGTTCGATGTTTAATTGTTACGCGAGCTCTTAAAGGGGTTTAATGTAAAAATCGCAATTTAATGCAATTGTTAACTATATATATGCTTATAAAATGTCTTATAAATATAATCTTATCGTATTACTTATTATTATAGTAATATAAAGTATAATCCTTTAGCTAATATGCTAAATAGTTAATAATTAAGTTAATATAATGCGTTTCTTATCGTTGTTATAAGCTTATATAACTAGTCTTAATTTCTTGCATTTAGTTTTAGTGCCTTTATTCTTTACTTTATCGATAAACTTAAAATTAAAGATGCAAAAACCTTTTAAGACTTCGGATTTTGTTGTAATTTCAAAGACGCCCTTTATAATTAATCTTAAGAATTTTAATTAGCAAGAGGCCTAAAACTAGTATTAGTTATTATCTTATAAGAATATTATAATATTAGGGTTCTTGCGCAATTGTCCTTTGCCACGCTTTACTAGTAAGGGTGCGGGTTCTTTACTAATTCCATTTGCAAGTTTTACTTTAATACCCTCGATTTATGCAATCGAAGTAAGGTATAATTTAATAAAAGTTACGCGGAAGGTTATATTGCTATAAAGAAGTGCTAAAATACAAGATTCGCCCTTTATAGCTACAAGCTTATATAAGCCCTCTTAGCTCTTTAATTAACCGGTATTCCCTTCGCGCTATATTAAAACATCGGAATTAATAGTAAGTTTATAAATTGCATTTATAGCAAGTCCGTTCCGGGTATTTAAAGCATTATTAACTTAATATTTTGCTTTAAGCTTTTGCACTTTAGCTATAGCTTTCTTAATTGCTAAAGCTTATTAGGTAATTAATAGCGATAGAGGGTTATATTTAATAATTTGTGGGTAAGCACTATAAACTAAGAGCGTAAAAACGAGACTATTAAGTCTTATAATATTATTAATAGCTTTAAAGGCCATTTACAAAGCTATATCTTTGCTAATATTAAGTATTTTAGCAATAATAATAGTATATGCCCGGCAAATTAGTTTATAGTATTATTTAATAATTTTTATAAAATTATAAGCCTTAACTAGTATAATATTAACTTTTATACTTATTATAGTTGCATATTAATCAAATTCCTTGCTAACGAAGTTCTTGCTTATATTTACTATAATTTTGTTAAGGGGGCTTAAATAAGTATTTATCTAATAAGCTTTAAAGGCATCCCAAGTATACTTTACACTAATGTTTTGTAGCTAGGGGCTAGCTTAATATCTTATACCTTTATCGACAACGTGCAATACTAGCTTCCTTATAATATAAAAGACATTAATTATAATGCAATAATTAAAGTTTATATTATCTTTAAGGCTAAATTTGAATTATCCCGGTAATTGTCCATGCTTTTGGCAGTGTTTATAATACTTTATAAAGTACTCGAGTGTCCCCTTATCAACGTCGTGGCTTAATTGTTTTAAAACCTTCTAAAGCCTAGAAATTGATAAATGACTAAACTTATAATATAATTATTACAATTTAATATCGGTCAAAAAGCAAGGGTTATACGTAAACGATTTTGCAATAAAGGACTATAATAAAGCGTCCTAAAGCAAGAATAAATGTCTAAAGCGCCGTACGACTAGTATGTCTCCCTTTAAAGTGACAATGACATTAGAGAGGTTATTAAAGTAAACCTTTAGCTTGTCTATATCGGCTAAGCTAAGTAGGAATAGGGTTTTTATATTTATAATATAAAATTTTACTTGCCCAATTAGTGTTTTTACCTTTGCAAATCTTATAAATAATATAAAACTAATATTAAATTATACTTTTACTTGACCTTTAATAGTCTTATTAAGTATAATGCTATTATTAGTATATTAAAGAGCCTAGAATTGTCTATAACCGGCAATAGAGTATTTCGAAGCTCCGGTATTAATAACAACTTTGTAAAAGCAATAAGAATTGTACTTAGATATATCCCTAGTAATAAAGTTATTTGTAAGATTGTCCTTTAATTCGGAGGGTAACCGAGTTGTGAGTTAATGTATAAGTGCTTAATTATTAAGGTTATTAACTAAGGCTTTTGTATAAGGAACAATATAAGGAACTAATAACTTAGTTATAAAGCTTTTAATTGATATAAAGAAAGAAGGAGCTAAAGAATTAATAAGTTCTTCTTTACTATTACTATTATCCTTATAGTTAACAAGTAGGGTTTTAAAAGCGTCTTTTAAGTCGTCGTCGTCGTCAAAATCACCCTTAAAATTAATAATATATTGCTTATAGCCTTTATTAAAGCGCTTATTAAAGTTAGACGATTTATTATTAAATCGACTAGAGTTTTAAGCCTTAAATCGGGTCTTTTTTGCCTCTTATTCCTCTAATATATGCTTTTATAAGCGGCAGTCGGGTTTCTTGCATATAAAACAAGTATTGCGTTGTCGATTATAGTTGCTATTATTATATTTATAGCCCTAATATCGCCCTTGCAGTTAGCTGCGATAATAGCGTTAATTTATAAAGAATGTTTTATAGTTTTAAGCTTATACCTTATTTTCATATATAATAATCGACGATTCGAGCTTATTTAGCAATTAACTAAGGTCTTATAAAGGGTTTGCTATTGCATATCGATAAGCTAGTAAACCTTAGTAAGCAATAACAATCTTGTTATATAAAAACGCGTTTATATGCAACCCGACTAGTAAGCAAAAGCAGAAATTGCGCAAGTTATTAAGTAGTAGCTAAATAGCTTTAAATGTCGATTTCCTTAGGTTTTATTTTATAATACTAGCTAAAGTAATATTATTCTAATTCTTGAGACTTCGACGCTCGAATTTAGGCCTTTAAAAGAAGGTATAAAGGCTATTATATGCGTCCTTAAATGTGCGTTATAATAAGTTAGCGTTATAATATTAGTTTAATGCTAACCCCTTTAATATAATCGGAAATGCTCTTATATAAAGGCTATCGGGTACGCTATTTCGGTTGCATATATCGAAGAAGATTCTTAATTTCGCGTTAAGATTGCTAAATTTATTATATTTGTAATTATTATTATATTGCTTAGCTACTTCCGAGATAAGCTTTATATCGATGCTTTGTTAAGGTTAATATTAAAGTTAGTGCTACTAAGTCTAATATATTAGTATTATAATTGTAATATCCGGTATCGGGTTTATAGTATTTATAAGTTAAAAGTTAATAGTAGTTAGTTGCAAGTATAATAAAATAGTGCTAGTATTTGCAATAAAAGTAAATATAGTTAGTTTAACTAGTATAATTGGCGGAACTAGTATAGTTATAAGAACAATTGTAAGTTCGGTAAGCTACAAAACAAGTCTAGTTATAGGGGTAAGAGTAGCTATAAGTGCAAGTGACGAAGGCTATTGTAAAATAAGGGATTTTGGTATAGCCGGAATAGTAAGTTAAGGTTCTAGAATACTGCGCGCTTTAGCTTATAATATAAGCCGAAGGTTTCGTTTTAGCGTAATATAAACCGATATAATGTTAAACTTGTATAAGTTAAGCTTAGCTTATTTAATGTCTTCTTAGCTTTATTTATGCTATTTGTCTTCTTTAAAAACTTATATAAATGTAACATATATCTTAAAATGTTTATTATTATTTAGTATTTATACTTTATTATAGTGTAAATAGGCGTATAATAATTATAAAGTAGACTTATCGATTTTATAAAATGTTTTAGCTATAAAATCTTTAAAGTTTAAACGGAATTGATTTTATAAGGTAAAGTTACTAATAGCCTTTATCTTATAAAGCTATATCTTTGCCCGAGTGTACTCGATAAGCTTGTTTTTGTCTTTAAGGTTAATAATACCACGTTGCTATTTCTTAACTAATTTAAGCTAGTCTTCCTTTATATCATTTGCTAGCTATAGTATTATGCTCTCCTTTACTTGCCCTTAAAAGGCAAAAGTATTATCTTGTACTATGATATTTACGCCGAATTACAGTACTTCTAAAATTGTATAGACGCAAAGTTAAGTATGCTTATAGCGTCGAGCTAAGAGTATTTGTCCGCAAACGGTAAACTGCTTTAAATTATAGTAGCCTTTTAATTGTTATCTATAAACTTTAGTGTTTTCCCGGGTATTTTTAGCTCTTGTTTAGCAATTAAGTACTAGCTTTTAAGGTTTGTAAAAGGTAAAGGTAAAGGTAAGAATCGAGTAAAAGGTGTAAGATTCGTGGTAAATTCGAGGTATAAAGGGTAATAGTTAGGTGTTAGCTTTGTATATTAGTTTAATAAGTTTAATAAAGAAATTAGAGGGGTTATTGTTTTTGTTTTTGTTAATTTTTTGTAAGCAATGCAAGTAGCATATAAGATTACGGGGTCTACTATATGCTAATTATATTAATAGCTTAGTCTAATGCATAAAATTACTATAAGTTTACTATATACTAGAATTTGCTATAGTTGTTGTCGTTAAATTGCGATATAAGGTTGCAATTGCGCATGATACCACGAGGGTTCGCTATACGCAATTGTGTCCTTCTAATTTGTATGTCTACTAATTAGTGTCGGTCCACTTGTAACGCGTAGCACTATTACGTATTTGTGGAATGCTATTTGCGTTAGTAGGTAGATAATTTATTCGAAGGAAGGATATCCAACACCCTAGTGTAGGATATACTTCCTCGGCTACCTGATTTGGACTAGTGCGCTGTCACATGACATAAGGTCACGTGACCTAAAACTAGTGAATGCAAATGCACCAACAAATAATGGCTATAATTTATTTAAATATTATATCAATATTAAAATATATAATAAAAATTGATATTATATAGTATAAATTCTTTTTTAAAAAATAAAATAATTTTTCAAGATTTTTAAATATTATTTCTTAAACTCTTTAAATAAATATTAATAGAAACTCAAAGTTTAAGGCAAATTATATAAATGGCATGCAAGAGCTCTTATGTCACAAGCGCCAGATTCATAGCACGAAAGTGCGTTGGTTAAATGGTCCTAATTACGACTATTCAAAGCTAAGGAAAGAAGAGGTTATTTACAAAGGGTTCTAGTTTGTACAAATACTCAAGTTTTGCCGCTTTCCACCGCTTATGCCAACCGCGCTAGTGCTCGTGACCACGTGACATAGAATACTAGAACTGTAACATTACTCCCCCCTTTCGAGAAAGCTTGTCCTCGAGCTTTGTATTTTGTAATTGTATAATCGATTTTGTAATTTCCTCTTAATTTGCCCTCGAAATAGCTATAATTATTTTCCTTTTATAAAGTTACATAATATAGCTGCCTTAATTATTAAGCTGTCCTTAGAGGGGGAATTCCCTCTCCTAAGGCAGCTTTAGCTTTTAGGCTCGAAACCTTAATTCCTTAATTCCTTAATAACTCCTTTAAATTATTATCTTCCTTAGCTTTAAGGAACTTATCCTATTACGCGCATTCTAGCTAGTATAATAACTTATGTTCCTTAAAAGACTTGGCCGATTAGGGTATATATAATAGAATGCTTGCAAAATAATAGGACTATTACTAAGTAAAGAGGCCGGATACTAATCGGGATTAAGATTTTATCCTTTTTATTATACCTGATATTTTAATTTCCCTCGAATAAGCTTTATTGCTAAAACCTCTTACACCTTATACTCTATTTTACTATTATTAACCTTTAATAGCAAGGGTTCCGGATTAGTTTAGCCGGGTAATAAGTTTCTAGGATCCTTTTATAACTTCTTTATATAAAATACCGGGTGTACTTTAATCGATTCTAGTAACTTAAGCTTAAAGGAATGCCCGATTTACTCTAAAATCTTATATAAGCCATCTATTTGCTATGCTAATTTATAGCTCGGTCGATCGTTATTCTAGTTTTTTATAGTAACTTAAACCTTATCACCGACTCTAAAATCGATTGCGTAATAGTGCTTATTTGCTTAGATTGCGTATTGTTCTTGCGATCGAGCTATATTCCCTTATACAATACTCTAGGATTTGTGCAATCGTTTTACTAGGGCTTTAGCTTTTATACAGTTTAACTTTTCCTTCGGCGTACGAGCTTTAATCGGTGTCTCTTAATCGAATAACGTATATAGTTTATACCCCTTCTTAGTCAAAAATAGAGACTAGCTAGTAGTTTTATACTAAAGGCAAGCTTACTAGTAATCGATAATCGGTATCTATTTATCTTAGTCATCTTAATAATAATTAATATAAGCATATAACCGTTAATTAAAGTACTAGTTTACAATTTCTATTTAGCTATCCGTTTGCGGGTAATTTGTAGTTAATAGCTTAAGCTTTATTTTAACCCGTTTGCAAAACTCGTTCCAAAAATCTAATATAAATTAAGGGCCCCGATCCGATATAATTGTCTCTAGAATGCCGATATGCCGTACTACATGCAATAAGAATAATAAAGCCAGTTCTTAGGCCGTAATAGTATCTTGTACAAGGATCGTGATTAGTCGTTTCCTTAATTTATTTACAAATATAGCTACTATATTATAGCTTGCTTTGCTCTTAAGATACTTCTTAAAATCAACTATAATATACTACTATAGCTTATCTAGTACAAGTAACAAGTGCAAAAATCCTAGCTTTTTATCCTTAAAAACATGCAAGCGGCAACAAGTATAGCAATTAGCTTAATATTAGTTAATATCCTTGCTTTAATTTAGCTAATAATATCGTTATTATAATAAAAATCGTAGTTTTGTTTGTCTTAAGTGCCTTAAAAGGGGTTAGTTATATGCTTCGCGTATAATTGCAATATATAATAGCATTTCATTTATAAGTATACTATTAAGTATATATAACTTCCCGTATTATAATAATAAACTGTCCTTTAATGTTTATGTCTTTTCCTTCTCGAATTTTGCCTTTATATAAAGCTTTTTTAAATTAAGGGAAGTTCGGTTAGCTATTAGAATCTTGTCTAAGAGCTAAATGCTGTCGTATAGCTAGGAGGTAAGGTCGATTGTAGGCTTTAGCTTTAGTTTTAGTTTTAGTTCTTGTATAAGTTCGGGTTTTAACTCTTATATAAGTTTTATAAGGGCTAATTGTAAGTCTTATACAACTATTAGATTAATCTTTGTACAAGGGAGTAAAACTTGGGTTTTATATTCCTTAATTGCTTTGCCTTATCCTTTAATATCCTTATACTTCTTGCTTAAAGCGTTTACTCGTTTATTCGACTTCTTTGCCCGATATATAAGCTTAAAATAGAATCGAGAGAGATATTCGGCCTATTGTGCTTGCTGCGCAAATAGCTTCTTTGTAGTTATAAAGTACTTAAGTGCTTTATAATCCGAGTAAACTATAAAAGGATTAGATTATAACCCCTTTAATTTTGCACGCTATTCCTCGAATGCAAGGATAATAGCTAGCATTTCCTTGTTGTGGATATCGTAATTTAGCTAAGCTTGCTATATAGTCTTAGAGAAGTAAGCTATAGGGTGCTATAGCATGCTTTGTGGGTCTTATTAAGATAAAACACTTGCTATAACTCCATTTAAGGCATTTGTTTTTATTATAATAGGTAAATCGGGCTAATAATATTATAAATCGGTGTAATAAGCATAGCTTATTTTAATTAATCGAATGCGGACTAGCAACTCGTTATTTATAAGTATACGGTTCTTTTACGGGTTAATTCGTTTAATAGCTTAGCAATTCGCTTGTAATTTGTAATAAACTTCTTATAAAAGTTGCAAAACCCTAAAAATAACTATATTCCTTTAACTATAATTAGTTCTTTTTAATTCTTTATAACTATAACCTTTTCCGGGTTTACTTTAATATTATTTATTAAGATAATAAACCCTAAAAACTTTGTACAAGTAATATTAAATTCCGATTTCTTAATGTCGACTTAGAGACTTGCTTAGCGGAGGCGTTCGAGTACTTTTTATATATAGCACTTATGCTTTAAAGGATCTTCCGAATAAATGATAATATTATTTAAATAAGCAATGCAAAAGTCGTTTAAGTAATCGAAAAGGATATCGTTTATATATCGTTAGTATATAGTAAGTCTATTAGTTAAACCTTCTTATAAAACTTTGCACTTATAAGACTTATAACGGGTATAAAAAGTAGTAAGTTCTTTTGAATTAGGGTCTATTTAAATCTTATAAAATGCTTGACAAATATCTAACTTTGTATAAACCTTTGCTTTAGCTAATCGGGCAATAGTCTTATCGATAAGTAATAATAAGTATCAATCTTTACAAGTAAGGTTATTTAGCTTCCGGAAATCGACGCAAAACTATAAAGATTTATTAGCTTTTTTAACAAATAGCACCGGGGATGTAAAAGGTAATTAGTTAGCTTTAATAAAGCTTTAATATAAATTATTTTTTTAGAAACTTCTTTATTTTTTTAAGTTCTTGCGTAAACTGCTAGTGTAAAGGGGAGTATCTAATTTTGCTAGTATTTGGATCTTTAAGCTAAATCTTATAATCGTATAGCTAGTGTAGCGGCGGCTTATTCGATGCTATCTTTAAGAATATATCCGCAAATTTTATAAGTTCCTTTAATAATATCCTTTGTAGCTATTGCAGTTTAGTTTTATAAAGTTATTAGTTTATAAGATTTAACTTTGCTATTTATTTATATACTGTGGCGGGGCGCCAAGGAGACTATTGAATTTTGTCGATTTTGGAGGTTTTTAGAGGTTCTTTACTAGTGCTACACGTGACTAGAATGGAGGTATAATTGCTGGGTTTTTGTAGCTAGACATGCATTACTTTTAATCATTTATACATGTACACACCTCACTTAATAATCGTTTATTCGTCGCTTGTTTTGCGTATTGCTTTTATAATTATACTTAGTTCTTGCATGCTTTAATCCTTCCTTTTGTTATTGCTTTATATTTACATATGCGTTTACTTGTTACTTGCTTAATATCCGAGAGACGTTCTTATAAAGCCTTTTCTTTTAGCTAAGGTTTGCCCCTTTATATATTTTTAGTAAGCGATGCAAGGAGATCGAATGTAGTTAAGGGAAGCTCTTATTAATTGTACAACTTAAGGTTCTTGTAAAGCAAAGCTTAGAGGTCTGTAAAGTGAGTCGTGTATTAAGGTGTCCTTATTTTATTAGGTGGCTAGTTAGCTTGTTTTTACTATTACTATTCTAGTTAGTTTGTTTTAGCTAGTTAATTCGCTTATATAGTCCAATTTCCGAACAATTCCCGCTAATATAAAGCTAAAATAGCTATAAGGCAGCTTACTAGCTTAATTAAGAATAGCTTTAGCTAAGCTTGACTTAAGGGGGATGAAAATGCGATAAGAGGAGGTAGCTAGGATAGAATAAAGGAATTATAAGACGGAGCTATATTAAAGAGGAGTCTTAGCACTTTTAAATAAGCTTATATTATCAATTTGCGTTTTATTTTTAACTATTTTACTATTAATAGTAAGAAAGTTACTAACTTTAGTTCGAAGTCTAGATTATAAGAACATTAGACGGGAGTCCTTATATAATAAAAGCTATATAAAAGTGTATAAGATATATAAGAAAAACTAAAAACGAGTAAAGCATAAATATAAGACTAGCAAGAATTAGAAATATAAAAAACTAAGAATATATAAACTCGAAATAGCTATAAAGCTATAGCATAAATAAAAGGATAATAATATAAAGGGGGTTATAATCCTTTAAAGGGATATAGTAGTTAAGAGGAAGAAAAGAGAAAAGAAGCTACAAGTATAGCTAAAAGCAAAAAAATAAGAATAAAATAGTATAAGTAATCGAGATAGCAGAAAACGAGCTTTAAAGGACTTATCGAAACGTTTATTACTTATTTTAACTAAAAACATTGCTCGATTAACCTTTAAATCAAGCATAGCAACTACTAATTCCCCTTATAATTTGCTAGCATAGCAACTTATGCTTTAGTTTATATCCTTAAAAGACGAGCCCACTATTCTAATATTAAACACGAGTATAATAGAGGATAACAAGTATATATTAGTTCTTAGATTATACTTTTTTTTGCTTA
>Ga0302325_10025121_pt1 | contig 12381 bp, 14 predicted proteins | sample Palsa_T0_2_FD_201948 | JGI IMG/M metagenome (GOLD analysis project Ga0302325, IMG submission 201948) | Peat permafrost microbial communities from Stordalen Mire near Abisko, Sweden - Palsa_T0_2 | ecosystem: Environmental > Terrestrial > Soil > Palsa > Peat permafrost | place: Sweden: Abisko...
CGAACATGTTCACCACCGACGCAATGAGAATGCCGATCAGCCCCATGAAGAGGAACGAACCGAAGCCTGTGAGATCCGATCGCGTCGTGTAGCCCCACAGGCTCATGGCGCCGAAGGTCGCCGCCGTGATGAAGAATACCTGGGCCACGCTCGCGCCCGTGTAGACGAGCAGGATTGGTGCGATTCCGATGCCCACGATCGAGGCATAGATCCAGAACGTGATCTGCGCCGCGCTCACACTCATCGAATTCAACCGGAACGACAGCAACAGCACCAGGCCGAGCGGGGCGAACAGCGCGATCATGCCCAGAACGGTGAGGCCCATGACATGGGTGTAGGGGTTGATGGTGTAGAACAACTGGCCAAAGGGCGTTTCGGCTGTTGCCCATGCGGTGGCACCGGTGAGCACCATCCCGATCATCATGTAATTGTAGACGCGCAGCATGTAGGCGCGCAGTCCGGCGTCTATGGCGCCGGCGGCCGCGGTCTGGCCGCGAGCGATTGGGTTATTGTAGTCAGCCATCTGGCGAAACCTCCTGGGTCCGTAATGGACGGGCGACTCACAATATCGGATTTGAGCGTGACAGGATCAAGGCGGGTGGGAGGGGCGGGGCAGGGGTCTCCGAGGCGGTTTTGCCGAGGTGAGCGTTCCCGACCTTGGGCGGGGACGCCTTCCGGAGCGCGATGCGAACCGCGGGGGGTTGCCTCCTCCGGCGCTTCGCGCCACCTCCCCAATGCTTCGCAAGTGCTTCCCACGGCGAAGGAAGGCCTTCCTACCCCGTTTTGCACTTCGCGAAAAGTTGAGGGCGACCACGAAGGGGTGCAGGGAATAACCCTCAGTCTCCCCTCGCAATCAAAGATCCGGGCGGAGCGTGTGGTCGATTTCCATCAGCTCAATGGGGGCGCCGTTTACTTCGATAAACGCCACGCGACCGCCGTTGCTCGGGCTGTTCGGCGCTATGATGACACTGCGGCCCTCGAGCGCCGCATCGAGGTCCTCGACTTCGAACGCCACATGCGCCACACGCTTGACGAGCTCGGGGACTGGCGAATCCGGCCATTAGCGCTGCCTTTGAATCCCGAAGGGATTGTTCGCGTGGCCGCTCACCGTCACCTTCAGATGCGGCAGATCGATTTCCCCTTCGAAAGCCGCCTCGGTGGGAATGCCAATGTGATTGAACTTCAGCATCGTCATGGTTCCCGCGTTGTTTCTTCGGACCTCGCCCGGTATTGACCACGGCGTCGCCCGAGCGGATTCGAACGGCACAACCTTAGGCTTTAAACGGAATTGAGCACAGGCCCTGGTTCGTGGGAAACATTGGGCAGGTTCCGGCATGGCGGCCAAGACGCGAAAGGGCTCTGCCTATGAAAGCAAAAAACACGATTTGCATCTGGTACGACAAGGATGCCGAGGCGGCCGCGCACTTCTATGCCGCAACGTTTCCGGACAGCGCAGTGAACGCCATCCATCGCGCACCCGGCGATTATCCGTCCGGAAAGAAGGGCGACGTACTGACGGTCGAATTCACGGTTTTCGGCATCCCCTGTCTCGGATTGAACGGCGGACCCCAGATCAAACACACCGAAGCCTTTTCTTTTCAGATCGCCACCGACGATCAGGCGGAGACCGACCGCTACTGGAACGCCATTGTCGGCAATGGCGGCGCAGAGAGCGATTGCGGCTGGTGCAAGGACAGATGGAGCATCTCCTGGCAGATCACGCCGCGCGTGCTGACGGAGGCGTTGGCAAAAGGCGGCGACGAAGCAAGGCGCGCCTTCAAAGCGATGATGGGCATGAAGAAGATCGACGTCGCTGCGATCGAAGCGGCCCGGCGGGGTTAGCCAACAAGCATCCGATTCCTCGTCGTCGCCATGGCACTCACACCTGTTACGAAGAGTTCCCGCGATTCCTCTCCCATATTGGGGAAGGACGGGCGTCAGCTGGCGATTAATTCCGAAACGGGGTTCGCAAATCGGCACGCGGAATTTGTCTCCTGCTGTAGCCCATCTCAACGTTTTCAAGGAGAGTCCTGACACATGTGGCGCGCTGAGCGCGAAAGTTGCGGCAGGATAACGGAGAAAGTGCGCATTGCCTCGGCCGGACGCGTACTCTCCTTTGCCGATGTCATTGCGTCCTGGGCCGACAACGAGGATTTTCGTGCCTTCTTCATTGCCGAGCTTGCGGCTACGGCGCAGCTCGCGTTCTTTTGGGAGATGCCGCCCGTCCGGCGGGGTGCGCTGGAACGTGCCTACGAATACGTCACCGTGTCGAGCGACGCGCTCGCCCGGTTGCATGCGGATGACAGCGCGTTCGCCCGGCAATTTCGGTCGTCGCCGGAGTCCGTCGTTTCCTTCCGCAATCTCGGTGGCGATGCGATGCTTGTAGTTCCGAGACGGAAAGGAGATATCCAGGACTACGCGCATATCGCAGCATTCGTTCGTGCCGGTCCCTCCGCGCAAATTCACGCTCTGATGAAGGTTCTCGCCGCAACCGTGACGCACACTATTGAGCAAAGCGGCGATCCCGTCTGGATCAACACCTCCGGCCTCGGCGTGCCCTGGGTGCATGTGCGGCTGGATTCATTCCCGAAATATTACCAGCACGAACCGTACACGGACGAGCGGTGAGATAATCGGGAATGCCAGGGGAAATTGTTCAGCGAACATATTGCTAACACAACGTGGCTGCGTGTTCACGCCGCCCCGCTCCATCTCCTTCTCTCATGGATTCCTTAGCCGTTCGGCCGGCTTCGCCGACAGCGCCGCCACTGCCGACGCCAGCCCTAATACTAGGGTGGCTGCTCCACCGCCGATCACGGTGAGCAGAATGGCGCGGACGTCAAAGATGAACGGTACATTCAGCACCTGCGTGGCGACCGCGTAGGCCGCGGCGCTGCCTGCGGCAACCGCGATGAGACCGGCCAGGGTTCCGACCAGACCGTATTCGACCGCATAGATGAGGGCGATCTGGGCCCTTGTCGCGCCCAGTACCTTCATAATTGTGGCATCGTAGAGCCGCGCGCGCTGTCCTGCCGCGATGGCCCCGGCAAGTACGAGCAGGCCCGCCAGGATGGTCACCAGGCTCGCGGCACGGACGCCAAGTCCAAGCTCCCGCAACAGCGCGCTCACCTGCACGATGGCGTCCTTGACCCGGATTGCCGATACGCTGTGGAAGCGGTCCGTCACGGTACGGTACAGCGGGTCCTCGTCGCTCGCCGCGACCCGCACGGTGGCGAGATAGTTGTGCGGAGCCTTGTCGATGATGCCGGGCGACAGGATGAGGATGAAATTCTGCCGCCCGCTCGCAAAGTTCACGTCGCGCAGATTGGTGATCTTTCCCGTGATCTCGCGGCCGAGCACGTTGAGCGTCAGTGTGTCGCCCAGCTTGAGACCCATTCCTTTGGCCAGCTCGGCATCGAAAGAAATTAACGCGGGGCCGGTGTAATGCGCGGGCCACCATTTGCCGGCCACGATTTCGCTGCCTTCCGGCGCCGTTGCCGCATAGGTGATGCCGCGGTCGCCGTTCAGCGCCCAGCGCGAGTCGCTTGCAACCTTCGCGTCTTTGGCCGGCACGCCGTTAAGCGCAACGATGCGTCCACGGATCATCGGCGTGCGCTTGTAAGCACGGGCCGAAGAAAAGCGCGCGATCGTCGCATCAAATGCAACCGTATCAGCAGGTTGAATGTCGACAAAATAAAATGTGGGTGCGGTGCCGGGCAGGGCGTCCTCAACCTGCGCGGTAATCGTGCGGTCGAGGAGTGTCACCGTCGCGAGCAGCGTCAGTCCCAGGCCGAGCGCGACGACGACGGACGTCGTCGCTGCTCCGGGTCGTATGAGATTGGCTATCGCCAAACTCAGACTTGCGTTGGAGAAGCGGGGCAGCAGACGCAGCAGCCGGCACAAGCCCTCCGCCGTCAAGCGCAGAACGACAAGTCCGCCCACAGCGCCCGCGATGAACCAGCCGGCAAAGACGATCGAAGGCGAAATCGCGATCGCCAGTCCGATCACCACGGAAGCCGCGGCGCTCGTGGCAATTAGATGGGGCCAGCGTCCGCGCGTTCGCGTAGGCGCCACGATGTCGCGAAACAAGGAAGCGGGCGCGATATCGCGCGCGCGCGCCAGCGGCAGTGTGGCGAATGCCATGGCCGAAAAGACCCCGAAGACCGCAGCGAGTAGAAGCGGCGCGGCATAGAGAGCGTACGTGGCGGGAATGGCGATGTCGGCGCCGAAGAATTTTTCGACCGCAAAGGGCAGCGCCGAGCCGAGGATCAATCCCGTCGTGACCGCGACAAGAGCGATGACCATCACCTGCAGGAAGAAGGTGAAGAAGATCAAGCCGCCATCGGCGCCCAGCGTCTTGAGCGTTGCGATCTCGTCCCGTTTGCGGTCCAGAAAAGCGCGTACAGCCTGACCCGCACCGACACCGCCTACGGCAAGGGCGGTCAACCCCACAAGCGTGAGGAACATATTGACCTGCTCGATGAAGCGCCGCGTCCCGGGGGCGGCGTTGTCGCGATCGCGAATCTGCCAGCCGGCACCGGGAAAAGCGTGCTCCGCATCGCGCCGGAATGTTTCGATGGAGGCGCGCGGTGGCATGGCGACCCGATAGCCGTATTCGATCAGGCTTCCCAGCGTGACAAGGCCGGTGCGCGCGAGGCCAATGTCAGACATGATGACGTGAGGACCGAGGCTGAAGCCGCCCGAAATTCGGTCGGGCTCGTTCGCGAGGATCGCGGTGACGCGAAACGTCGCGTTGCCAATTCGAATCGTATCGCCGCGCGCCATGTGCAAACGATCGAGCAGGGATTGTTCGACGACGGCGCCGCAGATCGGACTCGCGCACGAAAGCGCGGCCTTCAAATCCTGCGCGGGCGAAAGGCCGACATTGCCGTATAACGGATAGGCGCCATCAACGGCTTTGAGTTCGACCAGCTGGCGTTCAGCTTCCGCGCCGTTCTTGAGCGCATACGCCATCGCGCGCATTGAAACGGCTTCGGAAACCTTCCCGTGCGTGGCGAGGAATCCGCGCTCCCGCGGGGTCACAGGACGATGCACGAGGTCGACCGCCACATCGCCGCCAAGCAGAACGCTGCCCTGGCCGGCCATTCCCTGCAGCAGAGCCTCTGCCAGCGAGCCGACGCCGCCGATGGTGCCCACGCCCAGCACAAGGCAGGCGAAGACGATTCGAAATCCGGAGGCGCCGCTGCGCAGTTCGCGGCGCGCAAGGCGCCACGCGAGTGCTACGTCGGGAAGCCCTATGATCATGCCTGCCGGGTAAGAGTCGGCGTCTGCCGCTCCTCCGCTACGATGCTGCCGTCCTTCAGCCGGACGATGCGGCTGCAGCGCCGTGCGAGCGCCTCTTCATGTGTGACGAGAAACAGGGTGGTGCGCCAATGCGCATGCAGCGAAAAGAGGAGATCGGCCACGCTGGCGCCGGTCTGCGTATCGAGATTGCCGGTCGGCTCGTCGGCGAAGAGCACCCTCGGGCGTGGCACCATGGCCCGGGCAATGGCGACGCGCTGTTGTTCGCCGCCCGACAGCTGGCCCGGATAATGATCGAGCCGTTCGCCGAGACCGACGGCCTCCAGCTCCACCTTCGCACGCGCAAAGGCGTCGGCCGCGCCCTGCAGCTCAAGCGGCACCGCCACGTTCTCGAGTGCGGTCATCGTGGGGATCAGATGGAACGACTGGAAGACGATGCCGATGTTGCCCCTCCGAAAGCGCGCGAGCGCGTCTTCCGAGCGACCCGTGAGATCGGCGCCGGCAACGATCACGCGGCCGGATGTCGGCGCTTCCAGCCCCGCCGCCACCATGAGCAGGGACGACTTTCCCGATCCCGACGGCCCCAGCAGCGCGATGGTTTCACCCGCCGCGACTTCAAGCGATACACCGAGGAGAATATTGACCTGGCCTGCGGCGCTTCGAAGCGTCAGGTGCACGTCTTCCAGGACGATCGACGGAATCTGCATGGAAAGTCCCGGGGCTTGCGCGGAGCGGACAGGCGTGTGACACGCGATATGGCATGAGCTGCCCCCGATTCAAGCATCTTCTCTTTTGCCTCTGCGCTCTGCCGACGCTGTGGAGTGCAGCGGCGGTCGCCGCGCCGCTGAAGATCCTCGCCTTCGGGACAAGCCTCACGCAAGGCTACGGCCTGCCGCCGGGAACGGAATTCACTGCGATCCTTGAATCGCGGCTCAAGGCCGCCGGCATCGACGCAACGGTCATCAACGCCGGCGTTTCAGGCGACACGTCGGCGGACGGCCTTTCGCGGATCGACTGGTCGCTTGCCGATCGCCCGGACGCCGCCATCGTGGAGATGGGATCGAACGATGCGCTGCGCGGGCTCGAGCCGAGGGAAACCGAGAAAAATCTGTCGGCGATATTGGGAAAGCTGAAGGCCGCGCATGTGCCGGTGCTGGTGTTGGGCATGAAAGCGCCGCGCAATCTGGGTCCGGAATATATCGCTGCGTTCGACCCGATTTATCCCAGACTGGCCGCCGGCTATGGCGACATTCTCTATCCCTTTGTTCTGGACGGCGTGGCGCTCGATGCGAAGCTCAATCAGGCCGACGGCATTCACCCCAATCCGGCCGGCGTGAAGATCATCGTGACGCGCATGTTTCCTTTCGTCCGCAAACTCGTAACCAGGGCGAAACCGTAAATGTTCAGGCGGTTGCTGTCCGTCGGCGGGTTTACGCTTCTGTCGCGCATCACGGGCTTCATGCGTGATGTTCTAATGGCGTGGATTCTCGGCAAGGGCGTGCTGTCGGACGCATTCATCGTTGCCTTTCTCTTCCCGAACTATTTCCGCGCGATTTTCGGCGAAGGAACAATCAATCCTGCATTCCTGCCGCGCTACGCGGCACTCCACGCCACACAGAAGCACCGGGCGGCCGAGCTCTTTGGTGACCGCGTGTTTTCCTGGCAGATGCTGGCGCAGCTCGTTCTGCTCGTCCTCGCATTCACTTTCATGCCGGCAATCATTCACGTCCTTGCGCCAGGTTTCGCCGATAACCCGAAGCAGCTCGCGCTGACCGTCCAGCTTGCACGCATCACATTTCCCTATTTGATCCTCACCCTCGTCGCGGTGCAGCTGTCGGCGATGCTGAACGCCATCGAGAAGTTCTGGGCCGCCGCCGCTTGGTCCAACTTTCTCAACTGCGGCATGATCGCGACACTGCTGGCATGGCACTGGTTTCCCAACGCCGCTTATGCGGCTGCCTGGGGTGTTCTGCTGGGAGGTGTGGCGCAACTCATATTCGTGCTCTGGGCCGCGGCGCGTGACGGACTGTCGTTGCGCATTTCCTGGCCGCGCTGGACGCCGGAGATCAAAGAGTTCTTCATCGCATTGGGCGCCGTCACCGTGGGCGCCGCCAGCGTCGTGATTGCTCCGTTCATCGACACCGTTATCGCGAGCTTCCTGCCTACGGGAAGCCGGACCGCGCTTTACTACGCCGATCGCATCAATCAACTGCCGCTGGGCGTCCTCGGTATCGCGGTGGGAACGGTTTTGCTGCCGGAAATGTCCGCGAAGCTGGCGCTCGGCGACAGGGCCGGATCCGACTCCGCGCAGAACCGTTCCGCCGCATTGTCGCTGATGCTGACGCTGCCGTTCACCGCGGTCTTCTTGGTCATCCCGGACACCATCATGCGCGGCATTTTCGAGCATGGGAATTTCGACAGAAGTGCCGCTTCGCTGTCTGCCATCGCCCTTGCTGCCTATGGAGTCGGCCTTTCAGCCATGGCGCTAGTGCGTATTTTCGCGTCCACCTTTTACGCGCGCCACGACACGATGACGCCGGCGCGGGTCACCGTGACGGCCATCGCAATCAACATTGCGCTGAAATTCGTATTTGTGTGGGGCCTGCATCTGGGGATTGCGGGGATTGCGCTCGGCACCTCGATCGGCGCCTGGATCAATGTGGGGTTGCTGATATATCTCGGCTGGCGTAGCGACTTGCTGAAGCTGGATTCCGATTTCCGGCGCGCGATCCTTCCGGTCGTCTTTGCGGCGACGACGACGGCTGTTGCCGCCTACGCCGCCGTCCAGGTGGGCCACTCTCTGTTTCACCCCGGCCGGCTGCTCCAGATGGAATTGCTCGGATCGGCGATCGTGTGCGGCGGGGCTGCATATCTGTTTGTCGTCTTCCTGTTTCGCAACCATCTTCCGCTCGGCCGACTGAGAGGCAGGGGACAATGATCCGGCTCTTTGTTGCGCTTGCGCTACCTGACGCCGTCGCCCAGCCCCTGCTGTTGCTGCAAGCGGGCGTCCCCGGTGCGCGCTGGTCGGCGCGCGAGCAGTTGCATCTGACATTGCGGTTCATAGGCGAGGTGGACGGCCGCGACGGGGAGGCCATCGACGATGCGTTGTCGCAGATACGGAGCCCTGGATTTACGCTTGAGCTGAAAGGCGTCGGCGAGTTCGGCGGCAAGATGCCGCGCGCTCTATGGACTGGCGTGCGCGAGGAAGAGGACGTCGCCCATCTTCAGCGCAAGATCGAAACGGCGTTGCAGCGCATTGGCCTTGTCGCGGAAGAACGCAAATACAAGCCGCATGTCACGCTTGCGCGCCTGCGCGCCGCGCCGATCGGACGGGTGATGGATTATTTGGCCGACCACGCGCTCTATGCGAGCGCTCCATTCGCAGTGAATGCATTCATACTGTACTCGAGTCACCTCGCACCGGGAGGAAGCATCTATCGGGCCGAGAAAACATACGGGTTACAGTAGTGCGCGTTCTCGTCCTTCATTCCGACATCGAGTCCTTTGCGCCGCCAGACGAACAGGACACACTCGTCACGGCGAAGGCGGTGGCCGACGCTCTCAGGCAAGGTGGTGATCAGGCGTGGGAAGCTGCGTTTGTTCCGGAGCCCTCCGCCATGACGACAGTTCTTGAGCGCGCCCAGGCGGATGTCGTTTTCAATCTCGTCGAAAGCGTGCATGGCGACGGCTTGTTGAGCTGCCTGGCGCCCGCCGTTTTTGAGAAGCTCGGCGTCCGCTACACGGGCGCGGGTGCAGCCTGCATCGCGATCTCGGCGGATAAAACCTTGACGAAGCGCGTGTTGCGGGCGGCGGGATTGCCGACCGCCGACTGGGCAGAGTCGCCCGGCTGGGACGGACTCGTTTCGAACGCGCGTTATATCGTCAAATCCGTTACCGAGGACGCGTCGCGCGGATTGGACGACGGTGCCGTGGTGGATGGCGCAGGTGTAACTGCACGGGCAAAGGTTTCGAGAGATCGCCATGGCGGTCGATGGTTTGCCGAAGCCTATCTCGAAGGACGGGAATTCAACGTCGCCATTCTCGAGGAAGAGTGCAGGATTCGAATTCTTCCCATTCCCGAGATGCGCTTCGAAGCGTGGGACCAGGTTCGTCCGCGAATCGTCGGTTACACTGCGAAATGGGATGAAGCCTCGGACGACGCGCGAAATACCGTCAGGGCCTTCGGCATCGAGGACGAGGAGCCGGCGCTCGCGCGCGCCTTGAACGAGCTTGCGCGCAAGACATGGAACCTCCTTGGCATGCGCGGTTACGCGCGTGTCGACTTCAGGATCGACGCCAATGGCGACCCGATGATTCTGGAAGTTAATCCGAATCCGTGCCTAGAACCGCAAGCAGGATTTGCAGCGGCTGCGGTACGTGCTGGCATTTCCTATCCCGATCTTGTCGCGCAGATTGTTCGAACCGGCTATCGTGGCTGATATCCGGCTCGAAACACGTGTTCGCGCAGAATGTGCCGTTCGCGCCACACGATAAAGAGACCGGCAGCCACGACGATTCCTGCGCCGGCCATGACAACAGGCTGCGGTATCTCCGCGAAAATCAGATATCCGAGCGCCGCTGCCCATACCATTGCGACATAGTCGAACGGTGCGAGGAGCGAGGGCTCGGCATAGCGGTAGCTGTAGGTCATGCAAATCTGGCCGACACCGCCGACTATGCCGGAACAGATCAGCCAGGAAGCCTGTGCCCATGTGAGAGGGGCGCGCTGCCAGATCAAGGTGACGGCGCTCACCGCCGCACAGGTGCTCATGAAATAGAACACGATGGTTTCGCTGCGTTCCGTCGCGCTCATCTGCCGGATGAAAATGACGACGAAAGCTGACAACAGTGAGCCCATCAGGGCGAGTCCTGCGCCTGTCGAAAAGCCTGAATCGACGATGGCGACGATGCCGCCGTGCGGTTCGAGCATGACGAGTACGCCCAGGAACCCCGCGAACACAGCGGTCCAGCGATACGGGCCGACATGTTCCCGTAGGAACATCGCAGCAAGAAGGACGGCAAAGATCGGCGCGACGAAGCTGAACGCCGTGATGTCGGCAAGGGGAAGCCTCGCCAGCGCCGCGAAGTTGAGAAACATCGAGGCCGTTCCCGCAATCGACCGCATGACGTGAAAAGCCGGCCGTGCCGTTCGCATGATCGCGAGCGGCCCGACGGTGAAGAGCGAAAGTCCGAACAGCGGAACGAGAGCGAAGGCGCACCGAAAGAACACTTCTTCGCCCACGGGCACTTGGCCGGCCAGCTTGAGGGCCGCGTACATGAGAGCAAATGCCAGGGTCGCTCCCAATTTCAGCATGATCCCCAGCGCGCCCTGCAATCTTATATCCTCATTCGACATCTGCGAGATTTAGATCCGCGGCACAGCCGAGGCGATGGGGACAACTCGCATGCCGGTCGTGCAGGCGCGCTTTGGCGCGTCAGGTTCAGGCTGATGCATAACGCCGAAACGCCAATGCGAGCCGACCACACGGCCATCGCCTGAATCCACATAACCGCTCGAAGCCTTTCGATACACTGCGACGCAATGGAAGTAGTTCCGAGGCGATGCTTCACTTCACACACCCAGCCACAAGGGATATGCTTTTGGAGGCGCTGAATGAACGCGCCTTTCAGGCTGGCCCATGGCGAGACGGCTAACCCGAGTTTCATTCGGGAGTTGTGTCTGACATTGGACCATCGCTGGGTGCCGGAGCATCCGTTCGTGCTGTTTACAGGGTTCATTGACGAAAGCGATACGCACGGCCCCAAGCCAGACGTAATTATGAGCGCGTTTCTCGGGTCTGCGGTTCAATGGGAGAGATTTGATCGAGGCTTGCGACGCTTGCAGCGCCGTGATGGCTTTAAGGTTCTGCACGCAACGGATTTCAAGGGGCTGACTGGCGAATTCTCCGGGTGGTCCGGCCCAAAGTGCATGAGGCTGATAAACGATCTGGTGGAAATGTTCCGAGACGAACTTACGGAGGCCATCGTGACTAGCCTTCCGTATGCGACATATCGGGACGAGTTTCTCGCAAAACTTCCTCATAAAATGCCGCGCGCCAGTCAATACGGAGTTTGCTTTCAAGCCACTTTGGAAAGGATTCTGGGTGCGACAGCTTCGCAGCGCGGGAAAAAGGTTGTTTCGATTGTCCTAGAGGATGGTCACAAGAATGCAGGCGATGCGGCCAGAATTTTCCGGGAGCGACGCGAACGCTACCGGAAAATGGGCGCGGACGTGCTCCGCACATTCACCCTTGGAAGCAAACAGGACAGCCCCGAGCTCATGGCGGCGGATTTCTTAGCGCACACATTTGGAATGATTAGCCGGAAGCACCCGGGCGGCGTTCAGGGCTACGGAGATATGACGCAGGAAATGCCGAAACCACGCGAATCCGGCATCACAATTCAATTAGTCACACCAGAATATATCCAAATGTGGCGCGACGAATTTGAGGCGGACGGCGCTGCAAGGCGCGAAGATTGGGTTAGGCGGAAGGCCGCTTGGCAGGCTTCGCAGGGGCAATCTTCTTGAGCGCGCTGCGGAACCCTTCGCCCGTTTCGTCCGCGCCGATCTCGCGCGCCATGTCCACGAACGCTTTGGACTGTTCCGGGTTGTCCTGGTGGCGCTTGAGCTTCGGTTTGGTCACTGATTTTCGCGGCATGAAAGCACCTATAACATGAGCGGAGACGGATCGAAACGCCCCGACAGCACGAAGATTGCAGCGGAATATTTTAGCGATCTCACTTCTCCGTTTCACCCCCTAGCATTGTCTGCGCAGCGCCAACCATCCAGTCGATTTCCTTCTGAATCGTCTCATAAAAGTAGAGATTCGATTCTGACAGGTTTTCTCCGAATTTTTGCTGGGCGGCAGAAATGCGTTTGATGGCCGCCTCTGAAAAATCCTCAAACAGTGCTTTTGGCGTTTCCCAGCGCGCCGCCTCGTATGCGAGTAGCCGCGCCGTCACTTCGCGAATTGCCAGCATTTTGGCGGTCAATTCTGCGACTTTGTTGCGAAGTTCCAAATCTTCCATTGCACAGACTCCTTGGCGCGGGAGCGGGCATCAGTCCCAGTCCCCTTCAAGTGCTCTCAAAATCTGGCGGAGTGTGTCCCGCCCCTTTCG
>Ga0302325_10025122_pt1 | contig 12381 bp, 12 predicted proteins | sample Palsa_T0_2_FD_201948 | JGI IMG/M metagenome (GOLD analysis project Ga0302325, IMG submission 201948) | Peat permafrost microbial communities from Stordalen Mire near Abisko, Sweden - Palsa_T0_2 | ecosystem: Environmental > Terrestrial > Soil > Palsa > Peat permafrost | place: Sweden: Abisko...
TGGTCGTCTTCGTCGGCGTGTTGATCGGGTCGCTGGGCTCGGCCATCGCGATCCGCCGCTTCCTCGACGTCTAGTTCTTCTCTGCCCGTTCTGTCGGTTCCGCCCGCTCTCTCGGTTCCGCCCGCTGGCCCTCGGCCCGCTGGCAGAGGTAGCGCTGCATCGTCGTGCCCTCGAAGGCGTAGTACGTGTTGCCGACGGTCTTCTTGGAGCAGTGCTCGATAATCCAGATCATGTCGGGGTTGCGCGAACGCGGCGCCACCGCGGCAGTGGCGGCGACGACCCTTCCCGTGGCGACATAGTGGATGAGCTGTGGCAACGACGGCGTGGGGACCTCGCCGGTGAAACCGCCGACGGGTAAGAACTCGTGCCCGGTGGCGAAGATGTCCTCGCTGGCCAACCAGGACGACTCCAGCACATCGGCGGCCACGCTCGGTGGGCTGGCGTCGGCGAATCGGACCAGCAGCGGCCAATCGACCGCGCGGTTGTACGCCGGGGCGCCCTGGCTGAGCTCGGTGATCTTCGGCGATTGATAGGGGGTGTCGAACGGGCCCAGGCCGGTGACGACCACTGACCCGCTGGCCCAGGCGGAGCTGGACACCAGAGCGACCGCGGCCAGGCCCAGTCCGCAGGTGATCGTCCATAGCGAGGCGTGGCGCCGCCGCAGGGAAGTCCCGAGTATTCCGACGGCCAGCGCGGCGACGATCACCACCGAGGCGATGATCCAGGCCCGGACCCCGACCGCAGCGGGTACGAGCGTGAGGGCGTACACGGTGCTGGCCACGACCGTCAGGAGCACGACCAGCCGTGTGGCCACCGCCTGCCGGTGCCGCCAGGCCGTGGCCGCGCCGAGACCGCACAACGCGGCCAGAGCGGGAATCAACGCGGCCAGGTAGTACGAGTTGAGGTATCTCCCTCCGCTGAAGAAGGACCACGTGAGCACCAGCCAGCCCGACCAGAGCAGCGCAGCGGCGCGCAGGGCATCGGTCCGGGGTCGCCGTCGCCGGGAGATGAGCAGGGCCGCCGCGGCCACCACCGAAGGCACCAGGAACCAGGCGTCGTCGCGCCCGAACGGGCCGTGCAGGAGCCTGCCCCACCCGGGCGGTATGGAGGAGGTGCCCAGGCCGAGCGACGCCCCCACCTCGGCCGTCTCGACGAGGAAGTGCGTCGGGGGGCTGCACCCCTGCTGGTGCACCCGGGTGGCGGCGAAGCGGTCAAGCCCGTTGTAGAGGAAGACCTGGCTGAAGATCGAGTTGTCGCAGCTGCCGTCCACATAGGGCCGGTCGTGCGCCGGCACGGCGGTGACCGCGGTCATGAAGCTCAACGAGACGAGCACCATCACCACCGTGGCGAGGGCGACGTGACCGAGGCGCCGGAGCAGGGCGGCGGCGGGCGCCGCCACGAGGTACACCCCGAAGAGCGCGGGCACCACCAGCCAGGCCTGGAGCATCTTGGCTTGAAAGGCCAGGCCCACCCAGACGCCCGCTATGACCAACGACCCGACCCTTCCCGTCGCCAGGGCCTTCGTCGTGGCATCGGCCGCCAGCACCAGGAGCAGGATCAGGAGCGAGTCAGAAATATTGCCCCGGTCGAGGAGGATCGTGACCGGGCTGACGGCCAGTACGAGTGCCGCCGCCAGGCCCGCCCCGGCCCCGGCCACCCGGCGGACGGCCCGGTACAGGACGAGCACCGTCAAGGCGCCCTCGACCACCTGGGGCAGCGCGACGGCCCACAGGTGGAAGCCGAAGAGGCGCAACGAGAGCGCCTGGACCCACAGCGCACCCGGGAGCTTGTCCACCGTGACCGTCCCCCACGGGTCGAACGCGCCGAAGATGAAGTTGTGCCAGCTCTGCGACATGCTGCGGGCGGCCGCGCCGTAGAAGGGTTCGAGGGTCACGTTCCCGATGCCCCAGGCGTACCCCGCCACCGCCAGCCCGGTCACGACCAAGAGGGCGGGCCGGGCCCAGCGCGGCTGGTCGGGCGGAGAGCGCCAGAAGCGGAGCTTCCGGAGCCGACCCGGCGCTGTCCTCGGATTGCTCACGCCAGGAGAAAGCTAATTCGCCGTTGCTTCTCGAGCCCGCATTTGCGCGAAGTGGATTGGGCAAGGAACGCGGCAAGGTTCCGGGCAAGGTGGCCGCGCCATGCTCGCCGGTACACCCGTGACCGCGGGTGTGCGACGAAAGTGAGGACACCTCATGGCCAACACCACCACCATCACGGGCAACCTGACGCGGGAGCCCGAGATCCGCTACACCAGGGAGGGTCAGGCCACGGCGCAGTTGGGCGTGGCCGTGAACCGTCGCTGGCAGGACCGGACCACCCAGGAGTGGCAGGAGGCCACGTCATTCTTCGACGTGGTGTGCTGGAGGGATCTGGCCGAGAACGTGGCCCTGAGCCTCTCCAAGGGGATGCGGGTCGTCGTCACCGGTCGCCTCGAGCAGCGCAGCTGGGAGACGGAGGAAGGGGACCACCGCTCGAAGGTCGAGATCACCGCCGACGAGATCGGCCCGAGCCTGCGCTTCGCCACCGCCGATGTGCAGCGCACCGAGCGGCGGTCGGTCCCCGATCTGCCCGATTCCGACTCCTCGACCGAGACCGACGGGGCACAGTCCGAAGCCCTCCCGGTCGAGGCGTGAGTGTCGTCCTGGCTGATCCCATCGTTGGGCCTGCCCGTGGCGATGACCACGGGCAGGCTGGTCGTCCTGATGTTGACCGGCGTGTCAGGTCACGCGATCGGAGCGGCGACCGCCGCGACCGGCTCCGCCGTGATGCTGTTGCTACTGACGGTGGGCTGCGCAGCCCTGGTGGGACTCCGGCGCCGGCGCGCTTCGCGGCGCGGGTCTGCTTCGTGAAGAACGAGGTCTTCGAAATCTGCGGCGCCCTCGCCCTGGCCGAGTCGCTCCTGGCGCGGCTCGGCCTCCCGGGTGAAGCGGCCTATCTGGCCGCGGTCTTCGACGTCGTCGAAGGGCGACTGGCGGAGCCCGGCCCTACGACGCCCTAGTGCCGGGGTCCTGCTCGTAGGTCAAGGAGAGGGAATTGACGCAGTACCGCAGCCCCGTGTCGGTGGGTCCATCGGGAAAGACGTGCCCCAGGTGTCCGCCGCACCGGGCGCACACGATTTCGGTGCGGGTCATGCCGAAGGTGCGATCGGTGTGCTCGACAATGGTGCCGTCGGACTTGGCCCGATCGAAGCTGGGCCATCCCGACCCCGACTCGAATTTGGAGTCGCTGTCGAACAGCTCTGCACCGCAGCCGGCGCAGCGGAACACGCCCTCCCCCTCGACGTGAAGCAGCTCTCCCGACCACGCCGGCTCGGTTCCGGCGCGACGGAGGACGCGATAGCGCTCGGGCGGAAGCTCCTTCTTCCACTCGTCCTCGGTCTTGACGATCTCGTACTCCACGGTGTCCTGCTTCCTTTTTCTCCGGGTGAACATGTCGCACCTTCTCTCACTGACTGCAACAGCCTTTGACCACCGCAACGCCCTGCACGGACTACAACGGGGGCCCACCTAGATGTATTTCGGCGTCGCCCCTACTGCCTCGTAGCACGCCCGGACGAGGGGGCGTGACCTCGGGTCGACGGTCATGCCCGTCGACATCCTGTTCATGACGTAGCCCACGGCCAGGTTGTTCTCGGGATCGGCGAAACCGTAGGACCCGCCCGCGCCGGTGTGCCCGAACGAGCCCGCGCCGCCGAACGGCGAGAAGGGGCTGGAGACCCAGAACCCCTGGCCGATGTGCTGCTTCATGGTGAAGCCGACCGAGGCGAAGACCTGGTCGGCGCCGAACGTGCGCACGGTGCGGGCGCGGTCCACCTGGTCCCTGGTCAGGATCGGCTCGGCGGGTCCACCTTCGACGGCGCCGATCAGGCCGGCGTAGAGGCGGGAAAGCGAGACGGCGTTGGTGATGCCGTTGGCGGCCGGCACCTCGGCGGCATGCCAGGCGCGGCGATTGGCCCAACCCGGATCGGAGAAGGCGCCGGCGAAGTTGAGCGCCCGCGCCAGCAGGGTGGACGAGAAGCTGCTTGTCCCAATCCCGGCGGCCTCCCCGCCCGGGAGGACGCCGCCGATGACCGGCGAGACCCGGTGCTCATGCTCCTCGGGCAGTCCGATCCAGAACTCCAGCCCGAGGGGCTGGGCGATCTCCTCGGCAAAGAACGTGCCCACGGTGCGCCCGGTGATCCGGCGTACGACCTCGCCGACCAACCATCCGTAGGTCAGCGCGTGATAGCCGTGAGCGGTGCCCGGTTCCCAGAAGGGCGACTGCGCCTCCAACGCGGCGACCACCGGCTCCCAGGCCTGGACCTCGGCCGGGCTCAACGTGGCGTCGACGGCCGGGAGCCCGGCCTGGTGGGAGAGCAGGAAGAGGACGGGGATCTCCTCCTTCCCGAACTGGGCGAACTCCGGCCAGTAGCGGGCGACCGGGGACGTCACGTCGAGCTCGCCTCGCTGCTCCAGCAGGTTTGCACACGCTGCGGTGGCGCCTTTGGTCGAGGAGAAGACCAGCTGCAGGGTGTCCCGGTCATAGGGCCGGCCGCTGCTGCCGCTGCTGCCGCTGCTGCCGCTGCTGCCGCTGCCACCGGCGCCATCTCCCTCGTCGCGGTCGAAGGAGCCACCGTGGAGGTCGACGACCTTACGTCCGCCCACGTGCAGACAGAAGGCCGCTCCCGTCTCGTGCCCGGCCTCGAAGTTGTGGTTGAAGGCGTCCCTGACCGCGGCGAAGCCGGGCTCGACGTGTCCTCCGATGCTCACGTCCATGACGTGGTCCTTTCGTCGTGCCGTGGTCAGGGTGGCCGGGTCGTGACGCGAGTATTCCAGGGCAGGGCCGGTCTCGCCCGGCCGCCGGCGCCCGGTCGTGGCCCGGTGGCCGGCTCCCCGTGGCCCGCGGTGAGACCGGTGCATGCGGATTTCACTACGCTGACCGACGACATGGACCTGCGCGACCGCCCGCAAGACTCGGCGTTCCGGGCCGAAGTCCGGCAATTCCTCGAGGAGCACCTGGTCGGCGAGTTCGCCGAGTTGGGCGGCCGGGGCGGCTCGGGTGACGAGACGTTCGGCTTCGATGTGCGGCTCCGCTGGGAGAAGGTGCTGGCTGCGGGCGGGTGGACCGGTCTGGCGTGGCCCACCGAGTACGGCGGCCGCGGCGCGTCCATGACCGAACAGGTCATCTTCCACGAGGAGTACGTGCGAGCGGCGGCCCCGGGTCGCGTCAGCGTGATGGGAGAGGGGCTGCTCGGGCCGACCCTCATCCACTACGGCACCGAGGCACAGAAGGCGCGCTTCCTGCCCCCGATCCGGGCCGGAACCGAGCTGTGGTGTCAGGGCTACTCCGAGCCCGACGCCGGGAGCGATCTGGCCAACGTCAAGACACGCGCCGTCCGCGATGGCGACGAGTGGGTGGTCACCGGCCAAAAGGTGTGGACCTCGCTGGCGCACCAGTCCGACTGGTGTTTCGTGGTTTGCCGCACCGACCCCGAGTCCCGACGCCACAAGGGCCTCTCCTACCTGTTGGTTCCCATGGATCAGCCGGGCGTCGAGGTGCGCCCCATCATGCAGCTGACCAAGACGAGCGAGTTCAACGAGGTGTTCTTCGACGGGGCCCGCACCGACCGCGACAACATTGTGGGCGCCGAGGGCGAGGGGTGGAGGGTGGCGCTCGCCACCTTGGCGTTCGAACGGGGAGTGGCCCTGCTCGGGCATCAGCTCGGCTTCGTGCGCGAGCTCGACCGCATTGTGGCCGTGGCCCGGGCCAACGGGCGGTCCGCCGACCCGGTCATCCGTCAGCGGCTGGCGCAGGCATACGCGGAGTTGACCATCATGCGCTACAACACGCTGCGCAGCCTCTCGGGTATCGACGGCCCGGTGGCCCCACCCGAGGCTTCCATCGCCAAGCTGTACTGGGGCAGCTGGCACCGGCGCCTGGGCGAGCTGGCGATCGATGTCATAGGTCCTGGCGCCCTCATCCTCGAGGGGAACGACCCTAAGGCCTACGAGCTCGACGAGTTCCAACGTCCCTTCCTCTTCTCGCGGGCGGAGACGATTTATGGTGGATCCAACCAGATCCAGCGCAACATCATTGGCGAGCGGGTACTCGGCCTCCCGCCAGAACCGAAAGGGGGCACGTGAGCCTGCAGGACGCCTTTGACCCACCGCCACCGCCCACGCCGCCCACCGGGCACGGGCTGCTGGTGGACAAGGTGGTGATCGTCACGGCGGCGGCCGGGACGGGCATCGGCTCGGCGACCGCACGCCGTTGCCTCGAGGAGGGTGCGGCGGTCGTGGTCTCCGACGCCCATGCGCGCCGGCTGGCCGAGACGGCCGAGCAGCTGGAGGCCGAGACCGGCGGGTCGGTGCGGGCCGTGCCCTGCGACGTGACGGACGAGGGGCAGGTGCAGGCCCTCTACGCGGCGGCCGTCGACCATTTCGGGCGCTTCGACGTCGCCGTGCACAACGCCGGATTGGGCGGGACCGTCCCATTGGTCGAGATGACCGACGAGCAGTGGTCCCGCGTGCTCGACATCACGCTCACCGGCACCTTTCGCTGCACCCGTGCCGCCTTGACCCACCTGCTGCCCCAGGCGAGCGGGGTCATCGTCAACAACGCGTCGGTACTGGGCTGGCGGGCCCAACCGGGCCAGGCCCACTACGCCGCGGCCAAGGCCGGCGTCATGGCCCTCACCCGTTGCGCCGCCGCAGAGGCCGCCCCTTTCGGTGTACGCGTCAACGCGGTCTCGCCCAGCCTGGCCGAGCACCCCTTCCTCAACCGCGCCATCCCCGACGAGGACCTGGCCATACTGCGGCGCCGCGAGCTGTTCGGCCGGGGTGCGGAGACCTGGGAGGTGGCCAACGTCATCGTCTTTTTGGCCAGCGACTACTCGTCGTACATGAGTGGCGAGGTCGTGTCCGTATCGAGCCAGCACCCGTGACGCCGGGGCCGGCGCAGGTGGGGCAGCCGACCGGTGCCGGCACCGGTATCGGTGGTGCCTCCCCGGACGACGAGGATCCCCGGGCGGACCTGACCTGGGGCACCATCCCGAATCTGGTGACCCAGGGATCGGGGCGTCACGCCGCCAACGAAGTGCTGGTTGACGGCGGCTTCCGCCTCACCTACGGCGAGCTCCCCGAGGCGGTGGACGCCTACGCCCGCGGCTTCGTCGCCGCGGGAGTCGACCCCGGTGAGCGCGTCGCCATGTGGGCCCCCAACTGCGCCGAATGGATGTTGGCCGCCCTCGGGGCACTGCGCGCCGGTGCCGTGCTGGTGCCGATGAACACCCGGTTCAAGGGGGGAGAGGCGGCGTACATCCTGCGCGCCTCGGGCGCCACGACGCTCGTGACGGTGCGCGGCTTCCTGGGTGTCGACTACCCGGCGCTCCTGCAGGGCGAGGACACGGGCGCGCTGGCGCGCCTTGTGCTGTTGCGCGACGAAGATGGGGGCGCGGGCGGGCGCGGGACCACTGCTGCGGCCACGGCCGCCGGGGTGGCGACGATCGACCTCGCCTCGTTCCTGGCGGCGGGGGAGCAGGTCGACCCGGCGCAGACCGCGGCGCGGGCCGCTGCCCTCGGACCCGACGACCTTTCGGACCTCATCTTCACCTCGGGCACGACGGGCCATCCCAAGGGAGCGGGAGCCACCCACGGCCAGTCGTTGCGCACCTTTGGCACATGGGCCTCCATCGTCGGGCTCGCACCCTCGGATCGCTACCTCGTCGTCAACCCCTTCTTCCACACGTTCGGCTACAAGGCGGGCATCCTGGCCTGTCTCATGGCCGGCGCCACGGTGGTGCCAGAGGCGGTCTTCGACGCCCGACGGGTCATGGAGCGCATCGCGGCGGAGCGGATCTCCGTGCTCCCCGGGCCGCCCACCCTCTATCAGGGGCTCCTGGCGGAGCCGGGCCGCGGTGACTACGACCTGTCGTCCCTGCGGCTCGGGGTGACCGGCGCCGCGGTCGTCCCGGTCGAGCTGGTGCACGCCATGAGCAGTGAGCTCGGCTTCGACACGGTCCTCACTGCCTACGGCCTCACCGAGTCGTGCGGCACCGTCACCATGTGCCGGCGCGACTACCCGCCGGAAGTCATCGCCGCCACCTCGGGCAGGGCCATTCCCGGGTTGGAGGTGCGGGCCGTGGTCGACGGCCGCTCCGTGGCGCAGGGGGAGCCCGGTGAGATCGTGGTGCGCGGCTATACGGTCATGGCCGGGTACTGGGAGGACGAGGCGGCGACGGCGGCGGCGATCGACGCCGAGGGCTGGCTGCACACCGGCGACATCGGGGTCATGGACGCCGCGGGGAACGTGACCATCACCGACCGGGTGAAGGACATGTTCGTGGTCGGCGGCTTCAACGCCTACCCGGCCGAGATCGAGGCGATCCTGCGCCGTTACGACGGTGTCGCCCAGGTGGCGGTGGTGGGGATCCCCGACGAGCGCATGGGCGAGGTGGGCTGTGCCTTCGTCGTCCCGAGCCCAGCGTGGAGCGGGAACGGGGCGTCCGAGGGCGCCGATGGACCCGAAGCGGCGGAAGGCGCCGAGGAATTCGGTACTGCCCTCATCGCCTGGGCCCGCCAGGCCATGGCCAACTACAAGGTGCCGCGGCGTGTCGTGGTGGTCGACAGCCTTCCGCTGAACGCGAGCGGCAAGGTGCTCAAGCGCGAATTGCGTGAGCGGGTGGTCCCGGCGCCGGATCACGCCTCAGACCCATCTGAGCTCACCAACGGGCGGAGCGCCGAGTAGCTGGTGGCGGGGTCGAACGGGGCCCGCCGGCACGCCGTCCCCGTGACCTGGTGAGGTGGCGCGGACCCGGCCCACCTGGCATTATTGCCAGGTAGTCGCACGACTAGTGGCCGACCAGCGTGGATCGACACGCCGAACTCTGGGGGAAAGACGACAATGGGAAGACTCGACGGCAAGGTTGCGTTCATCACCGGAGCGGCCCGGGGCCAGGGTCGGTCGCACGCCATCCGCTTCGCGGAAGAGGGCGCCAAAATCATCGGAATCGACATCTGCGAGGACGTGCCCTCTATCGCCGAGCTCTATCCGCTGGCCACCCAGGCCGACCTCGACGAAACGGTCCGGCTGGTCGAGGAGGTCGGCGGCGAGATCGTTGCGGCCAAGGCCGACGTGCGTGAGTACGCACAGGTCGACGCGGCCGTGCAGGAAGGGATCACGCGCTTCGGGCACGTGGACATCTGCGTGGCCAACGCCGGTGTGGTGGCCCTCAAGAAGTCATGGGAGACGCCCGAGCAGACCTGGGACGACGTCATCGGCATCAACCTCAAGGGCGTCTGGAACTCGGTGCGCGCCTGCATCCCGGCCATGATCGACCAGGCCAAGGGCGGTTCCATCGTCATCACCAGCTCGGTGGCCGGCCTCAAGGGGTACCCCAACACCTCGGCGTACTCTGCGGCCAAGAGCGGTTGCATCGGCCTGGCGCAGTCCATGGCCGGCGAGCTGGCCGAGTACAACATCCGGGTCAACACGGTGCACCCGATGAACGTGGACACGCCGATGTTGCAGAACGAGGGCACCTACCGCCTGTTCCTGCCCGAATTGGAGAACCCCGGCAAGGAGGACCTGGCGAAGCTGGCTATCGACTTCGCCCTGCTCCCGATCCCCTGGGTCGATGCCGCCGACATCACGGCGGCCGTCCTGTGGCTCGTGTCCGACGAGGCCCGCTACGTCACCGGGATCCAGCTGCCGATCGACGGCGGGACCTTCCTCAAGTAAGACTGGCGGGCGCGGGCGGCCCGTGTCCCGTGGCCGTGCAGCGTACGGGGGTTCCCGCCGCTCGCGCTGATCAACGCAAGCCCCGACAGCGGGGCATGCAGGCAAGGAGTGACATGACAACGCTCGACACAGCGCCCCAGGCCTTCCACATCGGGGCCGACGATCTCCCCTTTGTCGACATCGGAGGAGGCAACAAGCTCAAGGTGCTCCAGGTGAAGCCCGAAGAGGGGCTGTGGATCATCGAGAACATCTTCCAAGCCGGCTTCGAGGTGCAGACCCACCGGCACACCGGCCCTGTCTTCGGCTACACGACCTCGGGGGCCTGGAAGTACAAGGAGTACGACTACGTCAACCGCGCCGGGTCGTTCCTGTACGAGCCGGCCGGTTCCGTCCACACGCTGACGTGCGTCGAGGACGAGACCAGGGTGTGGTTCCAGATGTACGGGGTGAACCTGAACCTCGACGCCGAGGGCAACATCGAGAGCGTCTCCGACGGCGCCGGGTCGCTGGCCGCCTACGTGGCGCTGTGCGAGGCCCAGGGGTTCCCCCCGCCCAACGTCCTGATCGGCTGATGGCGGCCGCGGTCGACCTCGCCGATCCCGACACGTTTGTCCACGGCCCGCCCCACGAGGCGCTGGCCGAGTTGCGCCGCAGCGATCCGGTGCACTTCTGCGCCATGGACGACGGCGGCTTCTGGGCCGTGCTCAAGCACGCCGATGTGGTCAAGGTGGCCCGAAGCCCGGGCCTGTTCTCGGCCAGCGAGGGTGGCGTGGTCATAGAGACCCTGGCTCCCGAGCAGGTGGAGGCCATGCGGGGGATGCTCCTGGCCATGGACCCGCCCCGGCACCTGGACTACCGCCGTCCGATGTTGGCCCATTTCGGTCGGACCGTGATCGGGCGGATGGAGGACCAGATCCGTGGCGTGTGCGTCGACATCATGGACAAGGTGGACACCTCGTCGGAGGTGGAGTTCGTCCATCACGTGACTGCGGATCTCCCGTCCCGGGTCATCGGCACCCTCATGGGTCTGCCCGAGGAGGACTGGGGCCGCATTCACGAGATGGCGGAGCGAAACACCAGCGGTCAGGACGCTGACTACGCCAGCAGCGACGGCGGGGCCACCATGGACATGGCGATGTACGCCATCGCCCTGGCCCAGCAGCGGCGGACCGAGGAACCCCGAGAAGACCTCACCTCGGTGATCCTGGGCACCGAGTTCGGCGGCCACCTGATGGACGACTTCGAGTTCGGCTCGTTCTTCGTGCAGCTGGTCACGGCCGGGAACGACACCACCAAGACCATGCTGTCGTCGGGCATCCTCGCCCTTTTGACCCATCCCGACCAGCTCAAAGAGGTCCGGGAGGACCCGTCGCTGATCCCCGGCGCCGTCGAGGAGATCCTGCGCTGGGCCAATCCCCTGCACTATTTTCGTCGCACCGCCATGGCCGAGACCACGCTGCACGACGTGACCATCAGCCCCGGTGACAAGGTGGCGATGTACTACACCTCGGCCAACCGCGACGAGGACCTCTTCGACGACTCCCAGGGCTTCGACATCCACCGGAACCCCAACCCGCACCTGTCGTTCGGCATTGCCGAGCACTTCTGCCTGGGTGTGCACCTGGCCCGGCTCGAAGGGCGGGTGTTCTTCGAAGAGCTCCTGAGCCGCTTCCCCGAGATCGAGCTGGCCGGCGAACCGGTCCGGGTGCGCTCGAACCTCAACAACGCCTACAAGAGGCTGCCCGTCCGCATGGCGCGCTGAGCGCCACCGCGACCACCGTCCACCGCCGTCACCTCCCGCACCACCCCCGACGCTCACCAAGGCCCACGGGTGTCACCACGCGGCGCTCCCGGGGAATTGAACTAAGCAGGCACGATGCAAATGATCATGCTGAGTTGTAGGCCGGGATGAAAGGTGTGCTCCTGGCGGGTGGGACCGGATCCCGCCTCTACCCACTGACCCGCATCACCAACAAGCACCTCCTGCCGATTTGGGACCGGCCCATGATCGCCTGGTCGATAGAGGCCCTGGTCACCGCCGGAATTGACGAGATAATGCTGGTCACCGGCGGTCCGCATGCCGGCTCGTTCCTGCCCCTGCTGGGCAACGGCCATGAGTTCGGCATCGACCGTCTCTCCTACGCCTACCAGGAGCAGGCGGGCGGGATCGCCGAGGCACTCGGCCTGGCCGAACGGTTCGTCGATGGCGACGCTGTGCTCGTCATGCTGGCCGACAACGTCATGGAGCGATCGATAAAGCCCATGGTGGATGCCTTCCGGGCCAACCCCCACGGCGCCCGCATCCTGTTGACGGCGGTGAGCGAGCCCGAGCACCTCCGCCACCTCGGCGTGCCGGTTCTCTCCGACGACGGCCGGGTGCAGCGGATTGAGGAGAAGCCCGAGGTCCCGGCCAGCAACTTCGGCGTGACCGGCATCTACTGCTATGACGCGGACGTCTTCGGCGTGATCCCGACCCTCACTCCCTCCGGGCGCGGTGAGCTCGAGATCACCGACGTCAACAATCACTACATCGAGCAGGGGCAGATGGCCTACGACGTGCTGGAGGGTTTCTGGGGGGACGCCGGGGAGTCGATAGAGGCCTACTACGCGGTGAACGATTTCGTGCGGGCCAACGGGGCCAACCGGGCCAACGAGGTATGACGG
>Ga0302325_10025123_pt1 | contig 12381 bp, 13 predicted proteins | sample Palsa_T0_2_FD_201948 | JGI IMG/M metagenome (GOLD analysis project Ga0302325, IMG submission 201948) | Peat permafrost microbial communities from Stordalen Mire near Abisko, Sweden - Palsa_T0_2 | ecosystem: Environmental > Terrestrial > Soil > Palsa > Peat permafrost | place: Sweden: Abisko...
TTGTTCCATCTATTTCAAGTGTCTCTCAGGGCGATCACCACCCTTGGTGCAAAAGTGGAATTGAAAGCATTATACTACGACATCAGCTACCGCTACTTGGCGGGGATGTCGGACGTTGCTGGTATATCGGGTATTCATCGAAGGCACAGTATTCAGACCATCAAGGCCGCGGGAGAGCGCTTCATCGAAGTTGTCTGTGACGATGCGCATGCAGGCGAGCCTACATGTAGAATTGCCGCGTTGCTTGTTCTCAGTGCGTTAGTCAAAATGGGAAGACATGAAAATTCGAAGTATATGATCGAGTCTCTTGGTCGGCTTAACTTCATTAGCATTCTCGTCGACTCTATTCAACATATTTCGACCGATTTGCGAGAGACTGCCATTGAAGGTACCTCATCTAACACTGTCCTCCCTCATGTTCATGCGCTAACAGAATCAGATATTGAGATGCAGCTCTCGTATTGCCATGCCAGGCTTGCACTTCTCTTGCAGATATCGCAAACCCGCCTCGGCGCTGTGGCTGTTCTCAATTCAGGACTCCTTCATTCAGTCAAAGTCTCCGGCTTGTTTGCCACCGATCCGGACCTGGGAGTTGGTGAGTTGTCTCTGACTACTGTTCCTGTCCATCTACTAATTCCTTCAGACATCGAAGGCCCAGACGCAATAACGAAGCACTATCGCCTTTTAGCGGCCGTACTGAGGGTAATCTGCGCGGCTGTATTGAGTCGAGGCTCCCAGAATAAACAAACTCTTGAGCAGGGTCGAAGATTCCTTTCAGAAAACAGGCTCTCGATCCTTGCCGTTCTCAAAAAGTCTGCCGGCTTGGGTAACACGTCTGATATATCTGAGCAAAGCATCGACGAACTTGCGGACTCATTCATGTTGCTCATGTCGGTGACAGGTTTTCTTGATGTGAGTATCCTGTTCTCATTCTTCAAAATCCGGCTTCCAAAACTAACATCTACTAGTTCGAGGAACAGACCTATCAAAAAAAGCAAGCGAACGTATTTACTACATTCACGTGAGTGATGTGTGTCTACGCCGGGATATATTGTACAATAGTTAGATCAGGAACAGCATCTGGGTGGATCCGATATGGTCTCATGAAAAAGTTCAGACTCTGCCAGATGACATTAGAAGCGATGAAGCATGACTTGGAATGAGATACCACTAAAAATAGAAGCCGCATTTGAATGATTTGCATCCTGTGACATGCAAGAGACTAGAAGTGATTCCTTGTACCAAAAAAACCAGCGTCAATCACTTTTGAAACGAAGAATACTTTCATTCCGACCTCCGCCTTTAACTTAGAGGCTAATCACGTGAATCATCTTAACCCTTGCTCGGCGATAAGATTTCGCGGTACTTTATCGCCAACGACCCGTCTCGAGCACGTTAAGTTCGCGTCATGCCGTGTACATCGACCACTACGAACCACTTCCCCATGCTTCGAGGTGCAATCCAGGCAATTGTGGGCCAGTGAACCTTAAGCATTCGAGATCTGCCGTTCAAAACATCGGCACCTTCCCAGAAAGGAGGCCCAGGATAGTCCCTCACAGATCCGACGATTCGGCTTCATGTTCGTGAAGGCCGAATAGAGGTCGATGCAGTCTCCAGGCGACCTGTGTGACGATAACATTGATACCCATTCCCGACCTACCCTCAAACGAAAACTCAACGACAAACAGAAAAAGGCTGCGAACTCGAAAGAGACGCGGCAGGAACCCTCTGCACCCATCAGCGCGTCTTTAAACACTTCGAAACGATTGAAGACCTCCCACTCCGCAGGGAATCTCGGAAGGTGTTCAGACATGAGCAAGACTTTGGGGATAGGGGCACGGCCTAAGACTATCGATTTGACGCGGCCACCCTCGAATTTCCAACCACATGCCGGTGCGAAGAGATTGGTGATCAAGAATCTCAAGACTACCTCGACGAAGAGCGTGGATGAATACTATGACCGGACTTGGTCGGAGCTCGATGTTGCTTTGACATCAGTTTTCAACAAAGTTCCACCAACTACACCGTTGGGGGTTTTGTGTCGAGGTGTTGAAGCAATATGTCGAAGGGGTCAAGCAGAGAAGTTATTCTCGTATCTCAGGGATCGGTATAAAGGTTACCTCGAGAAGCAGCTCCTGCCAGAGCTTGAGAAGCAGTCTGGGACAAGCAATGTGGATGCTCTGCGGGCTGTACAACGGTTTTGGACCGTATGGAACGAGCAATCGGTATGGCGTTTTCACGTCCACGTTAACAGGAAGCTAATGCGGTCCATTTAGACACTCCTGCGGTCCATTTTCAGTTATCTCGATCGATCCTACCTCCTCAATGCAAAAGACCTCCCTCAACTCGAGGACTTAGGCATACAACAATATCGGCATACAATATTTACAAAGATCAAAGGAAATGATCGGCGGAATCTGGGCGCCAATGTGGTACTTGGAATGTGTGATCTTGTCCAATATGATCGAGCAGGCCAGGAGGAACTCTTTGATGCAACCCTCCTTAGAGATTCGATATTAATGCTTCACATCTTCGGGGTCTACGGGAAGTCTTATGAACCAGCATTCCTCAAGCAAAGCGCTGATTATTTCTCAACCTTCGCTCAAGAGCGCAGCAACTCTGCGTTAAAGAACTACATTTTTGCCGTTCACAACCTACTAGCTCGAGAGGCACTTCGAGCCGATACGTATAATTTTGACAGTACAACCAAACGAAGTCTGCTGGATTCAGCCCATCTTTTCCTCATCGAAAAAAAGTCTGCGACACTGTTGGATCCCAAAGGTCTTGCCACATTAATTCAAGATAATGCCTTGGACTCTATGAAGGCGCTCTACGGTTTACTCAGTCTCTCCAGGATCCAGCAAAAACTCAAGGAGCCTTTCGAGACTTATATCAAGAAGGCCGGAGCAAGTATCGTTAGGGACAAGGAGAAAGCAGACGAAATGGTCATCCGTCTGCTGGAGCTCAAGAAATCTTTAGACAAGATAATACGAGATGCGTTCGACAAAGACGAGACTTTTTCATACAGCCTCCGAGAAGCATTTGGCAACTTCATCAACGACAAAAAGAACACTTTGGCGTACGGTACCAGCAACTCGAAGGTCGGCGAAATGATAGCGAAATATATAGATTCTTTGTTACGTGGGGGTTTAAAAGCGGTGCCTCGTTCTTTGACATCTGATGCCAAGGATCGAGATGCTGCTGAGAAGCAGGGTCACGCAAGCACTGGTGATGAAGATGCCGAACTCGACCGACAACTGGAACAAGGCTTGGAGCTCTTCCGATTCATCGAAGGAAAGGACGTTTTCGAGGCATTCTACAAGAAGGATCTCGCGCGTCGACTTTTGATGGCTCGTAGTGCTAGCCAAGATGCGGAACGGAACATGCTTGCCAAGCTGAAGATTGAGTGTGGGTTTGCTTTCACTCATAACCTCGAGCAGATGTTCAAGGACCAAGAGATTGCCAGAGATGAGATGGTTGCTTACAAGCAATCCCTCAGTAATACCAGCAAAACGACCATGGATCTTCAAGTCAGCGTCTTGTCCGCTGCCGCGTGGCCTACCTATCCTGATGTGACTGTCAAACTTCCTTCTGAAGTTGCGAAACACCTCGAGAAATACGACAGGCACTACAAAAACAAGCATACCGGAAGGCGATTAACGTGGAAACATGCTCTCGCCCACAGCGTAGTGAAAGCTCATTTCAAAAAGGGGTGGAAAGAACTCCTCGTCTCCGCCTTCCAAGCCATCGTTCTCGTCCTTTTCAACGACATTGAAGAAGACGGAAATCTTTCGTACAAAGATATCCAAGAGTCCACCGGACTCGTCGATGCCGAACTCGAACGGACTCTTCAATCTCTAGCTTGTGCCAAATTCCGGGTGCTCACAAAGCATCCCAAGGGCAGGGATGTCAATCACGACGATACCTTCACCGTGAACATGGGTTTCATGGAACCCAAGTACAGGATCAAGATTAACCAGATCCAGCTCAAGGAAACGAAGGAAGAGAATCAAGAGACGCATGAGCGTGTGCATCAAGATAGACAATATGAGACTCAAGCGGCGATCGTGCGGATCATGAAGAGTCGGAAGTCGATGACGCACGCGAATCTCATTGCGGAGGTGATCGAGCAGACGAAGAAGAGAGGTGCGATTGAGTTGAGCGAGATCAAGCAAAATATCGATAGTGAGTCCCCTTTCCCTTCCTCTCCTTCGCAAGAATGTCGTGCTAACGAGAGTAGAATTGATCGATAAAGATTACATGGAGCGTGAGGGTAGTACTTATGTGTACGTCGCATAGATAGGTTGGATCAATGCATGGTTTGTAGAGGGATTTGGGAGGGGAAAACAAGGCATTGCATTGTTAGAAAGATCTCATGAATGATGATTTCTATGAGTTTCCTTGCCTCTTGTGTACGTTTTGAATGTACTTTTGCGTTTGTGATGTCGGCGAGCCCCCGAAACTGCCTTGATTTTCCTCTTCTCGTTAACTGCTTGCCGTTTGCTTTGCTATTTGTACCCTCAACCCGCGACTAGACGAAGGCGAAGCTGTATCCTCACTATTTATCTGCCTGAGAGGGCCAGTAGTCGCGTCCGTGTAGCCATCAAGGTCGGCAATGTCGCGACCGAAGTTCTGCCTCGCCACTTTCGCAGCCCTCAAAGACATCCGCCGCGTTCCACTTCTAATTTTTTCGGTCAACGTCGAATCCTTCATAGCAAAATGCCAAGGCCATAGCTCGAACTCGAGATGCCTTCGCCCCTTCACAAGAATCCATTTCTATAAAGTCATAGCTCGCGATTTCACCTAGGAATTTTTTAGGCTATCATGGCTATGTAGAGTAGCGGCACCAAAGTTTCAAGGGTTTAAGTCGAAACAGCGAAAAGGAATCAAGAGGTTGGGGTGCTTAGAGAAGATACTCCGGTATTAGAAGTACCCGAGATTTCGCTTTTCAAAATCCGAAGTGCCTTTTCGGTGGGTACTTCAAGGCCAACAACGCATAATAACGGGCAGGAGAAAGGTATATCTTCTTCCCTCCCCCAAGCGAGCCTCGGTCATCCTCACCGCCAAAGAAAAGCAAAAAAAAGTGGTTATAGCTCTTGGTCTCAGTGGCATATGGTCTGCAGTTAGAGGATGAGAGGGAAGGATGAGAGGGAAGGATTCTTACTTTCTTTTGTACTTGGTGCGAAACAGATCGGCTGGCCGGGATTAGATGGTGGCTAGAGACGTCGGTTAGCTTTTCGGTTCCAAGGACAACTTACCATAGGAGGGGAAGAAGAGTTTAACTTACAGCCAAAGATATTTCGTGATATATAATCCCATCCGTTGAGTAAAAACGGAGGAATTTCGAGGATTCGACCTCGGAGAAGGCCGACTTTTCCTAGCTCGATTAGCCTTCGCTTACCGAAAAGGGAAGAAGGAATAGATAGATACGTACCTGAACTCACGAAGAGTCGAAATGTCATCGAGTGCTCAAGCCTCGGGGGCAAAGCCCCAGGCTCCCGCAGGATGCACCGGGGGTCTTTGTTTTTGTAATTTTTTAGATTTTTTGAATGTTTTTGGTTTTCTGCAAGCACCCAGTTGTTAGTTACAGTTCTTTAAGGCGTTTTACACGACTTCCTTAGACCACCACTTCAACCGTAGAGCTTGACTTGTTAGCACAAAATCCCTTACTTTGGCTCAATACTTCGGGTGCACTTTTATCCGCCCGACGAAGCGAGTACTTTCGGATTAATGTTTAGGCGAAAAAGGGGACAGCTGCGACTTAGATGGTTGGGATTTATCTGAATCTTGCACAATTTGATTTTGTTTTATTTCTCTGATTTTTGGGGGGGGGTGAGTGGGGAAGGTAGGAGCGATGAGAGGGAGCCAGAATAGGAAGGTAGGAGCGATGAGAGGGAGCCAGAATAAGAAGGCACAATGCTCTCTACATACGTCCTCTTACCTCAGTATCACTGGTGAGTTGATGGGCTTCCCCAACCTTCCAGCACACCTCAACTCTTCGTGTGCCTCGAAAATCTCGGGTATTCCCGCACAAATCTCTTTGGGTGCGAAGCTGCGATATCTACACATTTGAAGCACCGAGGTGGTCTCAGGCCGTCGAATCTAGGAAATTGCGAGAACGCCAATCAATCTGCTAGGAAAAGTACCTGGCAGACTTTCGCAGCTCAATCTTTTGCGATGATTCGAACGGACGGTGTCGTGCACTTCGGCTCTTTGGAGGTGCCCTGACACACGATCAATTTTGACTTGGTTATAATTCCTGTATTCTAGAATAGATCTAGTAGCATGGTACCGTAGAGAAATCGGCATGCCCTTGCAAAATCAGGCCTTGTCGAGATGTGAAGCCAAAGTAAGGAACGGGCCGTTCTACAGGACTCATCATTCCATTTTCTTTTCCCAACTTAACTTTGATCTGTAATAATCACACCTGCAAGTCTTGAACGGAGTATCTCGGGCAACCCTTTTATCTCAATGATCGCTAGGCGTGCGGGCCCCTCGTCCAGATCAGAGATCACAAGTGCTGAAAGGTGGATCGTTGAAGAGAATGGGTTTGATTCCATGAAAACTCCTCCAAAGGAGGCGATTACTCCTCATTACAATTACAGTGCCCCTGCTGCCTATTCAGACGCCATTTCTAATAAGTTCAAGTCAGCAGCACGCCCAATATCACAATCTAATGCTATGCTCCTCCTCCCTTTCCGCAGACTTCAAATCGCATTGCCCCCGCCGTCAACCCAGTATCTGCGGCTTGTTGGTGATATAATCAATGAGATCCCGAGACCAGCCTCCTTCAAAAGAACTCGCATCCTAGCAATGATGTCAACCAGGCATTCAATGGGGAACTGCTCAGCAAAGCCACGCTGTTTCATTCCTTCCACAAGCCACTTTTCATCGAGGGTCAGAGCACACTGATCAATCAGCAGATTCTTCAGTCCACACTTTCCTCTCCCATAGTTTCTCGTGTTATTGTATACCCATCCAAGCATGCTTGTAGCGATTGTTCGGTGTCGTTTGCGGTTGTCTTCGATCGCAGCGATGCAGTCATTCTGACAAGATGGAATGCCAAGACGACCAGCAAGAACCCACAAACCGATAAGTGTCTGATCAGCCATGCTTTCATCCTTGGGCTCAAATTTACCACGTCCAAGGTAGAGCCACTTAAGAAATGTAGCGAATACTGCGTGCTTGACGTCTCCGAGAACCTCAGGAAGCCGGAAACCTTGCCGCGTTTTCACATTTGGGAGTTTGACCTTGATATCGAGCTCGACGCTGCCCTCCTCTCTAGCTTGGTTCTCTGCGAGTCTGTCGAAGTCTAGCTCGTTGGTGTAGTTGAATGCCTTGACCTCTGTGGTGAACATTTTCGGCTCTCGGCCCCCGAAGAAGGCACAGAAGTAGGGCGAGAAGTGACAGAGTAGCTCCGAATGGACGAGGAAGCTTCTGATTATTCCGTCGGATTCCACGAGGATATTCACGCCTTCCTCTATCAAGGGTCCGAGATTGAGGTGCTCGATGGATGCGCGTCTGAGGTCTCGGATATCTTGAGATGGAAGGAAAGAGTATGTAGACTCGCTCTGATTCGTTTGCAGGTTGCAGATAGGAGGAAACAAAGTCTGTTCAGAGACACGAGATGGAGGCTCAATACATAAAGCGGGTGAAGTTTGTTTGTCCAACATCGGCGTTTCCATAGCAATCTTGGGGATGGGGCATTGGTTTTCGTGGGAGATCTGGGGCGGTGCCGATCCTTTGGTAGTATGATTGTCCATGGTACAGTCAAGGGTCAAAACGGGTATGATCTCGAGACAGTTGTCGCTGTCTAGTGTGAGCGGTGATATAAGATGATCTGGAGATGGCCAGGACTGCCCCTCCACAACGATAGATGTCAAAGGCAGGAATTTGTAGTCGGAAAACATGTGTCCAATACCGCCTCTCAAAAAAGAATAGCAAAGAATGGAATCTAAAAGATGCTTCTGGTGTTGAAGCTGACGTTACATTCACGAAGAAGAGAGAGGGCGACTTCTGCGAAATATGGCACAATCGAACTCAAAAGGGAAGGAGCACATCAAGACTTAAGAGAATTTTGTATTATTCCGAAGGCTTGGGTCATCACAGCATCAGAACCTATCAAAACCCGTATCATAGTTACAATCGATGAAGGCAGTATCATCCATATTGTAATGCTTAGAGGCATTCCACACCGTTCTGGTACACTTCCATGAGCCTCTGCCGCTAGAAATAATGAACGGCTCAATGAAAATGAAAGGAAGAAAACCATGGCACATGCCTCAGTATGCAAATGCTTCCCGTGCCAGATGTTCAACTCTATGAGTATCGTAACGCAGCATCATCAGAAAACCCATGAACGCAGAATTCGAAGCCAAATATCTACAAATGCAGCAAAGTCGAGTGGAAGCCATCGATCATAAAGCAGAGTTTGTGATATAATCTTGGCTGCCAGTCGGCAGCACTCCTCTTGAAATATGTGACGAGAATAGCGTGAGTATTGTGAACCATGATTTCGCCGACAAACAGAACCCGATTGCGAAAACGTTAAGAAATCTGCAATCAATCCGTCGGTCGACTCCTTTTCCTCAAATGAACATGGCGATCATGACTGTGAGCACAACCAAGATCATCTCCATGATTAGAGCCTCAGGGGGTGTTCTCAGCACAAGGGTGGCATCACTCTTGCCATAGACGGTCTGGTTGGTGGTCATGTTCGGTTGATCACTGAAGAAGTCTGAAAACAGAGACCCAGCTGTGATGCCTTGGTCTTGAATTGGGCATATAGCTCCTGGGGTAGTTGGATCCTTGCATCGCGAAGAAGCTGCGGATTGACGAGCAGGATCAGACGAATTGAAGTAGCCCTTCACATAACCAACGGTGCTCACAGCTCTCTGAAGAGGAGGGCCCGAAGACCAGCCGCTATCACCGTTGGACCATTGAGACAATATCAAATGACCGGGGCTTGTAGGGACGGCCGTGGTATTGATAGCCGCCAAGACCTGACCATCGGCATAATAGATGACATTGCCGGGGATGAAATCGATGCGATACTCATGAAAGCCTTCGGTAGGATCGAACGGGAGATTGATAACTTTCCAGTCGCCACTTGTGGCCGAGCTGAAACCTTGTCGAGCCGATTGTTGAGACTGGAGGACGAGGTTCAGTGGAAAAGTGTTGTTTTGGAAATTGAAGTCGGACGAAAGAATTTCGAAATCAATCTCCTGGGAGTCATTGAAGTACTGTAAAGCCGTTAGCTCCTAGTTCAAAGAAATCAGGTGTCTTACAGGGCCATATGACAGGGGAGAGAGAGATGCTTACCCAGAAAAAACTGGAACAAGTGCCAGCGACAGGAGTGATCTTGAGAAGTGCGCGGTATGTGCCAAACAGGAGATCTTCGCGAACAGAGTTCATCTGTGCAACTTGAACGTAGCCATTTTGAGGGATACCAGCACCAACGCTGAGTTGGACTCCTGGATCGCCAGAGGATACAGGTGGACCGTACCAATTTGATGCGTTGGCAATTGGGTTAGATACGACGTCGGCACTACTGAAGTTCATTCTATGAAGCAGTGTCAGCAAGGCCTCTTCAGCATGCACGTTGTCTGAATATGGCGACGCTTACCCGTAGGGGCCTCGGGCAGCTGAAGCAGATACATTGTAGTTTTGGACAGACCAATCTGTATCGATCTCAACGTTCTTGAGATGAATGAAGTCGGACTCGATCACATCCGTGAATACGTGGGGGGCAATGGCAGAACCAAGAGAGATATCGGTCGAATAGCCGCACTCGCAGTATGCAGCAACGTTAGCGACGAAGCAGGCGATCATGGCAAGGAGAATGAGTTGAGCAAGCATCTTGGCTCTTGTGATCAGTACAGGAGCAAGGATACAAGCGAATAGAACCCAAGACAGCATCGTTGACGTAGACCTCGAAGAGAGGGCCACGCCGAAAGTTGATCTTGAAGTAGCGGGGGAAAGTTTTGTGCTGGCCGATGCGGACGGCAAGAGGCATCAGTCAGGTCTCGATGAAGGAGGGGTGGGCTAGGGGGGAAAGAGCAACTGTGTGGCTGTGGGTGGCTGTGGGTGGCTGTGGGTGGCTGTGTGCAAATTTTTATATGCGTGTGTATTTGTGTGTGTATTTGTGTGTGTATTTGTGTGTGTATTTGTGTGTGTATTTGTGTGTGTATTTGTGTGTGTGTGTGCGCGTGCGCGGAGAAATAGCGAGGAAGGCGGAACTTGTGTTGCGGCTGTACTTGGAAAGTACACTTGAAGTGCTCGAGGCGTAGGGAAGGAGCGTGTGTAGCGAGGTTTTCAAGGGCTGGAACAAGAAGCAGGAGACCTACCAGAACGAAAATCATAAGAAACAATTGCGAGGGCGAGGGTAGGGCCTCTTGAATATCTAGAACCTTTCCTTTGTGGTGCATTTATGTCATCGCGATGGAGGATGAAGTGGAAGCTTTTGGCTATTTGTGCGTGAGCGTGGGCAAGGAGATACATCGCTCTTCATTGCCATCACTACGATGAACAAAGGCAAGCCCCCTATCAGCCCCTAGAACAACTCCTCATTTCATCTTGGCTAACTAGCTGGCGAGCTGTAGGTCTTCTTTCATCCTGCAACTCCTTGCGATCAGCGAAAACCAAGTTACAAACTCCCCAAGATGGGGTCCACAACACCTTTCCTCTGGACTGTTAACAAAGAGTCTCGGACCAGCCATGGCTGAGATTGGCGCAAGTCCTCACCCAGATGATGCACACCACTTGACGCTGGCTTTGCAATTGGAGGTAAGCAACAATGCACACCTGGGCTCCTCTACACAGAAAGCTAACTGCTATGTACTATACAGCCAGACACATCATCGCTGTTCCCCATCTAGAATTCAGAGCAGGGCCTTTTTTGTATTGCAAGCAACGGCCTCAGTTGTACAGGTTCACTCCCTCCACAGGCTTGTAGAAAGTGGCTAACATCCCCATTCAAGCAGGATCACAAATTGCCAGCTGCGCAAAATCATGCTAAAGTTGGGGGGAGGAGGGTCCATCCATCAAAGCGTTCGCTTGCATACTTCCGTCACAGCAAGACATCATCCGCCTGAGGTTTCAGCATGGGGTTTACACAGTGGGATACTTGACAAATAGGTGAGCCCTTGCTTCTTCTGCCTCTTCTGCTGTGTTACTGCTGACTGACAATCTAGCAAGACTTCAAGCAACACCATCTCATACACACAAGTGCACATACAGCAACACACAAGGACAGAATAGCAGCGCACAATATGACATGGCTTGAAAGCTTTGTGACTGAGAGAGTTCTATTGTGGGAAAATAGATACTATTCCTTGCTTGCACGCACAAAGCACCTTCCAGTGTTCCACAGCACCCGCGGATTATCTCGGTCCGTCTAATCAGTGCTTGAGGCTAAAATTCTAACCGCTATTTGGAGACAAAGGATAGCAGGCAGCACTTGTGCAATTGAGTTATTCTGCCATCTGTCACATGCGTCGATCGCCACTGCACGCTGCATGGCCGATGTCCTATGACTGACTGCAGCCATTGGAAGGCCTAGCCCTTACCATCCTGAATCTACGACGATCACTATGTCTACTCAGCATCATTGATACGCAGCAAGTATCGTATTATGGACTGACGTTCGCGAAAAGCTTCGATATCGACCATTTTTGCGTTCAAGACGGACCGAAAATGCATCCGATTGGCTCGATACGCACGGACCTGCATTTCAGGGGCTCAGGGGGCAGATTAGCTACATAAAAAGAGAGACCTAGGAGAAATCAATAGCGAAGCTTGGGAGGCTAATTCAGATTCTTTAGCCCTGCTGCCACTTTGAGGCTTGATTGTCCGACCTTGACATCATTTCAAGCAAGAGGCACCAGCCAAAGTGGGCTCTGTGAGGATTTCGTCCTTTGAATGCTTGTTACACGCTTCGGAGCTATTGCGAGTATTCTTTGATCATAATTTCAAGGAAACGTCAATTTTGAGGGAATGGTGGCCATCAACATCCTTGTAAGCATGTTACGCCCACTGGCTGAGCAGCTACTATAAGGACATTTGTTTTTGCAGCCTTGGTAGGGTACGGCTCTTTGTCTTCTACATGCCAGCATCAAGCCACATCAGAAACCATGTTCAGATCCTCAAACGAAATCCGGCAGGCAAGTTCCTACCATCCTAGCTGGAGTTCGCTCTTGATATGGGATCAAGAGGTAGAGGATACAAAATTGGCAATACTGCGAGTATTAGCCATTGCTCGAAATGGAGTCGAGTTGGCATGTGACCCGGGTTAGGGTGCAGCCCATCGTGTTCTGCGTATCCGTTTCTTTGGGCAGAAAGTACAGAAGCTGTGTCGCGGTGCCTATCCTATACGACAACGCA
>Ga0302325_10025124_pt1 | contig 12381 bp, 5 predicted proteins | sample Palsa_T0_2_FD_201948 | JGI IMG/M metagenome (GOLD analysis project Ga0302325, IMG submission 201948) | Peat permafrost microbial communities from Stordalen Mire near Abisko, Sweden - Palsa_T0_2 | ecosystem: Environmental > Terrestrial > Soil > Palsa > Peat permafrost | place: Sweden: Abisko...
ATGATTTCATGTATCTCAACCGAAAACGTTCACGAGTTCGGACCGGCCTTTCATTCGCAGTTCAGGCTGCGCCATGGCGGTTTCGTCGAGCGCCAGCAATACGATGTCTCGGTTTATGACGGTATGGAGTTTGACCAGTACGACACGCCGGCGAGCCGCTATCTCGTTTACCACACCGATGAGGGAAAGGCGCTCGGTGTCAGCCGCCTGACGCCGACCGTGTTGTCCAGCATGTTGCGCGATCTGTGGCCGCACCTTGTGCAGGATAAATCTGTGCTGCGTAGCGAGAATGTGTGGGAAGGCACGCGCTACTGCGTGGACAAGGACGCATCTCCGGAAATAAGACAGCGCATCATTCACGAGATGGCCTGCGCCTATCTTGAATTCGGCCTGGAGTTGGGCCTGAAGAAGATCATCGGGCTGATGCCGACTTACATCTATCGCAGCGTGTTCGAGCGGCCCGGCATCGAGATGGAGTATCTTGGGCCGGTCGAGGCGATTGGCCGTCATAAATGCCGGGCGGTGGCGATTCCCGTGACGGCGCAACAATTGGCGCATGTGCGCCGCAAGACCGGCATTACCGGCAGTGTGTTGAGATTCACCAGCCACGAGGGAGCAGGCGCGAATGTCAGAGCTGCCTAGCCTTGATGAGCTTGGTCTGATCGCCGGGGATGACTTCAAATACGACTTCGCGCAGGCGGAGCGGATTCTGAAGGCGATGGATTTTCTGCGCGGCGAGGCGGGAAGAACCCATATCGACGAAATTGTCACGATGGTCGATGCGACTTTCAGCCTGCTCGTCACGACGTATCACTGCATTCTTCGCTACGAGATGACGAAGCTGCCGGCAAGCGAGCCGGTGCAATAGGCCGTGGGCGCGCGATATCAATCAGCTGGTCAGGACAGCCGCCCGCTTGATGACGTTGAGCAGCGCGGCCCGCATCGAGCGGTCCTCGATGGCTTCCCATGCCTGCAGGAGCGCGTGAAGCTCCTTCGCGCCAAACTGCGCCGCCAGCGACTGGAACGCGGCATCGTTATGGGACGGCTTGATGAACTGCGAGAGCGGCATTTCAAGCCAGTCCGCAAGGCTTATGAGACGGTCGACCGGAATGCGGTTCGTGCCGTTTTCGTACTTCTGCACCTGCTGGAACGTTACTTCGAGAAAACGGGCAACTTCGGTCTGGCTCTTGTCGGAAGCTTCGCGTGCAACCCGGAGATTATTCCCCAGGTCGCGGTAGAACGAACCTTCAGGCAGGCGTTTGGTTTTTCGGGCCATGTTGAGAATCTTTGCTCCGTTAACCGGTCGATTTAAGGACACCAATCGCAGTGGGTCAATCTTGAAAATGCAAAGTGAATACGGCTTATGAGAAACGCTTGCAGGCGAAGCAATGACTGAACACAGCGAATCGAAGATCGAAGTCCTGCCGCAACCGGCCTCCTATCTGGTGGGCGGCAATCTCATTATTTCTGGCCGCAGAACGTCGGTCCGCCTGGAACTGGAGATGTGGGACGCCCTTGAAGAAGTGGCCGGCGTTGAGAAATGCACGGTCCATCACCTTGCCACTCGGGCAAAGAACGCCAGAAAGATTGGTCAAAGTCTGACCTCGGCCATCCGCGTATTTCTGCTGCTTTATTACCGTAATCAGGTGATCAAGGTCTCAGGTCCGGGAACCGGATACCCGTTAGGCGACGGGAGATCGAGCGAATGAAGACACAACGCGGGTGGGGCGACATTGAACGGATTCGTGTTTAACAGAGTAGGAACGGGCGATGCGGGGATTTCATGGAAGCAGGGCCAGCCGCTTTTCTCTGCGGACGCATTTCAACCAGCTTGCCCTCTTTACAGACACTCCCATAGAGTCAGCGACGGCACCGACAGCGGAGATAACCGATGAAAGAGAGAACAGCCCTCGGCGTGACGATCCTCGACCACTGGCGGGAGAATTGCCCGCAGATGGTCGAAGACCTGAAGAAGCAGAATCGCCTCGACCTGGCGGTGTTCGAAGCGCAGGAGAGGACGGGCGACCTGATGTACGAGCTGGTGTCGGTGCGCAAGATGGACTATCAGGCGGCATGGGAGCTGGCGCTGCAGGAATGGGCGTTGCCGCAGGAAGAAAGCCTCCCGGCGACGCCGCAATCATCGAAGGACGATTCGAGATCGGGGACATCGAAGAAGAGCCGCCCGCGTTCCCGGCGCGGGACTTCCGCATAAGCGACGAACACCGGATCGGGCAGGGCGGCCTGCATGAAAAGGCACGCAACAACATCGAGGCCATCCGCACACTGAGGCTCGTCGAAGACGAAGGCCGCGAAGCGAGGCCTGCCGAGAAAGTCGTGCTTGCCCGCTATAGCGGCTGGGGCGCGCTGTCGAATGTCTTTCACCCTTACCCGCGCAGCGACTGGCAGGACGTGGCCCGCGCCGTCCGCGAAAACCTTAGCCCCGAGGAATACGATTCAGCGCGTGCGTCGACGCCGAATGCTCATTACACATCTCCTTTGGTCATCGACGCGTTGTGGCAGGCGATGGAGCGCCTCGGCCTGGGGCCGGGCGCGAAAATTTTGAAGCCCTCGCTAGGCGTCGGTCATTTCTTCGGCCTGATGCCGGAAGCCCTCTTGCCCGGCTGCCGGCGCACCGGCATCGAGCTTGATGGCATTACGGCGCGGATCGCACAGCGTCTTTATCCGGATGCCCGCATCTTTGCCAAGGGCTTCGAGGAGACTTCCCTTCCGGATAATTTCTTCGACGCTGTGATCGGCAACATCCCCTTCGGAAACTATGCCGTGCATGATCCGGCTTACAAGAATTCACCGGTCACACGGACCATCCACGACTACTTCTTCGCCAAGTCGCTGAACAAGCTCCGCACAGGCGGCGTCATGGCGCTGATCACCAGCCGCTACACGATGGACAAGCAGGACCCGGCGATACGGCGTTATCTGGCTGAACGGGCTGATTTGATCGGTGCAATTCGTCTGCCCAATACGGCATTCAAAGCCAACGCCGGCACAGAAGTGACGACCGACATCCTGTTCCTGCAAAAGCGCGCGTACGGCAGCGCACCGTCTTCTGAACAATGGCTGGCGCTTGCCGACATCGAGACGCCGGACGGCGCAGTGGCTGTGAACAAGTATTTCGCAAATCATCCGCAGATGATGCTCGGCCAGATGCGGCTTGAGGGTTCGATGTACCGGGACCGCGAGCCGACGCTCACGGGCGTACTGTCTACGGAAAGCCTGGCTCTTGCTGTTGCGTCGCTGCCGCAGAACATCTACGCCGCCCGCGACAGCGGGCCAATCGTTGAAGCCCGCCCGCCGCCTGCCGATGCAGCCTTGGCAGAAGGCACCGGCGTGAAGGACGGCGCTTACGCCGTGCGTGACGGACGGCTGGCAATTCGCCGCGGCTCTTTATTCGAAATTGCAAAAGTGCCGGGATCACTGGCGTGGCGCATACGCGACATGCTGGGCGTGCGCGATGCTGTTCGCGCTGTCTTCCGCACGCAGCTTGATGATGCGCCGGAGGAACAGATCGGCGCGGCGCGCCTGCGGCTGAATGCCGTCTATGATTCCTTTGTTGGTCGCTACGGACCCTTGTCCGCGCGCGAGAACGTCAAGGCCTTTGCCGGCGATCCCGATCAGCCTCTGCTGCTCTCCCTGGAGAGCTACGACCCGGAAACAAAGCGCGCCGCCAAGACGGCTATCTTCGAGCGGCGGACGCTGGAGCGTTATCGCCCGGTAGAGCATGTCGAGACGGCGGCGGAGGCGCTCGCCGTATCCCTGAACGAGACGGGCGACGTGCGCTGGCCGCGCATGGAAGACGTGACGGGCCGTCCCGTCCGCGCTCTTCAGCGCGAGTTGGGCGGCCTCGTCTGGTGCAACCCGGAGGGCGGTCAGTGGGAGACCGCCGATCGCTATCTGAGCGGCGACGTGCGCCGCAAGCTGTCGGTAGCCGCCGCAGCGGCGGCACTGGACCCGGCTTACGAGCGGAACGTCGAAGCGTTGAAGACCGTCCAGCCGGTCGATCTGGAGCCGGGCGACATCGAAGCCCGCCTCGGCTCGTCATGGATACCACCCACGGATATTCGGGATTTCGTCGCGGAACTTCTCGACATAACGCCGCGCAGCGTGCGCGTCGGATATGCGGCTCCGATTGCGTCCTGGAAAGTCGATATCGACGCTATCGAGAAAAACAGCGTCGGCAACACGACGACGCACGGTACGGCGCGCTTCCGCGCCTCCGAGCTCATCGAGCAGGCGCTCGATGGCCGTGTGCCGACCGCTTATGACGTGCATGACGACAAATCAAGGACGATCAACCAGCTGGAAACGATAGCGGCGCGTGAGCGCCAGCAAAAACTGAAAGACCGTTTCCGTGAATGGATATGGGAAGACAATGCGCGGGCGCAGCGCCTCGCGCGGGAGTACAACGACCGTTTCAACAATCTGCGCCTGCGCAGCTTTGATGGCTCTCACCTGCAACTGCCCGGCATGAACCGGGAATATCTGCGCGGCGGCGATCTGTCGCAGCATCAGAAAAATGCGGTCTGGCGGGTCTTGCAGAGCGGCAGTACCTTACTCGGACATGTCGTCGGTGCGGGCAAGACCTGGACGATGGCGGCATCCGCCATGGAGCTGCGCCGCCTAGGGCTCGCCAAAAAGCCGATGTTCGTCGTCCCCAATCACCTCGTCGAGCAATGGGGTGAAGAGTTTCTCAAGCTCTATCCGCAGGCGAGCCTGTTCGTCGCCGGCAGGGAGCATTTCGCGTCGGGCAATAGGCAACAGGCAATGGCCCGCATCGCGAGCGGGAACTATGACGCCGTGATCGTCTCGCATCGCTCGTTCGAGTTCCTGCCGGTGTCGGATGAACTGTTCAATCGGTTCGTCGATCAGCAGGTGGATGAGCTGGAGGCCGCCATCCTTGAGGCCAAAGCGGATCAGGGCGATAACCGGCGACTGGTGAAGGAACTTGAGAAAGCCAAGAAGCGCTTTGTCGCCAAAGTTAAAGACCGTGCCGACCGCGAGGGCAAGGACAATACGCTCACCTTCGAGGAGCTGGGTGTCGATCACATCTTTGTCGATGAGGCCGATCTCTATAAAAACCTGTTTTACACGACGAAGATGAACCGCATCGCGGGGCTGCCGAATTCAGAGAGCAACCGGGCGCTCGATATGTACATGAAGACACGCTATGTGCGTGAACGCACCGGCGGACGCGGCGTTGTCTTTGCAACGGCGACCCCCATCGCCAACACGATGGCCGAAATGTACACAATGCTGCGTTATCTCGCGCCCGACCTGCTGAAGGAACGTGGTGTCGCGCACTTCGACGCCTGGGCGGCGAACTTCGCCGAGGCCGTCACGTCGCTGGAGCTGGCCCCAGACGGCTCGGGCTACCGGATGCACACACGCTTTGCGAAGTTCATCAACCTGCCGGAGCTGCTGTCGATGTTCCGCACGTTTGCCGACGTGCAGACCGCCGACATGCTGAACCTGCCGCGCCCGCGCCTGGCGGGCGGCAAGCCCCAGATTGCGGCGGCACCGGCGTCCGAGCCACTGAAGGCCTATATCAAGACCCTCATCGAACGCGCCGAGCGTCTGCGCAACGGCGGTGTTGATCCCAGTGAAGACAACATGCTCAAGATCACGGGCGATGGCCGCAAGGCCGCGCTCGACATGCGTCTCGTCGATCCCGCAAACGACCCCTTCGATGTCTCAGTCGACACGAAACTGGCGCTCGCGGTGCAGCGCATCAAGAAAGTCCGTGAAGAGGGCACCGAGTCCCGAACCACCCAGCTCGTCTTCTGCGATCTCTCGACGCCGAATCCGACGCGTTTCAATGTCTACGACGAGCTGCGAGCACGTCTGATCGAAGGCGGCGTTCCTTCATCCGAAATCGCATTTATTCACGATGCCGAAAGCGATGCCGAGAAAAAGCTGCTGTTCGACGCTGTTAATGCCGGCAGGACACGCATCCTGATCGGCTCGACCGAGAAGATGGGAGCAGGGACCAACGTGCAGCGGAAGCTTGCTGCACTTCATCATCTCGATGCGCCGTGGCGGCCGCGTGACATCGAACAGCGCGAGGGCCGCATCCTGCGGCAGGGCAATCTTAACGAAGAGGTGCGGATATTCCGTTATGTGACGGAAGGCTCCTTCGATGCCTATATGTGGCAGACGCTGGAGACCAAGGCGCGCTTCATCCAGCAGGTGATGAACGGCCAGACCTCGGTGCGCAGCGCCGAAGATCTGGACGGCGGCGCGCTGACCTATGCCGAGATCAAGGCCATCGCCTCGGGCAATCCGGCGGTGATGGAAAAGGTCAAGGTCGATACCGAAATCCGCAAGCTCGACCAGCTGCGCGCCGCGCACCTCAACCAGCAATACAACATCCGCTCGCAGCTGCGCTCACTGCCGCCTGAAATACGGGATAGGCATGAACGGATCGCACTGTTGTCGCATGATGTCGCTACCCGCGACGCCAATAGTTCTGACGAATTCTCCATGAGAGTCGGCAATCGTCTCCATACCGGCAAAGGCGCACGCGAGGAGGCGGCAGCGGCGCTGACCGCCGTCGTGCTCTCCTGGCGCGACGATCAGACCCTGCAGGTGCGAGGCTCGTTTCACGGCTTCGAGATATTGAGCCGGGGACGGGTAGGGTCGCTGATGTTGAACTCCGACGACGAACACCTGCCGGAGCTGTTCCTCCGGGGTGCTGTGACATACAAAGCGCAGCTGAACGCCGACAATCCGCTGGGGACGATGCAGAGCATCGAATATGCCCTGCGTGTCCTGGACAAGGCGGTGGCCGACGAGCAGGACCGCGCCGCGCGCGCCGAGAAGATGCTGAAGGATTTCGAGGAGCAGGCTGGCAGGCCATTCGAGCATGAGGCGCAGATCAAGAGCTTGCTTGCCCGGCAGGCGGAGCTGAACGCAGCGCTCGATCTCGACAAGGGCGAGCGTCAAATCGCGCAGGATGCAGGGGGCGAGGATACAGCCAGCGGTGAAGCCGAAGCTGACGGGCGGCCTGACACGCCGTCACCGCGCGTAAAGGGTAGCTCTGATTGGCGGCGGCGCGACCGGTCGGCGCGCGGCGACGGCGGACAACCCGACGCGGTCCGCAATACGGCATCAGCTGTTAAAGGCTCGATAGTGCCGGGAACGAAATTCTAACCTCATAGGCCTTCGTTCAATCGCGGCGCTGTGTTCTGGGCCGAACCTCCGCACTGCGAGGGCAGCGGACGGGCTTGCGATAGTGTTGCGTCTTCAACGCAACAGCCCTAACCTATTTTCCTGCGATTTTCTTCTGCTTCGCCCATCGAGCCTTCACAGCGGCGGCAATCCTGGCCCGTCCTTCCGGGGAAAGGTTGCGCTTCTTCTTGGCTGTGGACGCTGCGCCCTTCGGTCTGCCGGGACCGCGCTTTGCCTCGGATCCGTTCAGAAGAGCCCTGGCTTGGTGCAGCCGGGCGATTTCAGCGTCGAGTTCTGCAAGTATCTGCTTGATGGCCATTAAATGAGTTTACCAAGCTGGCCCCATCCGTGATTTCGCAGTCTCTCGCGTGAAAATCGTCCTCGAACGGCCGAAACTACCCGACACAGGCTGGCTGAAGTTCTGGAAGCGAATGGCGCAAGAGTGGGAATTGACACGTTATAGAACCTACATCGTAGGAGTCATAGGCTTTAACAGCTATTCCGCGATAAGATTTCAGGTGGACCCCGACATGGTTAGAGGCTAGGTTATTGGTTGGCCTTGGATAGCGTCAGTTGGAGCGCCAAGGAGCCAATTCACCGTCATTGACGATGTAATGGATGGATTAGAGGCCGCGTGTTGACCGTTTTGTCGGCAAATTCGATGATGGGCGCTAAGCGACCGGAGAGGGTACGCTGATGCCTACTGCCGCGTCTCTCGTTCATGACCTTCTGACGTATATCGAGCACGTCGAAAAGCTCAAGACCAAGCCTGCCTTTACCGTCCCGACCGAATATTTCGCGGCATATCAGCACGACCTCAAAGGTCTGCCGGAATTGCAGTTCAATTTACAAAGCGAGGGCGACGAGATCTGGCTCCGCGTGCCGCGACTGCAAGAAGTCGCGCCGCCGGCTCTCGATGAACGCCTGGGCGCGTGGATGACCCTGCCGAAATCTCCCTCAAAAACGCCTGAACTTAAGACACAAATCCCGGTCTTTGAAGGGAACGTACAAAGCGGCATCGCCAAGTTGGAAGATCATCCCGACATTCAGGAGTGCTTCGATTGGTATGTCGAAAATCAATGGAACCCCTGGGCTGCAGCGGAGCGTCCCAGACGCGATGCAATCAAACGCTACAACCAGCTTTTCGCACTTCAACAATTGATTTCTTCGGAAGGTGCGGAAACACCGGTTGAGCTCGTTTGGGGCATCGGTTATGCAGCATGGAAGAAAGATGGGTTTGGCTCCGTCCTAAAGCATCCGCTCATCGTGCAGTCCTGCGAGGTCACACTGAATGAAAAAACATTCGACCTTGAAGTGCGGCCGCGCGATATCGAGCCGCGCTTAGAGACTGATAGCTATACAGAGATGGAAATCCCCGGCGTTCGACCTCTCGAAGCTTTTTGGAAGAGCTTCTTGGAAAACGGCGCGGATCGGGTCAATCCGTTCGAAGGCTCGACATTTGAAGGCGCCTTGAAAGCGGCTGTTGGTCATCTCGACCAGACTGGCGCTTATAAGGTTCTTATCGATGACGTTACGCCGCCCACGCCCTCTGACAAGCTCTTGATCACGAATACATGGGTCCTGTATGCGCGAAAGCGTTCAACAGGGATCTTTCTGGAAGATATTAAGCGGCTCAAAGAAAACATCAAGGGCATCGAGAATCTGCCCGCCGTCGTTCGTAGCTTCGTCGAAGTCGGCGACGATAAAATTCGCGCCCCTAAAGAGCAGGCGTTTCGAGGCCTATCATCGAGTGAAAGTCCTGCGGATGCGTTTGAGCTGTATTTCCCGATGCCTTACAACGAAGAGCAGGTCTCTATCGTTCAGAAATTAGAGCATGGCGATGGGGTGGTGGTGCAGGGGCCTCCCGGCACGGGCAAAACCCATACGATCGCCAACATCATTTGTCACTACCTGGCGCAAGGCAAACGGGTCCTCGTCACTTCGAAGGGCGAGACTGCGCTTATGGAAGTCCTCGGCAAGCTGCCGGAGCGAATCCGGCCGCTGAGCGTAGCGCTGCTCTCAGATGATCGGGAAGGCCTGAAACAGTTCGAGCATTCTATCCAAACAATTGCATCAAGCGTTTCGGCAATGAATCCATCGCGCGCCGCCGCAGATATCGCGGCTCTGCAAGAACGTCTCAATCAGCTCCATGCCAAGATTTCGTATGTCGACCATGCGGTAAGCGATTTCGCACATAAGCACATGCGCAGTTACAAATTTCAAGGCAAAGAAGTCTCGCCGGAAGACATTGCGAAGCTGGTGCTGGCGCAAGCTGATGAACACCAATGGATGGATGATGATCTGCCTTCCGAGGAATTCGAGGCAACGCTGCCGTTCGATGAAAGCGTCATCAGCGCCTTGCGCCAGTCACGGCTGAAAGTGGGAGAGAGTCTTTCCTATCTGAATTGCTCCTTGCCGATGGCGGATGCCTTTCCCGCCTGGTCGAACCTGTTGGAGTTACACCGGGATTTGGTGCGAGCCCGCAGCATCGAAAAAGACCTGGCACTCGGCGCAGTCATGCAGCTTGCTGACTCCACCTTTGAAACCTTCGAGAACGCCAAAGCACTGATCGATCTGCTTGATCGGCGACAGGCCCTCAAGCAAAGCTTCACGCAGACGCCGGAGCCCTTGCTGGATACGGTCGCTAAGCATCTGGGCGATATGAAGTCTGACGATGTGTTGCTGACATCGTTGCTGCAATCCTGCCACGATGTTGAAGCCTTAGAGAGTCGTCGGCAGCGCCTCATTGCGAAGGCCGTGGAAATACCTAACGACGCTGAGCTTAATCCAGACTTTATGGAAGCGGTCACCCGTCTCGTCGTCGGCAAGAGCCCCTTTTCGTTACCGTTCGGAAAAGGCGACGCCCGCAAACTGGTTGCCGGCGTCACGGTTCTGGGATCTGTGCCGCAAGGAAAGGAAGGCTGGACGCTCGTTCAGGAGGCAATAGCATGGCGCAAGGACTGGAAGAAACTGATTTCCCAGTGGAACGCTGTTGCGGCGGAATTCGGAATCGGAGCGCAAATAGGCACCCCCGATAGCGTTTGCAAACGGGTTCATCAGTTACAAAGACGGGTGGTCGACCTTCACAAACTGACATTTGAATACGACGCCAAGCTGCATGGTGAATTCGAGCGGGTTTTGGGCAAAGTAAACGCCGACAAGATGTGGGAAGGCGGCGAGGCCTTTGTGACTTCTGCCAAAGTGTCGCTACAAACGAACATTGATAAAGGGCGGCTGGCCTATGCGATGAACCGCGTCAGCGAACTTGTCCGCAAGCTGGAAGCGCACAACGGGCCAATCGTTGCCGCGATCCGTTCTTTCTTCACCGGCGCGCTCGGCAACAAAGACGCTGACGAAAATGAGCTGCAAAAGGTCTGGTTGGCGCTGCAGGCGGAATTGAATCGCCTCGCTAGCCTGCGGCCGGCATTCGATACCATCTTGCAGGCAGCCGAACTGATTGAGATGGCAGGAGCGCCGAAATGGGCGATACGCCTCCGCGCCGCTCCCGCTGCCACCGACCATGATCCCATCACGCCTTCAGCTTGGCGCGAAGCCTGGAACTGGCGGTGCGCCGTCATGTTCCTGGAACGCATTGACGGCCACGCGAAAATGCGCGAACTGTTCGCCCAGCGTAAGACGCTTACGACGACACTTGCACGAACCTATCAGGATCTAGTCGCGGAAAAGACATGGCTTGGTGTCTACCATAATTCGCCCTCCAGCATTCGACAAGCTTTGCAGAGTTATCTGAACGCAATTCAGGCGATGGGTCATGGTACGGGCAAACGAGCTCACCGATATCGGGGCGATGCGCGGGAAGCCATGACGCGTGCCTATCAAGCTGTGCCGTGCTGGATTCTGCCGGAATGGCGTATTTCAGAAACCATTCCCGCCGAAGTCGGCTTGTTTGATTTGGTCATCATCGATGAAGCGTCGCAGTCTGACATCTGGGCCTTCCCGGCGCTGATGCGCGGCAAAAAGCTTCTGGTTGTAGGCGATCACAAGCAAGTCTCGCCCTCTGCAATCGGTGTACCGGAAGAAAAGATCAAGGAGCTTAGCGCCCGGTTCTTGCAATCTCAGCCGCATGGCGCACAAATGACACCGGAAAGGTCGATCTATGACCTGGCCCGCGTCGTCTTTGCGGGGAGCGCCGTGATGCTGAAAGAGCATTTCCGCTGTGTTCCCGCGATCATCGAATTTTCGAACCGTGAATTCTATAAAGGCGACATCAAACCGTTGCGCTTGCCACATGCTAATGAACGGCTGGACCCGCCCTTGATTGACGTCTTTGTGAAGGGCGGCTTTCGCGAAGGCGATGTCAATAAGGTTGAAGCGAAAGGAATCGTCGATGAAGTCGAAGCCATCCTGGCCGACGATGAACTGGCGGGACGCAGTATCGGTATCGTCACACTTCTCGGGCAGGCCCAGTCGGCTTACATCCTAGAACTGATCGGTCAGCGAATTTCTCCGATAGATGTTGTTGCCCGAAATCTCGCAGTCGGTCCGCCGCCCATTTTCCAGGGCAGGGAGCGCGATATCATGCTCATCTCGATGGTTCTGGCACCCGGCAATCGGTCGGCGCAGGACAGAGCGGACCAGCATCAGCGCTTTAACGTGGCGCTCTCACGCGCCCGAGATCGCATGTACCTGTTCCGTTCAGTCGATCAGAACGCTTTTGCCCCAGATACTCTGAATGGCAAACTAATGCATCATTTCCGGGAGCCTTTCCGCCAAGACGCGCGAACAACCCAGGTGCTACGCGATCGCTGTGAGTCCGGGTTTGAATTCGAGATGTTTGATGAGTTGGTGAAGCGTGGCTACCGTGTCGAGCCGCAAGTGAAATGCGGAGCTTATCGGATCGACTTCGTCGTGGAAGGACGGGAAGGCCGGCGTCTCGCCGTCGAGTGTGACGGTGACCGCTTCCATGGTCCGGGGCAGTGGTCGGACGACATGGCGCGGCAGCGGGTTTTGGAACGGGCAGGGTGGGCCTTCTGGCGTTGCTTCGCATCGAGCTTCGCCCGACGCCGCGAGGCCGTAGTTCAGGACCTCGTTCAGACGTTGGACGGGCTTGGCATTGAACCCCTCGGCTCGGAGTTCGTCGATAACACCGTTTGGGTGCACACCAAGGACGTCGATCCTTTCGCCATCGAAGAACTAGAAGCGGTCGATGAGGCCGTTAGCGAGGCTGTATGAGTC
>Ga0302325_10025126_pt1 | contig 12380 bp, 11 predicted proteins | sample Palsa_T0_2_FD_201948 | JGI IMG/M metagenome (GOLD analysis project Ga0302325, IMG submission 201948) | Peat permafrost microbial communities from Stordalen Mire near Abisko, Sweden - Palsa_T0_2 | ecosystem: Environmental > Terrestrial > Soil > Palsa > Peat permafrost | place: Sweden: Abisko...
TTCGACGCGAGCCGGTTTGCGCCGTGCAGGCCGGTTGACGCGCATTCTCCCACCGCCCAAAGTCCCGGCAACGAGCTGCGCCCGTTCGTGTCGCTCGCAATGCCGCCCATGTGATAGTGCGCTGCCGGGGCAACCGGAATCGGCTGTGCGGTCGGGTCGACGCCGGCGGATATGCAAGCCGCATAGACCGTCGGAAAATGATCGGCGAACTTTGCGCCTAACGCCGCTCGGCAATCCAGAAACACCCGGTGGCCGTTCCCGATCTCGCGATGAATGGCGCGCGCTACGACGTCGCGAGGCGCCAGTTCCGCTGCAGCATGGACTGTCGTCATAAAGCGACGCCCGGTTTCATCGACGAGAATTGCGCCTTCTCCACGCAGCGCTTCGGTCGCGAGCGGCGCCGGATCGCGCCCGACGGCGATCGCGGTCGGATGAAATTGCACGAACTCCGGATCGGCGATGGTTGCCCCCGCCCGCGCCGCCATGCCAAGACCCTCGCCACGCGATTCAGGAGGATTCGTCGTCACTGCATAGATTGAGCCCAAACCGCCGGTCGCGAATATGATTGCCGGCGCCCGAAAGAGAACCAGCTTGGCGCCGGCGCCACTGCCGTAGCGAGCAAAAAATCCCGTGACGCGACCGGCCTCCATGGCGAATTCCAAGGCATGAAAGCCCTCCAGAATGTCGATGGACGGTTCGGCTGTTGCAGCTTCAGCCAGACAGCGGGTGACTTCGGCGCCGGCACGATCGCCTGAGACATGGACTATCCGTGCTGCCGAATGCGCCGCTTCGCGGGCGAGGGCGAGCGATCCATCGGCATTGCGATCAAACGGCGCGCCGTAGCGCAACAGGTCATCAATTCTCGTATGCGCTTCACAGGCGACGAGGGCTGCGATGTCGCGGTTGGTCGTTCCCGCGCCGGCTGCAAGTGTGTCAGCGAGATGGGATGTCCAGGTATCTTCCGGCCCGATGGCGGCCGCTATTCCACCCTGCGCCCACACGCTGGAACCGGTCGTTCCCGCTCGCGCGCCCGCAACAATGCAGGCGGGGAACGGAGACAGCTTCAACGCCGTGAAGAGACCCGCAAGACCTGCTCCGAGGATGAGGGCGCCCGGAACGTGAATGACATTGTCGACTTGTCGCGACATGGCGAACGCCTATGCGGCGGCGCGCTGAGAAGACCGCTTCACGGCCAGCATTCGTTCGACGGCACGCTTCGCTCCGGCTGCGACGGCCGCATCGACCGTGACTTCGGCGGTCATCGATTCCAGCGAATGCAGGATGCCCGGCAGAGTGATCCGCTTCATGTGCGGACACAGATTGCAGGGACGCACGAAATCGACATCCGGAAACTCGACCGCGACGTTGTCGCTCATCGAGCACTCCGTGACCATCACGACGCGAGCGGGGTGGTGCTTCCCCACATATCCGATCATCGCCGATGTCGAGCCCGCGAAGTCCGCCGCCGCAACGACTTCCGGCGAGCATTCCGGATGCGCGAGCACGACAACATCGGGGTTTCCTTCTCGGTACGAGCGGATGTCGTTCGCAGAAAAGCGTTCATGCACCTCGCAGCGTCCCTTCCACGCGATGACTTTCACCGGCGTCTGTTTGGCGACGTTTTGCGCCAGGTATTCGTCGGGGATCATGATCACGGTGTCTACGCCGCACTCACGGGCGATGTCTTCGACAACAGCCACCGCGTTCGAGGATGTACAGCAGACGTCGCTCTCCGCCTTCACCTCGGCCGATGTGTTCACATATGTGACGACAGGCAAACCGGGATATTTTTGTTTGAGCAGCCGCACGTCCGCTCCCGTGATCGATGCCGCAAGCGAGCAGCCCGCCCGCAGGTCGGGAATGAGCACTGTTTTTTCCGGTGAAAGAACCTTCGATGTTTCGGCCATGAAGTGGACGCCGGCCTGAACAATTACTTTCGCATCGGTTCTTGCGGCTTCCTGGGCCAGTTGAAGGGAATCGCCCACGAAATCCGCCACACAGTGAAAAATCTCGGGCGTCATGTAGTTGTGGCCGAGGATGACGGCGTTCCTCTGTTTCTTGAGCCTATTGATGGCGCTGACATAGGGCGCGTGCACGGCCCATTCGATCTCGGGAACGACGTGCGCGACCCGGGCGTAAAGATCCCGTCCGCTCGTACTTGGCGGTGAGGAGAATGCGGAACCACTTGTCATTGCCATAGTCCTTCAGCTCCCCTTTTTCGCCCCAATTATACTCATCTAGAGTATATATATGGGGCAAAAACACCGGCCGTAAAGGCCGGCACCGGGATTTATGCTACACATCAGCATAAATCCGTCAAGCGCAGAAGTTAATCTCAACTCAGGTACCGAGTCTGCGGCCGCCAAGGCGGACGCCGGGAGAAGGGTGTTCGGACAGCACTTCCCGGCGAAAACGAAACAATTCCGCGGGCCGACCCCGCGCCATCCGAGTGGACTTTCCGGTTCCTTCGACCAGCCCCTGGTCTTCGACCAGGCGACGGAAATTCTGTTTGTGCAGTCTGACGCCCGAGATCGCTTCAACCGACCGCTGCAGCTCGAGCAACGTGAAATTGGCAGGCACCAGCTCAAAAATGACAGGGCGATACTTCATCTTTCCCCGTAAACGGGCAATCGCCGTGGCCAGGATCCTGCGGTGATCGAACATCATCAGGGCGCCGAGCGCCGGCTTCGCCAATGGCACCGCGCCGGGACGACTATCCCTTTTTGCTTCTTCGACAAGGCCGGCTTCGTACAGAATCTCGTAGCGTTCCAGGACTTTTTCTTCGTCCCATGACGGGCCGTCAAAACCGAAGGCGACCTGAATCCGTTCGCGGCGCAGGTCGCGCTCCTCGTTCGTGGCGGCGGCCTTTGAGAAGGCCTTCAGGGCAGGGATGATCGCGTCGTCGATGATGGCGGGTTTTGCCGAGCGCCAATCCTCCCATGGAAAATGGACGTACCAGTCGCGCCACAGCGTGTCCGGCGCCTGCAATTCCGTGTGCGCGCGGGTTAGTGCGAGATAGCCCACAGAGACGACGCGCGGGCCCTCCGCCAGCCTGACCATATGGCGGCCGCGGTCGCCGAATGTGTAAAGCTGTTCCGCGTAACCGAGATCGAGAAACGTCTGCTCTTTCACCCAGCTTCGCAGGCCGCTCTCGAGTGTCCGGTGACCCAGCGGATCGAAGGGGCCGAAGGGCAACGCATCCGGCGAAGACGCGTGATGCACGACGAGGACGCGCGGACGCTCGGCGTCCATCGACACGATGGCCACGCTTAAGCCAATGGTGACAACGTTTTTCGGCGCCGGTGCGATCATGGATCCGAGAGCGCCAGCGGCAATTCCACGCATTCGCCAAGCGCGACAATCGAGCCGCGCCCGATGTTTTGTATGGCTGCGATCATGTGGCCGTTTCGGTTGAGAATGGTATCCGCGAGCCGGATCATAAGCGAATTCGGGCAGGCATGCGGCGCCCGATAGCGAAGATCGCGGGCGATCTCCAATTCCGGACCGGGTCCCGACCGGTAGCAGAGCAGGATGTAGGCAGCGGCTGTCGAGCGGCTGATTCCGGCCCAGCAATGCACCAGCATGGGAGCTTCGGCGGTCCAGCCGCGTCCAAATTCCAGAAGCCGTTCAATGTGTTGCGCGTTCGGCGGCATATCGGCGTCATTGACGTCGGCCACGTCGTTGACCGCGAGCCGCAGATGCCGGTCGCGCTCGACGCCGCCCGGCGTGTCGATCATGTGCTCGGGCGACAACAGCGTGACGAGGTGGGATGGGCGGTAAAGCCGGATCGTTTCCTCGATCGCGGAGAGCGGCGTAACGAGGATTTTGGACATGGTTTTCGGCTCCCGGCGGCTTTGCTACTCTGTGCCGGATCAGCCCGCAAGACGCTGAAAGCGCGAGAGGAATTCGCCCTCCGCTTCCGCGGTCGCCAGAGGAACGAGGCGCGGCACGCGCACGCTGCGCGGCGGGATTCCGAAGTAATGCCGGGCTTCTTCGAGCTCGAAACCGGCGAGCTGGGTGGCTTCGCAAAAGGCTGCGACGGTGTCGGCGCGTTTGACCAGCGACAGGGCCTCGTTGGGCAGTTGGGGGGCGACCCCGAAGCGGATGTGGATGGCGGCTAAGAGCCTGTTTTCAAAGTCTTTATAGTCGAGCCCGACCGCCGCCTTGAAGGGGCTGATGAGGTCGCCGATCACATATTCCGGCGCGTCGTGGAGAAGCGCGGCGAGGCGCCAGGAGCGGGCAAGGCGGGGACGCAGCAGGCCTACAATCTGCTCCACCAGAAGGCAATGCTGGGCGACGGAAAAGGCATGTGGACCAAGGGTTTGGCCGTTCCACCTGGCAACGCGGGCGAGGCCGTGGGCGATGTCGGCGATCTCGATATCGAGGGGCGAGGGGTTCAGGAGGTCGAGCCGCCGGCCGCTCAACATGCGCTGCCAGGCGCGGGGGGGAGAAACGGGAGCCATCGGCCGCGATCAGGCCATTTCGGCGGTTGTCGCGCAACTGTGCCTTTTTGGGCCTTGCACAGGCCTTGCAGGCAGCCTGAAATGCCGGCGGTGTCGGGTTCAGGTTGCCTTCGAGTGTCCTTCAGGACGCCTTTGGCGGTCTGGTTTGTGATCGGGGTAGTGGCGTGGTCGTGAAGCCCTTGAGTCCGGAACGATTGTCCTTTCGGACCGTTCCAGGACGCCTTCCGTTCGAAACAACGGCAGGCCTTGCGTCCCCCAACGGACCGGTCGGTCAGGACCGCGCCATGCGGGCGATCGCCTTCGGCGCGAAGATGGCGCAGCCCGGCTACAACATCTTCGTCACGGGGCCGCAAGGCTCCGGCAAGCGCGCCTCGATCAAACGTGCTCTCGAGCGGCTGGGCGCGGCCATGCCGCCGCCGCCGGACTGGGCCTATGTCCACAATTTCAAATTGCCGCACAATCCGCTGGCGCTGAAATTCGCGGCCGGCGAGGGCGCCGCGTTCAAGACGGCGCTGTCGGAATTTGTCGCCGCACTGAAAGCCGCGATTCCGAAACTGTTCGAGAGCGAGGAATATCGAAAGGCCCGCGGCGCCATCGAGGAGGAATACCGCACGACGGTGAACGGCGCGCTCGATCGTCTGCGCGAGATGGCCGAACAGCAGGGCCTCGCGCTTGTCGACCGCGGCGACAACGAACTCGACTTCACGCCGCAACGCGACGGGCTGCCGTTGTCTGACGACGAATATCGCCGCCTGCCGAAACCGGATCGCGACGCGCTGAACGCGCGCACCCAGAGCCTGCGCGGCGAACTCGAAAAGACGATTGCAACGATCGACGAAGTGCGTGCGCACGCGATCGAGCGCATGGCGCAGCTCGATCGCGATCTCGGCGAAAAGGAAGTGCGCCGGCTGATGGCGCCGCTGGTGACGCGTTTCGAATCCAACCGCGAAGCGCATACGCATCTGGAAACCGTTTTCCAGGATGTGATGGCGCATCTGGACGCGCTGGTTGCCGCCGCGCGCGGCGAGGGCGACGAAGACGATGCGCGGGAAGTTCCCTTTCATCGCTATGACGTGAATCTGCTGGTCGACAATGCGGCCACGAAGGGCGCGCCCGTCGTCACGCTCGCGCTGCCGTCGCTCTCCCATCTCGTCGGCAAGGTCGAGCATGTGCCGTTGCTGATGACGGTGATCACCGATTTCATGTTCATCCGCGCCGGCGCGCTGCACAAAGCCAATGGCGGCTTCCTGCTCGTCGATGCGCTCGATCTGTTGCAGCAGGACGTCTCGTGGGAAACGCTGAAGCGCGGACTTCGCAAGGGCCACATCGCCATCGAAAACCTTGCCGAGATTCTCGATCGCAGCCAGGCCGTGAGCATCAGGCCCGAGCCCATTCCGCTCGATGTGAAGATCGTTCTGTTCGGCGAATCCTGGCTGTTCCAGCGCCTGCGCGAGCTCGATCCGGATTTTGCCGAGTTCTTCAAGGTGCAGGCGGATTTCTCCACCAGCGTGGACCGCGACGACACCAATTGCGGCCAGCTGCTGGCGCTGCTCGCCGATGTGGCGCGCACCGACAGCCTGAAACAGCTCGACCGCACGGGCGCCGCGCGCGTGATCGACGAAGCCGCGCGCATGGCGGGCGATGCGGAGAAGATTTCCGTGCGCACAGGCCGGCTCGCCGATCTCATCCGCGAAGCCGATCACTTCGCGGGCGAAGCCGGGCATTCGCTGATCGGGGCGGACGACGTGGCGCATGCCATCGCCGCGAAGGAAGACCGCGCCGGCCGCCTCAAGGCGCTCGAACAGGAACTGATCAAGCGCAAAATCGTGCTCATCGACACCGACGGCGCGAAGGTGGGCCAGGTGAACGGCATCAGCGTGTGGAATTTCGCAGGCCACTCGTTCGGCGTTCCGGCGCGCATCACCGCGCGCGTGCGCCCGGGCAATGGCCGGGTGACCGACATCGAACGGCTGGCGGAATTCAGCGGCCCGACGCATCTGAAGGGCGTGCAGATCCTGTCGGGCTATTTGAACGGCCATTATGCCGTGACGCGGCCGCTGTCGCTGTCCGCGAGCCTCGCCTTCGAACAATCCTACGGCCCCATCGACGGCGACAGCGCGAGCACGGCGGAACTGATCGCGATCCTGTCGGCCATCGCCGACGTGCCATTGAAACAGGGCATCGCCATCACCGGCTCGATCAACCAGCACGGACAAATCCAGCCCATCGGCGGCGCCAACGAGAAGATCGAGGGCTTCTTCGACGCGTGCGCCATGCGCGGCTTCGCCAAAGGCAACGGCGTCATCATCCCGAAATCCAACACCGTGAATCTGATGCTGCGCGACGACGTGGTAAGCGCCGTGCGCGACGGCCGCTTCAATGTGTGGGCCGTGGAGACGGCGGACGAAGCGATCGAGATTCTCACCGGCATGAAAGCCGGCGCGCGGCGAAAAGGCGGATCGTTCCCAAGGGGCACATTCAACCGGCGCGTGTCGGACAGGCTGACGTGGTTCGCGAGGCCGCGGATCCTGCGGCCGATCCATCTGGATGGGTGGTGGCCGTGGCGATTCTAGCTTAACCCTTCTGACCTCCACTAGTATTCTCACCGAACAGAGTCGTTCTGAGGTGGATTAGACTTGGTGGGGGGGCGGTTATTTGACTGCGCGACAAGAAAAAGGAAACCAAACCTCGAATAGTGAAGGCGTTCACGCACGAATAGCCAAAGCGCTAGCCGATGCTCGCCGCGAGCTTATCGACCTATCTAGACGCAACCGGCTTCTGCATGCACCGCGCACGGGCAAGCGCCCACATTGCTTGGACGTACGCGGAACTGATCCCGACAGCTTATTTCAAGCGCTTGTGAGTCAGTCCAAATCCTTCAGTTTTCTCGCAGCCGAACAACCAGACTTGGCTCTCGAGTACGGGGGCAATTTTAACTCGCGGTCGAGGTCATACCTCCAAACGTCGCTGAGCCAGGACGCGCTCGAGCGGCGGTTACTTAAGTTCTATCGTGAAGCTCGATCATTCGAAGAAGAGCAAGGCGTCAACATTCTCTTTGTCGTACTTGGCTTCTTGAAGTGGTCAGAGGAGCCGACCGCCGACGAGTTGTCTTCGGCGCCTCTCATTCTGGTTCCGGTTACGCTCGAACGAAAGCAGGGCAAGGACCAGTTCTTGTTACGTGGACGCGAGGACGACCTAATCGTCAACGTCTCCTTGCGAGAAAAAGTGCGTGTGATCGCAGGAATCGACTTGCCTGAACTTCCTGAAGGCGACGAATGGCTATGGTGTCTATGGTCGTGCGATCGTATCTCGTCTTTCCGGAGAAGCGCTGCTGTATTCGCGGAATGGATTGAGCGGCGCGGCGCGTCAGGCGCTCGACAAGCTGGGCGTGAAGTGGGAGCCGACAGAATCCGAACGCGCTTACAACGAGGGACGTTCAACGCAAATACCAGCCAATGCGGTGCTGCGCGTGAAGGGGCGTTTCTCGCGCCGGCTGAGAGACAAGGACCGGGAGCTGGTTCTTGTCCGATAGGCCGACACTTCAAGACCTCGTTGAGGTGCGCCGGCAGTTTCAACTTCCGCACGAAGCTCTGGTCGAAAAAGATTGGTTTGTCGTCCGTGCGTTGGCCGCGATCGCAGCGGTCAACAAGGGACCTTTTCAGCTCGTCTTCCAGGGCGGCACAGCACTAAGTCGCGCACATCGCATTATCAAGGAGAGTCACCGGAGCTTCGCCGCGACGGAATTGCCCAAAGCGAAAGTCGACGAGATCGCGGCGAGCCGGATGGATCCGCGTCACGATCACCTGAACGCTTTGCTGGATGAGCCGTAAGCCGAGTGCATGGCAATCCCGAATCCGGAACCGGGTCTTGTCATTTCCCACACCTATCTCTGGCATCGCGAACATCGGGCGAGGCGGACTGAAGCGCGAAAGGCCAGACCCTGCGAAATCGTGCTCGCCATGGAGCGCGAATCCGAAATCGGCACGCGAGTGGTTGTCTTGCCGATTACGCACTGCCCGCTCGACGATCCAGCGTCAGCTGTCGAAATTCCCTTCTCGGTGAAGAACCATCTTGGGCTTGATGCCGAGCGTTCGTGGATTGTGGTTTCGGAAGGTAATGAGTTTCTCTGGCCCGGTTACGATCTGCATAAGCTTTCGCGCACGGATCGCTACGACTATGGCTTCCTGCCGCCGCGCTTTTTCGATCAGGTGAGAGATGCCTTCGTCCGTTTCTACCGGGCGGGCACGCGTCGCATCATACCGCGCGGATAAATGCTCAACGGTGTGGCGTTCCCGGAATGGCACACCGTCTCCATTTTCACGAAGCTCCGCGTAAAGATCGGATTCCGGCGACGCAAACGTGCGCAATCGCAGCGAAGGCATCCCGTGCAGTTGCCTCAAATTGATGCTGCGCGACGATGTGGTGAGCGCGGTACGCGACGGGCGTTTTAACGTTCATTCGACAATTGCAGGGCGGCGCCTGGATTTGAAGGAACCGAAGTATCGTCGCCGCATTGGTAAGACTGAAGCGACAGAGTTCCCTCCATGTGTTGCGGTTCGGCATTGCTGGTTTTGGCGGCGTCGGCGTCGTTGCTGGGACAAGGGGCGAGTATTTCGGAGGCGCCTCCACAACCTGTTGCCGAACAGCCGGTGAGGCCTTCGCTCGATTTGCCAGGCGTGACGGACAACGACTGGAGTTCGAAATATATCGCGCAGGCGAAATTCCGCGACCGCGCGCCGGTGTTCTCGTCCGCGGACAGAACATGGTCGGCAGACGGCGAACCGCCGGGCATTTCCATCGGTCCCCTGCGAGCACAGTTCGGCGGTCTGTCGGGGAAACGGGTGCAATTGGCAAACTTCAGGCTCAATCATTCGGCGGCGTTCGGCGCCGATATTGCCGCGAGCGTCGACAGCCGCTCCGCCAGGGTTCTGTTCAGCTGGCCAACGGGCCAATAACCACAGGCCAATAATCCCCCGCGAGTGGCTGCTCGTACAAACACACCGGACTCTCGTGCGAGAGTCCGGTGTGCCATTGCAATCGACGAAATTACCAGTCGCGCTTCACGTTGTAGTAATCATACGATCGTTCGCGGATCGTCCCGAGCGAGCCATCGTGTTTGGTCAGATCGTCCAGGCTGTAGTTCGGCGCCTTGTCGAGGAGGGACTTCGACATCGGCACCACATAGCCGCCTTTGCCGGGGTTGTAGTCGAGCATCGACCAGGGAACCGGATAGAACTTCTCGCCCACACCCAATACGCCGCCGAAGCCGAGCGCGGCGAACATGATATGGTCGGACTTCTTGTCGAGGACCACGTCCTCCACATGACCGATCTTTTCGCCGGCTGTGTTGTAGACGGACGTTCCTTTTACTTTCGAGGCGAGAATGGCGGTTGTATGCCCGCTTGCTGTTGTCATTGCGATCTCCTTTGCAATTCCCGGAGACAACGCGTGCGTTACTTCGGCGTTCCAGCCTTAACATAGAGCCGGAAAACGGAGTCTGGCGCGCCTATGATGTGCTTTTCTTCAACCCGGCATACAGATGATTGGCCATGTTGAGATGTGATCGTACGACGGGAACCAGCTTGGCGGCGAATTTCCTGACGGAAGCCGTGTCGCCGTTCTTTGCGAAACCCTTCATCAGCAAGAGCGCTTCATTGTGAGCCTCGATCTGCTGGCTGAGATAGCGGCCGTCGAAATCGGCGTCCGTCGCGCCGCGCAATTCGTCGATCATGCTCTGCCGGCGGTCGTCGAGCACGGCCGGCGCCGCAACGCTGATGTTTGCGGCATCGAGCAGCGATTTGAGCTTGTCGGTCGACTCCGTGTGCGCTGTAACCATCTTTGCGGCAAATGATCGGACACCCGCATCCCGGGCGCGTTGTTGGGCGATCTTGCCGGCTTCGACTTCGTACATGTCGCTGACGGCAGCGGCTGCCACGAAATCGGGGAGTTTGGTTGTCATCTCGGCCGAGACCGTGCCGACCAAGTGACCCGCGACGTCTTTCACCGCGCTCACGGTGTCGTTCGCGGTTCCGGGCTGCGGACTGACATGGGCCGGCTGGTCCGGCGGATCCGCATATGCGTAGCCGGCCAGTGTCAGCGACGCGGCGGCAACCGATATGAAAAGATAGTTTCTCACGAAATCACTCCCGGTATCTACGTCTGGTAAACGATGGTCGCGCGGGCTTTGTTCCGTGAATGGCTGCGGCGAAGCGCGGGAGCGATTCTCTCGCGGAGGAGTTCGAAGAAGGAGGGAGCACACATGCCGCACAAGAAAAAAGCGACGCCGCGCAAAGCGCGCCGCCCCGAACCTTCCAACGACAATGCAGGGCATGGCGAGCGCCCGGCGTGGCAGGGGCATCTTCGCCTGTCGTTGGTTTCGTGCCCTGTCGCGCTGCTGAACGCCACGTCGCATGCCGGCGATATTTCGTTTCATCTCATCAATCCCAAGACCAACAACCGCATCCGCATGGTGACGACGGACCCCGACACCGGACCCGTCGAAAGGTCGAAGCTTGTGAAGGGCTACGAGGTCTCGAAGGGCGAATATGTTCTCGTGACGCCCGAGGACCTCGACAGCGTGAAGCTCGAAACCACGCATACGATGGAGATCGAGCGTTTCGTCGATGCCGATACCATCGACCGCATTTACTGGGACAGTCCGTATTTCCTGGTGCCCGACGGCAAAGAGGCCGCCGACGCATATTCGGTCATTCACCAGGCGATGATCGAAGCCAATCGCATGGCGCTCGGGCGCTTCGTGATGCACACGCGCGAAAGGCTGGTCGCCATCGAGCCGCGCGGCAAGGGGCTCATGGCCTACACGCTGCGCATGGCCGATGAGGTGCGCAGTGCGGCGCATGCGTTCGCGGATATTCCCTCGACCAGGCCGGACAAGAAAATGGTCGACATCGCCCGCAAGATTATCGAGCAACAGGAAGGACCGTTCGAACCCGACACGTTCGTTGACCGCTACGAAGAAGCCCTGAAGGCGCTCATCCGCCAAAAGCAGCGCGGCCACAAGCCGGTCAAGTCTGCCGAGCCGCGCGACACCAACGTGATCGACCTCATGGCGGCTCTGAAGAAAAGCCTGGGCAAGGATCGCAGCGCGAAATCTGCACCGAAGCGCCGCAGCGTCTGACGCTCAATCGTGCCTGCGGCGCGCCGTGGCCTTTTTTATGATGCCGGCGAGCGCCGGCGTCCGGTCATCGTAATCCTTCCATGCACGGCTCTTCGACAAAAGCGCCGGCGCCGTGCGCACTGTGAATCGCATGGGATCGAGGCCCTTCTTCACCTGCGCCCATGTCAGCGGCATCGAAACGGGAGCGCCGGCACGCGCGCGCGGCGAAAGCGGGGCAACGGCCGTCGACATCCGATCGTTGCGCAGATAGTCGAGGAATATCCGCCCGGCGCGTTCCTTCTTCGCCATCTTCACCAGATATTTGTCGGGGCTCTCTTCCGCCATGGCCGTGCAGATGTGGCGCGCAAAGGCCTTCGCTTCCGGCCAGCCGATCCCGTCTTTCTTTGTTGCGGCAAATGGCGTGACGACGTGGAGACCTTTGCCGCCGGTCGTCTTGCAGAATGTCCTGAAGCCCATCGCCTCGAGTCGCTGCCTTAATTCCAGAGCAGCTTCGACAACGCGATCGAATGCGACATCGGGCGCGGGATCGAGGTCGAACACAAAGCGGCCGGGCATATCTGGATGCCAGGGCTTGCAGTTCCACGGATGCAGCTCCACTGCTGCGATCTGGGCCAGCGCCGCCAGTCCCTCGACGCGGTCGATCTGAAGATACGGTTTGCGGTCGCCGGAAACTGTCACCAGTTCGAGCAGGCTGGACGTGCCTTGCATGGCGTGGCGCTGGAAGAAATGTTCGCCCCCGATGCCATCCGGTGCGCGAACGATGGAGCAGGGACGCCCCC
>Ga0302325_10025127_pt1 | contig 12380 bp, 14 predicted proteins | sample Palsa_T0_2_FD_201948 | JGI IMG/M metagenome (GOLD analysis project Ga0302325, IMG submission 201948) | Peat permafrost microbial communities from Stordalen Mire near Abisko, Sweden - Palsa_T0_2 | ecosystem: Environmental > Terrestrial > Soil > Palsa > Peat permafrost | place: Sweden: Abisko...
GATTCCGATGTCATCACATCGCGCGGCGAGCCGACGGCGACATGGCCGTTGGCCAGATATATCACGGAATCAAGCGAGGAAAGAAGCGGGTTAATGTTGTGGGCGATGAGCAGAACCGTTGCGTTGCGCGACGCCGCCACATCGTGAATGAGCCGCACCATGTTCGTCTCGTAACGGATATCCAGATTGGAGAGCGGCTCATCAAGCAGCAAAATTTCCGGATCGCTGACCAGAGCTTCGGCCAGAAAGACGCGTTGCAATTCCCCGCCCGAGAGCACGCCGAGCGGAGCGCGCGCAAGATTTTGAGCGCCAACGGACCGAAGGGCGTCCATTGCCTTTTCTTTCTCGCGCTTTTTTTCGGAGGACGGGATAAAGCCAAAACGATTTCCCGAAAGCCCCAGACGAACCAGTTCCAGCGCTTCGATGCGCAAATCGCTGTCAATCGTATGCCGCTGCGGGACGTAGCCGATTCTCGGATTGCCCCGGCGTGGCTTCCCTCCAAATATTTCCAGAACTCCCTCGGTGGGAGCGAGCAATCCGAGAAGAAGCCGAAACAATGTCGTCTTGCCCGCGCCGTTGGGACCGAGAATGGCGACGAATTCGCCTTTGCCCACGGAAAAATTCGCGCCGTGCCAAATAGTCTTGTTGGAGTATCTGACCGAGAGATTGACCGCTCGTACGATTTCCACTGGTTTACTTTACCCTATTTACCGAGGGCTTTGGCGTTAAGGGCATTTTGCAATTGAAGAAGCTGGGCATTCATCCACTCCTGGAATGTCGCATCGGGCGGTTGGATCGTTTCGGTGATGCCGATCGTCGGGATTTCCGCTTCGGCGGCGAGTTTCTTCATGTTTTCAGTCAGTGGCGTGACCGTCTGTTCATTGTAAACCAGAACCTCCGGTTCCTGGGATTTGAGCTGCTTCTCAAATTCCACAACGCTGCTGGCCGGTGGGTCATTTCCTTCCGCGACGGCATCGATGAATTCCGGCGGTGAAATAAGATTCAGGCCCGCCGCATCCGCGAGATAGACAAAGATGCTTTCCGTCGATGCGACTTTTGTGCTGCCAAAATCATGCTTGATGTTCCCGATGCGGTTTTGGTATTCGGCCAGAGAAGATTGCAGCGTTTTGTATTGCGCCTGAAAATAAGCGGTATCTTTCGGATCGATGGAAATCAGATCGCTCTCCATCTGGGCAATAACTTGATTCACATAATCGGGGCTGTACCAGAAATGCGGATTGTCGCCCTCTTTTTTGCCCAGCAGAGTTGCGACCACAAGGACTTTGCGATTGGGGTTGTTACTGGCCGAGAGAAGCGAATCGCCCCAGCTGTCATAGCCCGCGCCGTTCAACACCACATAATTGGCTGTAGCAAAAAGTTTGGCGTCGTTGGCGTTGCTCTCGTATTCATGCGGGTCGGCATTCGGATCGGAGACAATCGAAGTCACGGCGACTTCATTGCCCCCAAGCTGCGTAATCAGCGAACCCCAGAAATTCTCGCCGGCGATGACGGTAATCACCGGACCGTGGCCAGTGCTGTTGTCCGCCGGCGGCGAACGAAAAATAATCGCGATGGCTACGAGCACAATGACGACAACGGCAACGAGTAATCCAATAGTCTTCTTTTTCATAGCTACTCCGCGGCGAGCATTATCGCCCAGAGCAGCATAGGCATCTCACAGGTCAAATGCAACATGGTTGCATTTGCATTTATGTTGTGATAAGGCCATTAAAACTGGTATGGCGATAGGTATGGTTCATCCGGCGCGGCAATCGGATCAATCTGATCGGCTTCAATCACGGGAACCGACTTGCCATCTTGATCCTCTAATTGCAGCATTCCCCCGACGCGCACCCAGTCGTCGTTTTTGAGGCCGGCGGTCTTTGGCGATTTGATGACCACTTCCACCGGCATCGCATCCGCCGCGCAGCAGACCACAACGAATCGGAAAATCGCAATCTGGCCATTAGGGAGGCTGTCATCCCTGAACACGCGGCCCTCGGTGATTACATGTGTGCCGACGAGGCGATGCAGATGCCGGGCAATGTAGCCAAGATTGACGACGTTATTGGCGCTGACAGTCGTTGCGTCGGATTCGCCGGCGATCCCCAGCGAAGCCGCCGCCGAACCCAAACCCAGCGATCTCTTCTGCAGCGCAAAGCTGTTAAGCCCGGAAGCCGCCGCGCCCGAGATCAGATTGCTCATGTAAAGCAGCGGCAACAACAACATGCCGCCGCGAATCCAGTTGGCCATGCGAATTCCGCCCGATCCAGCGTGACTGGGCCTTGCAATCGTCGCCAGCAAAAAAAGCAAGAGAATGAGCAAGGTCCCCAAAAGCAGCGGCCACAATTGGGCGCGAATAAACAGAGAATAACGACCGACGATGAGCAGCGCGCCGATCCCCACCGCCCACGCGCCAAGCACCACGCCGCGCCAACGATTCGCCCATGATCCAAATCCGATACTCAATGTGCACCTGCCACGAAAAAGTATTCCCACGCAATCATCAGGGCGAATACAAACGAGTACATCAGAATCACCAGTGCGATGAACGCTCGTTTACGGATGAAGCTGAGGTACATCGCGGAAAGTTTCAGGTCGAGCATCGGACCCAAAACCATGAATCCCATCTGAGCTGACAGGGGTAAAACGGAGCGAAACGACGCGGCCACAAAAGCATCCGCTCCTGAGCAAAGATTAAGCACAACCGCCAGGCCCATCATCAGCATGATCGCAACCGCCGGGGCGTGGGCCACCGTCAGAAACGCGCTTCGGGGAATGACGGTTTGGCAGATCGATGCCACAAAAGCGCCGATCACCAGGAATTGACCCACCTGCAGGAAATCATCCCCGGCATGATTGACCGCATCCGCCAAACGCTTCCAGGTCGATAAGGCCGGCGCTTCGTGAGCATGGTCATGGTCGTGCTCGTGATGCTCATGCTCGTGATGCTCATGCTCGTGGTGCTCATGTGCATGGTCGTGGTCATGCCCATGGTCGTGTTCGTGATGATGCTCATGGTCGTGATCGTGCCCGCAGCAGGAGTCCTCATTATCGTGATCATGTCCGCATGAAGAGCCGCCGGAAACATTCATCTCAGGGTCCAGCAGTGCGGAATGTCCGGGAAACCATTTGTCGATGATCAGCGCCACCCCGACGGCGACGACATAACCAAACACCATGCGAGCCGCCAGAACGTGCCAATTCCAGGCGTACGCCATCAATGTTGCCGATCCCACCAGCACGTTGACGATCGGACCCGCCAATAGGTAGGCAACAGCCGTTGAAAACGGCACGCCTTTTCGCACCAGCCTTCTGGTAAATGGAATCACCGCGCATTCGCACACGGGCAAAAGCAATCCGAGGCTGGCTGCCACCAGAATCGCATAAATCTTGCGCTCCGGCAGAAGGCGGATCACCCATTCCCTGGGAACGAAGACCTCAAAGAGCCCTCCCAGCAGCGAGCCGAGCATCACAAACGGCAATGCTTCCAGGATGATGCTGACAAACGATAATCCAAGTGAAACTCCCGCCGCCGTCCCCCGTAGCGCAATGAGCAGCCCCACAGCGAATATCAGAAAAACGATGCCGGCAACGCTCCAGACCGGAAACTTCCGCACTTCCGGAACTTCATATCGATTAACCGCGATGGGCGCAGGAGAGCTGAGAACCTGGAGTTGCAGCCCGCTTCCTTCCGTTCTGAACGGCACGCTGGTTTGGGAATTGGACATACGCGCAGCGGGCCTCTTCATCCCGGCTTGGGAACGACAAAAAATACCCTGCTTCTACCCTTCATACCGCACCCGCCGCAAAGTCGCAAAAAGTGCCCTCGGCTGTCTTACCGGCTGCAATCCGGGCACGTTCCATGCACCAAAACCTCGGAATACTCCACCCGATACCCCGGCCGCACCCCCGACTTCTTCACAACCTTCTTCTCCGGAACCGGATTGTCCGACAAACACTCCACGGTCCCGCATTCATCACACACAAAATGCGCATGCTCATGCCGGGCCGTCCCCTTGGGATTCCCCATCCCATACCGCCAAATCTGATCATCCCCCCTAACCCGATGCAGCAGCTTCTTTTGCGTCAGGGTGTTGAGGGTTCGATACAGCGTCACCTTGTCAATTCCATCGGCAAATCGCTCCAAAATCTGCGAAGCACTCAAGGGCTGCCCCTCCCGAGCCAGAATATTCATCACATCCACCCGCATCGGCGTACGCCGAAGCCCGGCCCCATGCAGCACATCCGCGGGTGTTTGTTCGGTCTTGTCCACGCAGGGATTATAGCACTTGATTGGCGGAGTACGAAAAGAGCTGAGCGCCCGACCCTCCCCCGGCATGGCGACTTAAGTCGCCATGCCCGTCCATCCAGACCGGGCCGGAAAATCCAATTAAAGACTCCCGATCCGTCTGAAACGGACCGCATTTTTCCTTTAGTGATTTATAGGATACAATTCGACGATGATCGAAGTGCGTCGCTTCGTCACGGAGTCCGGCGTCGACGCCGTGGGCAAGTGGTTGGCGAATTTGAACGATGCAAGGGCGCGGGCGAGGATCAATGCCCGCATTGCCCGGATCGCCGCGGGTAATTTCGGTGATTGTAAATCGCTCGGCAAATGAGTCTTCGAGCTCCGGATCACAAGAGGCAATCATGAAGAAGCACAAGCCCAGCATTTCCCACGATGAGGCGATCGTGAATGAACTCCGTCAAAGTCCCGAGTTCGCCGCCGAGTATCTCAAGGCGGCTTTGGAGGACCAGGACGAGCCGCGCGTGCTACTGATCGCCATGCGTCACATTGCCGAGGCGCGGGGCGGTTTCGCTAAGGTTGCCAAGGCCGCAGGCATCCAGCGGGAGAGCCTTTACCGCGCCCTATCGGCGCGCGGGAATCCCCGTCTTTCCACGCTGGTGGCCGTCACAAAGGCCGTTGGCTTGAAGCTGACCGTCGAAGCCGCCTGATGCGTCAATGCATTAATGGGCTGATCCATTCGCCCCCAGTTCGCTCACAATATTCCCCACAAATCCCTTGGCATCCCCAAACAACATCAGCGTCTTGTCCTCGTAATACAGCGGGTTCTCGATGCCCGCGAAACCCGGGTTCATGCTGCGTTTGATGACCATTACGGTGCGGGCCTTGTCCACATCCAGGATCGGCATGCCGAAGATCGGGCTGGTCGTGTCGGTGCGGGCGGCGGGGTTGGTGACATCATTGGCGCCGATCACCAGGGCCACATCGGTTTGCGGAAACTCGCCGTTGACATCGTCCATCTCCACGAGGTGATCGTACGGAATATTCGCCTCGGCCAGCAGCACGTTCATGTGACCGGGCATTCGTCCAGCCACCGGATGGATGGCGAATCGCGTGTCGATGCCGCGTTTGGTCAGGATGTCATACAACTCGCGCACCTTGTGTTGTGCCTGCGCCACCGCCATTCCATATCCCGGCACGATCACCACACGATTGGCAACCGACAAAATCTGTGCGGCCTCTTCAGCCGTGGCGCTGCGATAGGTGCGCGCTTCGACGGCGGCAGCCGCAGTTTGCTGCACTTGCCCGAACGCCCCGAATAAAACATTCGTGAACGACCGGTTCATCGCCTTGCACATGATGACCGAAAGAATAAATCCCGAAGATCCATCCAGCGCCCCGGCGATGATGAGCAGTTTGCTGTTGACGACAAACCCCATCGCCGCCGCCGACACGCCGGCATAGCTGTTGAGCAGAGAGATCACCGTGGGCATATCCGCGCCGCCGATGGGGATGATCAGCATCACCCCAAACGCCAGCGGGATCAGCACGATCAGCGGAAACAGATAAATCCAACCGGGCTTGAGGACCAAAACAATCGCCACCAGCGCCGCCAGCGCCAGAAGCGAAATGTTCACGATATTCTGCCCCTTATAAGTGATCGGCCGCTGCGGCAGAATTTCCTGGAGCTTTCCCGCCGCCATCAAACTGCCGGTGAACGTGAGCGATCCGAGAATCACTTCGCCGCAGAGAACAGCCATCTTAAACGGCGGAATACGCGGCGCTGCCAGATAATATTCCGCCGTCCCCACCATCGTCACGCACAGCGCCCCAAACGCATGGCTCAGCGCCGTCCGCTGCGGCACCGCCGTCATCGACACCCACCCCAGCGGCACGCCGATGATCGATCCCAACACCAGCGCAATCACGATCCAGCGATAATTGACAATATCCTCCCCCAGCAGTACCGCGATGACCGACAGCACGATCGCCAATTCCGCCGCCCAGATCGCCCGCCGGGCCGTGGACGGATGGCTCATCCATTTCAACGAAAGGATGAACAGGATCGAAGCGATCAGAAAAACGAACTGAATGAGAATTGCCGATGCGCTCATCTAAATCTCACGGCTTCTTGGATCGATCGATCTTGAACATCTTCAGCATTCGGTCGGTGATGAAGAGTCCGCCGACGATGTTGCTCGTGGCCGCGACGATGGCGATGGTGCCGAGCACCGTCGCCAGCTTGGCATAATGTTCGTGATGCGCCCCCACCAGTGCGATCGCCCCCAGCACCGCGATCCCATCCAGCGCGTTGGTCAGCGACATCAGCGGCGTGTGCAGCAGCGGCGACACCCGGCGAATCACCTCAAATCCAATAAAAGCCGCCAGCGCAAACACAAACAGTCCGGAAATCAGATCATTCGTCGTCACTTCAGGATTCATTTGGCCTCCGATGTCAGAGCAGGTTCCAGTGGCGGAAGCGAATAGAATTGCCGCACGCGCCCGCTGACGATTTGCCCATCCCGCGTGAGCAGCGTTTCGCGGATGATGTCGTCTTTCATGTCGATATGCAGCACCGATTTCTTCACCAGCAGCCCCAGAAATGCCGCGAGATTTCGAGAATACATCTGGCTGGCGTGATACGGCGCGGTGCTGGCGATATTAATCTGCCCGATGATCTTCACGCCATTAACGACGACATCTTCCTCGGCGCGCGTCAACTCACAATTCCCCCCGCGCTCGGCCGCCAGATCGACAATCACGGACCCCAACGCCATGCCCTTCACCATGTCGGCCGTCACGAGCACAGGAGATTTTTTCCCCGGCACAACCGCCGTGGTGATCACCACGTCGCTCTCGGCGACAACGCGTCCGAGCAACTCCCGTTGTTTCTGATAAAACGCTTCATCCTGTGCGGTTGCATATCCGCGCGCATCCTGCGCATCCTTGGCCTCCAGCGGCAGCTCGACGAATTTCGCCCCCAGGCTTTGCACCTGTTCCTTCGCCGCCGGCCGCACATCGTATGCCGACACCACCGCCCCCAATCGCCGGGCCGTCGCGATCGCCTGCAATCCCGCAACCCCCGCCCCAATCACCAGCACCCGCGCCGGCGTGATTGTCCCCGCCGCCGTCGTGAGCATCGGAAACAATCTCGGCAACGTCGCCGCCGCGATCACCACCGCCTTGTATCCCGACACGGTCCCCATCGACGAGAGCGCATCCATCGCCTGCGCCCGTGTCGTGCGCGGCATCAATTCCACCGCAAACGCAATCGCCCCGGTCCCCGCAATCTCCCGCACCGTTTCAACCGATCCCAGCGGCCGAAGAAAGCCAATCAAAATCTGATCCTTCCGCAGCAGCGGCAGATCATCCTTGCCCGTCTTGTCATTCGATCCATAACAAAGCACCTGAGTGATAATCCCCGCCCGCTCGAATACCTGGGCGCGCGAAGATGCAATCTTCACCCCGCGCGCCGAGAAATCCGCATCCGAAAAACCCGCTTCCACCCCCGCGCCAGATTCCACCAGAATTTCCAACCCCGATTTGATCAGTTGCGGAACAACAATCGGCGTCAGCGCCACGCGCCGCTCGCCCGGAAATGATTCTTTGGGAACACCGACGATCATGTCCGCTCCCGTCGCAATACTAACAGAAAAGTGAACCACTAAGCCACAAAGACACGAAGCGGCTTTCGACGTTCGGGAACAACTCTCCGAGTCAGACGGATTGAATTAAAATTATTTTGTAAAAATGCCAAACTCGCCGAATTGTTCTGGAACCACGAAACCCGCTTCGTGTCTTCGTGGCTTAGTGGTTCAAATTCCCCCCCCCGTCCCCTTCGCCCTCATCCACAGCCAGCTCATTTTCCCCGGCCGGCCTTCGCTCACCGCCCATTTCAAATACCGCTTCGGACACAGGCGCGTGTAGAGCGAACTGAATGGATAATCCGAGATCGATCGCTCCGTTTCCAGAATCGTTTCAATCCGATGCGTCCCCGCAAATCGCGTGGAAATCTTTTCCGATAACCCCGGCACAAACACATCATGCATCTCCACCAGAATGCTCGCATTCCGCAGCGCCGGCACGGCCGACGGATCGAGCAGCGTCGCCTCATACCCCTCGCAATCACAAATGATCCACACCCCGCGCCCATCGCCAAGATCATTCGTCAAATCCGCCGGCTCGCACTTCCCACGAATCTCCACGCGATTGGCCACGCCATTGATCTCGCACATTTCCTTCAGCAGCTCCCGCCCGCGCTCTTCCATCTCATACGCCACGATCTTCGCCCCCGGCGTCAGCAATGCCGTCCCCACCGCGTAATATCCCTCCGCCGCCCCGATATCGACAATCACCCTCGGCCCCGCCGCGCACTCCGACAAGATCACCGGATTCAATTCCCGCTCATAAATCCCCAGAATTTTCGGGATGTAACAGCTCTCATGCGCAAACCGCACATACCGCATCCCCTTAAACGGCCCGCTCCAAACCCGCCCGCCAACGCGCTCAAAAGTCATCCGCGGCAAATAAACCATCGGCCGAAAGGCCGTGGGCGTGATGGGACGGACGATGTTGCGAAGGGTTTGTTCGAGGGGCATGGGAGTTATCAAATTCTTTTCGCCTGTGCGGAAAGATTCTAGCAAGATTTGGCCCCACCGGGGCCACGGACTGTAGCCACGGGTGAAGCGCAGCGCAACCCGTGGACCGGAGGAGAACACGGAACCGAAAGAATCGCCCCAACCCGCCCCGGAGGGGCGGAGGGATTTTCAGACGCGCAATGAATCAATCGAAAACATATTTCTCGTCGAACTCAATTCCGTGCGCCCGCAGCAGCCGTAGAAGTTCAGATTTGAAATCCTCCTTCTTATGATGTTCGCGTTGCCCCTGGATGTATTTCTTCACGATCTGTTCCTGCGACTTGCTGACGGTGAAAGCGCCATACCCTTCCTGCCAGGCGAATGCGCCAAGCGAACCGAAATTCTCGTGCATCCATTTTGAGGAACGCGCTTTGACGGTGCGCATGAGGTCTGAAATGCTGGCGTCGGTTCGCCATCGCAAATACATGTGGACGTGATCTTCGATGCCTCCGATGTCATACAGCACACCATTCTCGGCCCGAACGATGCCGCCCATGTAGGGGTACAACCGATCCGCAACCTCGGACGCGATCCACGGCTCTCGGCGCTTGGTTGAGAAGACGATGTGAAATAGGACTTGAGAGTAAGTTCCCGGCATTTCAATTCCTTCGCCCCTCCGGGGCGAGGAGAAACCGCGCCCCTGTTTCCACGGGTTGCGCGGCCGTCGGCTGCGCCGACGGTTCGCTCCACCCGTGGCTACAATCCCACGCCCCATTGGGGCGATACGGGAAGCTCATATTCCTGCTTCGCCATCTTCTATTTCGAGAGCTTCCGCCAATGCAAGGGCGTTTGAGAGAACGAAAGTTCCATAACGCCTTGCGAGTCGTATAAGAGCGGCGGAGCCAAGCTCACTCCATTCCGCCCGTTCCATTAGAAGTGTTCGCAGCGCGGTTAGATCGTTGGGATCCTTTAGTTCCGCTAAAAGCGCACGGTACTCGTCCGTCAGTAAATCAATATGTTCTGCCGTGGTCGGTTCGTACATTTTTGAAGCTCCTTATCAGTTGTGTTTGCCGACGCTAATTGCGAAAGACGTGCTCCCGGTGCCATCTTAGACACGCGGGATCCGGATAGAACCGGGCGGGCGGAAACATCTTCTGCCCGTGCTTTTTTCCAACCATTTCGGCCACTGAAAGGTCCTTGAGATCACGGACACGTTTGCTCACAACAAGCGCGAGGTTGTCCTCAATCGCCATGAGCCCGCAGTCAAATAGACGGTCGAATGTCGCAGACATACAAAGTCCATTGGTCGGGTCAGCGCGGCGGCGCCCATCTACGCTCCAAGGTATGATGTGTCCGGCGACCAAGCACTCGACAATTGGCAAACCCGTGATGCAACAACGAGCGTTATAACTGCTAATGACCGCTTCGCGAAAGAAAGACTGATGCAATCTTTGCTTTCGGGTGACGACCTGTTCTGAGGGTCCTGCAGGCACGTTGAAAGCCTCTTCAAGTGATTCCTGCGGCTCAAGCTGACTCCGAAGACTCTCTGCACGGACGATCAGAGTATTCCAGTCCGAGTGAAATTCGTCCCAAACAGCCCGATCGAGTTTGCTTCCGTGTGTCAGTCCGGAAATACTTCGTGCCGCGAGTTGTGGATCGAACGCCCCAAAATTGCCGAGTTTACGCGCCACAGACGCGGGAGTGCGGTGTAGGCTTTTAGCGAGATCCTTCACGCGTGGCTCAGTAGCTTTAGTCCGTTGAAAGGGGATTCGACAATACAGTTCAAATGCGAGAATCAACTGGTCGCGCGTCCATGGCTGACCGTCGTTGGCAGGCCGCCTATCCATTCGCATCACATCGTATACGCTTTTCCTATTGGTGTGCGAGAATCTCTTGTACAGCGACAGGAAACCTACCTCCAGTATTTCGATACGACGACTCACTTACATGAAAAGGCCAGAGCAGCGGAACACGACTGCTAAAGCCGCCAGCCAGTGCCCATACAAAATCCTAAAAATAAACTTGACATTAACCGAACATCGTATAAACTTGGACTGCGCCAAGAACAATGGAGCAGTAGAGCAGTTGAACAGTCGAGCGACGCTTAAATGCGGGCAAAATTGTGATAATTGGAACGAAATGGAACAGAATGGAACACTTACCCCCGGGGGGGTGGCTGTGCCAGAGCAGTAGATCAGGGGAACAGTCGAACAGTGGAGAAATGCGGAGATGGAGGCGATATTTTGATACGAATGTTACGCAATGTTACAGAATGTTACGTAAATACCCCCCCCTCCCCCCTGGGGCTGTGCCCCCAGAGAAAGTGGGGCGGTAGAGCAGGCTTCGACAAGCTCAGCCGAGCGTGGAGCGGTGGAGGGAACAAATTTTGCCTGGCTTTCCAGCCGGTGAAAACGAGTGGAATTCGTAATTTTGAGATCGGGTCTTGACACGATGTTTACTTTTGGGAATAATCACGATGGAAAGTGGTCACCTATCCCTCGGCAGGGATTGGTCGCGGTGATTCAACTGCGACGCTTTGAGATTCCTGCTGCCTGTTGCAGTCGCAACGTGTGATCTCTTGAAAAAGTTCGAGTGAAATGGACCCGGCTTGTTCGTCGGTGTTTTTTTGCCGACGAGTTTGCTGTTGAAATAGTTTTCAACAGTGGATTGACAAAGGCCGGACAGCCGATACTATCTGCCTCCCGCGCCGGCGGCCGCAAGGCTCCGGACGGGGGCAATAGAGGCTGTAAATCCATTTACGGACTATATTTGTGTTAGAAAGCCCGGGTGATTTGCCCGGGTTTTAGATGCTCTTTGACAAGTGAATAGTCGGACAGCCGCGAGATTTGTGAGTCCGGATGCGCTTTTGTACAGCGTTGGCCGGGCAAACATTTTGTTACTCATCAATCTCGTGGTGACGCTATAAGTGAAGCCATCGAAGATTGTTTGAGCCTTGCTCGAATGGCCCGATCCGTGCAAACGGGGAAGGGAATTCGACTGACCCGCTCTCTTTTGCCAGAAGCGGGCAGCAAAAGCCGATCGGACCTGTCTTGGTCCGGTTGGTTTGGACAAACTCATTTCGAGGATAAACGCGAATTGTGAAAGTGTTAGTCTCCGATAGGACGCCCCGGAGTTAAATCCGGGGTTGCTGACGCGGGGCGTCAGGAACGATTCGTGCCAAGAAAATCAATTGAAGAGTTTGATCCTGGCTCAGCCTGAACGCTGGCGGCGTGGCTAAGACATGCAAGTCGTACGGGTGTAGCAATACACCAGTGGCGGACGGGTGAGTAATGTATCGCTAACGTGCCCCGGAGTCTGGGATAGCTAGCCGAAAGGCTAGGTAATACCAGATGACATATCCTTGTCGCATGGCGAGGATCTCAAAGGGAAACCGATCTGGGAGCGGGCGATATCGTATCAGCTAGTTGGTAGGGTAACGGCCTACCAAGGCGACGACGCGTAGCCGGACTGAGAGGTTGGCCGGCCACATTGGGACTGAGACACTGCCCAGACTCCTACGGGGGGCTGCAGTAACGAATCTTCCGCAATGCACG
>Ga0302325_10025129_pt1 | contig 12379 bp, 9 predicted proteins | sample Palsa_T0_2_FD_201948 | JGI IMG/M metagenome (GOLD analysis project Ga0302325, IMG submission 201948) | Peat permafrost microbial communities from Stordalen Mire near Abisko, Sweden - Palsa_T0_2 | ecosystem: Environmental > Terrestrial > Soil > Palsa > Peat permafrost | place: Sweden: Abisko...
CATCACCATCAACACCCCGGCCCGGGCACCCCGCACCACCACTGACCAGGCCAGACCCCAGCCAAACCACGCAAACCAGCCACCTTAAATTCCTGGCATTGGGTTATAACCGCACCAATGTCACATCGGGTCGGTTAAGTATTCGAGAATCGAGGGGCGGGGTCCAGGCGGACGGGGCTGGAGTTGTTCGCGGGACATTTGTGAGGTTTGGGTATGGGAGCGCGACGCCGCCGGTCAGGCGGGTGGCGGACCCGGTGGTCAGCTGTCTTCGGAACGGGAGGGGCCTTGGCGGCGTACCCGGCGGTCAGGTATCCCGGAACCGCGATGACGCAGTTGGCGCAGGCTTCCGACGACTAGGGGAACTGCGAACCAGAACACCCAGGCGTAGGTGGTGACGAAGAAGAACGGGATCGACAGCCCGAAGCCGACCACGAGGCTCCAGGCCTGCCAGCCCATGTCGGCCAGGACCTCCCGCGGCGTGTCGGGTGCCTGCCCGCGGGCGGTCATGTGCTTGAGTATGGCGAGCAGCGCCAGGGACTCCAGCACCTGGACCAGGGCGTAGAACCCGAACCGCAGGGCGTGGGTGTCGAGGCTCCCGCTGTCGGTGAGCAGCTTGGTCGCGAACGGGTTGAGCACGATCGTCAGGAGCCAGGCCGTGTTGAACGCCCGCAACCGCGTGTCGGTCCGGTTGACGTAGCGGAATAGATCGTGATGATTGCTCCACGCGGCGGCAATGACCAGGAAGCTGATCAGGAACGCGGCGTAGTGGCCGTCGTTGTGACGTACCGAAGACCAGAACACCGGCACCGTGTCGCCCTCGGGCACCGGTAGCTCGATCGCTAGCAGGGTGATCGCGATAGCTACCACGGCATCAGAGAACAGGGTCAGCCGGTCGGTGGCACGCTCTTCGTATCGCTCCTCGCGATCGGGCGCTAGCCGATCATCTTCCGCACTCAGTGTCAGCCCCCGTGATCCGCGTCCCGGACATTCCGCCGGTCACATGAAATCATGCGGACGGGCGAGGCGGGGGCGTTTATCGCGTCGGTGATCCGCCACTCGGCGGTGGTGGCGTGACTTGGGACTGGTACCAGGATCGTTCCGGTCAAAGAAGGGGGTGGCCGGCGGGTGGGCACCTTCGGCGGAGGCTTACTGGCCGGTGACCTGTTGCCAGTTGGGGACCGAGGGCTGGATGCGGGCGGCGGGACCCTGGCCGAACAGCTTGAAGATGTTGCCGGTGATGCGCTGGACCATGGTGGCCTCGCAGACCCCGCCGGCGTAGCAGCCGCTGTGGTCGTCCAGGGCCGGGATCCAGTTGTTGGTGCCGGTATCCAGCACCCCCGCGCCGGTGGAGGAGTTCGTGTAGTACGTCATGTCGGAGTAGAACGCGCCGATGCTGGTCTGGCCTAGGTTGGCGGGGATCGGCGAGTGGCCGAAGATCTGGTCATCGGCGGGCTGGCCGTAGCCCAGGTCGAACTTGTCCACGTCCGAGGCGATGAGGCTGGGGATGACCTCGCCGTTGTGCAGGCCGGTGCCGTCGAAGACCCAGGCCGAGGCGTCCGCGACCCGGAAGCCCACGTGCAGGCTGGGCTCGAGGAAGCCGGCGTAGGTGTCGCCGACGAAGTCGTACTCCGGCCAGCTGGACGGCGGGTTGGCCCATTCGTTGCCGGTGACCTGGAGCGGGTTGCCGTGGCCGTCGAGCGGATCGGCGGCCGAGTCCCGGTAGTCGACGAGCTCACGGTCCGGGCCGAGCCGTGACGCCTGGGTCCTGACGTGCCGCAGGACCGGGCTGGCGGCGAAGAAGACGATATTGACGCCCCCGTTATAGGCGGCCAAGGCGGCCTGGCGCTCGCCGAGCGACCAGCACTCGTCGTGGCCCAGGGAGAGCAGGACCTTGTGCCTGAGCAGGTAGCCGGGATGCTCCTGGACGGTCAGGTCGGTGGCGTAGGTGACGTCGAGGCCGTGTTGTTCGGCCCATTTGACCAGAGGGTATTCCAGGCCGAGGAAGTTGCCTGAGCCGTTCTCCGCGGCGTAGGGCCGGTCGTAGGACACCACCCGGGCCCGGCTGCAGATCGGGTACACGTCCGCCGGGCAGCTGCCCAGGCCCTGGTAGTAGTCGTAGCCGCCGTAATAGTTCCAGGCCTGCCAGGTGAACACGTCGTTCTTGATGACGTAGGTGGCGGTGCTGGCGGGGTCCCAGATCGTCAGCGGGACGTAGCTCTGCCGGTTGCCTGGGCCGGTCAGCTTGATCAGGTAGTCACCCTGGACGAACGCCTGGGTGACGGTGAAGGTCAGCGACGGGGACCAGTTGTCGCAGGCCACCATGTTGGTACCGCTGGTGACCGGGCAGCCGGGCTGGTCCTTGGCCGGCTGCTGGGCCGACGTCCAGATCAGGCGAGCGCCCTGGCCGTGGTAGTAGCCCATCCGGAAGGCCTCGGCGCGGAAGGACGGGCCGGTGGTGCTGACGTACAGGGTCACCTTCTGACCCGGCTGCGCGTAGACCTGGCTGGCGAAGCCGCTGATGCCGCCGTGCGCGCCGTGGATCTGCCACGCGGTGGTGCCCGGCTTGTCGTTCTCCTGGATCACCCAGCGGGCCCGCATCCCGTCAGGACCGGAGAAGGTGGCCGGGCCCGAGTCGGCCGCCTGACCGGCCGCAGCCGCGGCGGGCCCGGAAGCGGCGCCGGTTTTCGGCGGCGGCGTCGCGGCCTGCGACGGCTTGCGCGCCAGCAGCACCACCACCGCGATGACGGCCACCGCCACGACCGCGATGACGGCCACCCCGCTGGCGACACGCCTGTCAGGCAACCGGCCACCTCCTCGCCGTCACGCAGATACCCGGCCTGGAGGCGGACTCGCGATCGCCCCCGGAATTATGCGGACAAAACCTATTAGATACACCCTGCGGACCATCCCCGGCGGCATGTCCGCGGGACGCCGTTGCCAATCCCTGGGATGGATGACGGGGCGACGGCCCGTCAGGCGTCCGGTGCGTTGCGTACCCATCCGATCACGCCGTGCTTGGTGATGGTCATGAGGGTATCGAGTTTCTGTGCGGCTGCCGAGGCGCGTGATGCGGGAAGTCCGCGGCCGCGCAGGTAGCGCTCAGGTGGAGCGCGAGAGTGTCACAGCCGGTAGCCGAGGGCGAACGACGGCGGCGGTCGCTGACGCTGGCTCAGCCGATCGCCGCTGGATAACGGAGACGAAACATATTAGATCCACCCCCTTGACCGTCCACGGCTAGAGGATTTAGCGTTCTAGGGCGAACGTTCGCTCAAATTGTCATATGAGCGGATTTCGTCTTAGCCAACTGACGGAACGACCATGCGGAACGGATGCAATGGCCCGACGGCGATACGTGTCGATCAAGGAAGTGGCGGCGCGCGCCGGCGTCAGCTTCCAGACGGCCGGCAAGGTCCTCAACGGCGGGGATGTGCGCGTGTCCGCCGAGACGCAGGAGCGGATCCTGGCCGCCGCCGGCGAACTCGGCTACCGCCCGAACACGATCGCCCGGAGCCTGGTCCAGCGCGCCACCGCCACCATCGGCCTGGTCGCCAGCGACGCCACCGACGTGGCCATCGCCCAGGCCTCCGTGGCCGCCGAGCAGGCCGCACGCAGGCACGGGCACTCCGTCCTGGTCGGGCACCTGGCCGCCGGCGGCGCGGACGGGGCCGACATCGTGCGGACGCTGATCGAGCGCCGGGTCGACGGCATCATCGCCGCGGCCCCCGAGGTCGAGGAAGACACCGAGGTCGCCGAGCTGCTCAGGCGGTATGTGCCCTCGGTCAGCCTACAGGCGGTGCCGGGAGGGGGCGTCCCGCTGGTGGGCTCCAATCACAGGGACACCGGCCGGCTGGCCGCGGACCACCTCCTGGCGCTCGGGCACACCAACATCGGGACGGTCACCGGGCTGTTCCGGCGCCGGGTCACCCGCAGCAGGCTGCACGGCTACGAGGACGCACTGCGGGCCGCGGGCCTTGAGCCGAGCGAGGACCTCGTCACCGAGGCCGACTGGACGCCGCAGGGCGGGGCCACCGCCACCAGGCTGCTGCTCGAACGTTCGCCTGGCCTGACCGCGATCTTCGTGCACAGCGACGTGATGGCGATCGGCGTGCTGTCCGCACTATGGCAGGCCGGGCGCCGGGTACCCGAGGACATCGCGGTGGTGAGCTGCGACGATATCCCGTTCGCCGAGTTCCTGACGCCGCCGCTGACGACCGTGCGCGTGCCGCTGGCGGAGACCGGGCGCCAGGCGGTCGAGCTGCTGCTGCGCAGCATCGCGGGCGAACCGGTACCCGAGCGGACACCGCTGCTGCCGGTAGAGCTGATCGTCCGGGATTCCTGCGGCGCGCCGAGCGCCCAGCGCGCGAACGCCAGAACCAGCAGAAAGAGCCCCGCTGACCGGGCCAGGCCAGATAAGGCCAGCACAGAGAAGGCCAGCACCGAGAAGGCCAGGACTGACCAGACTAAGGAGCGCCAGTGACCCGCATCGCCATTGACCCCTCCCGATCTGTCGGGCGGCTCGATCGCAAGGTGTTCGGCGGCTTCGTCGAGCATCTCGGCCGTTGCATCTACGGCGGCCTTTACGAGGAGGGCTCGCCGCTCAGCGACGACCGCGGCTTCCGCAAGGACGTGCTCGGCCTGCTACGCGAGCTCCAGCTGGGCGTGCTGCGCTGGCCGGGCGGGAACTTCGTCAGCAACTACCACTGGGCCGACGGCATCGGCCCCAAGGACGACCGGCCGCGCCGGCCGGAGTTGGCGTGGGGCGGCGAGGAATCCAACCGGTTCGGCACCGATGAGTACCTCGGCTACTGCGAGGACCTAGGCACCGAACCTTACATCTGCCTGAACATGGGCACCGGGACGCTGGAGGAGGCGCTGGCCTGGGTCGAGTACTGCAATTCGGCCGGCGGCACCTACTGGGCGGACCGGCGCCGGTCGAACGGCCGGGCCGAACCGTACAAGGTCACCTACTGGGGCCTGGGCAACGAGATGTACGGCGACTGGCAGATCGGCGCGTTCAGCGCCGAGGAGTACGTGCGCGAGGCGACCAGGTGGGCGCGGGCAATCCGGATGCTCGACCCGCGGGCCAAGCTGGTCAGCTGCGGGATGAACGGCTGGAACGAGTGGGACCAGGTGGTCATCGACGGGATGGCGGCGACGGTCGACTACCACTCGCTGCACATCTACACCGGCAGCAAGGACTACTGGACCAACGTGCTCCAGCCGCACCAGGCCGAGCGCGCGATCAGGTGCAGTCAGGCCCTGATCCAGCGCGCGGCCTACCGGCAGAAGATCGCCGCCCCGCCGCGGATCGCCTACGACGAGTGGAACGTCTGGTACCGCAACATGACCGGCGCGCTCGAGGAGCGGTACACCTTTGCCGACGCGCTGGCCGTCGGCACCTACCTGAACATCTTCGTCAGGAACTGCGACTGGGTGCGGATGGCCAACCTGGCGCAGATGGTCAACGCCATCGCGCCGATCGTCACCAGCGGCGCTACCGCGGCCGTGCAGCCCATCTGGTACCCGGTGCTGCTGCACGCGCAGGCCGCACTCGACGTGGCGGTGGACGTGTACGTCGACGGGCCCACGGTCAGCCCCGAGTTTCCCGCGGGGGCGAGCCGGTGGCCGTTCCGGGTGGCGGATCTGGGCCCCTTCAGTCTCATCGATGCCGCCGCGACCGTGAGTGCCTCCAGTGTGAGCGCTAACAGCGCCGCTAACAGCGGGCTCGTGGCGATCACGCTGGTCAACCGCAGTCCCGAGGAACCGGAAACGGCCGAGGTGCTGCTGCGGGATTACACCTTCGATGGACCCGCCAGGATCCGGACGGTCACCGCCGCCAGGACCCGCGACGCCCGAACGCTGCCCGATGTGGAGACAGCACAGCTGGAAGAGGGATCAGAAAACACTAAGGACGGGGTGGTCGCCGTCCGGCTGCCACCCCGGTCGTTCACCGTCATTGAGGCCGCGATGACCAGCAGGTAGCAGCCAGGAGGCCATCGCGACCACCGCCGCACGACCGGGGGGCGCGGCAACCGCACACAACACGGCAACACCGAACTTAGGAGTCTAGCCATAATGTTGTCGAAAACGCGAAGAATTACCGCCGGGGTGGCCGGAGCGGCCGCCATCTCGCTGCTCGCCGCGTGCAGCAGCAGCGGGTCGTCAAGCACGGCGGCGAGCGGTACAAGCACGGGCGCCAGCGCCAGCGCGAGCGCGTCGGCGACCGTGCTGGCCGGAGGAAAATCCTGCAGCTCATCGTCGACGCCGGTCATGTTCTGGGCCTGGGTGCCCGGGATCAGCCGGGCCGTCACCGAGTTCAACAAGACCCACCCGTCGATCTGCGTCACGCTCGAGGACCCGGGCGCGGGCGGTGCCGAGTACACGCTGCTGAACAACGCGATGAAGGCCGGCTCGGGCGCGCCCGACGTGGCTGAGATGGAGTTCGACGAGCTGCCCTCCTTCATCATCCAGAAGTACGTGGAGAACCTGGTCCCCTACGGGGCCAACAACTACAAGAGCGACTTCGCGCCCTGGGCCTGGAGCCAGGTCAGCCAGGGCGGCGCCGTGTACGCGATGCCGAGCGACTTCGGCCCGATGGCGTTCTATTACGACCAGCAGACGCTGGCCAAGTACAAGATCACCCCGCCGGCCACCTGGGCCCAGGTGGCCACCGACGCGGCCAGCCTGCACAAGCAGAACTCCGGCGCCTACCTGCTGAACCTGTCCCCGAACGACCTGCAGTGGCTGATGGACGTGATGGGGCAGGCCGGCGCCTGGCCCTTCCAGTACTCCGGCGGCAGCAACGTCACCATCAACTGGACCGGGCCGGCCCAGGAGAAGTTCGCCGCCTACTGGCAGAACCTCATCAACTCCCGCGCGGTCAGCACGGTCAACGACGCGGGCACCGAGGTGAACACCAACCTGGACAAGGGCGTCACCGCGGCCGCGATCGACTCGGCCTGGGCCCCGTCGTACTTCGTGGCGGACGTCAAGCAGTCGATGGGCCAGTGGCGGGCCGCGCCGCTGCCGCAGTGGACCTCGGGTGCCGACGTCGGCGCGGACTGGGGCGGCTCGACCTACCCGGTCTTCACCCAGAGCAAGCACCCCGCCCAGGCCGCGGAGTTCTCCGAGTGGCTGACCTCCACGGACGCGTCCTGGAACATCGTCAAGACGCCGCCCTCGTCGCTGTTCCCGACCTACCTGCCCACCCTCAACTCCGGCTCGTTCACGTCCCTGACCTACCCGATCTCCGGCACCTCGCAGCCGAACCAGGTGTTCTCCGCGGCCGCTAAGAACATCCCGGCCACGCCGTGGCCGCCGTTCATGACCCAGGCGCTCACCCAGGCTGACACCACGTTCGGCGGCGTGCTGTCCGGCAAGGAGACCATGCAGCAGGCATTCGCGGCCTTCCAGACCGCGGAGGTCAACTACGCCAAGGCTCAGGGCTTCGACGTCTCGACCTGACCGGCACCGACCGCACGCTGGCTCGCGCCCGGTGCGTCACGGTCACGTGGCGCACCGGGCACCGCCGACGAAGGGAGCTCCGATGTGAGCGGTACAGCAATAAGCGCGCCGACGCGGCCGACCCAAGGCGAGAGCCGGTCGCAGCCGCGCCATTCGGCCTTCGCCCGGCGACGCGACCGGCGCGGATCGGCCTTCGTGTCGCCTTTCCTGCTCGCGTTTCTCCTCTTCATGATCGTGCCGCTTGGGTACGCGATCTACGAGTCCCTGTTCACCAGCCGCCTCATCGGCGGCACCGTGTTCAGCGGCTTCAGCAACTACTCGCAGATCCTCGGCTCGGGCATGTTCTGGTCAGGCGTGATCCGGGTGATCATCTTCGGCGCGATCCAGATCCCCGTCATGCTGATCATCGCGTTCTTCTTCGCCACCGCCTTCGACCTCGGCGTGGCCAGGTTCGGCCGGTTCTTCCGGACGATCTTCTTCATCCCGTTCGCGGTGCCCGTGGTGGTGTCCGCCCTCATGTGGGGCTTCCTGTTCGAGCCGTCCTACGGGCCCTTCGTGCACCTGGCCAGCGCGCTCGGCTTCCACAACACCAACTTCCTGTCCAGCAGCCTGATGCTCCCCTCGATCATCGTGATCGCGATCTGGGAGTGGACCGGCTACAACAGCCTCATCCTCTACACCGCGCTCAAGTCGGTGCCGAGGGACATCGTCGAGGCCGCCATCCTCGACGACACGCCACTGTGGAAGATCATCCTCAAGGTGAAGCTGCCGATGGTGCGCCCGGCCATCGTGATGCTGATCTTCCTCAACACCATCGGCGCGCTCCAGCTGTTCGTCGAGCCGCTGATCCTCAACAACTACTCGGCCGGCGTGATCTCGCTCAACTGGACGCCGGTGCTGTACATCTACAACACCTCGATCAACGACGCCCAGTACAACCTGGGCGCCGCCATGGCCGTGGTGCTCGGCCTGGTGATCGTCGCCATCTCGGTGACCTCGCTGCTCTTCCGCCGCCGCAAGGGAGAATTCAAATGACCGCGACCGTGGCGCCGCCGGATGCGGCCGAGGTCGACCTGGCCGGGTCCAGGAAGGAACGGCGCAAGCGGGAGCGCCTGGAAGAACGCGACGGCGTCATCCCGGTGCAGCTCTACGGCCTCAAACGCGGCACGGTCTCGGTGATGACCATCTGCTGTGTACTCTTCGCGATCTTTACGCTGGTTCCGATCGCCTGGATCATCATCAACTCGACGAAGACCCAGGCGAATATCTTCGGCACGTTCGGCTTCTGGTTCGCCCGTCCTTTTGAGTTCTTTCACAACTTCCGGATGCTCTTCGAGGACGTGGACGACGACGGGACGTACATCAACTGGTTCGGCAACACCGCCCTTTACGCCGTGCTCGGCGGCGTCGGGGCCACCGCGCTCGCGGCCTTCGCAGGCTATGGTTTCGCGCGGTTCCAGTTCCGCGGCTCCAAGGTCTTCTTCTACATCGTCATCGGCGCGCTGCTGGTGCCGATCGGCGCGATCACGCTGCCGCTCTACCTGGTGTACGCCAAGGCGCACCTGATCAACTCGATCTGGGGCATGATCCTGCCCAGCCTGGTCAGCCCGGTCGGGGTCTACCTGATGCGGACGTACATCGGCCTGTCCGTCCCGCGCGAGCTGATCGATGCCGCCAGGATCGACGGCGCCGGGGAAACCAGGATCTTCTTCAAGATCGCGCTGCCGCTGATGGTCCCCGGCCTGATGACCGTGCTGCTGCTCTCGGTGGTCGGGGTGTGGAACAACTATTTCCTGCCGCTGATCATCTTCAGCAACAACAACCTGTTCCCGCTGACGGTCGGGATGGGGCTGTGGTCGCAGCACGCGACCACCAGCGGGGACCAGAACCTGTACCCGCTGATCGTGATGGGCGGCCTGGTCACCATCGCCCCGCTCATCATCTTGTTCCTGATCCTGCAGCGGTACTGGCGCGGCGGCATGCTGCTCGGCAGCATCGCGAACTGAGGAGGCTCTGGCGTGGCTGCCATTACGCTCAGCGAGCTCACCAAGGTCTACGCGACCGGCGTGAAGGCGCTCGATTCTCTCGACCTGGAGGTCGCGGACGGCGAGTTCGTCGTGCTGGTCGGGCCTTCGGGCTGCGGCAAGACCACGGCGCTGCGGATGGTCGCGGGCCTGGAGCTGATCACCTCGGGCACGGTCAGCTTCGGCGACCGCGTCGTCAACGGCGTGTCCCCCAGGCACCGCGACGTCGCCATGGTGTTCCAGAACTACGCGCTCTACCCGCACCTGTCGGTGTACCAGAACATCGGTTTCGCGCTGGAGAACAAGAAGGTCGCCAAGGCCGAGCGGGACCGGCGCATCCGGGACGCCGCGTCGATCCTCGGCCTGACCAAACTGCTTGGCCGCGAGCCGCAGCAGTTGTCCGGCGGACAACGGCAGCGGGTGGCGATGGGCCGGGCCATCGTGCGCGAGCCCTCGGTGTTCCTGATGGACGAGCCCTTGTCCAACCTGGACGCCAAGCTCCGCGTGCAGATGCGCTCGGAGGTGCTGCGGATTCACGAGTCCGTCGGCGCGGCCACCATGTACGTCACCCACGATCAGACCGAGGCGATGACGATGGGTGACCGGGTGGCCGTGCTGCAGGGCGGGCTACTGCAGCAGTACGACACGCCGCGGTCGCTCTATGACCACCCGGCCAACGTCTTCGTGGCCACGTTCATCGGCTCCCCGGCGATGAACCTGTACGAGGCGGGCCTGGAAGCGGCTGGGACCCTGGTGCTCGGCTCACAGCGGCTTGAGCTGCCCGCGCCTGCGGCCGCCCGGGTGGCTGCCTTCCAGGGACGCAAGGTCCTCGTCGGCATCCGTCCCGAGGACCTGACGGTGTCCGCGAGCGGCTCCGCCCTCGTCGCGGACGTACGGTTCGTCGAGGTGCTCGGCAGCGAGCAGCACGTGTACTTCTCCATCGACGCGACGCCGGCTGGCGCCGCGGCCGGTGCCGTCGTGGCGGACGAATCCGCGGAGGCGGGCATCCTGCTCGGCAGCGCCCCCAACGGCGCGGCCCGGCTGGATCCTCGCGTCGCGGTCCAGCCCGGCGGACGGATCACCTTCGCCCTGGACCCGGCGCGTCTGTACTTCTTCGACCCTGACACTGGTCAGGCGATTACCGGGTAGCCCGTCTCTACTTGTTGTTCCCGCCGGGCAGAAGAGATCCTTGACGCTGAGCTCGTGGTGTTCTGGTCACAGGGTTCGTGGTGGTCCGGTCGCTGAGCTCGTGGTGTTCTGGTCGCAGGGTTCGTGGTGGTCTGGTCGCAGGATCCGAGGTGGGTCGAAAGCGAAGTTGCCGGGACGAGCCGCACCGAAATTCGGTTGCGCGGACCGGGACCACGTGGCAACCTGCTACAGGTTCGTGCCGGTATTTGCCGGCTGAGTGGAGGGAGGCGCTGCATGTCTATGCCCGTCGCGGGCGCGTTGCCGCCTGCCCTGTTCACCGCTCAGCCGAGGAGCATCACCCGTGCACGACTTTCCCTCCGCAGACTACGAAGGATCCCGCTACCGCCGCGGTAAGCAGCGTTTCGATGACGACGAGCCGACCACCGTCAAACGCGTCGGGCGGCGCCGGGCCCTGCCGTCCATCGAGAGCTTCGACGCGACCGACAGCCTGCCAGAAGGCGACCGCTGGACCACCTGGGACCAGTCGGTCCCGACCGAACGCGGCCCGAAGCCGTACCCGGAATGGCTAGTTACCGAACTGGCCGCCGTCGACACCGAGCTGGGCATCCTGAAGACGGGCAAGGAAGCCGACGTCTTCCTGCTCCGGCGGGGCGTCCCGCAGACCGACCGGTCCTGCCTGCTGGCCGCTAAGCGATACCGGTCCGCCGAGCACCGGATGTTCCATCGCGACAGCGGTTACCTCGAGGGGCGCCGGACCAGGGAGTCCAGGGTCAACCGGGCGATGGCGAGCCGGAGCACGTTCGGCCGGCAGGCCATCGCGGGCCAGTGGGCGGCCGCCGAGTTCAGCGCGCTGGCTCGGCTCTATGCGGCCAGGGTGCCCGTTCCGTACCCGGCGCAGATCCTCGACACCGAGCTCCTGCTCGAGTTCATCGGCTCGCCGGGCGGGATTGCCGCGCCGCGGCTGGCCGAGACCAGGCCCGGTACGGCCGAACTCGCCAGCTTGTGGGACCAGCTGGTGCAGGCGCTCGTCGCGCTGGCCAGAGACGGCCTGGCGCACGGCGACCTGTCGGCGTACAACCTGCTGGTCCACGAGGAGCGGCTGGTCATGATCGACCTACCGCAGGTGGTCGACGTGATCGCGAACCCACGCGGCGCCTTCTTTATCACCCGTGACGCGGAGAACATAGGTCACTGGTTCGCCGCGCACGGCCTGGCCGGCGCCCGCCCGGAGCCCGGGGATCTCGCCGCCCTGCTCCGCAGGGAGGCCATGATCGACCCCTAAAAACCACCGATCGGTTTGTGGTGGTTGTGACATCCTAAACGCTCTTGCGGCTGTTGCGGCCACGTTGCCGCGACTAGGGCAGACGATTCGCGCGGCCTGGGGCTGGATGGCGGATACGCACGCTTAGCGGGCAGCCCCGGATCTGCCCTCTTGGGTGGCATCAGGTGTCGTCGAGCAGGTTCACGTACGTGAAGCCAGGCCGCGATGCCTGCGACGTTGTCCGGTAGCAGTCATCGTGGCCCTCAGTCGTGGTGCCCCTCGCCGGTGATCCCAGTCGATGTGAGCGAGCCGCCGATGATCGGTGCTGGGTCGCCGACTCGATCTGCCGGGCGACAGGTAATGGGAATGTCGTGGTGGTGCGTTGGATGGGTGTGGGAAACCAGCAACTGGACTTCGCGGAGTTCTACCGCAGCGCCGCCGATGAGTGCCTGCGGGCGGTCCTGGTCAGCGTCGGTGACCA
>Ga0302325_10025130_pt1 | contig 12379 bp, 10 predicted proteins | sample Palsa_T0_2_FD_201948 | JGI IMG/M metagenome (GOLD analysis project Ga0302325, IMG submission 201948) | Peat permafrost microbial communities from Stordalen Mire near Abisko, Sweden - Palsa_T0_2 | ecosystem: Environmental > Terrestrial > Soil > Palsa > Peat permafrost | place: Sweden: Abisko...
ACCCCCGCGGCGCTCCGATTCGCGTCGCGGCTAAACGATTTATTCATTGAGGCGGGGCAAAGGCGGATGACTGGCGACTAAACCGCGATCCCCGGCGTCAACTTCTCCGGCATTGCCACTTTCTCCACTTCCATCGATGCGACCGCGTAATCGCAGTAATCCGCCGCGAAGAACGCGCTGGGCCGGCCGTTGCCGCTGCGGCCGATTCCGCCGAACGGCAGCCGCGAACTTGCGCCCGTCAATGGCCGATTCCAATTGACTACACCGGCCCGGCTCGCGCGGAAGAACCGTTCGTACAACTGCCGATCGTCGCAGAACAGTCCCGCCGCCAATCCGTAGGCGGTATTGTTCGCTTCGCGCAGCGCCTCATCAAAATCCTTCACCCGAATCAGTTGCAACAGTGGCCCGAACAGCTCCTCATCCGGCCGATTCGCTACGGCCGTCACATCGATCAAGCCGGGTGAAAGAAATGCATTGGGACGCCCCTCGATGGGCTTCATTTCCACAATCGTTTCAGCCCCGGCCTCCACAAGCCTTCGCTGCGCAGTCAATAAATGCTCCGCCGCCTCATCCGTGATGACCCGTCCCGCAAACGGCTCGGGATCATCTCGAAAATGTCCGATCCGAATCCCGCCCATCATCTGCACCAGCCGCGCTAAAAACGCATCGCCTCCATCGGGAACGATCAGTCGGCGAGCGCAACTGCAGCGCTGGCCCGCCGAGAGAAAGGCGCTTTGGATAGTCCAGTATGCCGCCGCGGTGAGATCGCCGACGCCGTGGACGATCAGCGGATTGTTTCCTCCCATCTCCAGCGCGGTGATGACCTCAGGCCGATCGGCAAGCGCGCGGCAGATCGCACGCCCACCGTCGAAGCTGCCGGTGAAGAACACCGCGTTGATATCCGGATGCGCGACCAGCGCTTTGCCAACGTCACGCCCACCCTGAACCAGATTGATTACACCGTCGAGCAACCCCGCTTCATGCCAACAACGCACGGTCAATTCACCGACCTTTGGCGCCAGTTCACTCGGCTTAAAGACAACCGTATTCCCCGCAAGCAGCGCGGGGATGATATGGCCGTTGGGCAAATGTCCGGGAAAGTTGAACGGCCCAAGCACCACCGCGACGCCCAGCGGTTTGTATCTCACGGCAGACGCGGAGCCTGCAGTGGAAGTTTCCACCACTTGCCGTCGAGTCGCCCGCGCTTCGATCGAGATCGCCGCCTTGGCGATCATCGAATCGACTTCGGTATTCGATTCCCATCGCGGCTTGCCCGTCTCCTTGCAGATCGCCAGCACCAACTCCGCGCGATGTTGTTCCAACACTTCCGCGAACTTTCTAATCACCCGCTCGCGCTCAACGATCGAAGTTGCACCCCAAGACCCAAAAGCATCGCGAGCCGAAGCGATGGCTTGATGCACCTGCGTCGTGTTTTCAGTCACGGGTACACCCTCCAAACAAGCAGTTCGCGCCAAGAGCGCCAAGGACGCCAAGATCGCCAAGAAAACCCAATCCAGTTCTTTTCTTGGCGATCTTGGCGTCTTGGCGAACTTGGCGCTTGTCTTCGCTCCCACATGCGGGGCTTCATTGAGCCAACTTCGGATGCGCATGCAGCGTCACATATCGCACCGGATCGCCGATGCGGACATCCAGCGCCGCGGCCGTGGCATCAGGCAGTCGCACGCTGCCATCCGCGTTGATCTGGATCACGCTTTTGCACGCGCGGAAATCCGTGCCGGTCGTGCCGACCATGTAGATCGGAGATTCCATCGGGGCGTCGGTGATCCGGGCGACGTTCCCACGCCGGCTGTCACGGACGGTGCGGATTTTGTCGCGCTCACAAGTCATCACCGGACCCGCATCAAAAATATCGACACGCCCGGCGAAGACGAATCCTTCTTCCTCCAGATTTCGCACCGCCGGCACGCTCTCCTTGTGCGGCTGACCGATCACCTCCTGCGCCGACTTGGGCAAGAGCGGCATGTAAATCGGATGATCGGGCATCAGATCGGCGATGAATTTCTTGTTCACCACGCTCAGATAATCCGCCTGTGGAAAATCGATGCCGAAGAAATGATGCCCCAGCGCATCCCAGAACGGACTGCGGCCCGTATCATCAATCACGCCACGAATCTCGCTGACAACAGTGTGTTCGAACGCCTCGGGATGCTCGGCGATGAACAGAAACCGCACAAGCTGCAACAGCCGGCCATTGCCATCGCCGCGAAAGGTAGGATCGAGAAACAGACTCCCCACCTCGCACGGCCCATCATGTTCCTCGACCAAACGCAGAATCGGCACTTCCTTGCGAATGCCGATCGCCGCGCTCTCGAAAAGCGACGTCTCGATTTGATAGGCATAGAACGGCTCGAAGCCGCCCACTTTGGAAACGATGCCACTGGCTCCGACAACCTTTGCCGTTTGCGAATCTTCCATCACGAACAAATAGCTCTCGCCCCCCGGCCGATCGGCGAATTCGGCGAGGCTGCGGATCGATTTTTGGATGCGCTTTTTGAGCAGCGATCGGTCGCGCGGCAAAGTCGTGAGCCCCACCCCCGCCTGGCCGGCCAACTGCTCCAGCGGATCGAGATCGGTAATGGCGACGGGGCGGATGATGAACATCGCGGGATATCCTACCAAATGGCCGGAGCCTCTTGACAACGATCAGGATAAGAATCACGAATTTGCGAACCGCGCGTCAAGCGACTCACTCACAAACTGGTCGCCTCAGCCCCGCATGTACATGCGGGGCTTCAACCGTTCAAGCGCGAATCATTGCGGCAGGTTTGACGTGAAAAATCTCAGCCAGTTTAGACCCAGCACGCCTGCAATCTCCGCATCGTTGAACCCACCGGTTGATAGCGCATCCGCGACGCGGGGCAGATCGGCGCTGGTGCGGATTTCTTCGGGGATTTGATCGCGGCCAAGGCCGCCATCCATGTCGGTGCCCAGGCCCACGTGCAGCGCATCTCCCGCCAAATCGCACATGTGCCGGATGTGTGTCGTCACATCCGCCAGGTTCGCGCGGCGTCGGCCGTAATCGTTGGGTGGGAGGAGAAACTTATCGAAAAAATTGATGCCGATCACGCCCCCGCGCTGCACGAGCGCACGGATCATCTCGTCGGACAATTGCCGATCGGTGGGAACGATCGATCGACAATTGGAATGCGACGCGATCACCGGGCCTTCCGTGGAATCGAGGAGTTGCCAGAAGGATTCCTCAGCCAGATGGGAGGTGTCATGGATGATGCCAAAGCGATCGAGTTCGCGCACCAGCGCAACGCCGTCGGCGGTGAGGGGACCTGGCTCGCCGGTGCCGCCGGCGTAGCGCGTCCGTTTCCAGGCAAGTCCGACGATGCGCATGCCGGCTTCGAACCATGCCGACACATCGGCCGGAGAACGCAGCGCATCGGCTCCTTCCATGAGGAGGATGGCCGACAGCGGTTCGGAAGAGCCCCCGCTTTGCGGGGGTTTTGTGACAAAACGCAATTGTCCATCGGCGATGCAGCGGCGATACCAATCAAGCTGGCTCAAGGCCCGCGCGCGGGCGCCTTGGGCATCGTGATAGCCACGCGGATCACCGGCGACGGAGGCGGTGGCGGGAAGACAGAAAATGGTTGCGCAGATCAACCCCACGCCGCCCGCCTTGAGATCGGGCAGGCCTACCGAGGCAATCTCATCGCCAATGATCGGCTGCTGGCTCGCCGGCCGGCGCACGTCCCGTCCGCGCTCGGCGTTGTAGGAAAGATCGAGATGGGCATCGACGATGAACATGGGAAGAAACGAACAACTACCAACGAGCAACGAGCAATTGAAGACAAATTCACAAGTCTTCGTCTTCATTGTTCGTTGCTCGTTGTTCGTTGCTCGTTTTCATTTATTCATTTCTTCCAAATGACGGACAACGCTTCTCCCCAGCGCACGCAGGTTGTACCCACCTTCGAGCAGGCTGACCATGCGACCGCCGCAGTGGCGATTTGCCGCATCGACCAGCCGTCTTGTGATCTGCGCAAAGCCTTCATCGCTGAGATTGATCTGCGCCAGTGGATCATCGCGATGAGCATCAAACCCCGCGGAAAGCAGCAGAATCTCGGGGCCAAAGCCATCCAGCGCCGGAAGCACTTGATTATCCATTGCAATCAGATAGTCGGTGTCCCTCGCCCCCGGGTCGAAAGGGATATTTGTCGTGAATCCGGTGCCCGCGCCAACCCCTCTTTCCCACGGAAACCCAGTGCCTGGGTAACAGGTCGTCGGGCTTTGGTGCAGGCTGATGAAGCGGATTGATGGGTCATCTTCCAAGCAGGCCTGCGTGCCGTTGCCGTGGTGCACGTCAAAATCGATGATCGCGATTTTGTGCAGGCCGAAGGAATGCTGAATGTGCCGGGCGACGATGGCGATGTTCGAAAAAAGACAGAATCCCATCGCCTGATTGGGTGTTGCATGATGCCCCGGCGGCCGACCGGCGGAAAAGGCACGCAATACATCGCCGCGCATGACCGCATCGGCAGCGGTGATGGCCGAGCCCAGCGAGAGCCTTGCGATCTCATAACTGGACGGACCGACCGGCGTATCGCCAGAATCAAGCACGTCGCCCATCTCGCAGGCGCGCTGAACGCGCTCGATGTGCTTGGGCGTATGCACGAGCCGAAGCGTTGATTCAGCGGGGAGCGCTGGCGTAAGCTCAAGGAGGGATTGGGCAGCACGAGGAAGCGGTCCAAAATCGATGGAAAATTGGGGGAAAGGATCGGGCGACGTGATCAGTCCAGCCTCGCGCACCGCCCGGCAGATAGCGCGGATTCGATCAGGCCGCTCGGGGTGATCAGGACCCGTCTGGTGCTCGACAAAGCGTGCGCTAGTGGAAAAGCCGATCATAAATTTGCATACATCATTTTTCGCATGGCGATCCAATAGGTGTTGAACAGATACATCGCACCCACGATAACTTCGCCACTGAGGACGCCCAGATAAATTTTCCAATGTATCAACCAGTACATCCGATGCAGGTTTTGATCCAGGTGAACAGCGATCTGGTACGCGGCGGTGGTCGCAAGCGCGACGATTGCGACCGGCAGGTAGTGCGCCGCATGAAATGCAAGACCGCGCCGAACGACGGGAAGCGGGAGACGGATGCCCCGATAGGTGGCTTCCCACGTTGTCAGGCGCGCGGCCACGCGGGCCAGCCATGTCAGCGCGCCGATCGTGCAGGTCGTCAGCAAGAGCCACCAAAATAGGTCGATGAAGAGGCTTAGCGGGTTGATGTCGAAGCTAAAAATCTCCGTGTGCAACATGCCGGCGGCGGCAAACAGCGCGGAGGCGATTGCCGTATGAATCATGCCAAATCGCAGCGCGGCGGCTGATTCGCCGCGCGTGGTGGTTGTGCGGAAGAAATGGGATGGGCGGAAAATGACGTCCACGGTGGTGTCAATAAAGTCTTTATCTCGTTCCCAGGCAGAGAGTTGACGAACGACAGGTGCGATGCTGAATTCGACCGGTTTTCCGCATTCCGGGCAGTTTCCATCCGGCGGAAGACCATTGAGCGTGTAACCACAGGCCTCACATAGCAGGTCGGTTTCGGCGGGCAGGTTTGGCGAGACGCGCGGCATTGCACCTATGGTATACTTATTCCCGCGGTAACGACGATGATCTTAGGGGGAACGGCCCGCGATTTGGCGGAGGAATAACGTGCGGCGGTGGATTGCGATCGGAATCGTCTGTCTGGCGACCGCCTCAGGGTGCGATCGGCCTAAGGTCCAAATGCGTGCGCCGGCACCGCCCGCCCCCATGACCGCTCCGATACCCAGCGTCGCCGTCGTCCCGCCGCCCGCCAGCGACGCGGTCGAAGCGGCTGACAATACGCCGCCCAGTTGCGTGATGATGATCGACCAGCGGCCAGTGCAGTTTCCGCCGGCCATGCTGCGAATCCACCAGACCGACGGGCAGGTAGTGGCGCTGTTGTACAGTGACGATCCCAAAGACGCGCTCAATAACAACTATCGGGGCAATGGTTTCTATTTTCAGTTGAAGCTGGATGATGTTACCGACACGAGATTTGATCAGGCCACGTGGATACATCATTCCGAAAGCAGCGAGCGCGTCGAGACGCCGTATGGGATTTTCCTCGATGGCCATCGCCGGCAACTGCAACCGCAGGATGTCAGAATTCGATTGCTACCCTCGGCCAGTGGCGGAATGAAGGTGGAGATGGCCGGCACTTTTTTGAGCGTCGATCCGCAGGATGAACTGGCGGCAACGCGAGTGGTCCCTGTCGCGGCGTGGCTGCTGGCCGAGAAGCGGTGATTGTCAGAATCCGAAATCCGACGCGATCCCAACAAGAAAATCAGATGTTCAACTCAGTGGCCGGTTGGCTGGATGCGGGCGCTCATTCCGTTCCAGTTCGTCTTAGGTGAATCGTCGATGGCGAAGCCAGCGGCTCGATGTGCTCGGTTTCATCAAAATCGGAATAATCGCCGTCGAGATTGGGCGCGATATAACCGGGGAGTTTGCTCCGTTCCAATTCCTCCAGATAGGCCATGAGCACGCGGCGTTCCAGTTCCAGACGACAGGCGGCGTTGATGGGATGGGCGATGTCGGCGTGCAATTTCGGCCGCATGAGTCCGCGAGTATTGCCGTGGCCCGAGCGCATGTGCCGGTTTTCATCGAGGCGCGCGCCGCACTGGTTGCAGAATCGGGCGCGTAAATGATTCTTTTCGCTGCAGCGCCGGCATCGGTCGCACAGCTTTCGGCTGGGCATGGCAAGAAATAAGCCATCGTTCCCTTCGATCAACTTCACATCGCGAACGACGAAGGTGTTATCAAAGGTCAGCGAGCAGAATGCCCGCAGGCGTCCACCACGCGAGTTGTCGCCCCCACCTGAAACTGCCCCGCTTGATAATTGACCGTTGGAATTAGCCCCGGCGGACGAGGCTTGTGGGATACGGGCGTTTGAGATCTGTGGTTGTGGAATGCGAGGATGAGTCAGCGGCGGTGTGGGGCCGCAGAGATTGATGCGGATCTCGGAGAGTTGCATGACATTACTCCATTGCGCGCGGCAGGTTCAAACCGCGCGTGCGGTTGCCGGAAAGTGGGGCGGACGTGGGGAATGTGCCCTTCGCTTTCGCAGCGATTCGATTGTGAGCGCCAGCCGGGCTCTGCTTCAGCAGGCCGCCAGATCGTCTTCGATCGGCGGCGCGAGCATCGCGGCGATGGCGCGGCCCCAGACGTTTGCCTGGGCGCTTCTGTTTATCTTTTCGGCCGCCTCCTCCGCGGCGAGCGCATCGTCATACAACGTGAAAAGGCTGCTGCCGCTGCCGCTCATCCGAACGATTCGGCCGAGAAATTGTTCCAATTCCCCGCGCAATCGCGCAAGCGGAGGATGCAAATCAAACGCCGGCCGTTCTAAATCGTTCACCAAATTCGGCAAAAGCGCTTCGGCAGGCAGCGAACGCCAATGTTCCCAATCCGGTTCGGTCTCGACGGATTCGGTAAGCAAACGGCGATCGTCCTCGGATAGCAATTCATCAAATCGCCTGTAGACGGCCCCGGTCGGCACGGCCATCGGCGGCAAAACCAAGAGCACTGATCGCGGCATCGGCGCGCCGATGGGACGAACGATTTGCCCGCGCCCGGAGCAAATGCTGCTTGGGCCGTGGCAGAAAAAAGCAACGTCACTCCCAAGCGTTGCCGCCAGGGCGGACAACTGGTCAGCCGGCAAGTCGAGCTCCCAAAGCCGGTTGAGCCCCAGGACTATTCGCGCCGCATCAGAACTGCCGCCGCCCAAACCGCCGCCGGTGGGGATGCGCTTTTGCAATTCGATCGCCAGGCCGCCTTCCCCGGCGGTCCGGCGACTTGCATCGGGCATCGCCGCATCGCGAATCGCAGCCGCGGCTCGGACGACAAGGTTTGACCCGTCGCACGGCAACGTCGGATCATCGCATTGCAATCGGGTACCAGACCCGGCCGCGCGATTCAAAATCAACGTGTCAAAGAGCCCGATGGTACACATCCAGCTCAAAAGCGGATGAAAGCCATCGCTCGTCACCGGAGCGACGCGCAAATGCAAATTGATCTTTGCAGGGGCAAGAAGCTTCACGATGTGGCCCGAGAGCTTTTCCTGAGATACTCTCCCGGGAGTCTCCCCCATCTAAGTCTCAAGGGGAGAAGCCATCACGTCAACTTCATCACCGGAACTCACGCTTCAAACATGTGCCCCGGAGCGCCCGTTACAGATTTTCTGATCCGCATCGACCTGACTCATTCACCAACAGAAATGGTCCCCGAACATCGCGATTGACCTGTGAGCGTGGGAAATTACGTTATCGGGGCCGCGACGTCAACAAAAACTTTTGCTCAGTGTCGATAAGGATTTTCCACCCGCGTCACGTTGCCAATTCGATCCATCGACCTTGGTCCGTCGCTTCACGAACACGCAAGAGGAGATGAGCCGTCGCCATCGAATCGGCCGTCGAATATAAGTCCGAAGGCTGGCCCTGTAGGGTCGCCAGCAGCTCTGCGTGGAGCGGCCGAGGTTTCACTTGATCGGTCAGATCAGTATCGGGCTGTCCATTGGTGATGAGCCGGCATCGACCGCCGATGATTTCCAGCACGCCTTCGCTACCGGCGATGCGCAAACGGTCATCCCCGTGCGTGTCAGCGGCGGCGGGGCGAAGGAAATCAGCATGGACGATCGCCGTTCCGCCATCCGAAAGCACAAACATCGCGGCCACATGGTCTTCCATCGCTCCGAAATCCGGCCGGGACAGGTTGCCTCCATGCCCGATCGCGCGGACGAGCTGCTGGCCGGTAACAAAAGGAATTACATCGACGGCGTGAGACGCAACCCACATCAGTGTTCCAGGATACGTGGCTCGTTGTGAGTACCACCCCGGCCGGCTGCCGAAACGATAGCTTTTCTGACCGTTGACAAGGATCGGCTTGCCGATTTTGCCGTCGCGAACCGCGTCCCTGGCAGCGAGGAATTCAGGCCGGGCCCGGAAATCAAATTCAGTGAGCAGAATGCGAGAACCGCCGCGGGTCAGCGATTGTAGCCGCTCAAATTGAGTCCACGAGGCCGCGATCGGCTTGTCACTCACGGTCGGAATATCCCGCTCGAGCGCTTCGGCTGCCCAATCGCCGTTGAAGGCATAAACAGCCCCCACGCTTACTGCGGCCGGCTTGAAGGAATCGAGCATCCGGCTGGCATGATCGAACCACTGCCCACCCAGTTTCTGCCACAACTGTCGCGCCGCCGCATCATCGTGCCCATCCCCGGCAACGGCGATCTCAACCGATTCCTCGGCCAGCAAGCCGCGCAGGTAATGATGGCCATTCCCCCCGATGAATCCGAGTTTCATAGCTGTTTTCCCATCAAAGCATCACGCGTAGCGGTCGCCCCGCAGGGGCACTCTTCTTTTGACCGTAACGCAAAAGGACCCCAACGCACGGTTCAACCCGGCACAACCGCATCCGCCTCGATCTCAATTTGCGCATCGGCATCGATCAGCCGGGCGACTTCAACAATCGTCGTGGCAGGTAGGATTTCCGCGAAAACCTCTCGATGCACCCGCGCCACTTGCTCCCACTTGGAAATATCCGTGACATACATGCGCGTGCGAATCACCTGTTCCATCTTGCCGCCCAGTTGTTCGATCGCCGCCCGGATGATCGACAGGGCCCGGCGTGTCTGTAGCGCCAATTCCGTGGAATATGTTCCATCGGCGTTGATCCCGACCGTGCCGGTCACTGCGATAAATGGCCCGCTTCGCACGGCCCGCGAGTAGCCCATGAGCGGTTCCCATTTCGAGCCACTGGACGCGCACTGCCGGCCCATTCGCTCGGTGATGCTGATTTTGATGTCTTGTGTCACGGTCGTCTCCTCCGAAAATGTTGCATTACGCGATCGTTCCATCCTAACCCTTTTGCCAATGAACTCGAACTTCCCGCTTGCGTTTGCCGTAACTCGGATTAGGATGCCTGCCCGTCCGACTGATGCGAACTGGATCGGACCACGGGCTGTAGATGATTTATTGCAATTCTCGTCCCGGCGACGCACGCCGAGTGAACGAGCGCGATGATCAGGATGATCTCGCGATTTGTCGAAGGGCACGGAAGCCATGGCCGCTGGCCGCGCATATCGCGCATCTCACGGTGGGGAGAGCGGGCGACTTTCCCAGCTCTGGCAGCTCCCGCTGCTTTTGCTCTCCCTGGTACTCTTCGGCTACGCCGCTTACCTCTTTATCGACCCCCATCTTGGTCCAACCGTTGAACAGCGGCTCGATACCGCACGCACGCTGCTGACACAGGAGCGCCCGCAGGCCGCTCTCGATCTGCTCAATCGGCTTCTCGATACCACCAAGCTCGATACCGACCAGCAAGGGCGCATTCATCTGATGCTCGGCGAAAGCGTCGAGATGGCCCAGACCCAGGAACACAAGAAAATCGCCGCGAATTTCGTCACGATCATCGAGCAAACGCAGCTTGCTTTGGCGCGTGGTATTCAGCCTGACGCGCAGATTTACCGCCGTCTGGCCGAAAGTTACCAGGGTCTCGATCAGCCAAAGGAAGCGCTGGAAAACTATCGCCGAGCGATGGCGCTGGATACGGATCATGCGCTGCACATCGAGCGAAAAGTGATAGACCTCCAGCTTGCCCAGGATGATCCTTCGCCCGCCGATGCGACTCTCGCCGATTATTTGAAAACCACTAGCCTCTCCGATGGCGAGCGGGCCTGGGCATTGGGAGAGCGCGCTCAACTGCAGATCGACGCGGGAAAATTCACCGACGCCCGAATGCTTCTGGATCAAGCGCAGGCGCTGGCGACCGATGAGGCATCCCAGGGCGAAGTGAATTACCGGCAGGGTTATTGCGCGTACAAGCTGGGCGATTCCGCCAATGCCGAGCGATTTCTGCGGGTGGCACGGGACCAACTGACGATTCGCAACCCGCTGGATGCCGACGCCTGCTATTTGCTGGGCAAGCTTCTTCAGGAGCGCGGGGACGCCGACCAGGCGCTATCGTTCTACCAAACCGTGCTGGTCAGCCATATCGATTCGCCGATCGAACCGCTCGCTCTCCTGGGGCGGGGAACCTGTCGCGTGCTTCTGGCGCAAGACGCTGGGGGCCTGGCGGATTTGCATGATCTGGTGACCGAGCTACAGCAAAGGCAGTCCCGCCAGAAATACAAAGCGGATGCGATCCTGGGAATGCAACTGGCTTCCAAATCGCTGGCAGGCCGTCAGAACCTCGAAGGGGCACTCGAAGTGCTGGCGGATGAGCAAACGCTTCAGCCCGACCCGCCGGCAGATTTTTATGATCGTCTCGGCGATATCTACGCGCTCCGCGCCGATCAGATCGAGCACACCATTCCTGAGGCTGCCGCGGCCGATCAAATCCGCCGCGCCCAGCAGGTTCGCGAATGCCGCACCCATGCCGGCGATGCGTTTGTCGCGTTTTCCCGCAAGCTTACTCTCGCCGATGACACACGGTATGGCGAAGCCCTCTGGCGGGGGATCGATCTGTACGATCATGCCGGCGATGTGCAGCGCGTCGTCTCCGCGCTGGAGCTGTTCGTCGCCGAGCGTCCCGATGACAAGCTTGCGCCCGATGCGCTGCTTCGATTGGGCCAGGCATACCAGGCCGCCGGACAGTTCGATCAGGCGATCGACGCCTTCCAGCGAGATCAGTTCCGCCATCCCAACAGCCTGGCGGCCAGTCACAGCGCCATTCCGCTGGCCAAGGCCTACATCGCCAAAGGCCCGGAAAACTACGGCAAAGCCGAGACCGTGCTGCTAAGCGTGATCAATGACAATCCGCTGGTCACGCCTGAGGCCGAAGAATTCCGCCAGTCGCTTTTCGAGCTCGCGCAGCTTTATTACCGAACCGATCGTTTCGAGGAAGCCGTCGCGCGCCTGGAAGAGTTCACGCAGCGATATCCCGACGATACGCGAATCGGCCAGTTGATATTCCTGATGGCCGACAGCTATCGCAAGAGTGCTTTGGCTCTTGATCGCCAGCCTGGTCCTGCGTCGGCGGACGCCATCGGCAATCCGCCGGCCCCGGATGCGGTGGAAGTTGCTGCCGCCCGGCGCGATCGTCTTACCAAAGCTAAGGGATTCTACGATCAAGTGATCGACACCTTCCGCGCCCGCCCGCCGCAGGACGACACCGACAAGCTCTACCTCAAGCTCGCTCATTTTTATCGCGCCGATTGCCTCTATGACACCGGCCAATATCTCGATGCGATCAAGCTCTATGACTCGGCCGCATTTCGTTATCAGGACGACCCGGCCGCACTGGCGGCTTATGTGCAGATCGTCAACGCGTACTGCGCCGTCGGAAAGATCGACGAGGCCAAGACCGCCAATGAGCGGGCGAAATGGATTCT
>Ga0302325_10025132_pt1 | contig 12379 bp, 16 predicted proteins | sample Palsa_T0_2_FD_201948 | JGI IMG/M metagenome (GOLD analysis project Ga0302325, IMG submission 201948) | Peat permafrost microbial communities from Stordalen Mire near Abisko, Sweden - Palsa_T0_2 | ecosystem: Environmental > Terrestrial > Soil > Palsa > Peat permafrost | place: Sweden: Abisko...
AAACCAAACTGACCCTACAGGTAGTCATCACTGAGGCCACTCCGGAAGCGGAAGGTCCGCTGGCTGGCATGGAGACGGGTTGGAACCAGAGCTTGGACAAGCTGGAAGAATATTTAAATTAAGGAGGTCTAATATGTCAAAAACTAATTTCGAAGTCGATCGGGAAGATCTGGAAGTCAGGATCACGCGGGTTTTTGATGCGCCACCGGAGCGGCTGTGGCAGGCTCATACCCAGCCTGACGAAATAGTCCAGTGGTGGGCCGACACCACTATTGATAAATTCGAACTTAAGGTTGGTGGTGCCTGGCGTTTTGTCAGCACCGATGAAGACGGCAAAGAACACGCCTTCAGGGGTGAATTCAAAGAACTGGAAGAACCCAAAAAAATCGTCCGTACTTTTGAATATGAACCCTACGCAGGCCACGGCCTGGTAGAATCCGTCGTTTTCGAATCTATGCCGGACGGCAAAACCAAGCAGGTAACCGTATCAAAGTACGCTAGCCTGGACGACCTGAACGGTATGGTCGGTATGGGCATGGAGCGTGGCGCCACCATCGGTCTGGACCGTCTGGCCAAGCTCGTGGAGAACGAATAGCTTTTACTCGAATCCGAGTTTGTGCGAGAATTAGGATAGTTAAGTGAGGAGGGCTTATGAGTGACGTGACATTGGACGTGTACCTATACTTTAGCGGCAACTGCCGCGAGGCGATGGAGTTTTATGAGGGTGTTTTCGGCGGCGAGCTGCACACGCAGACTTACGGCGACGTGCCGGGCGCAGCGCCCGATGACGACGGTGAAGCCACCAAGGATTGGTTGATGCACGCCAGATTAGAAGGCGGCCTTATTAAACTGATGGCCAGCGACACCAAGCGGGCCAGCCCGGCCGTGGCCAAGATTGACTTGTCGCTGGGCGGCAGCGATGAGGCCAAGCTGCGCCAAATATTCGATAAGCTGAGCGAGGGCGGCCAGGTCAAATCAGCACTCAAAAAGGAATTCTGGGGCGACATCTTCGGCTCGCTGACCGACAAATACGGTGTCAACTGGATGGTTAACATCACCGCCAAGCAGTCATAAACTGTGATTGTTTAGGGCGGCTAAAGCCAGTATAATAGGCGCTATGATAGTGCTTTTGCATGTGTTGAGCGCCCTTACTAGTATGGTTCTGGCTACATATACGGCCATTGTGCCCTCGAGGCTCAGGCTCCGGATCAGCTACGGGCTGGTCGGCTTCACGCTAATCAGCGGAACCTATTTAGCCGTGAGCCTGCACACCCATATACTAGCGACCTGCATGAGTGGCCTGTTCTACACCGGCTTTGTTTTGCTTGGCATTGCCAACGCCCGCCGTCGCTTAGCTCTCAGCCGGACGCACGATAAAGACCCTAATTAACGCCTTTCTATGCTTCTGCTGCTGATCAGCTTTGTGGCCGGGGTGCTGACCATCCTGGCACCCTGCGTCTTGCCGGTGTTGCCGGTCATCATCGGCGGTTCGGTCGGGTCAACAGTCAAAGACCGGGTCCGGCCCTATGTCATTGCCGCCTCGCTGGCCGGCTCGATCGTGGTGTTCACACTGCTGCTAAAAGTCAGCACTTTGCTGATCAACCTGTCGCCAAACGTGCTGACCGACATCTCCGGCGGCCTGGTTATCGCCCTGGGTTTGGTGTCAGTCCTGCCGGAGGCGTGGGACAGGCTCGTGATAAGGTTGAACTGGCAGGCCGCCTCGCAGCGCTGGCTTGGCAAAGGCGACCGCAACAAAGATAAATACATCGGGCCGGTGCTGGTCGGCATTGCGCTGGGGCCGGTGTTCGCAAGCTGTAGCCCTACCTATGCTTTTATCCTGGCGTCGGTACTGCCGCACAGCTTTTTGAGCGGTTTGATATACCTGGTTGCCTACAGCCTTGGGCTGGTACTGACGTTGCTGGCGATATCGCTGGCCGGACGCCGCTATATTTCGCGTTTTTCTTGGGCAATTAACACGCACAGCCTATTTCGCCGGATCATTGGCGTCGCCTTCGTACTGATCGGCCTAGTGATCATTACCGGCCACGAGGTCAGCGTTGAGACCTGGGTGGCCAACCATTTGCCGTTTGATGAAACCAAAATCGAGCGTGTCCTGCTGGCCAAACAGGACAAATCGTCGCTAGTGCACGAAATCAGCAGCACAGTTTCCGGCAGCAGCGTCCTGAATGTCCAGCCGACGCCGGCACCGGAGTTCCAGGGCTTGACCAACTGGATCAACAGCCCGCCGCTAACGATGTCCGGTCTGCGCGGCAAGGTCGTGCTGGTGGATTTCTGGACTTACTCGTGCATCAATTGCATCCGCAGCATCCCTTATGTTGAAAAGTGGTACCAGACATACCATGACCAAGGCTTGGTGGTGGTCGGCGTCAACACGCCGGAATTCGCGTTTGAGCATAATCCGGCCAACGTGGCGGCCGCGGTCGCCCGGGACGGCATCACCTACCCGGTGGCGCTGGACAACAATTATGACACCTGGAATGCTTTCAATAATGATTCCTGGCCGGCTGATTATCTGATTGATCAGCAGGGTAACATTCGTTACGTCAGCCTCGGCGAAGGTGATTATAACAAGACCGAAAAGGCTATCCAAACCTTGCTCGGCATCAACCGGCCGCTGCAGACGCCGACGTCCAACGTACCGGTTGCGCCGGACCAGACACCAGAGACGTATTTCGGCACCAACCGGGAGCAAAGTTATGCCGGCCAGCTGGCGCTCAATGACGGCACGGCTACGTTTACAGCCGCTCACTCGTTGCAGTCTGATCAGTGGAGCTTGGGAGGCACCTGGCAGATCAACCCGGAGAACATTACCAGCCAAAGCTCTACTTCTACCCTGACGTTTAATGTCACGGCCAAGGACGTTTACGTCGTGGCCGGCAGCACTAACAACCAGCCCGAGCCGGTGGCCGTTGGCTTGCCGAGCGCCGACGCCGGCCAGTACGGCAGCGATGTCACGGACGGCCATGTCGTGATCAGCGGCTCTAAGCTTTATCATATTATTTCACTTCGCCAATTCGGCAGCACCACGGTCACCTTGACGGTTCCGGCCGGCGTGTCGCTCTACACCTTCACCTTCGGCAGCTGAGCATGAAACCGTCAAAAGCGATTAAGACCTTCACCGACCGTTATCCGCTTATCGGCCCGAGTTTCTGGATGCTGAGCGTGCAGTACTTCATTACGCAGCTGGTCGTGGCGCACGATTGGGCCAAACCGTACAGCTGGACGCATAACACCATCAGCGATCTCGGCAATAGCAGGTGCGGTATGTACGGCAGCCGGTTCGTCTGCTCGCCGTTGCATAATTGGATGGACGCTTCTTTTATCGTGCTGGGCCTTTCCATGGTCATCGGCGCCACGCTTATTTATCAGGAATTTCGTAAGAGCCGGATCAGTGCTATCGGCTTTGGCTGTATGGCCGCGGCCGGGCTTGGCACCGTGTTGGTAGGGCTCTTCCCGGAAAACACGGTTAGCAGCCTGCATATCATTGGTGCTGCTTTGCCGTTCTTGGTCGGGAACATTGGCCTGGTCATACTTGGTTCGGCACTGGCCTTGCCGCGGACCCTGCGCTATTACACGATCTTATCGGGAGTGGTTGCGCTTGTCGCACTGGCGTTACTACTAACCAATAATTACTTAGGTATCGGCGTCGGCGGCATGGAGCGGCTCACCGCCTATCCGCAAACCGTCTGGCTGATCGCGTTCGGTATTTACATGTCGAGCAACCATTTCCGGGCTAAAAGGCATGTCTAATAAAATTATCAACCGCCTCGTTTGGAGCCAGCTGGCCCTGTTTGGCTTTTTGGGCGTGTGTATCCTACTAATGCCGCACTTTTTGCTCGAACATAACGAGGGCGGAGTCAGTAATTACGGCGTAAATGTGCGGACGGTAGTTCCCTATAGCCTGGCATTCTTGCTTTGCGCCGGGGCGGTTCTGCAGGCCGCCCGGTCCATACCGTCGTCTGGCAGGGTGCTGGCGCACCTGCGCTCCGTGCTCTATGCCTATGTCGGGCTACTACTACTCGTTCTGGTTACCACCTATCCGTACAAGCTTAACGCTACGTTAACTGACCTGCACGACCTGTCGGCAATTTTAAGCTTCTGGTTTGAAGCTATCGTCTCCGGATGGCTCTTCCTGGCCGGCCGCCGCGACGTAGCTGCCGCCGGCCTGCTTGCCGCGCAGGTAGTGGGTTTCGGCCTGGGCTTCACAACGTTCGTTGGAGCCGTCCATCTGCTCTTTATTGCCCAGATGGTTAGCGGCCTGGCTTTCGGTCTACTGCTCATCCGGACCGCTCGTGAACTGCTTGACAGGTAACTTGCTGACGAACCAGACGAAGTTCGTTATAATAAAATTAGCAAAGGAAAGAGCACTAACAGTTAACCTTTTTAAAAAGGGGAGCAATATGAAGAAAAGCAACTCGATCGTGATCGCCGTAATCATAGTCATTGTCATAGCGGGCGGTGCCTATGCGCTGTTCCATAAGTCACCCAAGCCAGCCGCCGCGACTACGTCGTCTAATAGCAGTTCCAAACAAAGCAGCGCACCGGCCGTCAATAACGCGGTCTTAATAACTAAGACCAGCTCGACTGTCGGGCAATACTTGGCCGACCCAAGCGGCAAGGCTCTGTATACCTACGGTGCCGATACATCGGGCATTAGCAACTGCACCGGTTCATGCCTGGCTAGCTGGCCGGCCTACCAGGACACCGGCTCGACAACCAATCTACCGGCCAGTGTCAGCACCATCAAGCGTACCGACAATAGTGAAGTGCAATACACCTACAAGGGGAAGCCGCTATACTACTTCGCCAGTGATGGATCAAGTCAGGTCACCGGTAATGGCGTGGATGACTTCAGCGTGGCCGTCCCATAGAGCAGCAGCTCAACTTCGTCCTCATCTCAGCCTAGCTCGAGCTCCAATTCTAGTTCCAGCTCGTCTTCCGGCTCCGCTTACTAAGTCGCGGACTAGCTTGGCGGTATGGCGGCCGGCGTAAACGGTAGCGGCTGGGAGCAGGACGAACTGTTGGCCTGGCCAGCAAACCTGGCTCCGATCCAACTTATTACGTTGTTGGCGCTGGCAGCCGGGATATTCTGATGCGCTACATTGTTTAGCCATAGCGAGGATAAGTTAGAGCCGGCCTGGCAGGCGGTCTGGATGTATAGGGCAGTGGTGTTCGGCAGTACAACTTTATCGGTTTTGCTCTCCACGACCAATAGTGGCTGGGTCGGTGTCAGAATCGGTGCCGATTGTTGCTGGGCCATGGTTCGCCAAGCTGGCACGTCGACGGGGTTGGTCGAGAAGAATTTTTGACCGAGTACATTACGGATCAACCCAGCTATGGTGGCTCGTGCGATGCAATGGTTGGCGATTCGCTGGTAATTATTACGGCCGTCAGCGGTCATTATATCGTTGGCGTTCAAGTTGCTATTAGCTGCCGGCCAAGACGTGGCAATCAGTGGGCCGATGACCCAGTCAGCGACTGTGCCGTACTGTTCATTGAGTAATGGCAGCAGTTCGGCGGCCGGCGCCGAGGCGACGGTGCCGACCAGGTGCAGCTCCGGCGCGTAACTGGCCGCTTGGTTGGCGCTGAACAGGGCAGAATTGCCGCCCTGTGAGTGGCCCCAGATCGCAAAGGTCGTGGCGGTATCGGATCCGGCCAGGTTGCGGGTCGCGCGGACGCTGTTCAGCACATCGTGGGCTTCATCGCCGCCGACTAGATAACCGTCGGTACCAGGGGTGCCGAAGCCGGCGTAATCAGTCGCTGTCACCACCCAGCCTTTTGCCATCATGGTGTTGACCCAGGCGATGTTGGACACCGGGTCGCTGGTTCGTGATGGTGCGCAGGCATCGCCCATTCCCAAGGTGCCATGCGCCCAAGCCACGATCGGCCGGGGCGAACCCGCGTTATCATTGTTGGGAATAAAGACCATGCCGGACGAAAACGTGTAGCTGCCGTCGGCCCGCTGGGTTCTGTATAATATCCGGACGCCGCTGCCGCCGGCCAGCTTGACGCCTAGCGGCTCTTGCCTGACTACCTGGCCGAGCGGCCCGTTCGCTGATAAGCCCTGCGTATTATAAAACGGCTGCAACTTGGATTGCTGTATGGATGACCGGACTTCAACGAAAACTGTCCAGACGACAATGACCAAAACAATCGCAAGCAGCCCAAATAGAAAATGTTTAAAGTGACGATGGCGTGCCAAAAAGTGCGGCGGTTTCTTATGCGGCTTAGCCATACAAAAGTACCCCGACGACCACGGATAGGTTCATTACTTCCCACAAAATAAAGCTCACGATAATGCTTTTATCCTTGTGGGCCAGGCCATATAAAATCCAGGGAAAGGTCACGATAAATATGAGCAGCCATGTCGCCAGCGACACGCCGTTGGCTGAGTGCGTTGAGAAAATGCCATAAATTTGCGGCAACACGGTAAAAGGGCCGATTACACCGACCACAAACGTAAGCTTGTCCAGAAAGACGGTATAGCCCGTCCGGCGGCGCTGTTTCGGCCCTTGCTGACGCTCATACTTGTGGCGCAGCCCAAGGTAATGCATGCTCTCAATATAGCATAAGCGTCTTAACAGGGTGAGGTAGTAAAAACCCGGTGGCATGGAGTAAAATCAGTAGTAACATGGATAAATTCGGACAATCGCAAAAAATAGTAATTGTCGAAGACAAGGCCAATCTGGCTGAAATTTACAAGACCAGGCTTGAGCTGCTTGGTTATACGTGCTTCGTTGCATACGATGGTATAGACGCCCTTGCCCTGATTCAAAAGGAACTACCGGATTTGGTACTGCTTGACCTCATGGTACCAAAAATAGCCGGTGATCAAATCCTGGAAATTATGCGCAAGAGTGACTGGGGCAAGAACATCAAGGTTTATATCATTTCAAACCTGAATGAAGCTGACGCGCCGGTCGGTTTACGCGAGCAAGGTATTGAAGGCTATGCCGTAAAAGCCAACTTATCAAATGACCAGCTAGACCAATTGGTCGACGCCATACTCAAGCCTGCAGGCCAGAAAGAGGACATAAGTTTAGAGACCGAAGCCCCTTAGCCGGCTATTGTCCGGCGGCTTTGGCGGCATTGATCAGTTGCGAACCGCCACGCTCCAGCCAGCGGTCGTAGGTCGGGCTGTCGCCGGCGTGCCGCTCGCGCCACATGTTGAAGCCGTCCCGCGAGTAGACGACGGTTTGGGCGTCGGTTAGGCCCTTGCCAGCTACTAGGCTGGCTGCGGCACCGGGGCCACCGTTATAACCGGCCGCGACTAGTTCGACGGTGCTGTCCCAAGAGGGGCCCTGTTGCCAGCTGCCGAACGTGTCGCGCAGATAGGCCAGGTAGGCCGTGCCGAATTCTATATTGGTGCGGGGATCCCACAAGTTGTATTTGCTAACCGGGTGCTTGAGATATTTGCTGGCGATGTCTTTGGCTGTTAACGGCGTGATCTGCATCAGGCCCTCGGCTTCGCCGCTGTTGGCTTTGGCATAGCCGCCGGACTCCATGATCATGATAATAGAGATCAGGTCGGGGTCGACCTTGTACGTCTTGGCCTCTTCATCAATCAAGCCTTGCCAGTGCTTGACGGTCGACGGTATCCAGGGACTGTCTATGGTGGCCGTCTCGGGCCGAAGCGGTACCTGGGCATGGTCAATCAGCGTGACGATAGCCATACCGACCAGTGTGACGGCAGCACCGACCAACATCAGCAACCAATCCCGCCGTGACGGTAGCCGGAAGTGCCGGAATCGTTTCATACTCGTATCTCTCCGTTAATATCGTGTCTTGTCAGCTCGCTCTATACCAGCATAGCAGAACTACTATGGTGTTGATAAGTGCCAGTTAATACAGGCTATATACTCTGAGTGCTATAGTTAAACACTAGTAGAACCAGGTGAGACTACATGCCCCAAAAACATTATCTAGGCAACCTCTACATCGCCGACACCGGCAACAGTGCTAGGCCGGACATCCCGGCTGATTAAAGCAATATGCCCTACGCCACGTACTCCGCGGATAGCCCCCATGCTTGGATGCCCTAAATCCTCATCGCCTAATACCTGGTTAATAAAATGTAAAACGCCGCTTATCTTAGTGCTGGCGCTTAGACCCATATGCCTGTAGCTTTCCGGAGAGAAATCCGGCCAAACGGTTTGAAGCGTAAAATCGTGGGTAACAAGTTTACCCCTGTTTGCTGCTAGTACTGCTACGACTTCGAATTGTACTGGCGTTAGCTTACAAGACTCACCATCCACCATTATGGAATTAGGCTTATCATGCTGGACGAGTATTCTGCCTTCACCAAAGGCGGAGGGCGGAATTTCGAGCGGATTTATTAAAGGATTGATTAATGCTCCCTGGTGCTCGCCAGCACTGCCTGTGGCCAAGGTGTCTAAGCCGTCCAAGGACATGTCTCGCTCCCTCAACAAATGAGCTCCCCTGGCAGTGACAGCCAGTAGATCGGCATTGCTAAGTTCTTCCAAAGCCTTAATTTCAGGACGTGGCATAGAGCGGTAGAATACCACGGCAAGACGTAAAAGTATACTATATCATATGTTTTTTCCGCAGATACGGCCTATATTTGACAAGCGAGTTAGTGAAATATGGTGTAATATGTTCGCTTGTTTTGAAGCCATGAATGGTATATATTGGAGTCAGCGTTGAGAAACCAAGAGAAAACAAAAAAATCTCCCGGCTAAGGCGCTTCGAGAGACTTATATGTGAGGTTGGAGTTATTCGCTAGGGCTATAAGCCGTCCTTGGGGTGTTTGGCATTTGTGTAGACTGGGTACACAATAAGTTCACCAAGCCCAACTAAAAGTTCTAACGTATCCTCAGCTCACTGCTTTCTTCACGAGCGCGGTGATCTTCACCTCTTCTGTGGCAGTCAACTCTGTAAGTGCGTAGACGATTGGCCATAGCGTACCCTCGTCAAGCTTGGCCGCGTCGTTAAAGCCCAGCGTCATATACCGCTCGCCAAACTTCTGCCGACTGCGGAAGTAACAGATTATCTTGCTGCCATTGGTATAGGCGGGCATCCCATACCAGGTTCTCGGCAAAAGATCTGGAGCGTTGGACGAGATGATGGCATGGAGCCGCTCGCCCATAGCGCGGTCCGGTTTCGGCATTGCGGCGATTGCCTCGAGCACCGCAGTCTCGTCATCGGCCTTCTTCGCTAGTTTCTTATCACTTGGCATATTAATTACATTATAGCAAAACAAAAAGCTTATGTTTGCACACCTTTCAAGGAGCTGTTAGATTATACAAATGCGAATTTTCAGAAATGTACCGGAGCTATCCGAACCGGCTTTACAGTATTTGTCCCAGTCATACACTACTATGCTAGATTGGGCCGAGGGTGAAGGACCGCCGCCATTTGAGCTTATAGGTGGTATATCTGATCCTTTTGACCCTGAGTTGTTCAAGAGAGAAAAGTTAGAGTCGGATCAAACCGCAGCTAGTACAGGTCTCGGTGCATGTCTTGTCTTGGACGTCTGTTTTACATACGCAAAACTAAAAAGTAAAGAAGAGCTTGATGAGGCAGAGCTACATAAGAGGAGCCAGTTAGGTGAGCTAATGGTGAAGGGTGCTCAATATGAAAGGTTTACTAGATTTCACGGCGAACGGCTATTGGAGGAACCGGATAAGCCTTATTCACCTAAGCTGGTAGCTTCCGTTATAGCTTACGGCGTCAAAGATGCCATGTATACAAAAAGTAGCCGTAGAGACTATAGAGACTTACGTAGATGGCTGAGATCATAATAGCCTGAAAAGCTGGCTTAGTTTTCCAAAAGTTCTAACTTTATCATGGCTGCGCCGAACGTATTCTAACCCCCAACACGAAATTCCCCCCTATGGCTTCAGGCTTGTGTTATTATCATGAGTAGTTGAGGCAAGAGAAAAAAATCTTATAACAATGAACATTATGCCGAAAAAACTCTCTAAGCGGCTTTATAACATAACCTCTAAACAAATCAGTGCCTTATTAGTACTCTCTATCGTAGCCACTACAGGTACTTATCTTATAATAGGCTCTCATGCGGCTAGTCCTTATGCCAGCCTTAACGCCAATACAGGCACGCTTACCGGCGGGGCAGTTCCCCAGGCTGATAGTACTGCCAGTGACGGAACCAAGGTGCTGTTTAATGGGACAAGCACCACTCAGACGACTAACTGTATGCCCAGCCCCGAAGCCTGTGGCTATCCTGACCCAGCTGCTACATCAGGTAGTAGCGTGATAGGACCGGTAGACAGTAACGGCAACTCAGTGGCCTGTTCATCTCTTCCATCGTCCGGATCCATAACCTCAACGTCTACCGGCCAGTCGATCACCGGGCTGAACATAACCGGGTACGTTTTAGTTACGAGCAGTAATGTAACACTCAACAATGACTGCATTACCCAAAGCGGTGGAGGGTCGGCTTGCACAAACTCCACCGGGTCGGGATCGTCTCATGCGTGTTTTCCGCTCTGGGTCGAGTCAGGCAGTGCGACTGTCACCAACACAACGATCCGCGGAGCTGACGCTAGTACTAACTCTATAATTGGCGTTTCTAGCAACACCAATAGTAGTGCAACCATGAACCATGATTATGTATATAACTGTACTGAATGTATTTATTACTCTTGGACTGTTAACAACAGTTACATTACAAGCAACGGTAACAACACCGCACACCCGGAAGATGTCTACCTGAGCGACACGTCTTTCACAGCCAACCATGATACGTTTATATCTGGCGTAGGCCTGGACACTGATGCGGTTTTCTTTGGCGATACCAATGGAGGCAGTGGGGGCGCATGCGATGACCAATGGACGGTCAAAAACTCGTTACTCACCGTGTCGAATAACGGCAATTACGTGGTGGGGACATGTGGAAATAGCTCATCTGCAGGGCCGTCTGCCTTATTAGATTTTGAAGATAACGATTTTGGTCCGGGCGGCAATGCCTGCGGTGATGGGGGTATAGTTTGGGACACGCACTGTGGAGAGAATGGTAACAATGTAGGCGCATGGTGCTCGGGCCTGGGTTCACGTTTAACGTGGACCGGTAACTTCCGAGACAGTAACGGCGCAACTGTCTACTGCTCGCCCTCCGGTAATGCGCCTACAGGACCTTGAAACACACAACTAATAAATGTTGCCGCACTTGACTCGGCGTAGTATCCTGTTACAAGTATGTCAACACCAGAGACGCCACAGCCTGAGGAACAGCCTCCAGCATGTCTAGAGATTTCAATATCAAGAAGGGATTTCTTGACGGTATTAGGAGGAGGTGCGCTCGGTGTAGCCCTGACTCCTCCAGCCTTGCTTGTAGTACGCGATATTATCAGACATGACAGGAGCGCATCTGCTGCAAAACAATTAGAGCAGGAAGAACAGCCGATGACGGAAAGGCAGCTTACGGCGGGCGTAGTCGAACAAGGCATGCAGTCTGACTGGGAGAAGTGTAGTGTATGGCCCGGATTGGCAATAATTTCCCCTGAGGCTACTCTCTACACTACGCCGACGTTAGACAAGGGAAGCGAAATGGCCTGGCCATATGGCCAGGGAAAGAATCAGCTTGCCGTGCAGCGGCCATTTTTAATCCAGCGGAGCGTAGAAGAGAATCGTACGCCATATAATACGCCAACAACACCTATCGGCCCGGGTGTGATGGGCTTTTGGATGCCGGACTCTGAGCAGATGGCATTTTTCGATCAGGGCGCCGAAGATTACGAAGCTATCATGGCAACAAACTCAGACGCTCCGATCTGGCTTGGAGAAGACGGTTTTGTAGGTCAAGAAGTTACGCTGCAGCCGTCTTTGTTCGTTAATAATCTCACCTGGCGCTACCTTGATAACAATGTTTCCACTGCCTATGGCGAGGTTACCGTCCATAAAGTCGTTGGTTGCTCAGCGTGGGCTGATCTCGAACAAGCTGCAGCTGACTACCAAACTTTCGAGACAGTCCGTGCTGGTGACGATATCGTGCAGTTACCGGGGACAAATTAATGGCTGCCTTAGATTCTCCCGAAGGATCAGCTCCAGCTGCTTTCACGAGACGTGAGCTTCTGGTTCGCGGCGCGGTAGGTACAGTCGCCGCGCTTGCTACCACCTCAGCACTCACCGCAGGCTTATACGAGGGGTACGAAAAATGGGAACATCATGAGAGCCATGAAGAAGCCCAAAGCATGTTTCACGATATACTTTTCCACGGTGAGCAACTTGCAGATTATGAAGGTCTGTTACAAATTAATCCCGATGCGGCAGTTTCCTCTAGCATGTTTGGAGAGGCCGATAAATCCCTTAGTTTTTCTGATTATGATGACTTCTATGTTGCTGTCAGACCGATAGCCGTGGTGCAAACGCTTTTGGC
>Ga0302325_10025133_pt1 | contig 12379 bp, 18 predicted proteins | sample Palsa_T0_2_FD_201948 | JGI IMG/M metagenome (GOLD analysis project Ga0302325, IMG submission 201948) | Peat permafrost microbial communities from Stordalen Mire near Abisko, Sweden - Palsa_T0_2 | ecosystem: Environmental > Terrestrial > Soil > Palsa > Peat permafrost | place: Sweden: Abisko...
AAGGTGAGGTGACTAACTAAAGTGGGCTAGATGTCCGAAGTCAGGATAGACATTAAAGGAAGGGTGGCTATCTCTAAGGAATCAAGCTAAAAGAAGCTGGCGTGAATTCTTAAAGGCAATATGAGAGCAATAAGCTGCTAAGGATAAGTCTAAGGTAGACAAATGTCTAAACTTGATTAGGAAATTGAGGTTATATGGCTATATCTAAGGATGTGTGAATTGCCTAGTCTTATACCGTCATCGCAAATTTATAAGAATAAAAAAGACAGAGTTAGTGTTAGAAAAGAAGCAATTGCTAAGAATTTCAAAATGTCTAGTCTATTGCAAGACAAAGCTAAACATAGCAGAATATCTTTGGTTAGGCTTAATAAATTGGGCACAGCAAAAAGACTACACTGGCAACGCATCCAAGGATTGGGATTACCTTACTAAAGCAAGCACATTTTCTTTTCTTTATATCTTAGCAATTTTGTTTTATCTTCAGTTTGCTGCAGTATACAGCTCAATAATACTGCTGCGATCTTACAAGTATCTTGCATTATCGGAACTATCCGCAAAAAGTCGGAGCAATGAGCGGAAAAGAAGAGACAAGTGCTTTACTCTACACTTGACATGTTTTCCTCGGATAGACGAACGGAAAGCAGCGTTGCCACTGTTTGCTCAGCATCCTCACCCCTCTTTATATCCCATCTTCAACCTCCACCATTGATACAACTCCGGATCCCTCTCTAGAAACGCTCCGAGTTCCTTCATCGAAGTCAATTCCTTGACCCTTCCAGGCCCAACATCAAGTCTTCGCTCGTCAGCCTCGTCTTTTCCAAGCAAAACGAAATCTTTGTATCGTAGTTTCTACGACCTTCGTCAGCCCGGCCTCATAAAATAATGTGGGATAATGGTGTTTGCTTGCCTTGACAACTTTTAACCAATCATCAGCATGTTCCCCTTCAGCAAGCATGATTCCTGGGGGCCGAGGGCCAGTTTTGAGGAGGACGGAACATTTCAGGTTTTTGGCGGCGACGGTGAGGGTGAGGATCTTCTTTCGACTGGTCATATGATGGGTTTTGACGAGAATTCGTCGTATGCTGGTCATTGAAAGGCATTGAGTGTTGTTGATGTAGAATGAGCAGGAAGGAAAGAGGGACGTTGCGGTTTCAGTAGTCTGTCACGTGGTCAGTTCGATTTACTGTAGTCCGCACGTGACGGGTTGAGTGGCTCGGACTTTCGAGCGTTTGAAGTTCTTTGCCAGTTGACTGGATCATTCTATTCATGTTGATACTATTATTGTAAAATCACAATTTCTCATTCCTGAAGACTGTCCTTTGATTTCCAAAAATAGCATTTCAAATCTGAAGGTGGCAACCTAAGTTTAAAAGCCATCAAAAGAAGACCCACTGCCCCCATACTTGGTATTTTTATTTATTCCAGGTTTAAACGTCCATTCTTAGCCACACTTTCCTAGCTCCCTACACAATTACCATACTCCCAACTTCCTCCAGTGTTCCCTCCTCCTCCCAGCTTCCTGTACCCCGCCTTGCCTCCAACGCACTCCTCCATTTCCATCCTCAAGCCCGGAAAGACTATGTCGCTCCCTGAAATATGCACATCCGCCATCCCAACCCTCCAAACTCCTCCCAGACCCATGCCTTCGAACCCAGCTCTTTGCATTTGTAATGTCCCATCCATCCACCACTTCTCCTGCTTGCACAACGCCCCATTGAACCTAATCCTAGACCACCCGACGAGAGTCTCCAAAATTAAGCTTAATCCAATAATCATACCTCCAAGTCCAAATATTATCCCATAACTAAGGTGCTAAAACTCGTCAAATTTTCTCTCTGGATAATCTGGTTCTCATACATCCATTGCAAAGCCGGGCTTCTGGTTTGGTTGAAAGTGTACTGCGCAAACTATCTTGGCGGTCCCGTCGCAGAGTTTACCACCATTCGCTGGATATTGGATAAACTAATTGGGAACTAATTCTGTGCTTCAAGCTGCCATTAATTGTCTGCCAAGGGAACGCTCACTCCGGCCGCGGCAAGATTGTCTGCTAGTAACGGTATATCGAGGTCTAGGATAGTGTAATAAAAGGTGCTGAGGTTTGCAGCGATGTATATTGTTGACTCAATAATTTGTTGTCTGTCATTCTCACCCGCTTCCGCTCTCAACGCTAAGCCTGCCTTCAGAAACTGATTCGGGCTCAGCATGTCCGTACACTTCTCCCCTCCTAGAAAGAAAGGATTGCAGATGTGACAGCTGTTCGACGCAACCGAGGACCGAGAGGCTGGTGTCGGGCGCAAATTCTTGGACAGGGGCGCCGACTGTTGCGCCTTCGGTGAAGATCTGGGTCATATTGTGGTGGACGGGGAGCTAAATATCGCCAGAGCTGCTGGTGTAAAGACTAGAGCAGGAGGTAAAAATTAGACTCAATGAACGATTTGGGTCGAATAGCTCAGGTACAGGAGAGAAGCCAGCCGAGACGTCGATACCTCGACACTAAGAATTTAGTCAGTTTGGGTTTTTTGCAGGGAGGGCAAATCTCACTCGATAGTATAAGGGCTGCTCTCATCTGTATGAAAGGGTAAAGTGAAGTTCCTGAAGTTGGGCAGGATGTATGTTGCATTCTGCAAAATGGTATCATTGGCCATTGCCAAATCCACTTGATTCGGTCCGTAGGAGGCAGCTGTGTAGTTAAACGCCGTATTGCCAACCAACGAAGTCGTGCCATTTGTAGTGAAATTCTGAGTGGCGATCGGGATGCAGGTTGCGGTCTTCTTTCTGTATGAAATCCGTTCATCTTCGCGTCCATTCACACCAAGTCATCTCTCGAATCCAACATAACGGCGTCCATTTTCAACTCTCCATCTACAGGCACCAAACACATGCCATTCGCAAATGGGTAAGAAGCCAGCGCAGAAGTCCAATTCAGCATTAGCTTCTTGAAAGTATTACATATAGGCAATGTCTAGTTTTGAGATAGAAAATTGGAAATATACTTTCTACTCAATGCAACAGTATTCTTCACTTATACATCAAATGCGATGATAGCTCCAATGGCACACTGGTTGATGACTTATCCAGAAGAAGGAAAGTGTCCACAGAATGGGCTACTCGCAATACAAGCAAGTAACACTTGGTTGTCAGCCGACACTATATGAGATGAGAAGATGTCTGTAATGAAGAAAAACGCAAGATGCAATAAGCCTAGAAAACGAGACTCGAAGATGGTCTGACGATGCGTACGGATTGCCGGCGCCATGTCCAGCTAATCTTCGAAAGCTGCCACAGTGAGTTGACATCTGATCTGCTGTTGCGCAGCACGGTTTGTTGATCGTACCATAGGCCATCCTTTGAGGCTTTGGTTCTGTCCATCTTGGCGTCTCTCGCTTTCTTGTAAGAGTACTTCAAGAGGATAAACCTGACAAGGCTGGGAACCTGATTGGATAACAAATCGAAGTTGAGCGCTTGGTGATCTTTTCGCAACCTATGGTGTCGCAGAAAAGTCAGCTCCTGTATGCTGACTGCCGACTCAAATAATGTTGAGTTAAACAGGGGCGACGCCACGAGTGGCTTTCAACCCCCTCCCTTCCTCACTGAGCTCTAAATCGTTTTTGGGACAATTCAAACTTGAACTTTAGCCATATCAGTCATTAGTACTTGCAACAGTTTCCCAAACATTAATTGCTTCTCCAAAATCCCATTCCAAATCGTGACGAGAATGAGTCGAAAGCTCAAACTCTCTTACCTCCCACCCCTCCCTACTTTAGGAAAGTGTCCTTCGCTCCAATCATAGCACAAATTGTCAAAACCACCAGCAACTCATCTACCTCCCTCCTATCAAGAACCAATAAACCCTCCCTCTCCCTCGCATTCTGCTGCGCAAACCTCGCCACCTCTCTCTTCCTCGCCTTCCCATTCTCATCCCTCACCACCTGTACAAAAATCAGCATTCTTCTCTTTCACCCTCATAAGAAACAAACCTTAAACAAAGCCTTCTGATACAGAACCTCTGGCTCCACCTCCCAAAAATACGCAATCCCATCCTTAACAAAGCTCTCCGCCCGCCTATGATGCACATGATGATGCTGCCCCATCCCCACCGCTGGCCCCAATTCCTGCTCTCTCTCTTTCCCCTTCTCTTTCCCCTCAACCAATCTTCTCATCTCCATAACATCCGCCTCCCCACTACCCCTCGGGAATTTCACTTCAACCACATTCCCCACACCTCCCCCAAACCTCAACATAGGAAGTCTCCACTCCGCGACCTCATTGCCTTCTGCATCTAGAACGGCTAAGTGGGTTCCTATCAAGTTTTGTTTTTCAAGGAGGTAGTCAGTTGGAGGCGGAGGGGAGATGATTGAGGCTTTGTGCGCGGAGAGGAGGTGCTCGTTTGTGATGCCGAGGGTTGGTGAGTAGAGGGCTGGGAGGCGCGTGGTGAGGTCTTGAATTGTGGAGGGGTGGTGGGAGGTTAGGGTGGAGGGGAGATGGATTGCTAGGGCTCGGGTAGGATTGAGGGGATGGTTTAGGTCGAGCGGGATGGTGAAGGCGTTGGGTTGAGCATGTGGTGTTGTTGTCGTCGTAGTTGTTGCCATTTTTGGCATGTGTTGAAGTAAGTTTGCAATATCTTGAAATTGGAGTATAAGATTGAGATTTCAACATAGTGGATCCAATAGAGAATTCGTTGGCTTAAGTAGGATTCAATAGGACGAGGTCACTTGCCTCACCTTGACATCAGGTGATTCTCATATGGTGTGCTGATGCACATCACGTGAGGTATTGGGAATAAATGAGATCGATTGAACTTCGATGGCTGAGAGATTAAAGCTTTATGGCAGATATCTCTATATATGACTGGTTATTATGGTAGCCATAGGCACACCACTTGATGTTCGAGGAAAGGATCGGGACTTGGCCAACATCATGAATGAGGGCTATCTTGTAGGGAGCACGTCACATGCAGAAGACTTCTTCTGGCCTTCATAATATTTGACAATTAGCCTGCTCTAGAAATAGCTTGTCAAGGCTGTAAATGACAGAACAAACCACAGGACTGCAACAGAAAATCGACAAAACATTATGAAGATCTGCTTTGCACGGGTGAAATAGCGAGCAAAACATCCACCAAACAGCGCTTGTTGGCCTACCTGTTTCTCTGCGCTCGGTTGTTTAGAGCTAGCGAATTCAGCATATCTGCATTCGTACCTATGCAGCACCTAATTTCTCGGGCAAGTCCTCTAAATCATCCGCGGAGTCAATTTCAATGACCTTTCCCACTTCCGCCGTATTCCTCATCAACTCCTTCGCCCCCGCGTATAGCATCCTCGACTCGGCATTGCAGGTAACGGGAAGATAGTATAGCAGTATGTACGGGACCGATATTCGTCCAGAAGGCTGCGGTTTCAAATCGGTCAGCCTGACTCCTGACCCCATATCAAAATGCGTGCTCACCAACGTTAACGGATAGCTCAAAAGCACGAATCTTGGCGAATGGTCTGGCAGGTCATCTCCTATCTCCTCCAGGTTCTTGTATACCGTCTTTTCTTCATCTTGCTTGATTTCCAGCGTGTGCTTATCGATCATATCTGCTGTGTGTCAGTATTGGATTCGTGCGCAAAGGAGAGAACAGTATCGAGGTTGTAGAGGACGATAGTGAGACGGACATACAGATCACAGCTTGTGGATCATTGGCGCGTGAGGTCCCGAGACGGAATTTGCGAAGATGGTCTTTCGTCTCTTGGCTGAAGGTGTAGAGTCTGGATTCGGAGGACTGCGTTGAGTGTCAGCTGGAGAAATCTTTGGGAGACATAGTGAGGCATACCATAGTGAAATCGTGTTACACAACTTCTGCTGTGATGAATGAAGATCGTAGTGGGGTCTGCTTCTCCAGGTCGCAGCCTCGTCGAGGTTGATGATAGACGGATTGAATCCGGTGGGGTCACTTTATCCTCGCCTAATCGGCTTCTAAGATCTTATCTAATCAGCTGGTCTCGGGATTGATGTCGTTTCGGGCTTCACTAATCTTGGGATGAAATGAAATCCTATGTTCATTTTCCGGTAAGAGGACAATTCCAATAGATCATTTTCATATAGGAGTATTTACATATATAGAGAGGAGCACGGAGTGATGGAGGCAAAGACGCTGGGGTTTGTTACAGAGGCTATTGATTCTGCCCTAGACTATTCGAAGAAGCTTTTGGATTGATGTTTCCCAGATTACATTGATTCTTTGCAATTCATCCTTCAATGCTCGATATCTTCTTTCAAATAATGCTGCTATTTTCGTGATGCTTGAATCCCCTATGCCCTTGTGGGATATTTTGACTTCCTGTTCTCAAGTGGATTCTCACATCGAGGCTCGAGCACGGAAATATCTTCTATTCTTCGACGTACTTCTCATCCATTCACACTTCATTCGAATTATTGCAAGTCCAGAACCAGAAAGAATGCTGCCATGAATCAGTGAGCATTTTTTGAAATATAAATTGTGGAAAACTTTCCTTCCTCATCTTTCTTTTCCCTCTTCATAACCTTTCCTATAAAGTTAAGTAGAACGTTTGAACAATCATCAAATTCAAGACCCACGTAGTCTCAGGAACAAAAAGGGCCTCAACCAAATCTCATCTCGACAACAAAAATGAACAACCAAAATTACATGATACCCTACTGGTGCGACGCCTGCGTCCGTATGGTTTATGGCACTGGAACAGGCTGCGGTTGCCCCAGTTGCGGAAGGTCTTTGCGACCCCTAGGAGGAAGACCAAGCAATGCACTGGGTGGCCTGGGGCATTTCCTTGGGGTGAACCGCGCTTAGGCCACCCGGGGGTTCAGCCACCGGGCTTTCCATCCAACCCCAGAAAGAGAAAATATCCATTTTAAGGTGAGCCTGGAAGGAGGATGGGCCTGGATGGCGAACGAGATAGAACCTGAGAGTCGAAAGAAAGAAATAGATCGTTGCTTTCCAGTTACTAGAAACCCTTGTGACAGTAATACAACAAAGGCACTCATTGTAAAGATCATCGTTGTGATTTTAAGCTTAAGTTATGAATAGTAATCTGAAAAGGGGCTCGAATATTAAGCGAGGGCAGCGCCCCTTTTCACCCCACCTCTTAACAGGTGCCAAAAGTGACGGTTCGGTCTTTTTATCAACAAACAATGATACTATTTAACTATAGGTGCCAAGAGGGGAGCTCTGCCATCTACAAACTTTTGATGGTTTCCCACTTTTGTCGGTCTCTTGAGCGAAAAGCTAGGTGCTTTGCCAAAATTAAATACATTTGCACACTCCGATTTCTCATTCAGCCTTTGTCTATGGTGAAAATTTTCACTTAATTTTCCGACAATAAGAAATAGCACGAATACATCAGACGGTGAAATGGTTATTCGCTCATGTCATGTGCGGTGAATCAGACGGGTGAACGACTCCTCTTGTTGCTGATCCTTTGGACGGTGAATATTATTTGCGATGATAGGTGCAATTACTTGAATGTTCCTTCCTCTCAACATTCCGTTTTGCTTGCCTATGCGCTTCTTTAATAACAACTTCCTTGACTCAATTCTGCTTCCATACAATGCCTCCACCCAGTGAGAATCGATTCCGACCAGAATCTTCACTAACAACTTGATTGAGCTATGTTCAATTCCACCTTTGTCTTGCAGCAAGCCCTAAAGTTGGAGCCTCGATACGTCGATTAATCAATCTTCTTTCGCTTGTCTTCTGCTCTTCCCACAAGAACCAACTCTACTCAACCTTGGATTTTCTACAATACCACTACAACTTGACGACAGCCTTTGACAAAAAAAAATAAGCTTGAAGTAACAAGCACTTCGAACTACCAAACCCCTTTTGCAACCACATAATAGCTAAGATAACCGCTAAGCTCTTCTGTTCATAGCTAAGCCCTAGCTCGCCGAGAAGTTCGCCTGCCTATGCTCGGGACTTCGCACTCACCTTCAATAAAATCCAACTTCGTCTATTTGATGTTCCTCTACATCTGATCCTTTCTCTCACCAACAACTCCATTATCTCTTCACTCACACGACAACCTCTTCGACAGAAGGACTTCGGTTACTTGTAACTTACTTCGTCAGCTCACGGAGGTTATCTAGCCACAAAACTTGCCAGGTGAGGCTCATTTGCAATCAAGTGACGCCTAGTCTTCGCAAGGGTACGTCTCAGTCGTCTGACACCCTCTTTCGGCAACGTCAGCCAGGACCGCTCCTTCCGCACAACTACTTCTATACAAGGAGACTAATGCCTTAGCGCCGTCTGATCATACTCGTTAGGTTGGCACTCGCTTGAGCCCAGGTCGACCTCGCGTATTTAAGCCGCTTCTCTCGCTGACTCTCCTTTCCATCAACAACCTCCTCTTCAACCTCTTCCTCGATACAACAACCTCTTCCCCACAATAACCTGGTAACACATCTTGAGGCTCCTTCCAATGAATATCCTTGTAAGATGACGATCGCTTACTTCTAATTCAGTCCCACCTATTTCAGTCTTCTCTCTCTTCACTCACCTTTCCATCAACAACCGCCTTCTTCAATCTCTTCGTCAAAATAGCAACGCCTTCCACAGTGGAACATCATTTACCAATCAACCATCTTCTACTGGTCATTTTTCCAGCGAGCCGCTATTCGCAACCTCGCTTGTTTGAGGCTCTTCTGTCTCCGATTCTCACTTCCATGAATAATCCCCTCAACTCGTGTTTTGCACGACATCTCCTTCAACCCGACTGCGGCTCTTACTAAACGCCTAGCGTCATCCGAACTTACTTCTCGTAAGTGAGCACTCGCTTACTCCGAAGTGATACCCACCTACTTCAGTTACCTCCCTCTCTCATGCTCGCTTCCAACAACAACCTCGATTCATCAACCTCTTCTTCCGCACAACCTGGAATTCACTAGCTCAACTTACTCGAGACGCTTGACTAGGTCAAGACCTCACTTTCAACCTTCTCGTCTCTTTCACACATTTCAATCGTCTTTACTATCACCTTTTCGCTCGTCTTCACCTTTGTCGAATTTTGACAACGAGGAGATCCGAACTGGATCTTTTTTTCACTTTTGCAGTCACTTGCTTTTCGCTCGACTATTGAGCTTCTCGTCCGTTTAGTTAGGCTTTCGACAGCGAGCAAGATCTCATCCCACTTTCTTCCGTCCCATATCGAGACAAAGAGATAACTCAGCTATGGCTAAAGGTAGAGGTAAAGGGAAAGGAAAGGACAAGGGACGGGAGAAAGGCAAGGGCCGGCAGATAAAGATAAGTAGGTGGCTCGGCTGCTCTCCAAGCCCCGAACCGACTCCGGCACCTGAAGGCACGGCGGAAGGAAGCTCGAGAAAAGACTTGAAGTAAGAGAACATCTGTTTGTGGCAATGGCAAAGACAACTGACAATTCTTAGATGGATCCACGCCGGCACATATGAAGATCTCCATTCTGAGGCGCGCGACATATGGTACTCCTTCAAGCAACTTAAGGATGGCCGATACCAAATTATTTATGCCCGTGATGGAGAGGGCGCGTTACTCGGAAATCGTGATGTTGGCCAGATCAAGCGCAACCTGATCACCTTTGATGGCCACCATTCGCGGAAATGGAGACACTTTTTGAATAGGAGTGGCGCCTGGGCTTACTGCGTCGCAAAGAAAGGCCGGAGGTGCCAGAGAGACTCCCTTCTGGCTACCTTTCTTGACCAAAGCTTCGTCGACCCTTTCCCTGAAGGTAGAGCCAACAAGGCTATTGGCCCTCGCCTCAACGTCATCCACTACGAAACCAACACCGACGCTGCTCTGGCAAGAGCCTCTAACAGAAGGTCCCGTATAGTCACTCCTCCTAGCCCAGATGAGTGCTATCCACACACCAACATTCCTCTCTCTACCCAAGGTATCAAAATTGGCGCCTTTAAGAAGAGAAACCCGGATGCAATTCCGGTCATCCGTGACTTCTTGACGGGCAGGATGAACGCTCACACCTCTGGCCGAGGAAATCGCGCAGTGCTAGTAGATAGCATTGAATCTGCTTTCTATAACCAGGGTTGGAGAGTTGATCGAGCTGCTGTTGAGCAAGCTCTTGAAGACATGGTAGAGCTTGGAAGCACTGCTTTTGGTTCCAACACCTTCATTCAAAACCTTCCGATCAGAATCGACAGGTTCAAGGGCGAGGAAGTTGAGAAATTCATGATGAAAGTTGGCGGCAAAGACCCCACTAGAGGACTAGATTCGGACAATTCGGACGACGATTCCGATGATGGCTTGTTCGTCTCCCAGAACCCTAAAAACAAGAGAGCGAAGCCAGCAGCGAAGAATCCCAATGAACTGCTCGATAAGCAATTGGCGAGATACATGGTTGGTCGCAAGGCTGCACAGTCAATTCGAAATTCGGTAATGTTTCAAGTCTATCTGGTCCATTCAGCGCGGTACTGACTACCCTGCAGGACGATGATAAATTCGAGTTCTTGCCTGATGATTCACCTCTGAAGGGCAAAGGTAAAGCCCTAAGAAAGCACGCTGGAGAGGAAGGAACGAGCAGCCAGGTAAGCCAATATCAGATTTTGAATGTCCCAGCCTACTTAGACAATTCAAATAGGACAATGACCACATCGATATTGACGAGGAGCGCAGCGCCCCGGCCAAGCGAATCAAATCCGAGGCTCCAATGTTCCGGAGCAACTGGGACAATCCGATTGTCATAGACGCAGACTCAATGTTGGAGAATGACTCGGACATTGAGGTTATTGAGGACTTGAGTTGCGCTAGGGTTCAGATGAAGCAGGAACCTTCGGACGCTATCATTGCCCTCGATACGGTCTGCTTAAAGTCTTGCTTTTCGCTCATGTTTTTGCTAACGTCTGATGATAGGACGATGATTAGACAACCCATTTGTACTATTTGCACTTTCCTCTTTAACACCAGCCGGAAAGCACAATTAACTTGCCATTGTACCACCATTTGCGAGACATTCAGGACTGACATTCAACATGTCGATGTCCTAAAACTTCATGGACACTCAAAAGCGCAGATATTTGAAAAACGTTGATTTAAAATCTCTCTCTGTATTTAGGATTGACATTCAACATGTCAATGTCCCAAAACCCCATAGACATTCGAAAGCATAGCAAATTAGAAAAAGCGTTGATTCTAAAATCTTTGTTTATTCTGGCAGGACACTGTCCGGCTCTAAACCTATTTCTTCTCCAACCCTTCTGACTACACCTTTAAGTGCTGCACATGCAGGACTATCTGGCCATGCATCAAAGAAACTCTCTCCGTAGTCACATGCCATGCCAATTCGAGGATCTAAAGGTACTGCGCCGAGGAATGGGATGTTCATCTCCTTTGCCAAAGCTCTTGCTCCGCCAGTTGTCGCTTGAAAGATCTGACTTTGATGTGTGCACTTCGGGCATACGAAGCCAGACATATTCTCCACAATACCCAAGACCTTGATCCCAGCCTTCCTGCAGAAATCAATTTCCTTCCGGACGTCGAGCAGAGCAACCTCTTGAGGCGTTGTGACCACTACTGCTCCATCGACCCCACTCTCCTTCAAGAACGAATTGACGCTCAAATGTTCATCACTCGTTCCCGGCGGCGTATCCACCAATAAAAAGTCCATATCTCCCCATTCCACATCCTTCAAAAACTGCTTTATCAACCCATTCTTCTTCGGGCCCCTCCATATAACAGCATCATCCCTATTCGGCAGCATGAATTGCACGCTCATAACTCCCAAATTATCCAGTACCCAGACCGGACTCCAGCCACCACCACTAACATGTATTGTCTCCGACTCCACACCCATCATCTTCGGTATGCTCGGTCCACAAATATCCGTGTCCATAATGCCCACCGTGTTATCCTGATTCATCGCAAACGCATGCGCCAACAAGCTCGTAAATGTGCTCTTGCCAACGCCACCTTTTCCAGATAATATCAACACTTTATGCTTGATTCCGGAAAGTCGCGCGGTGATGGCTGGTATATCGGGATCGGGGCCTTTGGGTGCGGAGGCGCATATTGCTTGGTTTGGACAGCCGGCGCAGGAGTCTGCTTTTCCTGCTGTGTCGGACTCGGGACCGGGACAGTGTTCGGGCTCGGGGGCGACAAGTTTGGGTGCGGATTTTAGAGGGTTGGAGAGCACATCTTGCACCTCTTCGGGCGCTTCGAGGGAGGGCGCCATGATGTGTAAGGGAGGTGATTAGGAGTGGTTGTTGGAAATTCAGCGGAGATGCTGTTTACAAAGCAGGAAAGAGGCGTTCCGATTTCTGGAGGGATTCGTCACTGCTGAATCGGGAAGGCGGTGGACATTAAGCGACCTACTGGTCAGTGAATGAGTGGGGGCCAGATTCGAGGGGTGAATCGCCAGTTCATCAAGAGTTGATTGGATTT